>Ga0209734_1000009_pt1 | contig 62037 bp, 97 predicted proteins | sample BlaSpr_A8_OM1_M2_FD_187981 | JGI IMG/M metagenome (GOLD analysis project Ga0209734, IMG submission 187981) | Forest soil microbial communities from Thunder Bay, Ontario, Canada - Black Spruce, Ontario site 2_A8_OM1_M2 (SPAdes) (version 2) | ecosystem: Environmental > Terrestrial > Soil > Boreal...
GGCGCTATCCCGATTGTTGGAATGTGAAGTGGGATCAATACAAAATGCCGCAGCGCCTGCACCGAGACTTTATCAAGCCCGCGACACTCAACAATTTCGCCGTGACACCGAAATAACAGGGGAGCACTACGCCAACGCCATCTCCCTAATCTTCCCCAAATAATAAATCCGCGCTTTCGGCGACAAGCGCGGCACGGGAAATCCGTGCTTGCTTTGCACCAGCCGTTCCAACAGCGCAAGCATGGCCTCAACATGCTCCTGGTCGCCGGCAGCTCCACCGATTTTTACCCCTCGCACCCATCCCCGTACGGTCGGATGCTCGCGGTCAAGCCAGCGGGCGAGATCAGCAATCGACAGGTTGCCGTCCCGCTGGACCCTTTGCAATCGATCGGCGAGCGACTTCATGCCTTGCCGAACGCCTTGTCGATCGCCGCCACCATCTCGGGATTAGGTGCCACGCTGGGTGCCATGCCGAATGAGGGCGTACCCGGTTGGGAGAACGGCAACAGGGGCTCGGCAGGTGCTGGACGGAAGGGCGCTACCGGTGCTTGGCCAGCCGGTTGGGCCTGCTGAGCTGCCTGCATCTCAGCCTTGGTACGACGCTTGCGGCGGCCGTCAGAAGGGGCTGCAGCACTCGGCGCAATAGCCTGGCTTGCCGTGGTCGGGGCCGCCATCGGGGCGCTCGCCGTGCCGGTTGACAGGAAGGCCGCAGACTGGGCAGGACCGGCGGCGGGAGCGAAAGGGGCGGTAGAGGCTCCCGGCAACGCAAAGGTCGGAGCGGGCGCCGGTTGGAACGCTGCCGGCGGATGCTGAGTGGCTGGCGCTAAACCCGGTTGAGTCGTCCCGGTTGGCGCCGCCAACTGGCCCTGCCACGGCACGTCGTTGCGCCCCACCAGCGCGTCACTGAGCTTTTCGGCTAACGCCTTGCGGCACGATGCATACGTGGGCTCGTCCACGTAACCGGTCGCCTTGAACTGGAGCACGCCATTCTTGTTCGACTCGAACGTGATCTGCGTGATCACGGCCGCCATGTCGATCGACTGGCCCTCGAACAGTTTGTTGAAATCGCGCCAGTTCTTGAACGAACCCGGCGTGAGGATGAGCTGAAACAGCATGCCGGGAAAGCGCGGCAACGCCAGTGCCAGCGCCTTCTCGTCGCGGCACGCTTTGATGCCTTTGCCGGTCAATTTCGACGTATCCGACCCGCGCACATTCCAGTCACACGTTGCGCAGGTGTTGGATTGCGGGGTAGCAGCCTCGCGTGAAGGCGCGACGCCGTTCATCGAGAAGCACGTCGGCGGCTCGTTGGAGTCGGGCTCGTAGTCGCGCTCATAGTAGCGCTTGCACGTCACATCCGAAATATCGAAAATGCAAGCGTCGAGAAAAATTTCCTGCAACTCGTGACGCGCGCCGGCACCGTCGATCAGGGTGAAACGATTGCTGCGGATCGAGATATGCGGCGGAAGCGCGGTGCCGAGACCCGCAACGGCGCGCTCGGTCAGGCGAGGCTGGTAGCCTTGGAGGTGGGCGGGAAGCGAGGAAGCGTTCATTCTGGATTCCTTTTATCTCGGTGAACATACACTGTTGGTGCAAATCCACTGTTGTGGTATTACCATGCTAGAACTATTGAATGTGAGCGTACCACTTGGAGCCTCTACGCACTTTGCAGCGCCTTTCGTGGCCTCGCGCACCATGGCGGCGCGGCCTTCGCACGCCTCGCGCGTGTCGTGACCACTTACGACGATCGATCCAGCCACAACGGCGATCATAATCCAAGACATCAGCTTCTCCTCACGTTGACTTGCGTAAAATAGCTCACGTCCGTACCGGGCGGCAGTTTACCCTCGTGATCCTCCAGGTAGGATTTCATGGCGTCGACTTGCGGCGTTCCGACTTGCAGCAACTCGTTGCCGCCCTTGTCCCAATTGTGCAAACAGAATTGCAAGTAGGTATCGCGATCATTGACCTTCGCGGTCATCGTAGTTGAAAAATATGCCGTACCGTGATCGGTCTTGGCATTTTGCAAGCCGTCCTTCTGGAGCAGCGCATGGAGCTGCTGCCTGATTTCCTCACGGCTGTTCTTGGCGGTTGCTAAATGCTCGTTGAAACGTTTGGTTTCCGACTTGATATAGTCGTCGAACTCGAAATATTTTTGGACGAGAGCGGCGGCAGTCATGTGTGGTCCCAATCGTCGCTCGTGTCCACTTCCAAATCAAAAATAAAATAGTCGCACGCCTCGCAGTACCAGCCACCGGTCACGTTGGTGGTCGGGTCATCTTCTTCCTGCTCCATGCGGGCGTCACATTTTGGGCAATTCATAGTTCCCCCTTCCTCACCATATCGAGCAGCACACCTTGCAGCCGCTCGTTTGTTCCCAATCGCCGATAAATCTCACGCTCCAACAAGTTGCTCACAATCTGCACCACCGTTACCGGATAGCGCTGCCCAGGTCGATGCGCGCGTTTGTTCGCTTGAAGATATAGCTCAGTGCGATCGGTTGGTCCGTACCAGATAACAGTACGAGCCGCCCAAAGGTCCAATCCGTGCGCCATGCAGCCGGGATCAGCAATGAGAATCCGGGGGTCCGCCCCAGATTGGAAACTTTGAAATATCCGGGCGCGATCCTTGGCCGAGACGTTCCCATTGACGATCTCCCGCGTCCATCCGTCCAGTTCCTTGTACAGTAACTCCACGACACTCGTCAAGGGCACGAACAGCAATATTTTTCCTGGCGCCTGCTCGATGACGGCTTTAAGCTCCTCTACCCGAGGCGAAGCGTCGACCGCGTGCCAATTATGAGCCGAATCGTAAACCGCGCCAAGGCTAATCTGGATAAATTTTAACCTGGCGGTCGCCTCGTTGGCGGCCGTTATCGGTTGACCGGAACGGATTACCACCTGCAAGTCGCGCTTAAGCTCGGCCATGAGGGTTTTTTGTTGTGCGGTGAGCGGCACCCCCCGCTGCTGGGTGGTCATCTCGGGACCGTCCCACACGTCGCTAATTGCGAAGCGGATCGAGGGTGTCAGCAGCTTCCTAGCCTTGTCGTAACCATCCCGGCGCGGGACCCACTTGAACTGCGATATTTTCTGCATCGTATCGGCTTGGAACGTCGTGAACGACTTGCCGAAGGCGTTGTTGACCAGCCTGGCGAGCCCGTAGGCGTCGGTGGGCGCGTTCGGCGTCGGTGTGCCTGTGAGGCACCACAAGTAATCGCGCCGCAGCACGAGCCTCGCAATGCGGTGGCGGGCAGTGCGCGAGTCCTTGTAGGCACTGGCCTCATCGATGATCGCTATTTTTATGTCGGTACGCTCGGCGAGCGCCTTGGAGAAGCCGCGTAGCTCCAGCTTGGGGCGTGTCCTGGCGCCGACACCTACGCCGTCAAAATTGATGATGTAGAAATCCGCCGGCTTGGCCAAGCGGGCGAGGCGCTGATCGGGGGTGCCGTGAAGTATCTCGAACGTGCGGTGGCCGAGAAAATTCTTGAATATCGCGTCCCCCCACACCCGTTGCAGGATCGATAGCGGCGCCACGATGAGAGCGCGGCAAGTCCCTACCGGATAGTGCCGCATCAACCAGTCGGCAGCCCACAGCGTTGCCAAAGTCTTGCCAGTGCCCATGTCGGACAGATTGAAGCTCTTGGGATGCAAGAGCATATAGTTGCTGGCGAGCTTTTGCGACTCGTACGGCCGAATCCCCGGCATCGCGGGAAAATCATAGCCGTCCATGATCGGCACCACCGGATAGTTGAGCCACCGGAGTATCTGACAATTGCGCAACGTACGCGGCACCGCCACATACTCGCCGTTGATCTGCTTCGTCTCAGGGATGGCTTGCGTCAACGCAAGCGCATTCTGGCTCGGGTAGAGCAGGACGTTACGCGTGGTGTCGTGGTAGAAACTCATTTTATTACGTCAGTGCCCCACATGCCGTTTTGCACTTCCAACCAGTAAAGTTCGCCATCCCGCATCGACACGAGAAAAGTGCGCCCACCCGCTTCTCTTATTTCACGCATCGTCTGCCGCTGTTTGGGCGTCGGCTTCTCCACGCCCTCTTTCTTAGCCTCCACGCCCCAAAACTGTCCACGGGCGCAGACAAAGAAGTCGAGAGCGCGAGCGCCGTAGCCCATTTGGACGGGAAGAAAATAGTAGTAGCCGTTTTGCTTGAACCACTTCTTTAGCTTGTCCTTGGTCCACGACTCAGGGGTTTTCATTCGCGATCCCACACCCGCTTGGTATATTCGACTAGCGCATCCCAAACAGAAGGTTCGATGTAGACAATGCTGTCCCCATCTTCCCGTGGTGCACGTAAGCAAATTTGGTATCCGTCGTCCGAAGCGTACAAGCCATCACCGAGGTACGTTTCATTCATGCTCGCCTCCCATTGTGCTGACAGTCGAGAACATCGCAATGGGCTTTGCACAACCCGTTGGGTTTCTTCTCCCAATCGCTGCTCTCGATTTCGGCAACCAGACGGCTTACCTCGTCATAGGTTTTCTTCGTATCGGACAGGTCGTACATCTGCCCGACACGGTTCTCCTTGAGCCACGTATAGGTGCCGCTGATGCGCGTGAGTTGTGGATTGTTGGCGTGCAACAAAAGCGCTCCGATTTCCAGCTCGAACGGGTCCTCGTAACGAGATGAGCCGGTTTTCAGGTCGTTCATATACGCGGCCACATCTTGGATAACCACGAGATCGAGCTTTCCACGCAACCAAACATCTTTGGCCCAATAGTCAGCGGGCGCCCCATCCGCCAGCATGCCCAACTTCAACTCGGTCCTTGCCTGCAAGCCGTCGAACGGACTGGCGAAGCATTCCCACTGTCGCATCGACTCAGGCAGCGGCTTGCCGGCACCGATCCGATGCTCGAACGCCGCGTGAACCTCGTTCCCAAAACGCATTGCGTCCGTCTCGACGTACGGCAAATCCCGCTTGACGTAGCGCCGGTACGTCTGGTGCGGGCAAACGTTGCGATAATTGTTGAGTATCGAGTACGTGTAGACCAGTTTTCGCCGGTCGAGCACGGCAGGCAGCTCAGGGTAATTCATCGGCAACACCCCTGATGCGCGCACTTGCCGCCGCTGATAACCAGGCCGTGCTCGGCGCAAGGGATCGCAACGACGAGCCAGACCACGAACACCATCATGATAGCCGTTACGGCGCCCCACATGATGCTTGTCATTTGCTGTACCTCTCGCTTAGAGAGCCTTCGGCATCGAGCGGAATGCCGGGGAGCCATGTGGGTTCTTGTCGCATCTCGTCGACGCAAAGCTGCAAGTGGCGTTCCTCGTTGCCATCTCGGGGGATGAGCATTACAGCCTCATCATAGGTGCTGGTTACCACGCGATAGCCGTGGCGGGCAATGCGCGTGCGCGCTTGGACGAAAATTATACGTGCAAGCCATTGTACGCAGTTTTCGACGAGTTTACTGTGGTACAGGTCGGCCCACCCGTTGCGCGTGCGGTGCCGCCAGTAACCCGTATGTTTGAATGGCGGCAGCTTCTCGCACTCCTCCGTGCTCGGCCGGTGATACTCCAGCGTATCGTATTTGAGCATCGTTCCGCCAGGGCCGTAGATGCGCTTGTTCATGATACGCATCGGTCCCCACTCGACCGGCTCGCCACCGGCAATGCGCGAGATCATCCGGCCGGCTTGCGACCAGTAGCCGTCAGGACGGCCGCAAATCGCCTGGTGGGTGTCGCGATAGAGATTCACCATGCGCTCGGCTTCTTGAATCTCAAGGTAGACCGGCGGCCCATAGATGCCGAGCTTGGCGGTTGCCTGGAACTTTGTCGGACCACAACCGAACCCGCAAGACAATTCCGCTTGTTTGCCGGTGCCTCGCTCAGGCTTGTCGTCTTTGGTAATCGGCCGTTGGTAGAACTGACTGGCGATGCCGATGTACGGATCGACGCCATTGCGAAAGCGCTCGATCACGTCCCATTGGCCGGCCAAAAAGTTGAGCAGCCGGGCCTCGATTTGCGCCAAATCTACGATGCCGAGTAAATAACTTTCCGGCGCCATGATGGCCTTGCGTAGTGGCGAGGCTTCCTTGGGACTGTCGGGGTCGCTGCGGCGAAGGTTCAAGAAGTTGGACGAATCCCCGCCCGAGTCGCGCCCCGTGTGGGCGCCGGCATAGCGCACGTAAACGCACAGTGGACCACGGCTGGCCATGTACCCCAGCGTCTCGGCTCGGGTCTGCATTAAGGTGGACTTGGCGCCCAGCCGCGCCTCTGCCAACGCGCGCACACGGTCGCTCTCATCCTCTTGAAGGTCTCTCATAAATTGGTCGTTTTTGGCGAACGCATAGATCGGGCCGTTCTTGCCGTCCTTCATCTCGGGCTCGACACCTTCGGCGCGAAGGAGGGAAGCAAACTGTTCACTTGATTGAAGCTCGGCCTCGACAATGCCAAGCTCTTTCATGCGGGCTTCTTTAAGGGTTGCTTCGCGTTCCCAAATTTTTGCCAACAAATCGATGTCACCGCGTAGAACTGGCTCGGTAAAAAGCTTGACCGTTAAATCAATAACTTCCAATTCTTCCGGTGGAAAATCCTTCAACAAAATACCAAACAGCTTCCAAATACTTTCCACCTCATCACAAGCCCCCTCGGCCATTTGTTGCTGAACTACCGGGCTCAACTCATTCCAATGTTTTCCCTTAAAGAGTCCGTATGGCGTGGTCTTTGGCGGAAACCCAAATTGCTTGCGAACCGAGTCGAGACTGACGCTGATGTGGTTCCCCAATAGCAAGCGCGCCATCGACAGCGTGCAGCCGCTCATTTTGGGATGCACGCCGTAATGATGCGAAAGTATTAAATGGTCAAACTGGCTGTGGTGACTTATGAGAAACACGTCACTCCAGTCCTCATCCGCCAACACCTGCCGTAGCTGGCGCTCGTCATACCAGCGCGCCGCATGATCGGCGGACCATTTAATGGCGGCGCCGTGCGCCTCAAAACGCGAATCGCGAATATAATGTTCGGTCGTCTGTTTGGACAGCGTATAGTCGTCGCTGTAGACCGTCTCAAAATCGATGACAATGATTCTCACTCGGTCACTCTCTGCGCCACCAGCCTCGCCACGTTCTTTACCGCCACGTCGAACGGCTCGCCAGTCACCCGCATGGCAATTTCGGTTGCGGCTTTCAGCTCCCTGGCGGCTTTCCCGATTGCCTGCTCCATCTGCTGCTTGGCCAGCACGATCGCATTATTGGTCTCGATCAATTGCCGAGCATCGTCATCCTTGGCAAGCGCTCTCTCGCCTTCCGGCGTAATCACGTTGTTGAACTTGTCGTGCCGCTTGAGCAGACCTTGCGCCACCAGGGACTCGACCGGCTTCTCCCAGCGGCCGATCGGCATCATCGACTCACCTTGCGCGGCGATCATGAGAACAGTTAGCTCATCGTTGGAAAGGGTCATTCCCAAGCCACCGCTATGACACAAGCGACCATGATCAGTGTCACTAGTGTAATCAATATTTCAGGGGTCATAATTTCACCTCCACGCCGCATACATGAGCGCCAAGCCGTGAACGAGCAGCACCAAACCGAGCAAGAGGTTCATTTCAACGCCGCATCGATCATCGCCTGCCAAGCGTCAAGCGTGGCTTTCACGGTCCAGTCCCGCGCTTCCGCCATGTGCTCGAACATTTGCATTTCGCCTTGTCTCACCATATCGGGCGTCGGTTCACGCATTGCCGCGATGGCTGCACGGCTAAGTCTACGTCTAAACTCTGGCGAAGCGTAGATAAGTCCGCTCTCACCTAGTCTATCTACAAGAGCCTTGGCCACCCGCTCAACCATCTCACTCATAGCTTGACGAGCCTCCGCTTTGCACCGCGATGCGAGCCGGTCTCCGACGCGATCTTGAAACCGAGCGGCATGAGTGTCTTTCGATTGAAGTCGTGGATCAACACGCCGATCGAGGACCACGCCCACAGCGGCCCACCCTCCGGGTCGTCCCGGTACACCTCGTCGGCAAGCTCGTGGCACGTCATGCCGTTGCGGTTGATAAAGAGGGCGTGAAAGATGCGTTCGGTGATGTTCACGGGATCAGCCTCGCACATGCGGTTAATACGGCGCCGATGCCGTACATGATAAAGAACATCGCGAGGTTCCATAGGACGAAGCGGATCATGGCGGCGGCCATAATAGTACTAATATAAAAACGAGCGCGAAAATAGTTAAAATAATCAACCAGGAAATAGTGGCGAATTCCATCATAACCCCCAATTAAATTGCCGCCCGTTAAGCTCCGCGTCCACGCCTTGACAAGCGCGACGGTACCTCAGCCACACCCAATCGCGCACCGGCCGGGACGGATAGCCGGGACGATTGGCGGTCGCGCCTTTCTCCATCCAGTAGACAGCGGACGGCGAGAAGCCGGTGAGCTTCCCGAGCTGGGCTTGGGAAAGGCCGCGCGCGCGGCGCCAAGCGGCGGCCTTCTCGTGCTCAAGGATGGGCTTTTTCATGCCGCCTCGCTCTTGGCGATAACCCACCCCCGCACTTCGGCCATGCGCTCCAGGCCCGAAAGGTAGGCGCGCGAAAGGTCGGCGCCCGATTTTAGCGCCCAGCGGACGGCGAGACCAATTTTAATCGCTACACTTGCGTCCGTCGCGCAATCAATCTCGGCCGTGAACTGCACCGCACCCGTAAAGCGGTTCTTGATTTCGTACTGCATGGTAATCCCCTTTTCGTGTTCGACCCGAAAACTGTACTATCTCATGGTACGCCTCGTCAAGTACCAAATTCATTGACAAGTCGGGCGCGAGGCGCGCAGCCTTGAGAAAGGAAAACCCGCCACCGAGGGGGCGGTGGCGGGCTTAGTACTGGTCGAACACGGGCGGGGAAGCGCTCGCAAGGGGCTACGAACCCCCCTCTTGTATACGCTCCCCAGCCAAAACGCAAGGGCTAGAACATGCTGGTGGAAGCGCTTGGATACGCGGCGTTCGGCTGGCGGGTGGTGCCGCTCGCCGGCATGGTCGACGGGCGCTGCACCTGCGGCAAGGATTGCGGGAAGGACGCCGGGAAACACCCTAGAATCCGCAAGGGAAAAGGCGGGTGGGGATCGTCGGACCCGAACCAGGTGCGGGCCTGGTGGGAGAAGTGGCCCGACTCGAACATCGGCATCGCGACGGGCTCCGGGCTGGTCGTCATCGACCTTGACGACTCACCCCAACTTGCTGCGTTCCAACAACTTTTAGGTGGCGCCGAGTTGCGCACCTTGGTGGCGCAAACCGGGCGCGGGTGGCACGTCTACGTTGCGGGAGACATGCCAACGTCCCGTAATGTCGGGGATATTTTGGTTCGCGGCGAGGGATCGTATGTGGTGGCGCCACCGAGCCGGCATCGTTCGGGAGCAATCTACCGCTGGATTCGCCAGGGGCCGATCGCCGAGTGGCCGGAAGCAGTCAAGAAATGGGCGCTGGAGGGTGCGGCAAATGCGCACGCCTACGCTAAAGCTACGGCGCTGCAAGCGCAATTGGGACAAATTCCTTCGTATATACAACAGACTAACACGTTATCCTCAAAAGCTACCCTTACCCAATGGACGCCAGCCGAAGAAGAAAGAATACGTAGCGCGCTCAAAGCCATACCGGCGTCGGTGCAGCGCAAACCTTGGCTCGATATCGGCATGGCGCTCCACTCCCTCCAGTGGGAGCGGCCGGACGGCTCGAACGCGGGTTTTGAGATTTGGGACGAGTGGTCGAGCACGTGCGAGGCGAAATATAGCCGGCACGATACCGAGACGCGGTGGGGCTCGTTTAAAAGGTCGGGGATTGGGATAGGGACCTTGTTTCACTTAGCGGGGGAAGCGGGATGGCAGGAAATCAATGGCGTGCTCGCAACGGTGCCTACGCTGGTCATGGGCGCCGAACCCATCCAATTCGACCTGGACCGCTACCGGAACCCCAAACCGACATGCGTAAACGCCAGACGCGCCATACAGCGCCTCGGGCTCGTATGCCAGCGTGACACCTTTCACGACCGGATGACGGTCGGAGGCCAGCCAGCCGGCGAGTGGGCCGGCGAGGTGTCAGATTATACCGACCAAGCGTTGCGCGTGATGATCCACCAGCAATTCGGGTTCGACCCTGGAACGATGAACACGCACGACGCGATCGTGCAGGAGTGCCTTGCACACTCGTTCCACCCCATCCGGGCTTATCTCGACGGGCTCCGTTGGGACGGCCGGCCGCGAATCGCTCAATGGCTATCCACTTACCTGCAAGCCGACAATACTGATCTTAATCGGGAAATAGGCCGTCTTACGCTTTTGGCGGCGGTGCGGCGCGTGCGACGACCCGGCGCCAAGTTCGACCCTATCATGGTGCTCGAAAGCCCGGAGGGCACCGGCAAATCCGGGGCGGTCGAGATGCTGGCGGGAAAAGAGAACTTCTCGGACCAAACCATTCTCACCCTCGATGACCGGGGCCAGCAGGAAGCCGTGCAAGGCGTCTGGCTCTACGAAATCGCAGACCTAGCGGGAAAGTCCCGCGCCGATCTGGATCGCGTCAAGACCTTCGCCAGCCGCACAGCCGACCGGGCGCGGCCGGCCTATGGGCGGCACCGGGTAGACCGGCCGCGTCAAAACGTGTTCATCGGCACCACCAATGAAAAAATGTATTTGCAAAGCGAGACGGGCAACCGGCGCTTTTGGGGGGTGGAGGTGGGAATAACCCAGCTAGACGAGCTGGGCGCCGACCGTGATCAGTTGTGGGCGGAAGCGTCCTACATGGAAGCGCAAGGCGCCACGATAGATTTGCACCCCCGGTATTGGGAGCCGATGGGCGAGCGTCAAAGCGCCCGCATGGTAGGCGACCCATGGGACGACATTTTGCGCAACGTGGTCGGGACCGAATACCTGCGGGAAAGTAACTTGGATATCGAGCAAAGGATTTCCACAAGGGACTTATTCGAGGTATGGCTTAAAATCCCCGCGCATCAGCAGACCAATCATATGTATAAACGACTAAGCTACATCATGAAGCGGTTAAAATGGGAAGGGCCTGCGATATTTAAGAACAAGGAAAACAGCGTTGTGCGCGGTTATAAGCGTAGTTTGCCGTAACCCTGTTACCACGCGTTACCTAAAAACATTATATATATCAACATGGTAACACGGTAACAGGTATTTCTTATAAAAGAAAAGGGGTAGGGGGAATAGAACGTATAATATAGATATACATACAGCTACGCATAGATGGTGGTACATAGACGACGCCTAAGGACTCCTGGGAGTTTGCCGTTACCCCGTAACTGCTGTTACCGTTTATTAATCATAACGAATGTTTATATTTGGAAGGTGCCCACAGGTTCGCCCATGTCCATTCGACCGTCGCCAGTTCCGGTGATTGTCTCGCCCATGCGAGTGCTTCGGGCAGCGTGGAGAACGGCCCGACAAATTGCGTAGCGTCAAAGGGCGGGTCAACGCGGATGATATACATTTGTTTGGTTCCTTTCGATTGCCGCCTAGCGCCACCCGAACGGGGAATGGCGCCAAGCTCCAATCGCTAAAGGGAGGGAAGCAGTTTTGCCAAACGCGTGCCGTTGAATTTCTCGGCGATCTGTTGGGCACCCCGGCGCTTGATAGACCAACCGAGCAGGTAACCTAGTGGTTGGTCTTTGCCAGTCGAGAGCACAAGCCACACGGGCGACGGCTTGTCGCCGCGCGCTTGTTGTTCGGCCCACATTTTGGCGAGCAGGTGCATGTCATTCATCCTCCCAAGTCGGCATGTCGACCGCTTCCCAGCCGAACGGGCCGTACCGCTCGTCAAGATCACTGGTGAAAAAGCGGGCGTCATCCTCTCGGCAATCGCCGTTCCATTCAAGCGAGTGCCAGTGACCGCAGATACCGCATTCGTAAAATTTTGGCATGGTGTCACCCTCCCGTCGCCAAGCGCTCGAAAGTCGAGTCGTCTACCTTGGGCCAAGCGCTTACGCCCATGTAACTCATGTGTTTTGCCGTGGTTACGCTGTAGTTCGAGGAGCGGCGACAACGTCCCCACCCATCTGTCGCAGGGTTTGAAGCCCGTGCGGCTTGCTTGGTATCTTCGAACGCCACGCAAGTTTGATAGCTGAAATACCAGGATCGGCTACCGACTGTGATTATGGTGGCGTTCGGATTTATGCGTTGAATGGAGAGGGTCATGACAACCCCCGCATGGCGCAAACGACTTTGTCGACGCTGAACGCGGCGCCGTCTGGCGTGCTCACGGCGCCAAGCTCCGTGCGGTGCTTGTATCCGCACTCGACAAGATCGACGATGAACGCTCGCGCCGCTTCGCGCCTGGTTTTGGCTTGCTTGATGCAATCGAGCGCAAGGCGGTAAAGCCCTTCGTCGTTACCGATCCACAAGCTTACATTCCAGTAAGCCCATGAACGGTGTCCGTTGTAGGTGCTCATAACTTGGCCCTTTCGTTTTCGGCATGATCGCCGCAGATAGCGCCCGTGTAGAGCGCTATCGACTCCGATCAATCGGCATTCGCCTTTTGGTGTTCTACATAGTCGCGGCGCGAGGCGACGCTACAGAAAATCCCGTAACTGTAGGATGATTGGCCGCGCTCTTTGGTGGGCAGGCAATAGGGCAGATACGCGGGCTTGGCTTTGCGCGCTTCGCGCCAGCATAGAGCGGCAAAGGAAGCGATGGCGCGCTTGGACAGTCCGAAAGTTTCGCCGCTGTCCAACATAGAGGCCTCGTCGCGTATGGCGTTTTTCAACTCGCGCCTGGTAGTGACCATAACCACGTAAGGGTCGCCATCCGGCATGTAGCAACCGCGAAGCCCGTGCATGATGTGAAAATATTTCGCCATGGTCTCGACTCCTTTTGGGTTAGACCTATTCCGGCTTGATCGCCGCACTAGCCTGCCACGGCGGACAGGCTAGGACCGCAATCATTCGTTGACATTCATGGTGACATCAACCGAGCAGGCAATTGTATCCAATGGCCACAATCGCAACGTTCGCCGTTGTCACACACAAAGCGATTAACCACGACATTATCGCTTTGGTGATTGCACTCGTATGTGCCGCCAGCGACCACACCACACTCGGCACAAAACTCCACACTATCGCCGCCTTCGTGACACCCGTTCCAGCCCTCATATTTTAGATCGGAGTGACTAGCGCAATAGTCACGATGGTAAGCGTCGGAACAGAATGGGATTACGTCAACCACATTACCGACACCATTTTCAATGATATGCACATGCATGTTCCTGTCCTTTCCAAGGTTCAGGTCGGCATGATCGCCGCTCTAGCCTGCCACGGCGGACAGGCTAGGACTGAGATCAGTAGTAGCAATGACGGAATACGTGGTTGCCTTCGCCGTCGTCCGTCACATAGCCGCGCACGGTACAGCCGGCCAAGCGAGTGACGGCGGGGATAGAAAAGTATGTATCGGCTTCGCCCGTGATGTAGACGCTGCGCCGCATGTCACCCGCTAGGTTGTCGAGACGGCAATTGTTGATTCGGGCGAGTGAGGGTCCGCCCATCCATTCGGCATACCAAGCGATAGCGCCATCGGCTTGCGTCTCGGCTTTGTCCGCGCGGTACTTTTGCATGATATTGGTCCTTTATCCGTGCGCCATTATGCGCGTTTGTCCGGTAGGCAGCTCGGCGAGTAGAGCGCAACGCGGACCCTGCTGGCGCAAAAGGTCCGCTATGCGGTCTAGGGCGAGCTGTGGTATGGTGGCTGGGTCCGCTTCAAAGCGGAGTAGTTCGCGGCCGGTGCAGAGAATGCGGAAGGTGATCATGGTGTCACCCGCGCAAGTCGAGAATGACGCGGGCGCGGTCCCAATCAGGATTGTGGTTATTGCGCGCGTCACAGTTGATGGCAGTAGCAGCGGCGCCGAGTCGTGAGGCTATTTCGTATTGTTTATCGTGAAACGCGGCGCTTGCTTGGATGCGAAGATAGGAGGCGATAGTTTTGGGGTCGCGGCCGACATTATCGTCACCGCGCGAGCCGATGAGACTGTGGCAGTACAGTAACTCGCCGTCTTTCCATTCGGTCATAAGCATCGGTCCCGACTCCTTTGGGTTAGACCTGTTCTAGTGACTTTACTATCTAGTATGCGAGGTAGGGCGTATATCCGTAGGAATACGTATGTGACAGAATGACGCAGAAATATAACCATGCGGCTTTGCGGGAAGCGATCGCGATATTGCGGCCGGCGCGAGTGAGAGAACTTTTTGACGGCCGAGCTGACAGCGGCGCAATTAGCTACTGGGTATCCGGTCGACGGCGTATGCCTGGCTGGGCTCGAGACATGGTGTTGCGTCGGATCGAATCGCACGTGCGAAATGCTCTTGCGATTGGTTCGCAATTAGCGGCGTTTGAGCTTGCTCCTGGTAATGCGAAGCGTTCGCAACAAGGCTATTCACTATCTAGCAATGTTAATTTTAGGCATACCGGGGTCCGACCCCCTGCCGAGCACGTGTGAAACTTTACCACGCGGTTTTGGGTTATGTGTACTCGTTTCCGTGTTTTTATCGCCGGCCGGCTTCCCGCTCCACGACTCGCTACCGATGTCAAGCGAAATCTTTTGACCGCCAGCCTTCCGACCAGCTCGCCGAGCCCTCGCTTTTTACTTAACCCATTGAATTAGCTTAGCTATCGCCCTACAGCGCTTGATCCGTAACAGACTTTGAAGTGTGTACCAGTCTCGATTAGCTAAACTCTTGATATAATTGATGTAATCGCTGTAATCCTCGATCGAGGAGCGAGGCACCCGGCGCCGCACGCTTACATGCGACCGCATGTCGCATGCTAACCGAGCGGTAGAATTGTTAACCGGCCGGTAGAATCGCCCGGTCGACGGCCCGCAGCCGTGGTGATGCTCGGGGTAGCCACCTCAACCGTCCCCCAAAAATAAAAAATGCCCTATTGCAAAACGCGCTTGTTTGTGTTTAGCCTCGATCGCTCGGCGCCTCACTCCTTCGGCTCACCCACAGCCTCCTCACACCGAAGCGAGGGGCGCCGAGCGCGAAACCCGAGGGATTTCAATTATATGGCTGATCCCGCACCCGATGCCGACCCGACACCGTGGCTCACCAAGGCGATCTCGTATATCGGCGTGCACGAAGTCGGCTCGTCGAATTTCTCGCCGCAGATCGCGGCATGGGAAAAAGAGCAGGGTTTTAAGATCGAGCCCGAGCCGTGGTGCGCGATCTTCGTCGGGGGGTGCTTGGTGGAAACCGGGCGCGAGGGCAGCGGCACCGAGTGGGCGCTCGACTACGCCCAGTGGGGCCAGGAACTCGACGGGCCGGCGGTCGGCGCCATCGTGCCGATCAAGCGGCCGGGCGGCGGCCACGTGTTCTTCGTACTCGGCAAGGATTCGATAGGCCGCATCGTCGGTGTCGGCGGCAACCAGAGCGATCAGGTCAGCCGCGCCGCTTTCCCGCTCTCGCGCATCAACCACGGCTATCGCTGGCCGGCCGATGATCCACTGCCGGACGAAACCGGCATGGACAGCCTGCCGGTCATCAACGCGGACGGATCAACCAAGGAGGATTGAACATGGGCGCCAACGTCTGGTTCTGGCTGGTTTTCGTATTCATCGGCGTATTCGGCGCATGGTCCATGAGCCCGTGGCGAGGGCCTGCAACGCCGTGGGGGTTTTTTGGCGGCTATGTGGTTTGCCTTGTCCTCATCGGCATTCTCGGCTTCCACGCCTTTGGAAGTCCGATTCGCTGATGCTCGGCGCCCCGTGCCCGCAAGTCCCGCATCCGCGTGGGTTGGCCGAAAATAGTGGCGTTGAGCAACAGGCGGTAGGTGCCCTGGACCGTTCTGGCTCGCGGTCGAGTTTGTACCTAGGCACCTCGCAAGTCGCCCAGACGAGCCGCTTGATTAACCGAAAGGAGAAATCCCCATGACGTTGAGCACCCTTGAAGTGTTGGAACGCGCCCGCGCTGTCATCGCGCGCCCCGAGTATTGGTGTACGCACTATCGGGACAACGGCCAAGGCGCCCATTGCGCGCTTGGTGCGATCGATGTGGTGGTGCACCACACGGACTCCGCCTACATGCCGGCGGTCAATGCTCTTTCGGCGCTTGCCGATACCACGATGGAGTACCCGACCATGCGGGTGGCGCAGCACAACAACAATCACGACCACCCGCAGGTTCTCGCCTGGTTCGACGCCGCCATTGCGGCCGAACGCCAGCGTGTCGCTTCTCTCTTTGCCGGCTCCGACGATGCGCAAGCCGCGCAGGTGGAGGCGGCGATTGAGGCGCTGTTGGAACAGCCGGTCGCATGAGCTACCCAACGAGAGTATTCCTCGGGCAGCCGCCGTGGCAACGGGCTCGTGAACAAGGCCGGGTTCCGGTTCTCGTTGGGTTACGTCAGTCGTGACGGTGAAACTCGGCAAGCCATGACTCCGCAGGAGCTTGAGCATCTTTTCACCGCCCGCTATGGCACCGCGAGGTGGAAAACCCGTCTCGCGAAACGGCTGGGGGTGGACAAGTCGACCGTGTGGAGGATTCTCAAGCGCAAGCGAGTTCCCGGTCCGGTCGAGGCGGCGGTGAGGTGCTGGACCCGGCTACGCTAAGAGGCTACGCCGGGCGAGCCCAAGAGAGGAAGCGCGCATGACCAATTTTCCGCTCGTGAAGCGCCGTTGGTGGGTTCGCTTGCGCAACACTTACCGCATCTATCGCCGCATCGGCCAGACCCGATGGCAGGCGTTCCGCTCGGCTTGGTACATTACGTGGGCGTAGATGCTGTTCCTTCATGGCTCCGCTGGCCCCCCAACTGTTGCGAGACCTGCACCGGCCCTTGGGTTCGCATCGGTGATTGGAACGGGAAGTGTGGCAATGCGCTCTCCCTCAATTACGGCGAGCTGACCGACGCGCGGTTCAGGTGTCAGGACTTCGTACGAAAGGAAAATACATGAGCCCTCTTGCTATCTTGCTTGGTACCGGCGCCGGTCTCGTGCTTGCCCTCACCGCGAGAGCCGCCGAGCCCCCCGCCTATCCCTGCCCCGACAAGGCGCCGTCATGCAAGATCATCACGCTCACCCCCGAGGAGGAGCGCGCCTTGGTGGGGCCTAACCTCATCTTCGATACCGCCCAGCAGGGCCGGCCGCTCGATCTCATGCAGGCGATCGCCTATTTCCGGCAGAAGATTTTGACGGCGCCGGCCGGGACTGTCGAGGTGCCGAAAGCGGAGCCGCCGCCAAAACCCTGATGGGCGCCTATTACAACGAGATCGTCCCGCAAGTCGCGGCGCAATTCATCCGCGCAACCCTATTGACAACCGCTATCCGCTAGTGCTACCCACTAGACGCTCGTCTGTCCCCACCCGCCTTCGCCAAGTGGCTACGGCGGGCAAGGCGAGCACGGCCGGACCCTTTCCCGTCCTGCAACGGCGTGTCCCCCCAAGGGTCCGGCCCTCCTCCTTCGCCAAGGCTTTGGAGGGCGAGCCACTTCAACTAGGCGGGCTTGTCCGCCGTAGCTTTAGCGAAGGCGGATGGCCCGTCGCAAGCATCAGGTTGCCAAGTACCCGACCAGCATCGACGTTCCGTTCGATCTCAAGCGGGACTTGGATGCTATCGCCAAGAAGCTCGATCGCTCGCGCACCTGGGTGATGGTCCATGCGCTCAAGCAGTACGTCGAGTATTTCAACACGCACGAGAGGAAGAAGAAAGTAAACACGCTGGTGGATCAGCCGGACGCTAATCAGATGAGCGAGCAGGATGGGCAAGCGGGAACTGATTGACATTACGGCGCAAGTGCGCGGCGAAACCGACAAGGCGTGGCGGTTGTTCGATGGCGTGCGTACCGAGTGGGTGCCAAAATCGCAAGTCGAGAAGAATGATGATGGGACGTTCACCATGCCAGAATGGCTGGCAGCAAACAAAGGATTTATCTGATGACAATCGGCGAAGATCGCGTACGCACCGAGTTCAATCCGAGCGCCAATACGGTCGTGAACCAGATCAAGCAGAAGTCGGCCGAGTTGATCGACATCTGCGCAACCGCTGCTCCCGGCTCTCCGGGTGAGCAGCACCGTCTATACGCCCTTGCCATGACGGCTTATGAGGAAGCCGCCATGTGGGCCGTCAAGGCGGCCACCATCGGCAAGTGATGAAAATCGCGCTTATCACGACAGTCATCCACGTTCCCGAAGTGTTGCGCGTCTATCGCGCGCATGACGCTTCCACGCGCTTTTTTGTCACGGGCGATCTCGCAACTCCATATGCGGCCGTCCGCGCTTTGTGCGACGAGTTGAAAAATGCCGTCTACCTCACTCCCGAGCACCAGCAAAATTGGCGCTCCTCCGACGTGTTCGGTTGGAACACCACCTGCCGCCGTAACATCGCTTTGCTTGAAGCTCTCAAGTGGGGCGCCAACGTCATCGTGACGGTCGACAACGATAATCTGCCAATGGGCCGCAATATCCTCAAATTCCGCCACTCGTTCGAGGACCACACGGGTTTGCGCGCCATCAGCGAAACCGGCTGGGTCGATCCCTATCGCCCGTTTGGCATCCCGCATCGCGGCTTTCCATTCACCAAGTCGGCCCCCGCCGATTTTGAGTCAGTCGTCAACGCGAAGGTCGGTGTCGTTGCCGGCATCGTCATCGGCGATCCCGATATATCGGCCATCACCCGCATCGCTCGTTCGCCTATCGTACATGCGGTAACCGAGCCGCTGCGGCATGGCTTTGTCGTACAGCCGAGCGCCTGGACGGTGTTCAACTCCCAGAACACCGCTTTCCTCCGCGAGCTGGCGCCCGCCATGATGATGATTCCCGGCGTTGGGCGTTACGATGATATTTTTGCCTCCCTGATCTGCCAGCGCGTCATGCGCGAGAAAAACCTTCACGTGCGTTTCGGCCCGCCGTTCGTATGGCAGCAGCGCAATCCCCACGACTTGATACAGGACTTGAAGGCCGAGATTTTTGGTGAGGAGCATGTGGTGGAGTTTGCCGAATGGCTCGATAGCCTGCGGTTTGCCGCCGACATGCAGAGCGTAGCCAAGATGGTGCGCTATATTTACGAGTGCATGCCTGATTGGATGCCGAGCGTAACAACGGAAGCGGGGGAGGCTTGGTTCCATGATGTGGAGTACGCGATGTCATGATGTTGCGCACGGTTGACAAGTTGATTCGCGTGGTTTGTGCTGGCGCAATATTGCTGCTTGTGTCCATCGCGCTGCTACCTTGGTTTACGGTGCTGCAATGTCATTGACCTTCGATGCGCTCCGCGAGGCAAACGTAACCCGTCTTCTCGAGCTGAAAGATAGCAAGGGCGAGAAGGCGCGAGAGCTATCTACGCCCGCGTGGTGCATGGCGGCGCTCGCCAAGTTTGGCCTGGTGGCTAATCTTCTCCATCAGGTGGATCGCGGAACTTACGAGATCGAGGATATCCGCCAAGAGCTTGCCAACGAGCTGGCGGATTGCGTTACTTACCTCGATATTCTTGCCTACAAGGCGGGAGTTGACTTGGGAGAGGCTACGGCCCGCAAATGGAACGCCACCAGCAAGCGGTCGGGTAGCGACTTAAGGATCAGCTCCACCGGAGAAAGCGTGATCAGGCGCAAACTCAAGGGGCAAGAGGAATGAACGTGACATTGCGACCTAATGGCATTCCAGACGTGTATCTCAATAGTCCGGGAGAGCGGTGCGACTTGGCAGAATTGGATAAGCACATTCGTGCTTTGCAAACAGCGAGACGGTGGCTGATGGCTGAACAGAACCAAGTAACGCAAGTACAAAAGACCGCCGAGAAGAAAAAATGACTCGCGTCGCCATTGCTTTCTTGACCAAGGACAGGGTCGAATTGACCAAACAGTCGATCGTTCCGGTATGCGACGCGCCGGTCGATATTTTTTTTGTCGATGGTTCCGAAACCCCGGAGGGGCGCGAGTTTCCGAGAAAATACTGCTTGCAGGAAAAGCGGCTTGAACAGCTCGCCGAGCGCTTGGGCACCGTCGAGTTCCACGACGACATCAAGGGCGGCGCCGATGCGGCCGTGGCGTATGCGTTGACCAAGATGCTGGCTGATCCGCTGTACGACTATGTCGGCATCGTCGAGAGCGACGTACTGCTGGAACCGAGGTGGTTTGAGCTGACTATGGCGTTGTTCGAGGGGTATGGTGTTGGCGCTGTTTCGGCACGTTCGTATCGCGATCGCGTGCTGTTCCAGCGTGACGGTTATGCCGTGATGCACAATCTCGGCTACGGCATGGTCATCTGGTCGAGAAAGGCCGCCACACTGGCGCTTTCCCACTTCCGTACGTGTTGGACGCGAGAGAACCGCCGCGCATTTGCTCAACTGGCCGGCGTCGACATTGGCAAGTTCTGGGCTTTCCGTACTGGCGAGCACGAGTTGGTTAGCGATTGGAATTTGGATCGCGTCCTCGCGATGCACGGTATGGCAAGCCTCGCCCTCACTCCATCTCGTGCCAGCATGATCGGCCAGAACCTAGCCGAGCAAGGGTTAGAGTTGGTCACTTCCCCAGTCGAGGAACGCCGCGACGAGAAGGCGTTTCAGGTCTACAAAGACCATTTGTGGATCATGCGCGAGCGACCGGTCGACAGTGCGATCCATTTTGATGTGGACAAGGGTTGGTTTTATTTCGCTCATCAGCTCGCCGATTACTTTCACGGCGAGTGGTACCTGCACACATCGCAGGGCTTCGGCCCTTTCGCCTATCGCTCGGCCGCTCCCGGTGCCACCTTGGTCGCCTGGCTCGCCGGCCCGCTGACGGTCCTGGCCGGCGGCCACGGGCAGATTGAAATTCTCGATACCAACAGTGCCTACCGCACGTCTCCGCCTCTCGATACCGACAGCATGATTGAGATCGCCGTCCCGGCCGGTATTTCGTACCGCGAGATCAGGATCACGGCCTTGACCAAGGGTGTGGGCATTTACGGCATCGGCACACGCGAGCAGCAGCTTCTCTTGCGTGGCCGGTCGTTTGATTGGAATCAGTTGCCCCCGATGGAGGTAGTATGAAGCGCGCTCTTGTTCTTGGTGGCAACGGCTTTCTCGGCGCCCATATGGTTGCCCGATTGAGCAATGAGGGTTATGGGGTGCGCGCGGTTGGGCGCCATCGGCCGATTTTGGAGCAAACCGGATGGCGCTCGCCTGTAGCCGGCGCTGATGAGTTCAACATTTGGGATTTGCGCCACCCGCCCATTCCCAAGAACTTCTTTGAGAATATCGACGAGGTGTACCAGTTCGCCAGTGAGTCCGGTGGTCTCGGCTACATCGAGAACCCCACCAACAGCGTCGACATCCTGACCAGTTCGATCCAGATAAACCTCAATGTTCTGGAGTGCTGTCGTCTCGCGGGTGTGCAAAGAATTTTCTTCGCCAGCTCGGCGTGCGTATACCCGGAGAAAATCCTCTACTACTACAACGCCCCCTACCCGTTCCCGCAAGCCAATGTCGCGCCGACCGAAGCGTCGGCTTATCCGGCGAATCCGCCCAATCCGTTCGGATGGGAAAAGCTGTTCGCCGAGCGCCTGTATGAGACTTACGCCAAGCATTTCAATATCGCGGTCTCGATCGGCCGGTTTGGCAACACGTACGGCCCCGGCATGCCATGGCAGGACCCGCGAGCGAAGGTCATCGGTGCGCTCATTCGCAAGGTGGTGGAGGCGACCGAGGCCGTGGACATCTGGGGTGACGGCATGCAGAAGCGGTCGTTCACCTATGTGGATGACGCGATCGAGGGTGCGCGGCGCATGATGCTGGCGGCTCAACCCGGCCCGCTCAACATCGCCAATGCCGCGACGGTGACGATAAACCAGTTGACCGACCAGCTCATCGCCATGTCGGGCAAGCGGCTGATGAAAAACTACATTTCAGGTCCGACTGGCATGCGCGAGCGGGGCAGCGACAACTCGCTTATCCGCATGAAGCTCGATTGGGAGCCGTCGATTCCCCTAGCCGAAGGGCTTATTCCGACTTATCGTTGGGTAGAGGCGCAGATGGGGCTTGACATACTATCTACGAAGGCGCATACGGGCTCGGGATAACCGAGGGACAGGTCATGATTTTCAGCTATTGCCGGGTGAGCACCGCCGAGCAGGCGACCGACGCCTCCACTTCCTTGGAGACCCAGGAGCGCAAGAATCGCGCTATCGCGATGTTGCGGGGCTCGAATCCCTTTGACGTAGTGAACTACGTGGACGCGGGCGTGTCCGGCAGCATTCCGCTGAATAAGCGGCCGGCTGGCGCCCGCATGCTGGCGGATGTGAGCCGTGGCGACATCATAGTTTGCACCAAGCTCGATCGCATGTTCCGCTCGGCGATCGACGCCCTCATGACGATTGCGCAATTGCGGACAGCCGGCGCCCACCTGATCATGCTGGACGTGGGGACCGAGCCCGTCGGTACCAACGGCATCTCGCAGCTCTTTTTGACCATGCTCAGCGCTTTCGCCGAGTTCGAGCGCACCCGCATTGCGGAGCGCATGGATGACGGTCGCCGCGCCAAGGCACTCAAGCAGGGCTGCCTTGGGGCGGTGCCGTACGGCTGGCGCAAGCAGGGTAGTGGCAAAGAGTCGCTGCTGGTGGAGGACGCCGACGAGCAGGCCGTCATCGCCCGTGTGCGGGCTATGCGGGAGACGGGGCGGCAGGGCGGTGAGCGCAAGCCGTACGGCATCGCGCAAAAGCTGACTGCCGATGGCATCATGACGCGATCGGGCAAGCCGTTCCGGGTGCCGCAGATACAGCGCATTCTCGAACGGGTGTCGGCATGATACGCGTGCTGATCCTTCTCCAGGTGATATCGCTGATCCTGTCCGGCTTCGTACTGTGGTACGCGATACGAATTTACCGGCGGGTGCAGTAATGACCAAGGCCGAGTTCGACGAGATGGCGAGAACGAACTGTCCGCATTGCGCGGCCGGGTTGGAAGTGCGCCAGCGGCTCGATACCAAAGAGTTCGTTCACGACCATACGGCAGAAGGTTCGCACCGGCATACGATCTGCTGGTCGAACGGGATGCGGCAGTCGGAAGATAAGTTTGTGCCTTCACATGTTGCCACGCTGCCGAGCAGCGCATGAACGACACCTCGTTTGAGCAAGCCGCAAAAATATCCGACGAGCGCCAGCGACGGCGTTCGCTTGCAATCAAACTTTACAATGCGGGCGTCGAGGCGGCGAACAACAAGATCAATCAGCAAAACGTCGACCACGCCTATAAGGCGTTCATGGATGCCTGCTACGCCGATCCGATCTATGGCTTGGCGTTCTACCAGGCGGGCAACAACGAGTCCGATCGCAATATGCTGGCGGCTTCGGTGGCGCTTTACCGCCGCGCCCTGGAGTGCGACAATTCGCCGCAGGAGAAAGCCAAGACGCTGGTCAATCTCGGCTGGCGGCTGCATTGCCTAGGCATGTCCGAGGAAGGCCACAAGGCGTCTTTGGAGGCCGTCAGCCTCGATTCATCGCTTGCCTACGGCTGGCTCAACCTGTCGATGACTTCAGGCATGTTGGGTGAGCAGGATTTCGCTGCGGAGTGTGGACGTAAGGCATTCATGCTCGACCCAAAAGACCCGATTTGCGAGATGGCTTACGCGTTCTCGCTTTTGTTCAATCATCAGTTCGCGCTCGGCCTGAAACATTTCGAGCGCCGGTTCGAGTACAAGCTCACGCAGTACGCGCACTATCCGTATCCCCGCTGGAGCGGCGAGCCCGACAAGACGGTTTTTCTCGTGTCCGATCAGGGCATGGGCGACACGCTGTCATACAGCCGCTTTGTCAGGCAGGCTGCCAAACGAGCGAATTTTCTGCATATTTGCGTGCAACCCGAGTTGATGCGATTGTTTGCTCATGCGTTCGCGGATTTGAAGAACATAAATTTCATGCCGCAACCTGGCGTCTTTCCCGCTGCCGACTACTGGACCACGTTCGTCAGCCTGCCGTTTGCGTTGGGTTTTACCGACAAGGAGATTCGCACCGCCAAGAATATCGAGGCGCCGATCTACGGCTTGCCTCGTACTTGGAAAGTGCCGGATCGCAAGTTGCATATCGGTATCGCGTGGGCCGGCAGTCCGCTCAATGAGATCGACCAGCACCGCAACATTCCGGTCCACCACTTCTTCGATCTCTACCGCGTTCCCGGCATTCAGCTCTACGCGTTTCAGGTTGACGGCAAGAAGGACCAGTTGCACCAGAATGGCGGCGCTGCGCTGGTGCGGGACTTGTCGGGTTACATCCGTGATGTGGTCGACACCATCAGCTTGTTGCAGGATATCGACTTGGTGATTTGTTGCGAGTCGGCGCTGGGGCACATTGCGGCGCTGGCCGGCAAGGAGTGCTGGATACCGTACAGCTATCTGGGGCGAGACTACCGGATTGGGCTCGACGGCAGCGACCGGCTGTGGACACCACGGCATAGGATTTTTCCGCAAGGTGCCAGCCGCGATTGGGGACCGGCGTTCGAGTCCATGATCTACGCGTTGAAGGATAGGATGCGATGAGCTGGTCTCGCGAAGTTTTTTCCTCCAACGTGCAAACAGTTGCGTATGACAGCGACACGTTCGAGCTTGTGGTGACGTTCCAGAATGGCTCGTCCTATGCGTACTCGGGCGTGGATGAGGGAACCGCCATCGCACTCTCCAAGGCGCCCTCGGTGGGCGGAATGCTCAACGCCGAGATTAAGGGGCGGTACCCGCATAGGAAATTGTCATGACGGCGAGCGACTGCTTCAAGAACATGGCCGCTCGCATCGAGCACAACGCCGACTCCAAGTTTGGCGGGGCGGTCGTGATCTATCCGCCCGATGAGGGCGGCGATCCGATCGAGGTGCTGCTGCTCGACCAGGCGAGCGATCCCGTCATGTTCTGGCAAACCGTGCAGTCGCGCATTGCGATCGTGCTGGAAACCCTCAAGGACAAGCAGCGCCAGTCGGCGGCGTTCGGGCGGCGATGAACCGCGCTCTCGCTTGGCCCATCGTCATCTCGTTTTTTCTCGGCGGCCTTGTCTTTGCCGAGTGCGCCGTTTATGTGGCGGGGTGCCAATTGTTCGGTGCCGATTGGCATTGCGGAGGTGTCGCGCGTAAGCATCACCATTGACAGAGCGGCCCATTTTCGTACACTCGTCTTGTTGCTGTCTCTTGGAAGGAGACATTGTCGTCCCTGAGTAACCGCCACCCGCTCCCGGAGTTGGTGCATTCCCGTCTTGCGGGTGGCGGCATTCCCCTCTACGCTCTCCGCATGGCAGGCTGGTCACAGAAAAAGCGCGACGCCGTTGAGAAAGCGTTTTACGGCTATCTCGACCAGTGCTGGATCAATTCCAAAGACCTTGGCCGAATTTGCCTTGGCGAGCATCTTTATGACGGCCAGCGCCGGCTCATCACTGAGATTTTTGACGCGCTCCAAGCCGACATTCACAAAATTTACGTGTTGAAGTCGCGCCAATTGGGGGTTTCCACCCTCATCCGCGCTCTCATGGCTTTCCTTCTCGGCATCCATCCGGGCCTCAAGGGCGCGGTGGTGTTCGACTCGGATACCAATCGATTGGAGTCGCGGGTTGAACTGACCACGATGATCAAGGATTTGCCGCTGGCCCTTCATTTCCCGGCGATCGGCCTCGACAATCGTGCTGGCCTGACTCTCCAGAACGACAGCCGCCTGCTTTTTCTCTCGGCCGGCGTGAAGAAATCCAAAACTAGCGGCACACTTGGCCGATCGGTCGGCCTTTCCTTGGCGCACTGCTCGGAATTGTGCTCGTGGGACAACGACGAGGGTCTTGAGGCATTCGAGCAGTCGCTATCCGACAACAACCCCGATCGCCTGTATGTTTACGAGTCGACCGCACGGGGTTTTAACAAGTGGCACGACATGTGGGAGGAGGCTCGAAAGGACCCCGACCATTGCCGCTGCATCTTTCTTGGCTGGTGGAGCAAGGAGTCGCAAAGCATCTTGCGCGAAGACAAGGACTTTGCCAAATACGGCGAATATCCGCCGACCGAAGGCGAGTTGAAGAAGATCAGCGCTGTTCGAGAGCAATATCACCACATTATTAAGCCTGAGCAGCTTGCTTGGATACGTCGCAAGATGGACCCGGCGTTGCAAGGGATCGGCGACGGCGACATTCATTTCGACGCCAACCCGACGCGGGTGCAGGAGCAGCCGTGGACGGAGAGCGAGGCATTTCAGCAGACTGGTGCGGTGTTTTTCGGCTCCGAAAAGCTCACGGTCCAGACCAACGATAACGTCAGCGACCGTTACGATTCTTACATGTACAGCCTCGCCGACGAGTTCGACACGATGTTTATCGTGCGCGCCCAGAACGCCAAGTCGGTAGAGCTGAAAGTCTGGGAGCCGCCCGAACGGAATGCCGTCTACGTGATGGGCATCGATACGGCACACGGCGAGAACGAGTCGAATGACCGCTCGTCGGCGCAAATTCTGCGCTGCTACGCGGATGGGCTCGATCAGGTGGCCGAGTACACGTGGCCGCTGGTGACGACCCAGCAGTACGCGTGGGTGATTGCGAGCCTTCTCGGCTGGTACGGCTCCGAAGGGTCCGAGGTTCGCTATATTCTCGAACTGAACGGTCCCGGCACGTCGGTTTATACCGAGTTGAAACAGTTGAAGCAGAAACTCGACCGGGGGTTCCGGTTGGACAAGATCGAGGAAAAGGGGCTTCAAAACATCTTTGCCAACGTGCGGACGTTCATCTACTCCCGCCCCGACTCGATCGGCCACGGGCACAATTTTCACTTCAAGACCACGTCGGCGCTCAAAGTCACCATCATGGAGGACTTGCGCAACAACGTGTCGAATGGCATCTTGCGGGTGCGGTCGATGGACGCCATCAAGGAAATGACGGCCATCGCACGTGACGGTGACAAGATCAGCGCGCCGGGGTCCAAGAAGGACGACCGCGTGGTCTCGATGGCGCTGGCGAACTACTATTGGAAGAATAATATTCGCAGTGTGTTGATCTCGCAAAAGCGTACCCGGCAGGCAGAGGCGGCAAAGAAGCAATTGAGCATCCACGATCAGATTTATCTGTTTTCGCAAAACCAGCTCAGCCAGTTTTTTGCCGACAAGCAGCGCTCTCGCCGGACCGTGGAGCGGGAACTGTCGCGTCGGCGCTGGCGGTACGGGAGATAGTGATGGGCTACGCCGTCAAATGCCCCTCTTGCAAGGCCAAGTTCCCCTGGAACGTCAAGCAGGGAATGCCCAAGTGCTGCCCGCTGTGCGGCTACGATACGTCGATCCCCGATACCGACGAGATTTCGATGCCGGCATTCCTCTCCCCGAGCACCAAGGCCAACGACAAGCTCTACCGTGACATGGAGCGCGGCTCCGAAGTGCGGGCTCAAGCTGCGGCCGACATGCTGGAAGTGCCTGTGTCCGAAATGTCGGCGCTGAAAATTACCGATATGAACGACCGGCGGGACCGCGAGACATCGGCCGTGCAAGTGGTCAATCCGGTGACCCAGCAGATGGATTATCTCAACAAGCGCGGTGGTAATTTCGGCTTTGGCCAGAATGGTGCAGAGTTCAGTTCCGAGGTGCAGAGTGGTGGCGTGACGGTGAATGGCCAGACAACGCAGGGAATCGGCGCGAGTGCGGGCGCCAGGATGCGTGCTACGTTGCAGGAGGTTCACGGCCGGACCACCGGAAAGGTGTCGACCGATTATCCGGCACTGGAGACGTTGCAGCCTGGTTATAGGAAGCGCGCATGATCCCGGTCCCCGACAAGGAACGCGACATTCTCGATTTGGCGCACAAGCTGATCGAGCAATGCCGGGTCAGTGTCGGGGCGCGGTCGACTTACTGCCGGCTCATGAACACGATCGCCGAGACCGGCCGGTTCGACGGCTCCAAGGCGCTGGTTAATCTGCTCCACAACCATCTCGACCGCACCGCCGCGCACCTGTTCAGTCCGGTGGAACTGAAGTTCACGGTCGATTTCGAGAACCGCTATCCCAAGCACATCATCGAGCGCGGCGCCGTAGCCGGCGAAATCCTCACGCGCTCGTGGGAACGCAGCAATACCGACGAGATGTTTGCCCGAGGTGTGTTCGAGTCGCTCAAATACGGCATCTCGATCCTCAAGCAGTGGCCGGTGGTCGAGAAAAACAACGAAGTTGTCTACATGAAGAAGCTCGTCATGCCGTGGCAGTTCGGCGTGTACCGGGAGGACATCAACGATATCGACTTGCAGGAGTGCGTCTGCGAAACCTCGACCTTGACGTTGCCCGAGGTGTGGCAGCGCATTTTTCACCTGCCCAACAGCAAGAAGCTGTTCGACAAAATCAAGGCCAACGCCAAGACGGGAGAGTCCGGCAGCGAGCCGTCGAGCTATTTCCACCAGGTTTTGTCGACCAGCCAGCTCAATACCAGTCCGCTTGCCGCTACGACACCGGGGGGCATCGTGGGGGTTACCAGCGACGCCAATTACTCGCTGATGGGTCCGGTGATCGCGGCTGATTGCGTGCAGATGCACGAGCTGTGGGTCAAGGACGAGGACGATTATACGACCATCCAGTTGATCGAGCCCGATATCCTGGTGGCGCCGCTTTACAAGAAGGCGAATCTTTTGATCGCCGGGAGCCGGATGCAGCCTTATCGGGTGATCCAGCCCAACGAGGTGACCAATTGGTTCTGGGGTCGCAGCGAACTTGTCGATCTGATCGAGCCTCAGGGCTTGTTGGCGCAGTGGTGCGACGATGCCAAGCGCCTGATGGGTTTGCAGATTGACAAGATACTGGCGTTTGTCGGTGAGAACGGCATCAAGGACGAGATTTACGACGACTTCCGATCGGCCGGCTATATCGCGTTGCAGCCAGGGTCGGATATCAAGGATGTGACGCCAAAAGTGCCGCCCGAACTGCTTCCCATCATCAAATGGTTGATCGAGGTGATCAACGTGCTGGGAGGTTTCCCGCCCATCATGCAAGGCCAGGGCGAGCCCGGTGTGCGGGCGGGTTCGCACGCTGGCACTTTGATGAAAACCGCCTCGCCGACGTTGCGCGATCGCGCCCTGTTGGTGGAACGGCAGTGCGCGATGTGCGCGGATTTGAGCTTGACCATCAAGGAGGCCAAGGACCCGAATCACTACTGGACCAAGTTCGATACCATCGAGGAAGTGGAGAGCACCAAGTTCCTGCTATCCGAATTGCCGGATGATTGGCGCGTGCTGGTGGACAGTCACAGTTCCAGCCCGATATTCAGCGACGAGAACCAGCAGATGATATTTGCGTTGCGCAAGACCGGCGATGTGGGGGGCGAGTACGTCATCGACAATCTCCCGCTGCCCAACAAGGAGATTGCCAAGGCGCAGTTGCGCGAGCGCGAGAAGAACAAGGCAATTCAGATGCAGAAATTGCTGCAAGAGCATCCCGACTTGGGCGAGGCGCTGGCCAAGAAGCAACTGATCGGGTCTACCCGCCGTTGAACAGACCGCTCGGCTGGAGCACCGCAGGGCTCCCTGCTTGTGCCCGCATGGCGGCGCGTAGCGCTGGGTCGCTCAAAGCTTCGTTTTGGATTGCGGCCCGGATACGCATCTCGTGTAGTGCCCGTTCCTTGTGAGCGACTTTCGATTGGTTGGTGTCCTCCACCATCGCGCCATTGATGGTGCTTCCCCGGATGGATGCCATCTGACCGAAGTCGTCGGAGAACAGGTTAATGTCGCCGTCTTTGTAGGATATGCGATCGGCTTGCGCCGAAGCTGTTTCCATCGTCTTGTACATGAAAGACCAGCCGACATTTCCGGTACCGAACGAAATGCTGATGACGTACATTAGGTTTCCTTCCGTGGACGTTGGGCGTTTGCCCAAGCTTTAAACTCGTCGATGGGAAATCGGATGATGCTTCGGCTCAGTCGAATCATAGGCGGCGGGTTTTTTCGTTTCTTACGTTTGCGCGTGTACCCGTAGATCACCCAAGCACTGACTTGAAGCCAGCGCGCCGCCTCTTTGGGCGTCCAAAATGCCTTACCGTTGGTCTCGGCCACTGTCGGGAATGTCCTTTTGCCAACAGCACTATATAAAACGACGTTAAATCTTGCAAGCCGTTGTTCCCCCACACCCCTCATCTGGCGGACCTTGGACCCGTCGCAATCGGCTAACCCGTTTTGGTTGGCCAACGTGCCATCCGGCGCGTCGACAAACCAAAGGTAGCAACCATGCTTACCAAGCATCGTCGCGGTCGTCGGCACGGTCGGAAGTAATCCGCCCGCATGCCTGAAATGACCCCAACCGCTATGCCGGGGGCAAAACCCCCGACACAACCCGGACAGCCTCAACAGCCGCCCTTTGGGTCTACCCCCGCAACGGGGCCGACGCCGAACAAAGGGTATGAGGCCGCCGGATTGCAGCGGTTGGGGGTTGTTCTTCGGCAGTTGGAGGAGCTGGTGCCGCTTCTGGGTTCGGCGAGTGAGCCCGGCAAGGCGGTGCTCGATGCGATCGGCAAGCTTTCCAAGCATGTTCCGGCCGGGTCGGTCACGCCGGCCGCCATGAAGGGCAATATCGAGAGCATGGCGATGCGCAATGCCCAGCAAAATCAGCAGATGCAGGCGCTCAAACCGCAAGGTGGCGCACCGGCCCCCGGTGGAGCCCCGCCGCCCACGCAGGCCGCAGCCGCATGACCGATCTTTTTCACAACAAGACGACCGAGATGGCGCCGCCGAGCGAGCAGCCGGTTCGGACCATGCAGGTGCCGGACGAGACGCTGCACATGGCGAAATTGCCCGGCTCGGTTCACCTGCCCTACCGGAACGTCGAGAACGTAATCCGGCCGCGACGCGGCCACGACTACTAGGAGCCCGATTATGCCGACCGCTGCTGGCGCCCCAATTTTCGAGGATGTGGTTGTATTTCTCCAGTCGAAGCCGAGCCCGACCGCTATCTCGCAGAACATGGACATGTTCACGGGCGGCCTGGTCGATCTCGTCAATCGGGTGAGGAACCTGGAGTTCCGAGCCTTGGAGGAAGGGCACCGCCTTTCGGTCGCCGAAGTGAAGCTTGTGGACGCCGAAACCCGCCTCAACAATGCCGAGGCTGATCGCACCAGCGAAAAGGCGCGGCTCGACGCGATCGAGAAGGCGCCGGCCGAGCAGGCCAAGCGGCTCGACGAGATGGATAAGCGTGTTCGCACCGTCGAGGGCGCGGTCGGGTCCGTGGCCTTCAACGAAGCCAAGACGGCTCCCGCGCCCGCGCCGGTTCCGCCTGTGGGCGTCAAGCCGACCGATCCGGTGAAACCATAAAGGAAATCAGCCATGGTCAACGTTTTTCGCAACGACACCAAGTCGATCCCGACCAGCGACGAGCAGATCGTGCGCGTCAACATGGAGGAGATCGAGATCGGCGGCCGCAAGAGCCACTTGCCGGCTCAATCGAAGTCGTCGGTTTTGCCAATCTCCCACGTGCCGAATAGCGGCTCCACGCCTGGAGCGAAGTGATGCCGAAGATCGAGGTCGACGAGGTTCAATTCCAGCAGGATGCCAAGCTACGGGAGGTGGTGCAAAATATCATGAAGCACCCCAAAGCGCGGCTGTTGGTGCAGGAAGCGCACCAGATGGTGGACCCCAATGCGGCGGCTCCCGAGCTGGAGATGCGCAAGATCGTCGATGAGCCGGTCAGTGCACTGACCAAGAAGCTCGACGAGGTTACGAAGCAGCTTGCCGACGACAAGGCGGATCGAGAGAAGAAGGAAAAGCTCGATACGCTCAGCGGCACCATCGAGGCAGGCATTGCAAAAATTCGCCGCGAGAACAGCCTGACGGCGAAGGGCGAAGAGACGCTTCGGGCGCTCATGAACGACAAGGGCATTCTCGATCCCGAGATCGCGTGGGCCTACATCGAGAAGCAGACGCCGCCCGCCGCCCCGACGATGCCGGGCGGCACCGGCTCGTGGAATTTCCTTGAGGTTTCGGCCGGTGACGGCAGCGATGACATCAAGCGCCTCATCGAGTCCAAGGGCGAGAACGAAGGGCTTTTGCAGAAGATGGCGAACGAGGCCATTCAGGAAGTGCGCGCCAGTTCTCGGCGTTGAAAAGTAGAATTGAATAAGGAGAGCGTGCCATCCCCCTCCCAGGTCTTGGTGTGGCCCCAGCGGCCGGGTCACTTTATAATGAGTTAGCATCTGTAACACGACGCGCGTTTGTTCCGCGTTTGTTTGTGCAGATTTATTTTGGAAGCCCGACGCTTTTCTATCTGACGGGCAATGCGCAGCGCGCAGCCGGCGGTCTCAACCAAGTAACTGTTCCGTTGCAAGGCCAGTCGATGGTCCAAGGTCAATGGACCGGCTACGGCGGCGGCTTCAATTCGCCCGTTATCACGCCGGGAATACAAAACGCTCAATTCAACCTTGCCTATTGGGTGGTGCCGGTTCCGCTGCCGTTTGGCGAGTCGGTCCTCCAAGCAACCGATCGCGAGATCAGCATTCTCAAGGCCCGCATGAACGATGTGTATGCGGTCACTCGCCAGAACATGGCGCGCGTGTTGTTCACCAATAACTCGGCCAACCCGCAGATGCCGGACTCGTTGCAAGGCGCGTTCGACGACGGCACCAACTTCCCGCAGTACGGCGGCATCAACCGCAACGCGGCCGGCAACTCGGCTTTCAAGGGCCAGTACGTCAACCTCAACTCGGGCACATTCTCGCAAGGTGCCGCCGGCTTCACGCGTGCCGGCATGGCGACCGTGCTGGCGAGCGTCACTGACAAAGCGGGTGGCGAGGCGCCGACGTTCGTTGTGATGAACCCCGGCGATTACGCGACCTTGAACAACACGTTCATCGCCAACGAGACACAGTTCGTCAATCCAGGCGGCACCTATTCGATGAATACCGAGGTGCGGTCGAGCTTCCCCAACATGGTAATTTCGGGCATCCCGATCTTTGCCGATCACTTCGTCCCGGTCGGTAACGTGTTCGGTGCCAATATTAAGTACACCGCCATGTACATGTCGGAAGATGCGGCGTTCGATTTCAGCGGCTTCTATTCGCTGGTGCCGCTCGGGCAAATCGGCCAGCAGGGCGTTGTCATCTGCGGGTACGACGTGCTGAGCGCCAAATCTTCCTCGGGCTTCTGGGGCTACAATCTCCAAGGCGCGGCATTCTAAGGAAACCATCAGATGCCCTCATACTTGTCCGGTCCTGGTCTCGGTCTGGCGCTGCCGCAGAACCTCTATCCTTCGGCTTTGCAAAACGCGCCGATCGACAATCCGAGCAACCGCATCGGTTTGGCGCCTGGTGACGAGTTGCCGCTGGCGGCTGGTGACTGGTACATCGGTCTCGGCCAATATTTGGTGCTGGAGCATCTCGATCCGGTGCTGGGTATCTGGACGCTGGCGTGCGCGGCTGGTTGGACCAGCGGCTTGCTGCATGTGACCAGTGACGGTTTCAATCTGCGCATCGCCAACCGGCTCGGGTGTCCGGTCAGCGCCACCGTGATGGCGTACGGATCGTCTTACGTTCAGACGACCACGACCATCACGCAAGTCAGCGGCGCGTCCGTGCAAGGCACGTGGCTCCCGATTGTCGGTGGCCAGCTCAATATCGCCACCACTACGGTTCTGACGGCGAACGCGGGTGCCGGCTACGGCATGGCGCCGATCGTGTTCATTCCGCCGCCGCCTCCCGCCGCCAACAACGCGAATGGCGTCGGCGGCATCCCGGCGACCGCTTATGCGACGATTGCCAGCGGGACGCTCAGCGGTGTGTCGTTTACGAATCCCGGCGCCGGCTATCCGTCGATCCCGCTTGCCGTCATCCTGCCGAACCCGTCCGACCCCAATCTGGCGGTTGGCATTACGGCGGCGACCATTACGTTCAGTCTGACCGGCTCGGGCTCGATCACCGGGGCGCTGTGCACCAATCCGGGGGCGCCGCTTGCCAACGGCTCGCTGGGCAGCATCACGCTCTCGATCGGTGGCGCGGGCTCGTCCGGGTCGCTGACGGCGAATGTGCTGCAAACCATCGTGTCGTCGACCCTCTCGGGTGCTGGCACCGGATACACGACTTCGGGTATCCTCACTACGGGTGGCGTGCCGCCGCAGGGCAGCATCTCCAACGGGCCGGATGCGCTTTACCTGTCGTTCCGACCGCGCCAGCCCAATATCGGCCTCGCCACGGCGTCGGCCGCGACCGTTGGGGCGATCTACGACGGCGGCTTGTTCCTTGGCGCTCCGACGATCGGGCAGGTGGCGTTCGTCGCCAGCGGCGTGAATACGGCGACTGTCGGCACCATCGCCAACGTCATGGGCAGCAAGCCCGATATCGCGATCATTCAGCCGGCGCCATGACGTACAGTCTGGCAAACCTCGGGATCAGTTCTGCGCTGACCAATAGCGTGTCCGAGCTTGTGACAGTCGACGATGCGGCGGCGGGCCAGTTTGGCTCGTCGCAGAATGCGATGCAAACCGGCGCAGCGTTTCTTTGTTTGCAGCCGGATGGAAGCCAGGCGCTTTATCAAATAGATGCGGAGCGCAGTACGCCGATCGATATCGTCCTCAAGCGCGTGGGGCCATGACTCCCACCGGTAGGGAGAAATGCTCAATCAGTACGTTTCCCAGACCCAGCGGTTGCTGCAAAACCCCGGCGCACCTACTCCTCTTTACGCCGTTTCTGATGTAACCAACTGGATCAATCTGGCGCGCGGTCAATTGGCCGGTGAATCCGAGTGCATTCGGTTCATCGGCACGTTGAGCACGACGGTCGGGTTGAACGTCTATAATTTTTCCGCGATCAGCACCGGTTCGGCCAACGGCGTCCAGGCGGTTCTCAAGATCAAGCGCATTTTTTACAACGTCGGGCAGGGCCAGAGGCGCGTCAACGGACGCCCGTGGCAATGGTTCGACTACTATCATCTCAACAACCCGGTGCCGGCGTCAGGTGCTCCCAAGACGTGGGCTCAATATGCCCAAGGCTCGGCGCCGGGTGTGACCGGCAGTGAAGCCGCGTCATTGGGCGGCAGCTTCTATCTCGATCCGCTGCCGAACATCATCTACACGCTTAATCTCGACTGCGTGTGTTTTCCGATCGCACTCGCGCTGGACAGCGACCCCGAGGCTATTCCTTATCTGTTCACCGATTGCGTGCCGTACCTGGCAGCGTGGTACGCGCTGTTGTCCTCGCAAACGAGCGCGCGTGTCGGCGATGCCGAACGCATGTATAATTATTACGAGACATTTCTGGATCGCGCCAAGAAGGCCGGCAATCCCAACGAAGCGCAGGACCCCGTGCAGGCAACCAAGCTCGGTATCAAGGCGCAAGCCGGGGGAGCGGCGGGATAAATGTCGACGCTCAACAAATACATGCAGCAAACGCAGCGCTTCCTTCGGGAAGCGAAGCAAGAGTATTTGAACACGGACGACCTGGTTGATTACGTCAACCGGGCACGGCGCGAGACGGCGCAGCGGACGCAGTGTGTCAGGCGGCTCACCCCGATAAGCGCCTCGATCGTGAGCTGGAGCGTGACCAATCAAGGCGCCGGCTACTCGAATGCGCCGACATTGACGATCACACCGCCGGATTTTCCTTCGGGCATGTTGCCCAATCCGGGTGGAGCGCAGGCGACGGCTTTGCCGATCGTGCAGGCCGGCAAGATCACGGCAATCAACTCGCAATTTGGCGGCTACGGGTATTTCGCGCCGCTCATGACGATCACGGACAGCACCGGCACGGGTGCGACTGCCACGGCGGTCCTGTCGAAAATCAACCAGCTCAATCCGAATCAGGAGAAATACTCGTTCTCGGACATCGACGTGAGCATGTTTCCGGGTGTGGATTCGGTCTATTCGATTCGATCTGTTAGCGTTATATATTCGAATTACCGCTACTCGCTTCCAATGTATTCGTTTTCTACTTATCAAGCTAAAATTAGAAATTACCCTTTCCAATATACTTACGTGCCCGCCTTCTGTACTCAGTTCGGGCAAGGTTCGGATGGATCGTTTTTCATGTATCCAATTCCGTCACAGATTTATCAAGTAGAGTTCGACTTGTTCTGCATTCCGCAGGACTTGATCGACAATCAAAGCGTGGACGTAATACCGGCCCCGTGGGATGATGTCGTGCCATACTTCGCGGCGCATCTGGCGCAACTCGAACTCCAGCAGTACAACGCGGCTGCCTACTACCTGAAACTCTACGACGACATGACATTACGTAAGAGTAATTACGCGCGACCTGGGCGGGCAACCAATTTGTATGGGCGCTGGTAATGCCTATACGCCCGCAAGCGCCGGCTGCCGAGAAGCCGAATCCCTACTCGCCCCCCGGCCCCGGTGATCCGCTCGTTTTTGAGGAATTTCAAGGAATAAATACGGCCGTTTCCCGCTCGGGCGTGCCCGACCAGCAGATGGCGTGGTGCGACGGTTTCATGCCGCTCGGTCGCCGGAACTTGCGCACGCTTTACGGGCTCGGCCCCGTGCTGTTCACCCCGACCGGCGGGCGCACCATTGCATTTTTCGGCTTCTACAATATCGGGGCGACGCCCAGCATGTTGTCCGTGCTCTCGGACGGCTCGGTGTGGACCACCAATACGGCGACATCGGTAAGCGGGTTGATCGCCAACCCCGGCACCGTCACCGGCCCGTCGATCACGACGCTCGGTATCACGCAGTGGGGTAATCTCTACGTTATTCTGGTGTCGTCCGCGTCCGCCAACGGCTATTGGATTTGGGATGGGACGACGTTTTATGTTCCGGGTGGCAGCGCTCCCGGTGGCGGCACCATGCCGACCGCCATCGCGGGCTCGGCGGTCGAGGTTTACGCTGGGCGTGTGTGGGTGATGAACGGCAGTGTTATCAGCTTTTCCGCGCCGGGTTCGTTCAAGGACTTCTCGACCGCCAACGGCGGCGGTAATTTCTCGTCGAGCGACAGTTTTCTTCGCGTGGCATTTTCAAATTTGAAGCAGACCAACGGCTTCCTCTATCTGATCGCCGACTCGTCGATCAACTATCTGTCCGGCGTGCAGACTTCCGGCAGCCCGCCCACGACGACGTTCACCAATCAGAACGCCGATCCCGAGGTTGGGACGCCATGGGCTGCGACTGTGGATGTGTTCGGCCGCAACATCGTGTTCGCCAATGCGTTCGGCGCCCATATCAGCTATGGCGCGGCGGTGACCAAGATCAGCGAACCGCTCGACGGCGTATATAACACGGTGCCTAATTTCAGCGGTGTCGTGACGCCTTCTGCCGCCAAGGCGATCATTTTTGGGCACAAGATATGGATTCTCCTGCTGCCGATCATCGATCCTTACACGGGCCAGCAAGTCAACAAGCTGTTCATGTGGGACGGCAAAAAGTGGTGGTCTACCCAGCAGGAAATCGGCCTGACCTATATCCAGCACCAGGAGATCAACTCGATCATCACGGCGTGGGGCACCGACACCCACTCGGTATGGCCGTTGTTCCAGACACCATCGCAGGGCTTTACCAAAGTCGTGCAGTCGCGTTTTTGGGATACGCCGGGTGGGTACGAGTATACCAAAGCGGCGGTGCGCTTGTGGGGGCTGTTCTATCTTTACAATCTGACCAATCGCAACATTTCGATCAATGTCGACAACGAGGTTGGCACTTCGCCGCAATCGTTTGCGCTTACACCGGCAAGCTTATTGTGGTTCAATAACAGTGGACAACAGATATTGTGGACCGGCGCGGGTGGTGCTCCGTTGACTTGGTTAGGGGCGCTTGGATCGGTGTCGGTATTGCCACCGGCCGCTGCCGCACAGCAGGGCGTACTGACCGGGCTTACGCTGGTGACGAATGCGCTCGACATGGCGATCGTGTCGGTCAAAGTGCAGGATGAGATCGTAGGATATAGAGGCTAATGCCGCTCAGCACCATATTTGCCAACCTGACTTCCGCCGCAGGTGCGCAGCTCGATCAGGTGCTGGCGCAGCTCGGTGCGATCACACCCATTCCCTGCACGGTCAGTGGCACCAATGTGCTCGTGCTTACGCCAGCCGCCAACACGCCGACGATTCCTGCCTACGCCAACTACCTGCAAGTGACCGGCATCACGGCGGTGAGCAACACCGGGGCGGTGACGGTCAATGTGGCTTCCTTGGGTGTCGTCAACGTCTACAAGGACACTCTCAGCGGCCCTGCCGCGCTGGTTGGCGGCGAGCTGGTGGCGAACTGTGCGTTCGTGCTGTTCTACGATTCGACCCTGAACGGCAATACGGGCGGATTCCATCTGACGGCTGGTCCGTTCATTTCGGGTTCTTATCTTCTCTTGTCCGGCGGCACCGTCACCGGCACCGCCAATATCGCGCACGTCATTGCGACGACCGACTTGAAGGTGCCGAGCACGGGGATAGCTATAACCCGCATATTGTCGGCAACCGCATCGTTGGCTTTTGGCAACATTGCCCAAAATAATGCCGCCACATTTAACATAGCGGTGGCGGGCGCCCAATTAGGGGACGCGGCATTTATCACCATGCCTGCCGGACTCGCAGCCTCCGGCGGGTTTACCATAGTGTCCTGTGTGAGTTCAGCTAATACCGTGAATATAACGATTACTGCTACTAATCCCAGCGGCGTGGCGCTGGGTACTCTTGTTTGGCGCGCAACCGTCATAGGATTTACCTGATGGCAATCGCGGCGCTGTTCAATATCCCCGGTACGCCCGAGGAATGGGCGCAGTGGAGCTTTTGCAATGCCGCTCAGCATCGCGACGAGAACCGCGTCATCTTCCAGACGCTCGGAAAGGAGTTGCCCGAATACGTGCTCGACCCGTTCGATCCGCAAAATCCCGGTGTGTGGTTCGACCAGCACCAGATCATGCACAAGAATACCGACGCGCTGCTCGGCATCAGCGGGTTCGACTTGACGGATGTCGATTTCAACGACAAGAATCAACTTGCCGGGTGGATTTATCTGCACGCCAACGAGCACTTCCAGGCTGGCAACATATTGAGGATCGGATAAATGGCTACACAGACCGCCGTCAAAGCTGCCCCGCCGCCTCTCGTCCCCATCCGCCGTTTCGAGGTGGCGGATTTGTCCAAGCACGGCGGGTGGATCATGCGCCGGCTGCAAAAAGCCTATCCGCACCAGAACGACCGCTCGATGGCTGGGTGGTTGCGCGAGATCATCGGCTCGAACGAGTTCCTGTTTCTCTACCAGGAGCACGCCGTGGCACTGGCGCAGACTTTGCGCACCTCGACGCTCGACGCCAAGCCGATCATCATGGAGCGCTTCGTGTTCGCTGAGGAAGGCCACGTCGATGCGGCGGCCGAGTTCTATGGCGAGTTCGCTCTTTGGGCAAAACGGCAGGAAGTCACCACGATCGTCGTCGAGGAGATGTCCGACGTGCCGCACGAGATGATCCGCGAGCGATTAGGACGCTTGTTCACCCGCCAACAGGTGTTTGCGAGGCTATGATCGAGTACAAGGAAGAACTTTTGAGGTATTGCATCGACGAAGTGAAAGCTTTGGTGCCGCAACAGTGGGCCGAAATGGCCCAAGGCATGAATGAGATAGAAGAAAACACCGATTGGGACGAGTATCTGGCTTCCGAGGGCAAAAAAGAGGCGTTCTTGATCACCGCTCGCCGAGAAAATCTTATCGGTTACTTTGGCATGCGGGTGAAACCCTTTGCCAGCTCGCAAAAGCACTTGGCAGCTACCTCATTACCTTATTTTGTGGTGAAATGCCGCGATCGAGGCTTGATTCTTCGCCGCCTCATCCGTGTGGCGACCGAGACCGCCAAGGCGCGTGGCGCCACCATGGTGGCGATCAAGACCCATCCGTGGGCGTCGGCGGCGCCATTGCTCGAACGGATGCGGTTCAAACCCTTGGAAACGTGGTACACTTTGAAAATCTAGGAGGCACAGATGCCTGACTTGGGTTTGGGCGAAGGTATTGCGGCCTTGGCGGCTTCTGGCGCCTTGGAAGGCCTTTTGGGAGGTGGTGCGGCTACGGGCGTGGCGGCTGCGGCTCCCGAGGCGGCTGCCATCGGGGCAGCGGACCTTGGTGGCGCCGCTTTGGCGGGAGCTGGTGCCGCAGAGGCCGGAACCGGAGTTGCCGGCCTGGACGCCGCCGCTGGCGGTTTGGGCGCCCTTGGAACCGGGGCGGCGCTCGGTCCCGGCGGCCTTACCCCCGCCGCCGCCGGGACCAGCCCGTTCGGTACCGGTTTTGCTACCCAAGCCAGTGCTGAGGGAGCCATTACAGGCGTGAGCGGTGCCGCCCCGGCAGCTCCCAGCGCCGCCTCGTTTGCGGCGCCAGCCGGCGTAACCGGGGTAACTGACTTGACTTCGGCCGGTCCTGCCGGTGTGGACGCGGCCGGCGCCATGACGGCGAGCGCCCCCGGCACCGCCCCCGCTACGTCGGGCTTCTCGTTCGACAGCCTGATCAAAGGCGCCACCGACTCGGTCACCAAGAATCCGCTCGGCCTGGCGATAGCCGGTGGGGCGCTTGGGTATGACATTCTGCAAGGCCAGAAGCAGCCGCAGTCGGTGAAAGACTTGCAAGCGCTGGCGGGTCCGGCAGCCCAGCAAGGACAGGCTTTCGAGGCGGCTGGCAAGACCCTGACCGATTACACTGCCAGCGGCACGCTTCCGCCCGGCATTCAGGCGGGGTTGGACCAGCAGGTGGCGGCGGCCAAGCAGAAGATCATCTCGAACTACGCCGCACAGGGCATGAATCCCGACCCGGCGCATAACAGTTCCTTGAATCAGGAGTTGACGGCGGTCGATGAGCGCGCGCTGGCGATCAAGGGACAGCTTGAACAACAGTTGTTCCAATCGGGTACCAGCCTTATCGGTCAAGGCATCAGCGAAACCGGTCTTTCGAGCAATATCTACACGACGCTCGCCAATATCGACCAGACGCAGAGCGCCAACGTCGGCAAGGCGATCGCCGCCATGGCGGCGGCGCTCAATCCCAGCCGCACCACGGTTCAGATTGGCGGAACCACGACCGCGTGACCGACGTACAACCCGCTCAGGACGCTCCCGGCATAGCGGCGCTTACCGCCACGCCCGATCTCGGCTCGCTGGCGGGAGTGCCGGACAATGTGAAGTCCGGCTTTGCGGATTTGCAAAAACGCAAGCTTGCTGACGAGAGCCAAGTGCAGGATGTCGTCGAGCGCCGGTTGGAGCAGGACCGTACCCGGACGGAGCATGCGTTTGCGGCCGAAGGGATCGGACCCAACCAGTTACAGCCGTGGGACGCCAAGGCCGAGCAGAAAAAGACCGAGTATGATCCCGTCGAGGCGTTCGGCTCGCTCGGCAGCGTGTTCGCCATGGTGGCGAGTGCGTTCACGCATCAGCCGATGATCAATGCCCTCAATGGCTCGGCCGCCGCCATGGAGGCGATACGCGCTGGCAAGAAGGAGGAGTACCAGCGCAATTACGAGGCGTGGAAACAGAATACCGATCTCGCCTTGAAGCGGCACCAGATACAGCACGAAGCCTATATGGACGCCGCGACCCTCATGGAGCGCAACGTTCAGGCCGGCGAGGCAAAGCTGCGCATGCTTGCCAGCCGCTTTGGCGATCAAAAGACCTTGTTCATGATCGAGCACGGCATGATCAAGGAGTGGTACGAGGCGCAGGCGGCGCAGACCAAGGCGGCGACCGGGATCGCGGATGCGCAGTTAAGGATTGCCGACGATCATACGAAGCTCACGCAATTGTTTGCTTTTGGGTATGATCCAGCAAAACCGCAGGCGCCCGAGAGCATAGAAGCCGTTAACAAATGGCACAAATGGTTGCAGGAGACGGCGACTGGGCGCAACGTTGCGATGGAGCAGGCAAAGCTCGACGAGGAAATCCGCCAGCACAAGGCAACCGAAGCGGGGCACGCGGCGACGCTCGAACAGCAGAAGGTTCGCGACGCCAACCTTGAGAAATTCCGCACGCGGCAGAATGAGATCAACGCCGCCAAGGTAGGGCAGAAACGCAGCGAAGCGCGCGAACTGGAAGTCGGATTTATCGAGAAGGTGGATCAGGCAATCGAGCGGTTGAGCGCCCGCATAGCGAGCGGCGAGAAGAAAACTTTGCTGGGGCAAATTGGCAGTGCGGACTATCCGCTTACTGGTGTGGGCAGCAAACTAGCCGCTCCTCTGGAAACCGTGTTTGGCGGTAGCGAAATTTCGGATTTCCAACAGATCGTCGCCGAGTTGAAGCAGGAGTATCCCAAGGTAGTCGGACTGGCGCGCGGTTATGTCACCAAATCCCAGATGGGCGAGTTGGACAAGATCATCAAGGGTGCCGGCACGTGGACCAGTTCGGAGCAAGCGCTGCATGCCACGGTGCAGCTCAAGGAATGGATGCTGCGCAACAAGCCTGGTCTCGACAAAGCCGTGGAAGCGCGAGCCGCTACGGCCGCAACTGCCGCACCAACGGAGGCCCCGGAAGTCGGCCACGTGGAGGACGGGTACCGCTACAAGGGCGGCGACCCGCACAAACCGGATAGTTGGGAAAAAGTAGAGTGACGGACGATACCGACACGGTCGTCGAAAGCGGCCCTTGGAAGAAGTACGCCAAGCCGGTGGAAACCCCGGACACGCCTGGCCCGTGGAAAAAGTACCTCGAAAAGAAATATCCGAAAGGCATTCCGCCCGAAGATGCGGATCGCGTTGAATTTATCGAGCGCACGGTACGGCAAGGTGCCGGGCAGGTAGATACCGCCGTCAAGAAGGCGCTCGGCAAGGCCCGCAAGCACGAGCCCGATATCGACTACGAGCGCGGGCGCACGCAAGGCGAGGTGGAATTCGAGCAGGCCCACTCGCCGGCCGGCGCCCGCAAGGCGCTGGAGCAGTATTACCCGCCGACGTTCGACTCGGCTGGAAAACTCGTCGACAACGTCGGGCAGGACAACCAAGGACGCTGGTGGGTTCGCGACAAGGGCCAGAAGGTCGCCGTCAATCCGGCGTTCATCTCGAAACTCATGGCCAGCGCTCCCGCCACGCTGGGTGGTGTCGCGGGCGCGGCCGAAGGCGGCGAGATCGGCCTGATGGGCGGCCCGCTGGCGCCGTTCACCGTACCGGCCGGCATGCTTATCGGCGGTGGCTTGGGCTCCATGGTGGGGCAGGGCACGGTCGAGCTGACCAAGCTGGCGGGTGGGCGGGCCGACAGCATTCAGGATACGCTCGGCGCTTTGGTGCATACGGGCGCCGAGAATGCTGCACTGTCGGCCATCGCACCCGCCGGCCGCGCTATCGGCAGCGGGCTCGGTAGCTGGTTTCGCGGCAAGAACGTTGCCGAGATGACGCCCGAGACAACCGCGCGTACCGGCCGCCTGGTGCGTGGGGGCGCCATTCCGGCGATCTCATCGGTGGCACCGGGCCTAAAGGGTTTCGCCGCCAAGCAGGACTTGACCCATATCGTGAGCGGCGACGCCATCATGGGGCAGAACGTCGAGTATTTTGCCAAGCGGCTCGAACAGGAAATGCAGAACGCCGGCATGAGCCCGGCGCAAGCACGCGACTTCGTCAAGCGCGTCTCCAACCCTGACTCGGCCGTGTCGCAGACGGTTGCGGGCACCGGGATCGTCGAGACCGCGTTGCAACGCGTCGCTACGTCCGAAAAGAAAATCCAGATGAACCTCGAACTGGCGAAAGAAAACGTGGATGTGCTGGAGCAACAAATACGCGCGTGGACCAGCGCGGCACCAAAGGGGCTGGCCGAAGGCGTCACCAATGCGTTCGAGAAGGCACGATCGGATTTCGGCGTTGTGATGGGGAAAGCCTACCACGAGGTTCACGAGTTGACCGGCGCCGCTCCGGTGGTTCCGGCATTGCCGACGCGCGATGCCGCGCTGTCGGTCGTGCAGACGTTCCCGCCCGGACAGGTGCCAAAGCTGATCTCCGATATCGCGCAAGGCGACAAGCAGTTCATGACGATCGAGGAGGCGCACAATTTCCGCAACACGCTGCGCCAGATGGAGCGCGATCTCACGCGCGGCGGGAACCTGACACCCGGACAGGCATACGCGATGATCGCACCGGTCGAGCAGGCGCTCGACAACACGTTCGAGCAGTTGGCCAAGAACGGTACTGGCTTGACCAAGGAAGCCGCCAAGGCGCTCGCCAAGGTCGACGCCCAATACCGCGAGGGTATCCCAAAGTTCCGCAATCTCGCCATGCGCAAGCTGGTGCGCGACGCCGAGGACGGCATTTTTTCCGATCCGGGCGAGGTGGCCAAGACCATCATGCAGGTTGGACAGACCGAGCAGGCCAAGACGTTGATAAAGCTCCTGCCGCCCGAATTGCGTGAGGGGGTAGAGCAAGCGCATTTCGCCAATCTGTTGCGAGGCGCCACCGAGCTGGACGAAGCAACCGGGCGCCAGGTGCTCAATCCGAAAGCTTTGCTCAAGAAGCTGCACGATTTAAACGACATCAATTCGGCGATCGTCGACAAAGCCACGCTGAAAGAGTTCACCGCGCTGGCGACGCAGCTTGCGGCGGTTGGTGGCAAGATCGACGCGACCGCCATGCTCCACGGGGCTGCGCCGGGACAGACTTTATCGCGTGCGGCGCAAAACCAGTTGGCGCAAGCCGTCACCGAAGCCGAAACCGTCGATGCGTTTGTCAAAGCCGATCCGATCGGCGCGCTGGCGTCCAACAAGCCGCAAGTCGTGGATGCGGCCGTGTCGCGGTTGACGCAAGCTGGCGACGAGGCGACGACACTCGCCGCGTTTCATACTTTGGGCCGCACCAGCCCGGTAGCGCAGAAGTTGCGCGAGACATATTGGCGGCAGTTTTTTCACGACGCCTACGACAAGACGCCGTCCGGCATGTTGGTGATGAACGGCAAGGCCGTGCAGGACAAGATGAAATCCTTGACCAAGGTGCAGCAGGAGTTGCTGTTTCCCAACGGCATGGCGGATGCGATATCGCTCATTGCCGATGACGTGCGGTTCGTGTTTCCCAAGAACGTGTTTGATTATGCCGAGAACCAAACGGCGATGAACGTCAAATCGAAATCGTACATTAACCCAGCAGGACTTTCCAAGCGGCTGTCGTGGTTCGTGTGGGGCCATCTGGTCGCCGAGAACCCGAAATTCTTGTTGTGGCTCGCCGATCAGTCCGCGCTTAATCCTGCCAAAGAATGGCGTCGTAAGATACTAGGAATGTACGGACGCTGGATATTCAACGCAATTGACGATACCGGCCCAAAGCCGGCGACAGGAATGGCACCGCCCGTCGAGGGCGCTCGGCAGGCACCGGACGGCAAGTTCTATATTTCGGACCCGAAGCGGCCGGGTAAATACCTGCGTGTCGAGTCGGGGGCGCAGCCAGGCGCCGATACGGGCGGGGTAGCGACCGAGGTACCGGCGCAATGAGCCTGCTTGAACCCGAACCGCTGCAAAGCCGAGCCGATCCCGACTATACGCTGGGGTCGAGAAAGACGTTCGTTCCCGAAACCAAGATGGCGCCGCAACAGCGGATTGACGAGACGTTCGATGAGACGTACTCAGCGATTCGCAGCGGCACGTTCGACCCGCAGTTCCAAAATTATGTCGATCCCGACCGGCATGTAATGGTGCCGGTCGAGCATGATCCGTTCGTCAGAATGACGGCGGTCGAGCATGATCCATTTGTCATAAGTGACGCTACGCCCTACCCGATCCAACCGGGGCAGCAATTTGCCGAGAACGACGAGTCCGAACATCATCAGATAGAAACGCCATTCGCATCGCATACAGAACGCCACGGTCCCAAAGGGCTTACCGATGCGCCGTTCTTTCCCAAATATGTCCCGCGTAGCCAGCGCACTCCAGAAGTGGTGCCGGATAGGCTCACTCCAACGCAAAAGAGCCGCATGCTGCCGACGCATCCCGAATTGGGCCCGAGTCTGCAAGAAAAGCCCGTTACGCCCGGACCATCCCGGCCGGCTCCTCCCGCGCCTGCCGCGCAACCTCGCCCCGAGCCGCTACGTCCCGAGGTAAAAGCCCGGTTCGCCGAGATGGTGGCGGCCGGCTATACGAACGAGAAGATCGCCGATATTTTGCAAATGAACCCCGTGCAAGTCATGTCGCTGCGCTACCAGATGGGCCGCCAATGAACGCGTTACGTACAGACCTCGACAAGCTCGCAGCCGAGATCGCCCGCAAGGCAGCCGAAAAAGACACCCCCTTGGAGACCGCGACCGACGCCCTCAAGGCGCTCACGGGCTATTTTGCGGCCGTGCAAAAAGGTGGTAAGAATGCGCCTGATCTTCCGGGCAGTCCGGGCACATTTTCGTTCGACGAGTTCAACGTAGCCAACGAGGAGCCAAATGGCCGAACGAGCCCCGTTCCAGATCGTCCCCGACGAGGATGATCCGCCTTCGCCCAAGGGGGCTTCGGCGGACAAGTCCGTTTCATTGTTGTTGCTGGCGATCAAGACGCTGGGGCAGCGGGCGCTGGTTGCCATCACGGATTTGTTCACGCTGATCACGGTCGCGTCGGCCTGGTTCTTGTGGTGGATCACGCCTGATCCCACGGTACTGCAAATCGCCAAATTGTCGATCTATGCGGTGTTCGTACTTGCGGCGAACGTTATCGTGCGGAGGAAATGATGCGGAAGCTTCTACTTTGCGCATTTTTGCTGTTATTTGGACTTCCAGCGCAAGCCCAGCAAGTCAATATTTACTGCCAATCATCGGCCGGCCCCCCGCAAATATGGGCACCGTGCACAAGCGGTAATCCGCTTTCCATCAGCGGATCGTTTTCGGCAACCGTTACATTCCCGACTTTCAACGCCGCCTTTCCGGCAACCGGCATCGCTATGGGATTCTCGCAAGGGGGAAATCTTGTTGCCGCCACGGGCACGGCCGGAAATCTCAACGTCAATTGCCAAGTCGGTTGCGCGGGCGGTACGTTCAACAATAACGCGGATGCAGTAGCTACGTCAGCCACAAACGGACAGGCTGCGGCTTGGCTTTACGGGTGGAACGGGGCGGCGTGGGACCGCCTCCAGGTCGACGCCAGCAAGTTCCTCAAAGTCGCGGACGCCTCGATCACGACGACGAACGCCGACCTCGGCCCTCCCGGCGCCACGGCGTGCGCGACTGATACCGGGTCGTGCTCGCTCAACGCGCTGATCCAGCGCCTCAATCAGAACCTGACCACGCTCAACACGTCGGTCAACGCATCGGTTGCCGCTGGCACCAATCTCATCGGCAAGGTCGGCATTGACCAGACGACGCCGGGCACGACGAACGCTGTCTCGATCTCGCAGATTAACGCCGCGACGGCGCTTGCCGGCAACGGTGCGACGGGCACCGGATCGCTCCGCGTCACGATTGCCAGCGACAACTCGGCCGTGGCTGGAATGGGTGTGGGGGCGACAGGCTCGGCACCACCCGCCAACGCGGTCTACATGGGCGCCAATGCCTCCGGTGTGACCGGCGGAAAGCTTGCTGGCCTCATCCAATGCGACAGCCATGTGTTCAAGCATATCACCTCGGCGACGGATACGCTGGCCGTGCAAGGCGTGGCCTCGCAGACGATCTACATATGCGGCGCGACCGGAAATGCCGCCGGGACCGCGACGTGGTTCTTGGAGAATACCGCATCGGCCAATGCCAACTGCTCGTCATCCAACACCCAGATCACGGGCGTCGCGACAGAGGCTGCCAACACGCGATCCGGATTCTACAATCCGCTGTGGGGCGGGCTCAAGAACACCTCCGGCAACGGCCTGTGCATCAACTCGACCGGGACCGGCGGCGTGGACGTGGACATCTGGTACACGCAGTTCTGATCATGCGTCGGACAGTAGCGGCCTTCATTCTCATCTGCTCGGCGCTGCTAGTCGGCTGGCAGGGGCTTGCGCAGGTCCCGGTTACGGGAGCGGCAAACCGCGCGCCACCTAGCACTAGCGGCCCTCCCGCCGCGAGTGACATCCTGGACTTCGCCGGCAACTCGGCGACCGGGTGCGCGTCGTTGGCAGCATGCACGTCAGTGACGAACTCTGGCGGATTCGCACAAACATCGACAGGAACTCTAACATCGTTCGGTGCTAACACGTTGCGACGCACCGACCTAGGCGTGCTGATCGAGGATACCGCTACAAATATCTGCACGCAATCTCAGACGATGGATAACGCCGCGTGGACGCTCAACGATCTGACCGTATCCGCTAACGCAACAACCGCCCCCGATGGGACGGCTACGGCGGAGCTTTTCACCGACAACTCAAACAACGCCGTGCACCGCGTGTTCAGTGCCACGATAGCCCAAACGTCTGGCGCCAATTACGCCATGTCGGTGTATGTCAAAGGCGGAACGCTTCGCTACGTGTCACTGCGTGCCAAGATTACAAACTCCGGGCCAGTATATGCTTGGATGACGCTGGATACTACGAATGGAACTATCACGAACAATGGAGCGTCGGCGACATACGCCGTGCAAGCGCTGGCGAGCGGATGGTACCGCATTTCGATAGTGTATGCAACACAAGACAACAACGGTGTTAACCTTCTGCTGGCTGGTAGTGATGTTTCGACTGCGCCAGGGCAGGCAGGGCCGACTGCCGGCGGCAACATATACGTGGGTTCTGGCCAGACATTCTCGGCATGGGGTGGGCAGGTAGAGGACAATCAAGCCAACGCTCCAACATCGTACATCACAACGACTACCACGTCGGTCGCGAGAACAGCCGATGCGATTTCGATAACGGGGCAGGCGCAGACCGATCTTCAATTGTCGGCGTATTCGGTTGTTGTCAAAACGAACAATGTTAACTTTCTGATCGGGCCTCGTCTGCTCGATGCGGCTGCCGGTGGAACAAACCGATTGATGTTCATTGGTTCCAACACGAGTCTCAAATCATCATCGTCGGATAATACTGTGCTAACCGCGACGCTAGGGTCGGCTGCAACTTATACAGGGGGTGCAGTCAAAAGCGGTATTGCAGTTGATGGAACCGGACGATCGCTTGTGGCTAACAATGGAACCGTCGTCAGTGATGCCAAGACATTCAGCGCTACGGGAACGCCGACATTGGGAGGTCCATCCAATTATCTCAATGGCTATGTAGGTAATTTGAGCATTTGGAACTCGAAACAATCGAATGCCAATCTTGCTTTGGACACACAGTGAGAAAAGTGGCCACCTTCATCCTCATCGCGACGTGCTGCTGCGCCTTCTGGCACGGCACTCCGACGTTGTACGTCTCGCCATCTGGGAACGACTCCAATCTGTGCAGCATCTCGCAGCCGTGTCTGACCATTGCTCACGCGCAGACCGTGGCGCGCACGCAGAAGGCGAGCGTCGTCCTGCGCGATGGCACGTATACGATACCGGCGACCTTGGCGTTTACGTCGTCCGATTCGGGAACTGTCGCAAGCCCGGTCATCTATCAGAGTTACCCCGGCGAGCACGCGATCATCAACGCCGGCACCGTCGTTACTGGTTGGTCGCTGTTCAGCGGGAGCATCTTCCGGGCGAACGTCGGTACCTCCGTCGATTTTCGGCAACTTTACGTCAACGGCGTACATGTACAGCGGGCTCGGGGGCCGGCAAACCCTGCCGGCTGGACGCCAACTGCGGGAGGCTATACGGCACCGGACTCGACCGTCGCCGGGTATGGCAACCTGACCAATGTCGAAATCGTATCGATTGGTAATTGGGCAATGCTGCGCTGCCTCGTGCTGTCCGGGTCCGGCACGACAATCACGATGCAAACGCCGTGCTGGACCATCCGCAATGCGAAGTCTCCGGGATACGGCTGGGCCTCGGTTGCTTGGGTCGAGAACGCCTTTGAGTTGATGGCGAGTGGGTCATGGTACCTGGATCGTAGTGCAGGCTTTCTCTACTACTGGCCACCCGGTGGGTCGATGTCGGGTCTCACGGTGACGGCTCCGACTGTGACCGATCCAATCACCATCACCGGAGTGTCGAACTTTCAGCTTAAGAACTTGACGGTCTCATATTCCAATTGGGTATTACCGAATAGCGGTGGTGTAGGTTACACCGGCAACATCTCCGGAGCGCGGTGGACCGATGGAACGTCCAATCCAAGCTCTAGCGTTCCGATGGACGCGGCGATCACGGTTACCGGCAGCACCAATATCATGCTATCTCATCTTGAGCTTTCCCATCTTGGGTCTGCCGCAGTTAGTATTCTGGACGGTAATTCAAATGTCGCGGTGACTTCATCCAGAATTGACGACATTGCTGGTTTGCCGATCAATGTTGGTCGCTGGTCGACGTGCCCAGGTGTTCAGGAGAATGCTGTCACCATTCAATATAATCTGGTGCCGGCAGGAAGTCAGTTCGACTACACGGACAGCGCCGTAGCTTTTTTTATCTGCTCCAAGAATACCGTCGTAGATCACAACGAATTGGACGGCGCGCATTCGTTTCCAATCTTTTTTGGGTTTGCGTTCAGCAACATTTCACAGAATGCCAATTCGTCAGTCACCAACAACATCTTTGGCAATGGATGCGACACCTACACTGATTGCGGCGGCATCTATTCATCCGATCCACAGTCAGCAGGAAGCACGTTTCCTACTGGGCTGAATGTCTCCGGAAACTTCTGGAACGGCAATGGTGGCGCGTTCATCGGTTTTTCCTGCATCTATCCTGATGAATTGTCATCGTGGAACACCTACACCGGAAACGTCTGCCGTGTTTCCGCCGGCTTCGTTCACATGGCCTTCGCGGATACCAGCAACATCACTATCACCGGAAACTACTCGGACAGTTCATCGATCCTGAACAATGCCACGGGTGGGGGCATCACCATTTCCGGCAATACGTTCAGCACCTCTGGTGCCGCTGCGCTTGCGATTATCGCCGCCGCAGGCGTACCGAGCAACATCACGCCGGGGGTGCAATGACCCTCTGGCACGCGATCATGCTCGCTCTGGCGCCGTCCATGGTGTTCGTGGCGTGGCGGCTGTGGGTGACATCATGATTGAGCTTGCCGTCGTGGCCACCATCTGGCTCGGCAATCCGCGCTATCGTCCGCAGGTCGAGTGCGCCCGCGAGTGGAGCGAGGTGCGGCGCAGCCTGCCGTTCGAGCCGATCGCCGACATGCGGGCGAAGTATCGCGGCTTCATGCGGGCGTGCGCCGATGATCATCGCCGAACTTGAGCGCGAGAACGCGCGGCTCCGCGAGATGGCGATCAGGCTTGCGGAGGAAGTTGTGCGGTTGTTGCGCAAAACCTTGTAAAAGGTATATAATACAGGTCATGACTGGGATACTTCAAAGCGGCAACGTTACACCGGGGCACAGCGCCATCTGGACCACGGACGGAGTCGTGCAGGATGGCGGTGCAATCCTTGCGTCCAATAAAGTCATCGCCAGCTTGCGGCAAGCCAATTTCAATACGGTTGTCGATCAGCCGATCGTGTTGCCGCGTTCGATCAATACGTTCCAGCTAACCGGCATCCTGGTCACCAACGCCTCGGTTTCGCTCACGACTGCGGTTGGCGGGTTCTACTCGGCGGCACAGAAAGGCGGTAGCGCCTTTGTCAGCGCCGGGCAGGTTTACTCCTCCCTCACCTCGTCGAGCGTCATTCTCAACGCCACCCTTGCGGCCTACGCCAGCAGCAGGTTCTCCAACGTCAATCTAGCGCTGTGGACGATTTACTTCTCGCTGACAACCGCTCAAGGGGCGGCGGCGGTTGCAGACATCTACTTAATCGGTTTGGACCTCAGCTGATGCTCAAATATATCACGGCGTTTTTACTTGCTCTTTGCGCAACCGCACAAGCGCAAGTTCTGCAATCAGGCAGCGTGACACCCGGCCACCCTTCTCTCTGGATCAGCGATGGCGTGATCGGCGACGGCGGAACGGCAGCCAACGGCAGCCTGACCGGTGTCGGCGTAACGGCCAGCGGCCCATCGATTTGCGCCAACAGCGGGCCGGTAACCGGAGCCTACAACCGTTTTTGTATTGGTGCTTCTTCGGCGGGGGGTATCTTAACACTTGACAACGTTGGCGGCGCGACAGGCGGATTCACCATCCAGCTCAACGGCGTTCTCCAGGGATTTGCCACGACCGCGCTTCCCACCATCACGAACGATCTTGTCTGCTACAGCAATATAACAGGTGGATTGCAGGATTGCGGAATATCTTCGATCATCCCAACATCGGTCAGCAATAGCGACGGGACATTGACGATCTCGCCGACGACGGGCGCCGTTGTTGCATCGCTTGCGCTCGGTCATGCCAATACGTGGACGGCTGTACAAACATTCACCAACAGCGATCTTGCACTGCTTGGATCGTCGACTGGATCGACGACATTCGCCAGCGCCAACGTGGGTGCGTCGAACTTTACCATCACGTTCCCGGCAGCGACCGGCACTGTCGCGCTCGTCGCGAACGCTAACGTCATCTCGGTTTCGAACAGTGACGGGACGCTGACGATCTCGCCGACAACTGGCCTCGTCGTCGCGTCGATCAACCTTGCCAACTCCAATACCTGGACCGCCGCGCAAAATTTTACGCTCAATCAAAACGCCACTACGCAAGAAACCATGCTGAACAACTCGGCTGGAGTTTCAGCTCTGGCGCAATGGACGTGGAGCAACGGCACCAACACGATGACGGCCGGTATGGGTGGCACCGCCTATTCTGTTGGGTTGTACCAAGGGCGAGGTTATGTGACAGCCAATGGCGCGGCTTTGGTTGTTGGAACCAGCACTCTCAATCCTTACGTGATGATTGTCAACAATTTAGAAGTCGGCCGGTGGGATAGCGTAACGCCCGGCACATTGATTGTTGGCTTGGCGACTGCATCGACGGGCCAGATCAAGATTGTAGGCATTACCAGCGGCGGCGTTACGCAGACCGTGCAGTCAGTTGCGGGAACGCCTACGGTCACCTGGGGCACCGGCACCGGCACGCCGGCCGTGACAGCATCGAACCCGCTCGCGATCGTGACGGCAACTGGCAACATTACTTGTACGACGTGTGCCACCACGACGAATGGTGGCACCCTGACCGCAACTTCTCCCGTCAGCATCAGTGCGGCCGGCGTCATCGCACTCACTGGAACTACAGGGTCCGGCACCGTTGTTGTTCTCCAGACTTCCCCGGTGCTGGTGACCCCGACGCTCGGTGTCGCTGCCGCCACCTCTCTCGCCATTGGCGGCTGCACCATCGGCACGGACGCGCTCTGCGTCACCGGGACGACAACGCACACTGGCGGCGTGACCGTCGCGGCCGGACCCTTCACGCTGAGCGGCAACCAATCCGTCACGGCCTGGACGACGAACGGCGTCCGCATCAAGGGCGTCATCGGGACGATGACCGACACGACTTCGTCGGGCACGGTGGCGACCGCCTACACCGACGTGCTCGGCGGCAACACGATCGCCGCGACGAGCGTGACGACGTACACAAATTACGTCTCGCTCTACGTCAAGGCTCCGGTCCAGGGGACGAACGTCACCTTCACCAACGCATGGGCGCTCGGCGCGGACAGCTTGCGGATCGGGACGAGCAATCAGTTTACCATCTCAACTGTCGGCGCGGTAGGGATCAATGCGGCGTTGACCTACGGCGGCGTGACGCTCTCAAACTCGGTCACCGGCACCGGAAGCATGGTACTGTCGACGAACCCAACGTTCACCACGTCGATCATCTCGCCAATCGTTTACGGCGGCACGGCGGCTGGATCAACTCTAACACTCCAAACAACTACTAGTGGTTCACCATCCGGTGACAGCCTCTCTCTCAAACAAGGTGGCGCCGCGCTTGTGACACTTATCGGCGGCAAGGTGGGTATGGGTACAGAGACAAATCCCACTGCGCCGTTCGTGTTCAGCACGAACACAACGACCGGGCAAGGGACCGGAGTTGGAGTAGGCGAGCAGTTTCAGTTCATTGGAGCAGACGGATCGGGCGGAACAAACCTCGCGATAATCGAATATGGTACAGGCGCTTCAACCGTCTTTTTCTATAGCTCAGGCGGAACAGCAGCTAGTTCATCGGCGATAGTTAACGCTCAAATTATCGGCAACTTTGGGTGGATTGGCTATGACGGGGTAACCGCTATAAATGCAGCATCCGCGTCGGCACGCATTCTTGCTACCGCAGCTCAAACTTTTACTGGCTCCAATCACGGAACTTACGTCGAAATCGACGCAACCGTCAACGGAGGCTCGCGCGCTCAGGCGATGAGGCTCCAAGCTGGTGTCATCATCGGCACCGGAACGACCGATCCTGGCGCCGGAAGCCTCATTCTTGGTACGGCAGACGCAAGCTCTACCTCTACTGGCGCCATTCAAAATCCAGGCGGCATGTCAGTCAATAAGCGCGTGTGGTTCAATGGGATCACTACATCCTCTGGATTGCAGACAGCCGTGCTGTGCCAATCGTCAGGCGGCGAAATCATAGCTGACAGCGTAGCCTGTCTTGCGTCTTCTGCGATATTCAAAGAACATTTTTCCGTTTTTTCAAATGCAACGGCACTCGATCATATCAGTGTATTCCAGCCCAAAAGTTGGAACTACAGGCGTGAGCCGGGGAGCGTATTTCCCGAGCGCTACTATCGCGAACGTATCGGCTTGGTGGCCGAAGACGTGGCCGCAATCGACACCCGGCTTGTAGAATATGACAACAAGGGCGAACCTCGGACCATCGACTATAACGGCGTTGTCACGCTTTTGGTCGGAGCGGTCAAGCAACTCAAGGCCGACAACGACAATCTCCGTGCCGAAATGGCTCGTTTGGCAAGCAAAATTCGATGACTTCGTAGGGTTGCCTCACTGGTTGTCTCATGCTAGGATACCACCATGATCATAGACACCAATCACGACACCACCTCGCACCTCCCCAGTCTCAAGGCAAAAGGGGTGGTCAGCATTATCCGTTATTTCAACCGCCTCAACCCAAAGGGCGAGAAAACCATCAAGCCGCCCGAGCTGGCGGCGATTCGCGACGCCGGCATGACGGCGGGCATCGTCTACGAAGGCAAAGGCAACCAGCTCTCGGCTTTTACGGGCGACATGGGAACGGCAGACGGCACGTGGGCGTTCGACTACGCCAACCGGTTGAAAATACCGGAAAACTCCGCGATCTATTTTGCCGTCGACTACGACTTTTCGGTCAACCAAATCCGCAATGTCATCATCCCGTATTTCCAAGAAGTGAACGACGCGCTGGCCGGACAGAACGATTCCGAGAGCCCGACTCAAAAAGCCAGCTACCGCATCGGCGTATATGGCTCGGGCCTGGTGCTGCAAATGATCGAGGACGCCGGGTTGGCCGAACTGTTCTGGCTTAGCTGCTCGTCCGGCTGGACCGGCACCAAGGAGTTTCTGGCCAATGGCGATTGGAACCTGAACCAGCACTTGCCGCCGCGCAATGGCGGCGCGCTCGGTCTCGATCACGACCCGAACGACGCCAACCCCGCGCTGGCCGATTATGGAGCGTTCACGCCCGTATGAACGAGGCAATCATAATCCTGCTGCTTATCGTTATCGTGCTCAAGACGAGCCGATCGAGGATGTGGTGAAATTACCGCTCTCCCAGCGCGAAATCGACCGGATTCCGTGGGATGCGGTGCTCTATACAACCCCCACCCATACGGGTATATTCGGCGGCTCCACGCTCCACCTTCGGGGTGGCGGACGGATGCATAGCAATTGGCCTGATGACGAGGTAAAGGTGGTGCTCGACGAGAAGCGGAGGATTGCCCCTTGAAAAATTGGTTCAACCTCACTGCCGAACAGCAATCGACACTGCATACGATTGTCGTATATCTCGGCGGGTTTGCCACGGCATTCGGCATCTTTACGGTGGCCGAAGCGCAAACCCTCGCAACCTCGTTCGATCATATCGTCAACGGCGTCAAGGAGATCGCAATCGGAGTTGGTCCGCTTGCCGCCCTTGGGGCGGGTTTGTGGTCCAGATATCTCGCCAAGCCGTCCGTGCAAGTCGCTACCGTAGGCGCCATGCCGGGCGTGACCGTTGTGGCTACTCCCGCACTTGTGGCGGCGGCTGGCGCCCCTCCGCAAGACGTGAAATCGTCAGCCGATGTTAAGATCGTCGCCAAATAGGATAGTCCCCATGCGCAAACTCGCCATCCTCATCTTCGCAGTATCCTTAAGTGCCTGCGCCACCGTACAGAATCCCGCTACGATCCAGCAGCTATACGATGTCGAGGCAGCGTACGGCGTTGCTTTGGCCACGGCTGTCGCGTATCACAACCGGCCACTGTGCAAAACCGGAACGGTGGAGAGCCTGACCAACATTTGCGCCCGGCGCAGTATCGTGGTCAAGCTCCAGCTTGCCGACAAGCGGGCTCGCGCTGCGCTGGCAGTGGCCAGGGCGTTCATCATCAACAACCCGACCCTCAGCGCCGTCTCGGCCCTCACGGCGGCGCAGTCCGCTGTGGTCGCCTTCCAAACACTGACCCAATAAGGAGGCCGTCATGGATGTAGCAACGATCATTGCGACCATCGCCGGGGTTATCAAGGCGGCGGTTGATCTTGGGCCGACGATCATCAAGCTCGAACAGGATGCCGAGCCCTTTGCCTTGGCCATCTACAACAATCTGTTCAAGGGCCAAACGATCACTCAGGCTGACCTGGACAAGCTAGAGGCCGCGATTGCGGCGCTTAGCGATCAGCTTCAAGTGGCGCTCCCGCCGGACGACGGAACCACAACTAGCTAACCGGAGGAAGCCATGTCTGGTTCGGGATCATCGGGTGCGGGCGGGTCATCCGGCACGGGCACGCCGGGAGATTCATGGACTTCGCTCGGAGATCGGGTCGACCGGTACCACCGGCTGGACTACCCCGACCAGCAAGCGCACGTCGCCACCAGCGATCTTGTCCGCGACCTGTGGGCCGAAATCCAACGGTTGCGCAAAACCGTGCTGGCGGATGGTACCGCCCACGGCAACCTCTGACGGAACCCCCACAATTCACGTGTAAATAGACCCGATATGGCTTCCCGACCGGAGGCTTGTCGGCGTTTTGCGTTGCGAGGTATTATGCCAAAAGGACTACCCCATAGGAGGTTTCCATGCCCGATCTCAGTATTTGGGTCCTTTTCGGTATCGCGATGCTCAACGCCGTCACGGCGGTTTTTGCTTTTATGACCCACAAAGCCGCCACGGCAACACAGATAATAGCAGCTACGACTCAAAGTGTCGTGGCGGAAACGAAGGCGAATGTGGCCACTATCGAAAAAGCCACCAACTCGATGCACGACGCCATTGTGGCTGTGACCGCCAAAGCGGCACAAGCCGAAGGAGAGCTTAAAGGCCAAGCAGAGGCTAGAGCCGAAATAGCGAAAGACCCCCTCAAGAAAGGACCCGAGTAATGAGAATTTTCTTGATCGTTCTGGCTTTTTTAACTCTCGCGGCCACTTCGGCGCAAGCCAAGCGGCACCATTACAAGCCGCATGCCGTAACCCACCAGGCGGGACACAAGTACAGCGTAAAGCAGAAATGGCGAAAGTCCGCGCCCGCACCGGTCGTAATTGCCAAAAGGCACCACCACAGACGCCTGTGGGCGGCAAACCCGCACCACCCCCGCGTCCATGTGGCCAAGTCTCACAAGCCCGCCCAGCACCTTGCCAGAGCGCCCCACAGGGCCAGGCCGGCGATTATCGCCACCGAGCAGGAAAAACACAACATTTTCGCCCGTTATGCGCTATCACATTCGGCGAATGCACCGACAAACCTCCTGCCGGGACCGTTGCAGGCCAAACTTGCCGAGATTGCCAACGCCTGTACGGGGTTCGTGGTGATCTCCACCCGCTGCGGCAGAGGCGGACATTCTTGGAACGTGAAGGGAACTAACCATGGATCGCTTCACTGCGTGAACAAGGCGGCCGATTTTCGCGTTGCATCCTACTCCTGCGCCTATGCGCATCTGCGAGACTGGCACGGGGGAATGAGTACCGATCCGCACGTGGTTAACCACGTGCATTTGAGCTACGCACCGGGAAGCCATGAGTTCGGGCGACACTTCGCTCACCGTGGGCACGGCCCGAGATACGCGACTCGCCACCATCAGCGGGTAGCTCACTGGCGAGGCGGCAAGCACTACCGAAGATTGGCAGGCGCTTGATGAAATCCATCCTGCTCGGCATCTTGGCGGCGCTCGTTTTTGTCGTCGCGATCTATCTCATGTCCACGCCCGCCAAAGCGTGGACATGCGAGGAAGTCCGTCTTGCCGTGCAATACTTGTCGCAAGCCCAAATCGACGCGCTGGCAAAACGCCTCAACGTCAGTCACGCCGAGTGCATGCGAGGACGTGCGTGCCTGCCGTGGTCGTTACGGTTGAAATATCGCTGTCCGTAGTTGGGGCCTTGTTGTCTCAGATCGGAAATTTGCAGTGAAATTTGCTGTTGCTATCGAAACTGCATTCGCAGCCGCGTGAGCGCAGCGCCGCCTGTATCTCGTCGAGACGGCGCAGCAGCCGGCGAGCTTCGCTTGCTAGTTCCTGCGCTTCATCGAAGTTGAGCGGCGGGGGGGATGCTTTGTGGAGTTTTGCGGGGTTGTTCATGGTCGGGGCCTCAGTGCTTCGGATCGGGTGGCATCTTCCAACCCCAGAGATAGTCCTCCCACGCAACGATGAGCTTGGGGTACGGCCTGCCTCTTGGGATGAATTTTTTCACTTGCCAGAGCAGCTTCCAGAGCAGTGATCGCATCGGTTGGGCCTTCATTGAGTGCGGTAAATTTTCCAATCGGCGGGTGCGCCGGATGCCGTCTCGCCATCAAGATATAGGTGGACGAGTTCCGGCACCTCGACGGTCAAGCCCGACTCACGCGCGTCGGTGATGGCGGCGCGAAGCTGGATCAACCGCTCACGGATAGAGCGAGCCAGATACCGATCGGCGAGGGACGTGTTGATGGTTTCTGCTTCTGCCATTGGTTCGGCCTATTTTGCCTCTGAGGCGGTGCGCAAGTCGACGGGGATAAGACCGTAAGAGGTGTACTCCATCGGTCGCCCGCGATCATCGACCAGAAGCTTGCCGTCGACGATGATCCGATACCGTGGGCGCCGCCAGTTCATGTTGCAGATCGTTACCCTTGCCATGACCGCTCTCCCTGTTGACGCCCCTACATACGCCCCTTGACAGACGGTGTCAATAGGGGGTAGTTATTGAGCCATGAACATTAGGACATCCGGTCGGCGCAAGGCGGCCAAACCGCCCCCGGCTGAGCCGGATGACCCAAAACCGGCGCTTATAGGCTATGCCCGTGTCTCGACCGAAGATCAGAACCTTGATCTCCAGATTGACGCCCTGCGGAAAGCCGGGTGCGTCAACATCTGGCAGGAGCACGTTTCGGGCGCGGCGAAGGTGCGTACCGAACTCGACCATGCCATCGCGGACCTGCGGCCGGGCGAGACGCTGGTCGTGTGGCGGCTCGATCGGCTCGCCCGGTCCATGCGCGACCTTTACGCCCGGCTCGACCAGATTTATGCACAGGGCGCCGGGTTTCGCAGCCTTACGGAGAGCTTCGACTTCGGCACGGTCACCGGCAAGTTCGTCCTGGGCATCCTGGGGCTCGTCGCCGAGCTGGAGCGCCAGCTTACCATCGTGCGCACCAAGGCCGGCATGGCGGCGGCGAAGGCCAGGGGCAAGACTTTCGGGCGGGTGCGGCGGATGACCCCAGCGGCGATCGACAGAGCTGAGGGGCTTCTGAAACGCGGCTGGAAGGTCAAGGCGGTCGCCAAGGCGATCGGCGTCAAGACGCCCTCGATCTATGGCCACTTCTGGATCAAGGGCGGGAAGGTGCGCCGTAAGGCGCGATTGTAAGAGGAGGCCGGCATGCGGGAAGCGGACTTTGCGATGAGGGGGCAGGCGCCGTCGCGTCCGATAACAGGGGACGTTGAGATTGATTACACCAATCATCGAGGCGAACGGCGATGGCGTCGTGTACTCCCCATGAAACTGACCTACGGTCTTAGCGAGTGGCATCCAGGCAACCAGTGGATTTTGCTTGCGCACTGCCATGAAAAGAACCAAGCGCGAGAGTTCGCCATGTCAGAAGTTCATGGTTGGCGACCTGTGGCGCAATTGTAGAAGGAGCCGACGTGGCCCACCGTATCAGCCTCGGACCAACTCTGGCGCAGCAAGAACGCGCGCACGAACGGCTGATAAAACGCAAAAAGCGGCTGAATGATGGCGACGCAACGCACGACTGGTTCATTCCGAAGTTCATCGGATATGAATGCTGTCGGCGATGCGGGATCGTCCGTCGCTCCGATCGGCAGAATACCCGGTGCAAGGGAACCGTGAAGGTAGGGCCTCGATGAGCGACGACGGCGGCGACAAGATCGTAGGACATAAGACGTTCTCTGACGGCCCGATGAGCTTTCGGCACGAGCCGCTGACAAAGCGTGAGGCTGACGCACTTTGGGAAGCCGCCGAGAAGGCCAAGGCCGACCGGGCACAGCGTATGCCTGATGAGCGTGCCGCTATCCGCGCTCTATGGGAGGCTCACCAGCGGCTCCAAGAACTCGGTTGGCGCGAGGCCATCTATTGCCCGAAGGACGGCACATCGTTTCAGGTAATCGAGCCCGGCAGCACTGGAATTTTTGAGTGCCATTATTCCGGCGAATGGCCGAAAGGATCATGGTGGATCGCAGACGAAGGCGATTTGTATCCGTCACACCCGATCCTGTTCAAACTCTACCCAGAAGATCAGGCAAAGTACGACGCCAAGATGGCTGAGGCGCGCGAACGCTATCGTGCCGAAACGTCCGAAGCATAGAGGGAGCCGGGCGCGTGGTTGATGGTGAAAGCTCTGGCGGCGTCGGCTACAGACTGATCCTGTCGTTCCCGGATCAATCATCTAGCTTTGCGTTCGGTTTTCATGCTGGCCAGATTTGGGCTGAGATGAAGCGCAACACATCGGCCGAGCTTACTTTCGATACGGCAACCGAGAATCGAGAAGTCATCCAACGCATGGCGGAACATCTCGGATGGTCGATCGACGTGAAGCCATCAGAAATCGACGGATGGGACACGACAATCTTGACGAAGGTCACGGGCGAAGGCAGGCGGATCAATCCGCATGGCTTGCGTATCGTGTCGCAATTGTAGAAGGAGAGACCGACGTGGCCAGATTGAGCAAGGTCAAATCGTGGATGACGTTTTACGGGTGGACGCTTGGTGGTGGTCCTGGCTCTGTCAAACACGACGCCGATGGCAAGGTGATCGCCGCTCATGGCGACTCGGTTTGGAACAGCGACGTGAACATGGCTCTGATCCGTGACGATCGTGACGAGCAGAACGACAAGCTGATGGACGAGATTGCCGCCAGCGGCGGCGCATTTTAAGGGAGAGCTACGGCGGTTGAACGTTGGTGCACCGCCTAGATTCCAAAACCTAAGCACCGACCGATTCGGAGATAGAACCCGATGACCGATGACCTCCAACAGAAAGTCGACACGCTGATCAACAAGGCGACTGCCGCAGAAAAATCGGAAGACGCTTTGAGGTTTTCTCAAGCGGCCCTGAACGCGGCGCATACCAAGCACGCGCTGGCCGAGTTTGAGCGGCCGAAAGACTGAACCGATAATTGGCGGTCCCGTTCCGCAACGGGGCCGCCTAGCTAGGTGATTGACGCAATCGTAAAGGGAGCGAACGATGCAAGACCCAGCGCGACCGATGACTACCGAACAGAAAGCTCGCATGAGCCGAGAGCGGGCCGTCGCCGTCCAGGCGAAGCGAGATGGAAAGTGCATCAGCTATATCGATGATGACGGCTGCGAGGTCACAGTGACGCCGGGCGGTCACACTTTTTACAACGCCTCTGATTGGTACTGACGGGGTGACGCAATTGTAGAAGGAGACAGTCGCGATGAGTGATGCCGCAGCAGTCAACACCGACCGCGAGCTATGGCGCGAACGCGATGGAGATTTTTATTCGCCGAGCATCCATGTGACGGTTGAGGGCGGCATAGGGATCGATGTCGGCGGCACGGTGATAGTTCTGTCCGTCTACGACTGGCATAGATTGGCGCTAGAGGATTCACACAGACCACCATCGCCGTACCCTGCTGGTCACGATTACGACAAACCAGCAACATTTTAGAGGAGACCGCACCAATGGCTGATTTCTGCGTCGGCATGAGAGTTGAGCCCAGCCACGAATTTCGTCGGCAATTTCCAAACAGCACGGCGACGACCGGTGTTGTTGTCAGCACGACAACGCGGCGCTATCCCGATTGTTGGAATGTGAAGTGGG
>Ga0209734_1000010_pt1 | contig 26296 bp, 16 predicted proteins | sample BlaSpr_A8_OM1_M2_FD_187981 | JGI IMG/M metagenome (GOLD analysis project Ga0209734, IMG submission 187981) | Forest soil microbial communities from Thunder Bay, Ontario, Canada - Black Spruce, Ontario site 2_A8_OM1_M2 (SPAdes) (version 2) | ecosystem: Environmental > Terrestrial > Soil > Boreal...
CGAACGTCAGTTCATCGTGCGTGGAGGCGCGCAGCCTGAAAGTGCGGGCAGAAGTAGAAAAGGAGCGTCAATTTCCTATTTGTTGAGACAACGTAAAGTATTCGGCTTGGTGTTGGGATCCGCGGCATATAACTACACGTTTTATTTGCTGTTGACCTGGTTGCCGAGCTATTTGTCTACCGCGCTGCATGTGAATCTGCGCGATTCGGTGTTGTACTCGAGCGTTCCATGGATATTTGCCGCGCTTACCGATTTTATTATCGGCGGCTGGATGGTGAATGAATTAATTGGGCGTGGGTTTGATTCGTCGCGGGTGCGCCAGATTGTCCTGGTGCTCGGGACCGCACTTGGACTTGGCATCTTAGGCGCCGCGCAGGCACGCACGCCTGCTGCGGCAATATTTTGGATCAGCATTTCCATCGGCGGGCTGGCGGCGGCTGCGCCGGTGGGTTGGTCGATTCCGTCCTTGATTGCGCCAGCTGGCAGCGTAGGAAGGCTGGGAGGAATTCTCAATTTTGGAAATCAGTTGTCAGCTATCGCGGCGCCAATTATCACCGGCTATGTCGCTTCCGCCACGCGTTCTTTTGCGTGGGCTTTTGCTGTGGCAACGTTGTTCTTATTGATCGGCATCGGGGGATATGTTTTTTTGCTTGGACGGATCGAACCGATTCCCGATCCTGCTTGAATAAAGGATTTTTTTTGTACACGTGGAAAAGAACCTTGTAGTGGCGTACAACGTTGAGGGCACTTTTTGAGTGAAGATGAGGTTGGCGACGTAGATGGGGCATTCAGGAGGGGGCAAATGAGAATTGGAATCTGCGTGTTACTGTTGATGGTATTTACAATCAGTGATGGGCGAGCCGCGCAAACTCCTGGGGTGAAGAAAAGCGTGTTCGGAAAGACCAAAGATGGCCGGGAAGCGCACCTTTTTACGCTCACGAACAAATCGGGCATGCAGGTGGTCATCAGCGATTTCGGCGGCACAGTAGTTTCCATCAAGATTCCCGATCGCAACGGAAAAATCGGCGATGTAGTTCTTGGTTACGACACGCTCGCGGGATATCAGGAAGGCACCGCGTCCTTTGGAGGCACGGTCGGGCGTTATGCCAATCGCATTGCAGGGGCAAAGTTTTCGCTGGACGGAAAAGAGTATGTGCTGGAAAAAAATAACGGTGAAAATCATCTGCACGGGGGATTCAATAAGGTGCTTTGGGATGCGGAGCCCGGCACCGGGAAAGCCGCTTCACTAAAGATTCACTATTTAAGCAAGGATGGCGAGGAAAATTTTCCAGGGAATTTATCGGTGACGGTGGCCTTCACCCTCACGGACGCCAACGACCTAAAAATTGAGTACACCGCGACGACCGATAAAAAAACGGTGCTGAATCTCACCAATCATTCTTATTTCAATCTGGCGGCATCGGGCACCATTCTGAACCACCAACTCACGTTAAAGGCCAGCCGCTTCACCCCTGTCGATGCGGGACTGATTCCAACTGGCGAACTCCGTCCTGTTGCCGGTACGCCATTTGATTTCCGGCAAGCCACCGCGATTGGCGCGCGCATCGAGCAAGATGACGAACAGCTAAAACTTGGCCGTGGCTACGATCACAACTGGGTGTTGGATGCGGGCATGAAAGCGGAACCGAGTCTGGCCGCGATACTTTATGAACCAACTACTGGCCGTATCGTGGAAGCCTGGACGACTGAGCCGGGTATCCAGGTCTACACGGGCAATTTTTTGGACGGCACCTCTCACGGCAAGGAGGGTAAAAACTACGAACGCCGTTCGGCAGTATGCCTGGAAACGCAGCATTTTCCGGACTCACCGAATCACCCGGATTTTCCAACGACGACGCTTGAACCTGGAAAAGAATTTCACTCCACCACTATCTACAAATTTTCCGCCAAGTAGGGAGTGTATGTCCTCACAAACCATTACTCGCAGTCCGCTTATTTCTTGCCGCGTCATTATGCTGTTGCTGGCTTTTGCCGGCACAGCACGCGCCCAAACTGACAACGCTTCCGAGTCCGCAAAGCAGCTGACCGTGGAGCGCATTTATTCCGCACCTAGCCTCAGCGGCCACACGCTGCGAGGGGTGGCGTGGACGCCCGACGGCAAGCAGGTCAGTTTCCTCGACGCAAAAAGATTCGGCGCGGAAGATGCTGGCGAGGACGGCGTTGAAAATGAGCGTCACGGCAATCAGAAGAAAGTGAACAACGCCGCTCTCTGGATCGTGGATGCGACGTCCGGTGAACGCCGAATGCTCCTATCCGGCGAGCGCCTCGCATCCATGTTGCCGCAAAGTTCCTCTGCGCCCTCGCAGGCGACGGGGCTTGGCCGGCACGCGCCCGCTGATTATCAGTGGGCTCCTGATGGAGCGGCACTTTTATTTCAGGGGCCAAACGCACTGGTATGGTTTGCATTGAAGGCCAAGGATCCGCGCACCTTGGTTTCTGGGAAAGCAACCTTGGCTGATCCTAAAATTTCGCCGGACGGCAAGTTTGTCAGCTTCCTTCGCGACCACAATCTCTGGCTCGTAAATATTGCGGATGGTAAAGAGCGGGCGGTTACGCGCGACGGAGTCGAAGAAATCCGCAGGGGTGAGCTGGACTGGGTGTATCCAGAAGAGTTGGAGATCAAGACGGCGTACTGGTGGGCACCGGATTCTTCCGCGATAGCTTATCTGGAAATGGATGAACGCAAAGTGGCGCAATATCCGCTGGTGGATTTCGCGTCGTTCGAAGGCAAGGCAGAGATGGAGCGTTACCCTCCGGTTGGTGGCGCGAACCCGGTGGTACACGTGTTCGTCGTGTCCGTGAGTGGAGGGCAGGCAAAGCAGATGGACACGGGACCCGAAACGGATCAGTACATTCCACGAGTGAATTGGCTGCCGGATTCGAAGCATGTGGCAATACAACGATTGAATCGTGAACAAACGAATCTGGATCTGATCATTGCGGATGCGGCGACTGGCGTTTCGCGCGTGGCGCTCACGGAAAAAGATCAGTATTGGATAAATGTCAGCGACGATCTCAGATTTTTGCAGGATGGACAGCGCTTCCTGTGGTCCAGCGAACGAAGCGGGTTTCGTCATATCTACCTCTACAATCTGGAAGGGAAAGAACTCGCGCAGCTAACCAAAGGCGAATGGGAAGTTTCGGCCATTGATGCCGTGGACGAGAAAGCCGCATTGATTTATTTCACGGCCACGGAAAAATCCCCCCTGGAGCGCCAGGTTTATCGCGTTGGTCTCGACGGCGCTGGATTTACGCGCATCACCAAAGAGGCGGGAACTCACGCGGTGAACTTTGCGCCCAGCGCGGGTAGCCCGCCAGGCGTCTCGAGCAGTGCAAACGCGTCCGTAAGCGCATTCATCGATACCTATTCGAACACTATGAATCCTCCGCGTCAGGATTTATTGCGGCCTGACGGTTCACGCATCGCGGTTCTTAACGAAAATAAAGTTGCAGAACTCGCGAGCTATCACCTTTCCCCAGTGGAATTTTTGCAAGTCAAATCCCATGACGGTGTGATCCTCAATGCTTGGATGATCAAGCCGCCGGATTTTGATTCGCATCGCAAATATCCAGTGCTGGTTTATACGTACGGCGGCCCGCACGTGCAGGTGGTCACGAATGAGTGGCTGCGGTCGACTTTTCTGTGGCATCAGTTGATGGCTCAGAAGGGTTACATTATTTTTGCGCTCGACAATCGCGGCTCAGCGGGACGCGGGCATCTTTTTGAGGAGCCCATTCATTACCGGCTCGGCGCTCAGGAGCTATCGGATCAGCGCGACGGCGCTGCGTATTTAAAATCGTTGCCTTATGTCGATGCTAGTCGCATGGGCATTTGGGGAGGGAGTTATGGCGGGCACATGACGTTGCACGCCATGTTTGAAGATTGGAACGACTTCAAGGCCGGTTTTGCGGCCGCCCCGGTTACCGACTGGCACTACTACGATACGATTTACACGGAACGCTATTTGGGGCTGCTGCCGCAGAACGAAAAATATTATAAGGCTTCGTCTCCGATTGAGAAGGTCAAACAATTTCGGGGAAAATTGTTGATCGCGCATGGCACGGGTGATGACAACGTACATTTCGCAAATACGCTCGCGCTGATCAATGAGCTGATAGAAAACGGAAAATATGTGGAAGTGCTACCGTTTCCCGGCCGAGGTCACGGAATTAGTGACGCGCCAGCGCAGCGGCTGCTGATGGAGCGGGTAACGCGCTTTTTTCTGGATAATTTGTGAAAAGAAGTAACACTCCTGCTACTCTCTAGAACTTCTTAGCAACGGCCCAAATCTCCGCAACTCAATCGCGAAACGCACAAACCGCCTTGCGCTCTTACCGCATCCAACGTTAGTCACTTAGATTAGGTCCGTCGTTGTTATTATGCGCCGGCACATCTGTTTGTATTTTGCGAACTACGAGAGGGGTTGTGCCGCATTCGAGCAGCAAGCATTCACCAAGTAATGCCGGTTGGGGCAATCCACCGTGGACAATCGATTTTAAATCCACGGCTCGCGCTCTGCCGTCCGAAGTGGATTTCGCCATTGTGGGCGGCGGTTTCAGTGGGCTGTCGGCTGCGGCGAGACTCAGGCAAGTACAGCCTGACAAAACAACCGTGGTTTTTGAAGCCGATTGCGTGGGCGCTGGCTCCAGCGGGTACACCGGCGGAATGGCCCTTGCAGAATCGGCCGCCGGTGATTTGCCAGGCTTGGGCGATGTACTTGAGGGTTTGGCGCAGATCCAGCGCGAATTAAAGATCGAATGCGATTTGAGTTTGCCCGGAGTGTGGGAACTGGGCCGCAAGAACATAAAAAAGGATTCGCCCATTTCCTGGAACGATTCCGGAACTCTTGGCGTGGTAAATGATGCTCCTGGAGGTACCATCGATCCGGGAAAACTTGTTAGCGGCCTGGCACAAGCCGCGCAGGAATCCGGCGCCTTGATCTTTGAACACGCGCGCGTGGAGAAAATTTCTTTTGAGCAGCCTCTGGAATTGGAAGTGTCTGGCAAGCGTGTCCGTGCCGGCCAGGTATTGATTGCCACCAATGCGGAATCGTTGGAGCTCAGTGATTTGTCCGGCGAAGCGGAGCCAAAATTTACTTTGGCATTGGCAACCGCGCCTTTGACGGACGCGCAACTAAAAGAAGTTGGTCTATCCACGCGCAAGCCATTTTATACAGTAGACATGCCTTATCTTTGGGGACGCCCTCTTCATGGCAACCAAGTGATATTTGGCAGCGGCCTGGTGCACCTTGAGCACTGGAGCGAACTGTTCAATCTGAACATTTCGAGCGGTGAGGCCGCGGGACTGATGCGACTACTAGAGTCGCGCGTGCATTCCTTGCATCCAGCGCTTGAAAATGTCCAATTTACGAATCGATGGGGCGGCCCGATTTTAATTGCCGACGGAATGGCTCCAGTGTTCAAACATCATTTAAAAAGCAAAAATGTAATCGTCCTGGGAGGCTATAGCGGGCACGGAGTTGCGCTTTCCGTTTATCTGGGCCGCTGGGCGGCCGACGTTTTGGCCGGGAAAAGAAAGTTGCCGTCGTGGAATAAATCCTCGGGAGCTAAACACTGAATGAATCTTCGCACCACGGTTCACGCAATTTTTATCGAAGCAAAGCACTGTACGGTTCGATTTGTTGCGGGCCTCGCTGTGGCATTGTTTTTTTGTGTGCCGGGCGGCGTAACACAGCAACCGTTGGACAGTGAAGCGGTCATCAATCATCTGAACGTGGTCATTAAGTTGTATCGCAACGCCTCCGCTGAATTGCAAACTGGCGGCGCGCCCACCGATGTTATTTACCAGGAGAATGAAAAGAACCTTACGGCTGAAGTTGTGAGGCTGGCGTTTCAATCGGCCAGAGCCGCAGCTGCCGCGATCCGCGCCACCGAGAAATCCGGGACGCCCACAACCAGCTCCGCCCAAAGCTCGGCGCAGACGGAGGCTCGCTACAAGGCGCGCATCGCTGACCTGCAATCAAAACTCGACAACATCAACAAGCAGATCGCTACCGCTCCCAAGAGCAAGCGTGATGCGCTGATTGCTCAGAAGCAAGCGTTAGAAGGCGAATTGAATCTCGACAATGCCGTTCTAGAAGTCATTCAGAAAAGGGCCGCTTTCATGGAGAACGGCAACGATACCGCGGGTGAAGGACTGGAAGGAGGCATTAATCAATTGGCTCATTCGGTTCCCGGCGTGTTCGCCGTTACGAATGACCAGAAACCTGGGACCCAGGCAAAGACAACTCCACAATCAGAAGCCACGAAACAGAACCCCTCGGGCCTGATATCGCAAGCTCTTGCGCTTTACACCGCCATCACCAGTGTTCATCAGATCGACCAATTGAACGAGCAGACCGCGAATGTGCGGCAGACGGTGAATAATCTGCGGCAGCCTTTGCGGGATGCGCTTGTTGCGGACATCAAAAAAGGGCGCGATCTTACCGATCAAGCGTTATCAGGGCAAATTCCTCCGGGGTCACCGCAACAATTTCAGGAGCTGACCGATCATTTCAAACGAATTTCGGCGGTGGTGTTGCCGCTGAGTCAGGAAATCGTGGTGCTCGATCAAGCCAGCGCCAATCTTGTAGAGTGGCGAACTTCCATTCTTCGCGAGTCCAAATACGCGGCGCGCGCTTTGTTTGTGCGTGTGGGCATGATTCTTCTCGCGCTGGGTATAGTTCTGGCTTTGTCGGAAGTGTGGCGTCGGCTCACTTACAAATATATTCACGATGCGCGGCGCAGGCGCCAATTTCTTTTGCTGCGCCGATTTGTGATGGGTTTTCTTATCGGCGTCGTGCTGATCCTGGGGTTTGTGAGTGAGTTCAGTTCTTTGGCTACGTTTGCGGGATTCGTTACAGCTGGTATTGCGGTCGGACTGCAGACCGTGCTGTTATCCGTGGCTGCCTATTTCTTTGTGGTGGGCCGCTATGGAATTCACGTGGGGGACCGCGTGAGCGTTTCTGGCGTTACCGGCGATGTGATCGATATTAGCCTGATTCGACTTTACCTGATGGAGTTGGCGGGCACGGGCATTGATCTGTTTCCTACCGGGCGGGTGGTGGTGTTTTCCAATGCGGTGCTGTTTCAGGCCACCACTCCTTTGTTCAAACAAATTCCAGGCACGGATTACGCGTGGCACGAAGTGGTTTTCAATCTGGTTCCAGGGGGCAATCACAAGCTCGCTCAAGAGAAATTGTTTCAAGCGGTTAATGCTGTTCACGATCAGTACCGTGAAGGATTCGAGCGGCAGCGAGGTTTGGTTGAACGACGCATTGAAGTGCAATTGAAAACTCCAAGTCCCGAAACGCGCCTACAATTTGGCGATACCGGCTTGGAGTTAGTGGTGCGTTACCCGGTTGAAATTCGCAATGAATCGGTCACCGACGAAGAAGTCACGTGGAAAGTGTTGGAGGTGATTCAAAGCGAACCGGAGGTGCAGGCAGCGGTGGTTGGCACGCCGAAGATTCGCGCGGCGATCAAAGGCTAAGGACTCGCTGATCGTTACGGGGCGACGATGTCCCTTAACTTTGCTTTCACCTGGATGGCCGCGAGGCTCGATGCATCCCATCCGCCGCCCAGCGCTTTGACCAGCAGGACGCTAGTAGTCAGCCGCTGGCCCTGAATGGTCACTAGCTGTTGTTCGTTACTGAGGAGGTTCTGCTGCGCGGTCACGACATCGAGATAACTCACCAAGCCGCCCGTGTATCGATTGGTGGAAATGCCCAGCGTGCGCCGGGCGGCGTCAACCGCCTGCTGCTGCGTTTGCTGCGCCTGAATAAATACGTCTAAGGCCGTCAGATCATCCTGCACTTCGCGAAACGCGTTCAGCACCGTGGCCCGGTAATTCGCGACATTGGCATCGAAACCAGCCTGCGCGAATTGCACCTGGGCGCGGCGCGCTCCGCCCGCAAAAATACTTTCCGATACATTCGCGCCCACGGCCCAAAACATACTGGATAAATTCGCTATCTTCGCGAGGTCCGACACTTGCGGGCCTGCGGTCGCAAATAAATCGATGGTCGGATAATAGGCAGCCTTGGCTACGCCAATCTGAGCGTTGGCGGACGCCATTTGCCTCTCAGCTGTTGCTACATCGGGCCTGCGCTCCAGCAAATCGGACGGCAAGCCAGCGTTTAACGGGGGAGGAGCAGCAGCGTTCAGTTCATTGGAAGGCAAATGAAAATCCGGCGCGGGCTTTCCGACTAAAACCGCGATGGCATCCTCAAAATTTTTCCTTTGTTGTAACCGCAGCTGCGCCTGCGTTTGTGTCGTGCGCAACAGCGTCTCTTCTTGCGCGACGTCGAGGCCGGAGGCTACGCCGCCATTGTGCCGCGAATTTACTAGGTCCAGTCCTTTTTGCAGCGCCTGTACGGTGCGATTCAAAATGCCAATCTCGCTGTCGAGCTCACGCAGCGAAAAATAATCTGCTGCCAGTTCGGCAGTGACCACCAAGCGCACGTTTTCCAGATCGGCAGCGCTGGCCTGGTATGCCGCTTCCGCCGATTCAATGCTGCGGCGCCGGTGTCCAAACAGATCGACTTCATATCCGGCTACGAACGGGAGCGAGAAGGAATTCTGCTGCACTGTTCCTTTGACGGGAAAGCCAGAACTTGGCCGGTTGCCTGAAAGGCCCTGGCGCTCGACCGTGGGTGTGGTGGTGCCGGGGCTCAACCCAAGAGTCGGGAAGAGTGTGGAGATTTGTACGGCTGCGGTAGCACGAGCTTGCTCCAGGCGTGCGATCGACACCTTGATGGTCTGGTTGGCATCGATCGCCTGCTTTTCCAACCCGTTCAGCTCATCGTCATGAAAAACCGTCCACCACTCGCCTTTTGGTATCAGGTCCTTGGGTGCGCTCTCGCGCCACGGCTCCTGGACGTCCCAGGTGGCCGGTACCGGGGCGGTTGGGCGATGATAATTTGGTCCCACGGTGCAGCCGGCGAGGCACGCGGCTAGAGAAATACCGCCAGCCGCCACGCTTGCGCGAGCGACAAAATGATTTTGTTTGAAGTTCCAGCCATTCATAATCGCTTTAAAGCTCATCAGTCGAAAATTATTGGTTTTTGGGCGCCGACTGACCGTTATTATTATTGCCGTTCGGATTTGCGGCGGGCGTCCCGCTGGGAGGCCGCGTTCCATTATTCGTAGATGGGTTGCCTTGACCGCTGGAACCGCCAGTGCCCGTGCTCGTGGGTGCAGGCGAGGGGGGCTGTGCGATTTGCTTTACGTTTACCTGCACACCCTCGTCAAGTGAATCTGCCGGATTGATTACGATCCAGTCTGTGGGTTTTAATCCCTGCAAGACTTCCAGTGTGGTGCCGTAGTCGCGCCCGATCATCAGAGGTTGCAAGTGCGTTTTGTGAGTGTCATCAATGACCACGGCGCGCAACCCTTCCGAGCGGAACAACAGTGCGTTCACCGGAACTTCCAGCCGCGAGCCATTCACTCTTACTTCCAGATGCACCTGCGCGTATCCCCCTGGTAACAATTGCCCCGACTTGTTGGGGACGTCCACTTCCGTCAACAGCGTCCGTGTAGTCAAATCGATGGCATCGGCGGTGCGGGCGACTTTGCCGTAAAATTTTTGGCCGGGGTATTGCACCAATTCCAGGTACGCGCCAAGTCCCTGGTGAATCGCCGGGGCATAAACTTCCGGCACGTTAACGAACACGCGGATCGGATCGGTCTGCGCTAGGCTGAATAATAACTGCGCTGAACCTCCGTTTCCGGCGTTGATCAGGTTGCCGATATCCACGTTGCGTCGGGTGATTACGCCGCTAAAAGGCGCATAAATATGCCGGAACGATTCGGTCTCCTGCAATCTGCGCACATTGGCTTCGGCCGAAAGTGTGTTGGCCCTTTTGGCCGCCAGATCGCCGGTGGCATTGTCCGCTTCCTGTTTTGAGACGCTGTCAGTTTTCAGCAGTCCTTCATATCGTGAGGCGGTAATTTGCGAAAGATTCTGATTGGCTTGCGCGGTTCCCAACTCGGCTCGCGATTGCGCCAATTCCTGGGCGATTTCCGGCGTATCGATGTCCGCGAGCAATTGACCCTGATTTACGCGGCTGCCAATGTCGTGATACCACTTTTTCAGGTAGCCGTTGGTGCGTGCGTAGATTGGCGACTCCACATAGGCTTGCAGCGTGGAAGGCAATACCAGGTCTTCGGAGTTGGACCCCGCAATGGGATGAACTACCGATACTGTGGGTATGGCTAGATTTTCCGTCTCTTTGGCAAGGGCTTGGTACTGCGAGCGGCGCATCACCAGCGTGATCCCACCGATGACCAGCAATAAAATCGCGAACACCACCAACACCAGGAACAGACGGCTGCGCTCGGGTTTCGGTTGAGCTTGCTGCGTCCGCGGTTGCTCTCTCACCGGCTCGCGATCCCTTGCTGAGCGCTGATCTTTTTGTTCCATAACATCCTGACCCATGCTTCGCTCCGCTTATTTTATGCTGTTGCCGGCTCTTTGCCGTGCGCTTTTCTTTTTTCCAGCCACCCGTGAATTACGGAAAAAACACAGGGCACAAAAAATAAGGTCGCGAAGGTGGCAAACAGCAACCCTCCGATTACCGCGCGGCCCAGCGGCGCGTTTTGTTCGCCGCCTTCGCCAAGCCCGATGGCCATGGGCACCATGCCGATAATCATCGCGAGCGCGGTCATGATAACCGGACGCATGCGCACAAAACCGGCCTCCACTGCTGCGTCCATCGGATTTTTGCCTTCATCCATCTGCTCCCGCGCGAAAGACACCATCAAAATACTATTTGCGGTAGCGACGCCCATGCACATGATCGCGCCGGTCAACGAGGGCACGTTCAGCGTGGTATGGGTGATCAACAGCATCCAGCAAATTCCCGCCAACGCGCCGGGCAATGCCGTAATGATGATGAACGGATCCAGCCAGGATTGAAAATTTACGACGATCAATAAATAGGCCAGCCCAATGGCTCCCAGTAGCCCAAATCCCAAGCCGGTGAAGGAAGTCTTCATGGTCTGAACTTGGCCACGAATAATGACGTGGCTTCCCTTGGGCAACTGTTTCTCCATTTCCTTTACGCGCTGTTCTACCTGGTCGGCGACACCCCCAAGGTCGCGTCCCTCCACGGATGAATACACGTTGATCATCGGCTGCACATTGTAGTGGGAGACCACTGCAGGCCGCGCGGTTGTGGAAGTGGTCACGAGGTTAGCCAGAATCTGCGGAGGCATATTAGCCATGCTCGCGGTCACCGGGGTGTTCTGCAAAGCCTGATAAGTATCGACGCGGTATTGCGGGGTTTGCACCGCCACACTGTAGCTGACCCCGTTTTTAGGGTCGAGCCAGAAAGCCGGCGCGGTCTGGAAGCTGGAGCTCAAGGAGACGAGTAAATTTTGAGCGACGTCTTTGGCTTGCAATCCCAGGTTCTGTACACGCGTCCGTTCAATATCCATGTGCAGCGTTGGTTGATCAAAGGCCTGCTGCACGTGCACGTCGGTGGCTCCGGGAATGTGCCGAATTTCTCTGGCAAGTTTCTCGCCCGCCGCATAGTTACCTTGCTGGTTGTTGCCTGTGACCTGCACGTCGATAGGCGCGGGCGATCCGAAGTTTAGAATTTGGGTGACGATGTCGGCCGGCTGAAAAAAGAATTGGACGCCTGGAAAATCCTGCGGCAGCCGTTGGCGCAGATCGTTGATATATGTCGAAGTTGGCTTCTGGCGTTTGGGTTTGAGCTGAACCAGGATTTCCGCATCAGAAGTACCGAAAGTTCCCGCGTTGCTGTAACTCAGGTTCAGACCGCTGTAAGGCACGCCCAAGTTATCCAGAACCGTTTCGACTTCACCCTGCGGAATAGTTTGCCGAATGACGCCGTCAACCTGATCGGCAAGCCGGGCAGTTTCCTCAATGCGCAGTCCGGTGCGCGCGCGGAAGTGCAGGCGAATTTGCCCAGCATCCACGGAAGGGAAGAAGTCCCTGCCCAAGACGAAGACAAGTAAGGTGGACAAGACGCAAAACGCCAGGAAGCAACCTGCAAATAGAAGAGGGGTGGCCAGCGCGGCGCGCAGCGCATGGCGATAGCCTTCACGCATGCGCTCGAAGGCGTGCTCGAATTTCTGCTGGTAGCGGCGCAGGAAACCTTGCTTTCCTTCCTCGGGCACATGTTCATCCTCCGCGCTTAGAAGGTACATGGCCATAGTTGGCACGATCGTGCGCGACCACATGTAAGAGGCCAGCATGGCGAAAATCACGGCTTCCGCTAGCGGCACGAACAGAAACTTGGCTACGCCTGAAAGAAAAAACATGGGAATAAAGACGATGCAGATACATAGCGTGGAAACAAATGCTGGCACAGCGATTTGCTGAGCGCCGTCCAGAATGGCTTGCACTGTTTCCTTGCCCATGGCCAGGTTACGGTTGATGTTCTCGATTTCCACGGTGGCGTCGTCAACGAGAATGCCGACGGCCAGGGCCAAACCTCCCAGCGTCATGATATTAATCGTCTCGCCCAGCGCACTGAGGCAGAGCACACTGACCAGAATGGATAAGGGAATTGAAGCGGCGATGATTAAGGTGCTCTTCCAATTTCCCAAAAATACCAGAATCATAAACGCGGTCAGGCAAGCGGCAATCAGCGCTTCGCGCAAAACGCCATAAATGGAAGCGCGCACGAAAAGCGACTGATCGAAGAGCATGGCGATGTGTACGCCTTCGGGAATGGAGCCGGCGTAGTCTTGAATGGATTTTTTGACGCGGCTTACGATATCCAGCGTGGACGCCGAACCCGTTTTATATACGGCCATCAGTACACCGCGCTGTCCGTTGGCGCGGACGATATTGGTCTGCGGCGAAAATCCATCGCGGATGTGCGCTACATCGCGCATGTAAATTGTCGAGCCATTCACCGTTTTGACCGGCAGGTCGTTCAAACCCGCCACCGTCTGTGGGCTCCCGTTCATTTCAACCATGTATTCCAGGGTTCCAAGCTTTACTGTGCCGGTGGGAAGAATCAGGTTTTGGGCGCTGATAGCATTCACAATATCCGTGGCGGCAAGCCCTTTGGATTGCAGCGTGGTGGTGTCCAGGTCGACGGAAATCAGGCGCTGCTTGCCACCGTAAGGAAAGGGCAGGGCCGCTCCTTGCACGGTGGCCAATTGCGTACGTATGAAGTTATTTCCAAAATCGAAAAGAGCTTGTTCGCTGAGACTGTCACTGGTCATACCAATTTGAATCACTGGCACGGTGGAAGCGGAGTAGATGGCCACCAGAGGAGGAGTTGTAGCGGGAGGCAAGGTGCGCAAAATGGTCTGTACGATCGCGGTGGTTTGAGCCAGTGCGGTTTGGATGTTGGCCTTCGGCTGGAAGTAAATCTTTACTACTGCGATTCCATTCAACGATTGCGACTCGATATGCTCGACATCATTTACGAGCGTGGTGACGGCGCGCTCGGAGTTGGAAGTGATGCGCTGCTCCATCTCCTGCGGCTGAAGGCCGGTGTAATTCCACACCAGGCTGATCACCGGAATATCAATATTGGGGAAAATGTCCGTAGGCGTGCGCATCAGCACCACTGGTGTCAGCAGGATGATCACCATGGCCATCACGATGAAGGTATAAGGACGCGAAAGCGCTAAACGAACAATCCACATACTGTTATTTGATTTTCCTTAGCGGTCCGGTTTCAGCCCGGATCACTGAATCAGCGGCCTGGTTACTACTTTCTTTAGATTCCGCGACGTGCTCTTTTGGGTACGTTTTAGGTTAGGGCTGCCACCGAGGATAATGGTACCCCTTCACTGGCTGTTGGATGCCGTAACGGGGCACTTGTTACGGTAAGTTATAAATTTCAGCAACTGGCGAACAGAACGCATCGAGCAGTTTTTAATTCAAATCAGAGGGAAATTCACCGCCGGACTCACTTGTGCGTCATGGTAAAAACACCGTCCCACCCAGAAGGCGGCTCATCAAACAGATACTCCTGGCAACGTTTCCAGTATGTCCGCGCGGGCCCATCATCGGGCCATTTGTCGATCATGATTTGAAATACGCGCTGCGCTTCTTCCCACCGCCGCGCGCGGTAAAGAGTTCGTCCTCGCGCGAACTGCTCGAGCCGCAACTGCACATCCGCGAAGCTTCCGTATATGCTTTCTTCTCCGGCGCGTCCAATTAATTCATAGATCATTACCGGCTGGGTCTTTCCCTTTACGCGTATAAGGTCCAGCTCGCGATACACAAAATTTCCCTCTTGCGTAGCTGTATAGGTCGTCTCGTTCACGATGATATGGGTGCCGTAATCCTTGTTCAGGCCCTCGAGCCGCGAGGATAGATTGACCGTGTCTCCCAGCGCCGTATATCCGTAACGCAGCACCGAGCCCATATTTCCGACGCTGGCTACGCCGCTATTTAAGCCGATGCCGATATCCAATTGTGGCTTGCCTTGGGTCTTCCACTCACGGTGCATCTCACGCACGCGCTTTATCATTTTCAAGGCGGAGTTGCAGCCATTTACGGCGTGGTCGTCCACTTCAAATGGGGCGCCCCAAAAAGCCATCACCGCGTCACCAATATATTTGTCTAGAGTTCCCTGAGATTCGAAGACCAGTCCGGTCATATCCGATAAATATTGATTGAGGAACAACGCGAGGTCTTGCGCATCCAGGTTCTCTGAAATGGTGGTGAAGCCGCGAATGTCACTGAACATCACCGTGATTTCCGTTTTCTTTGGCTCCACCAGCTTGGGATTTCGTAGCAGCCGGCGAATTACTTCCGGGCTGAGGTATTGTCCAAACGCAGTTCGAATGCGGCGCTTTTCTTTCTCTTCGACCAACGCGCGATAGAGCGATACTAGTAAAACGTTTGACACCAGCGTGAGCGCCGGAACGCTGAAATTCAGCCACCAACCGCGCAGAAATGCTCCGTAGTCAATCAATACCAGCGGCACCAGGAAGCTGAGTCCGAACCACATCCATCGCGGAGCTACCAGCGCCATCCAAATTCCGACGGGTATACCGAAAAACAAAATGAGCGCGATGTCCGACAATTCTTGCGCCGCGCCTCTGGTCAGCGCCTGGTGATTCAGCATGTTATCGATGGCGTTGGCGTGAACTTCCACTCCAGGATAGGTGATGCCGCCATAGGGCGGCGTGCGCAAGTCTCCGATGCCCGTGGCTGAAGCGCCGACCAGCACGATTTTGTCTTTGAAAGTTCCGGGGAGAAGTTTGCGCTGTACTACATCCACGATCGAATAATAAGGATACGTACGCTCCGGGCCGCGATAGTTGATGGGCAGACGGCCGATGCTGTCCGGTTTTACTTGCAGCTTGTCCCCAAATTGCAAGCTTACAATGCCAGTCTGGTTGTAATTCACCGTCAACTGTTCGGAAGGCACTCCCAGATAGAGGCGTATGGTTTGTACTTCCAGCGATCCGTAAAGTTCAGCATCCGTGATTTTGCCAGAGCGATCGAAGGGAACGACCAGCAGTGCTCTGCGGAGAACACCGTCGGCGTCCGGGAGCACGTTGAAGAATCCCATGGTGCCGGTATTGTTATTGTCCGGGCTCAGCAGTGCCGGGATATTTGCCATCGTCGCGGTATACAGGATGTTGTTGGCTTCATAGCGCTGCATCAAATTTACAAAATCTTGCTTACCTGTTGATGGATTAAGTGAGTTTTGTGCCAGCGAGTACCATTGCACGAGGTCAGCGTAGGAATTCAGCGTCGCTTGATCGGTTCCTTGCAGCTCTTCTTTTGGAAAAAAGAAATTTCCCAGCACCGCATTGCCGAATTTCTGGATGGCCGCGCCGAATTGTTTGTCGGCATCGTATTCCGCGGCTAATGCCTTTACTTCTTCCTCTAACTTTGGATCGATGGGCTGGCCGGCGGCTTTGCGCTTTTCCAGTTTTTGCGCCAACGCGCGAACGGGGGCACCGGTTTGATCGGGCTTGTCAAAGGTGACGTCGAAACCCACTACTTTAGCGCCGTCTTCGCGCAGAATATCCAGCATGGTGGCAAAATTACTCCGCGAAAACGGCCATTTGCCGAGCCCTTCTTGCGATTTTTGATCGATGTCGACGATGACGATGCGCGCATCCGGGGGAGTGTATTTCGCCGGCCGCAGCCGGAAGCGCGTATCCAGCGCATCCAGTTCCAGCCGCTCGACGAAAACCAGCAGGGGATTGCTATGCTCGCCGATGTAGGTGAAAACGTACAGGCCCAGCGCGGTGATGGTAATGGCCAGGCTGATCAGAAACGAAACGCGATGCTGCCACCACTCTTGGAGCAGCTCGATGAAAACTGCAAATCCTCGCGGCCGTTGTTTTCCGCCTGACGAATCTGCCATCGCCTCTCGCGTTACTCGCGGAAGATGAAATTCAAGCGCACGCCGCAAACTTCCACTTGGTCACCGTCCTTCAATTGCACCGGGCCTTGGATTGGCACGCCATTGACCGAGGGCACTTTATCACCGGCGCCCAGGTAATAACCGTCATCATGCTTATTGATTTGCGCCGCCATTTTTGGCTTAAACCATCCACTCAAGCGCACCGTAGCCAGGTGGGATTTACCTATGACCGTCAACTTGCTGGTCAGCGTATATTCTTGGCGGTCGGTTTTGCCGCCGAGAACCACCAGCGTGGGAACTCTTAAGCGTCCAGCTGCCAACTGGGTGCGCTCCCCCAGTGCTGCCGCTTGTTGCATCATCTCGCGGCGCATTTTTGTATCCAGCACCATGGTTTCATTAATTTTTGGAGTGGCGGTTTGGCGCCCCGAGCCATAGGACGCTGGGGCTTCGCCGGTCGCGTCTACCTTGATGTGGTGCTTGCCGATGTGGATGGAATCACCATGTTTGAGCGTGGCGCGCTCCACGCGCATTTCGTTGACGAAGGTGCCGTTCAGGCTTTTGAGATCTTCCACCACCATTTTGCCGGAGTCCACGTAGACACGCGCGTGATAATTGGAAACGGCTAGATTGTCGACGGTGAGATCGTTGTCGGGGGACCGGCCGACGCCGACAGGCCGTGCGCCAAGTGACACTTCTTTTACCGTCTTTTCTTCAAACATCAGTGTAAGTTTCGGCATTTCACATCCTCATGCTGAGCCGTTTTTGCCCGCATTTTTCTGCGCCCCGTGGCGCAACCACGACAAAAATCCGCTTTCTTTCGGTTCCATATGGACGACCACTACCGTTACGTTGTCCGCGCCGCCATTTTCATTTGCCAGCGCCACCAATTTTTCCGCCGCCCTCCCGGGGTCGGATTCCGATTGCAACGTGGCCGCAATTTTTTGTTCCGCCACCATGCGCGTCAAACCGTCGGTGCATAGCAGCAAAATATCGCCCGGGAAAAGGGTATGCTCCTCGGCGTCAATTTCGACTTCCGGCTGAGTTCCCAGAGCGCGTAGCAGAACACTCTGCAACTCGCTGTGTTCCGCTTCCGCGGCAGTCAAAATTCCGCGCCGCACTTGTTCGGCCACCAGGGAATGATCGCTGGTGAGCTGCTGCAATACTCCGCTGCGCAGCAGGTATACCCGACTGTCGCCCACGTGCACGACGCTGAGTTTTTCCTCGTTGATCCATGCCGCCGTTAGCGTCGCGCCCATGCCTTGCTGTAGGGGATTTGCTTGCGCTGATTCATAAATCTTTTTGTTCGCCAGGTGCGCGGCGTTAAAAAGCCGCCTCGTTTTGTCGCTCCAGCCCGGCTGTGTCTCCGCTGAGGCAGCAAGTGTTCCTGTTTCTTCACCCATGCAAGTCTTGACCACCGTCTCAACGGCCATGGCGCTGGCGACTTCTCCGTGAGCTTCTCCACCCATGCCATCAGAAATCACGAACAGATTCAGGGGCTGCACGATGCGGAAACAATCTTCATTGTTGGTGCGTTGCTGCCCGACGTCGCTCTGTCCACCGCTGACAATGCGCACAAATCCCCTTTTCCGGACGGTCGCGCCAACGCGTGGTCACGATATGCACACCCGGGGCATGCTGGGACTAATAACCCCAGTTCTCAAGCTAACAGACAGTTGCGGCGCGGGTAAGCCTTTGCACCTTACTGATTAGCGGCGGTTTGGTAACAAGCGACGGCCCGTCCATCTTGTGAAATTCGCTCTCGAGCGAATGATGCTGAATGCGACCGGACCTTTCTTCTTTCCCCGCCAGTAAACTACAATTCCTGTATGCCCTCATGCCGTCGCGCTGTGATCTTGTCGGGTCTTTGTGCACTACTGTTTGCTTGCAGCGTACATGCGCAGCAGGCACCCAGTCCCGCGGGTGCTCGGATTTTGCTGCTGCCACGCCGAATTGTTTCTGGGGAGCGCGCGACGCTGGCGGTCCTTGATGTGAATGGGCGGCTCACTCCAGGCGTCACTGTGGCATTTTCCAATGGGGACCGGCTGACGACGGACCAATCCGGGCGTGCCTTGCTGGTCGCCCCGCTAAATCCGGGAGTCGTTTACGGCACGATTGAGGGGCGGCGCGGACGGGTACCCACTACCATTGTGGCGCCCACGGAGTCGGAGCTTTCACTGGTGGATATAAATTCTGCCCCGCGTATCGCCTCGCTGAGCGATCGCTTCGATATTCTCGGTCACGGATTTTGCGGCGATGCCGATGCGAATAATGTAACTATCGCTGGCCGGCCGGCGATTGTGCTGGCCTCGTCGGCTACATCTCTGGTCGTTTTGCCGCCTGTCGATCTGGAACCAGGGCTCGCACCGGTCAAAATCAGCTGCGGAAAAAACACTTTTCCGACTTTCAACATGGCTTTTCTTGAGTTGGCATTGCAGGCTAATACTTCCGCCCTCGCGCCTGGGGAACATCGCGCGCTGACCGTGAGAGTGCGCGGCACACAGGCGAAGGTTGCGCTGGAGGCTAAAAACCTTGCGCCCGACATTGCTGAGTTATCGGGCGGTGACACGGTGAAGCAATTGTCTTCGGGCGGCGCGGAGAATGCCGCGCACTTCGAAGTGGTGGGGCGTAAACGCGGAAGTTTTCTTATTTCGATTCGCTTGGTTCCGGTCATCGCACATCCCACGACAACACCGTCGCAACCGGCTGCTAAGTCATCTTCCACTAAAAAGCCAAGCTAAACGAGCGGCCGAAAACCGAGAACTCTTTTCGCGATCGAACTACGCGCTTTTCTTTGCGGCGGCTGAACCAGTGGAATCGATAGGCAGGGCTAGAGTGCCTTGTACTTCCAACGCGGCTTGGGTGGAGCTGGTGCCCAGCAAGTTGTCCAGCGTGTTTTGCGTTTTCTCCAGCCTCTTGTCGGCATCGTTGTAACACTGCTGGGAATTCTTGATGTGTGTGCCGAGCCTCTCGAAAACATCGGTGAAGGTCTCCATCTGCTTGTGCATTCCGGAGAGGCTTGAAAAAATCCGCGTGGCGTTTTCTTCGATCTGCATGCCGCGCAGGCCCATGGCGATAACGCACAGATGCGCGTAAAGCGTGTTGGGCGAAACGGCGATTACTTTTTTGCTGCGGCAGTAACTGTCCAGTTGCTGGCCTTTGCTGTCGGCCAGCATCAGCAGTTCGTAATAAACGCTTTCCGACGGAACAAACATCAGCGCCATATCCAGCGTGCCTTCCCCAGGCACGATATATTTTCGCGCGATGGCATCGACGTGACCCTTTACCGCAGTGGCAAATTGCTTTCTGGCATCATCGCCATCGGTGGAGATGCGACGAAAAGCATCCAGAGGAAATTTGGAGTCGATGGACATGAGTTTGCTGTCGCGCAGGAAAATTACCGCGTCGGCCGTCTCGCCCGAAGAGAAGCGGTGCTGTGAGGAAAATTGCGATGGCGGCAAGCAATCCTCCAGCAGGCGCTCCAGCGTCACTTCACCAAGGATGCCACGGCTTTTTGCGCCGCCAAGAATATCTTCCAGCGATTTTGTGGCGGAGGAAACATTGCGGCTCAACTCGTGGAACTCGCCCAGTTGTTTCTGAATTAGGCCCATCTGTTCGCGTGCGTTTTTTAGCTCTGTGGCGATGGCGGTCTGGCCGTGCGTGGCGATGGTAGCGGAATTCGCTACCCCGTCCTGCAGCGCTTTCGTTACGCTCTCAAGGCGTTGTGAAACCGTTAGCCCGATGGCGGAGATTTGCCCGCTGCTTTGCGCTTGAGCGGTGGCGATGGTCTGCAATTCATGACGCAACTCCGTCATTTGCGATTCCAGCACGTCGCTTTTGCGTTCGGCCTGCGTGCTGTGCAGCAGTAGCCAAACCACCAGAGCGACAACCAGAATTCCCATCGTGATGGCCACAACCGTCATTCGTTCTCCTGTTACGTGCGGGTAATCTATGTACTCATTTTATAGCAATGACGCAAAGAGAAAAACCGAGTGTGCTTGGGGCACGTCTGCGTGTGAAGCAAATGGTGGACTTGTTTAGATCGCACTACTTCAATGGCGCTCAGTCGCTTCCATGACGGATGCTCTGACATCGTCGCGTCTTGCCGTCCAGGCTTTCATTGCGGTAGCGAGTGCAATCACGATTGCTGTTGCGAAGTTGGTGATGATAACGGCTTGCGCGTGCAACAAAACTCCATAGATAAACCACAAAATCGCCCCAATCAAATAGAGCGCCAGCATGCCGTAGGATAAATCGCGGCCACCCTGCCTCCAGATCTTAATTAACTGCGGTACGAAGGCGAACGTGGTGCAAAATCCGGCCACCGTTCCTACAAAAATAATCCATGAATCTGTGGTCATCACTGCTCCATCTGTTTGAACAAGATTCATCGTAGCGTAGCAGCGGACGGAGAAGCAGCAAAAATGAGGAGCAGGTTCTCGATCTAATGCAAGTACGGACGCGAGGATTTAGGCTTCAGTGAAACTTTAGAAAGCTGAGGCTGGAAGCGTTCTTTATCTCTGTGAGCGAATCAAATTCTTTTCGTTGCCGTCGTTGGTCAGCGCCGCTACTTGCTGGATGGAGGCAGCAGCGGGCACGGCATGAAAATCGGTGTCGATCTCCCGGGTGCGTACCGAGATCGTTTTGAAGAAGAGCGCCTTGCCGTTCATTTGCACATCCATGCGGGTCATTTCCCAGCAGCCTGGGCCGACTTCTTGTTGTTTGACGTAAAAGGTGCCGCCTTTATCGAGATGCCCCAGAAGACCGCCGGCGAATTTCACGTCACTGTTCAAGCGGCCACTGATTTCCACCAGACGCTTTTGTTTGACGTCAAGCGTCAAAGTTCCTTCCATATGGTGAAAGACCACTTCAGACGCACCGGAAGCGCGGAACGCCGGGTTGGGCGTGAAGTGCAGAGCAATACGGTTTGCGTCGCTATTTTCTTGTTTAAAAAGAAATGCGTCAGGCAGCATTTTGAGCATGCGAGTCGCTTGCTCGGCGTCTTCGCGCTGCTGCTGTTTCTCTTTCTTCAGTTGAGAGCGGTTGTTCAAAAGTTGTTCAATGCGCTGATTCTCTTGGTTCCATTGCTGCTCGGTCAAAGGCTTGCCGTTGACCGCCATAAGCCGATCGATCTCCAGGGTTTTCGTCTGGCAGGTGGCAAATAATTGCTGCTTGCCATCTTTGTCCGTAAGTTTGCGGTAACACCACAAGAAGTGATCTTCGGCCTGCGCGCGAAGTTCGTTCTGGAGAATATCGCGGACGAGTGCGTTCAAATTAGATTCGGATTTATTTGCTGTTGAAGGAGACACGGAATTCGAACGGGTGCCTTGTGGAGTGGCGCTTGCGGAACACAGCCCGAGCATCAACGCGAGCAAGACCGGCAAAATTATGACGAGGCCGCGGCTTGAGCGATCTGGAACGTGCGAATTGGCCATCTCAGCGCGCATGCTCTGCCGCGATGCTTGGCTCACTGCAACTGTGCGCGGCGGACCGGCGGCCTGCCTATGACATCTCCATCACGCAACATTGCCTGCACTTGTTCCTTGCCGCAGTAGAAAGCAGCCAATCCCAGCATCCCGAGGATGAGGACAATTCCTGCTATAGCGAGGAGCATAAACCACCCCTTGTTGAAAGCCTACAGGCGGGGACGATTCAAAATACGCTACTTATCGCCTCAACGTCGATAAGGTGATCGCGGCATCACCGTACCAAATATCCTGTACGTAAGCGAGAACCATTTTAGCCATTGCACGCTTTGTTGCAGGCTTACTTAGAGGAGGGGAGGAGCAATTTTGGCGCCAAAGACTAGCTGACGCTGGGCATCTTGCGCAGCACCAATTTGCGCAATTTGTGGCGATCCTCATCGTTCATGTGCACGAATTCCACACCGTTGCCGCCAGGGGTGCTGTTGCGGACAATTGCGGTGCAATGAATTTTTTTTCCCAAGCCAGATCGCACTTCCAGTTGCACGGACTCTCCCACAGAAAGAGTTTTTGAACTTTCCAGGTAGGCTCCCCCGAGACTGATGGTTTTCACCCGTGCCAGGCTGGGTCCTGCCGCGTTGGCGCTGACCTGCGCGCGCAGAGGGCTATCCAGCGGCACCCGCGTGTACCGTCGCGGAACAGAGTAGAGCGGGGTGTTCGTGTTCGCAGCATCGAATGTGGCGCGGACGGATGCCGACGTAGGGCGGTCTTCAATCAAGGCCAAGGCGTCTTCGGCTGCTGCTCGCAAACCGGAGGGTTCCGCAAAAGCTATTCCGCTGCGACGCTCAGCGAGAAGATGTAGCAGCTGCGTTGACTCGGTGGCTCTTAACCGGCCCAGCGCTTCGATGGCTTTGATGCGCACGAACTGGTCGCGCAGAGTAGTGTGTTCGCCGGCGGCAATCTCCATCAACTGAGGAATCGCGGAGCTTTCGCCACTGAGCCCAATCTGATCGATCATCATCGGAACGACCAGCGGGTGAGCATTTATAAGCACAGTGGAAAATACAAGCGCGGCAGTCTGCGCGTTCGGAGCGGTGGTCGGCCGTGATAACTCGCTAATCGCCAAATCCTGCATGTTCCATTCCCAGCTCGCTAAAGCGCGTGTGAGGCCCCGCAGCAACCGGTCCGGGTCCGCGGCCGCAAGTAACTTGATGGCCGCCGTTACGCGTTGCGGACGAGCCTCGTACAGACGCGTCTCGAGGATTGTCAACACCGGCACGCCAATGGTTCGTATGAGACGCGCCATGGCCGGCAACAAGTTCCCGCCGCGGACTTCGCCCAGCAAAAAGGTAAGGCGGTCCAGTAATTTATCAGGATCTCGCACCAGCAATCTGGGCAATACCGGGTCCAGGGCGCGGTGCGCAAGTCCAGCATCCACCAGCAGGAAAACGCGGTCCTGGGCGAAGAGACGTTTTGCCAATACGGAAAGATTGGCCTGGTCGGAATCACCCGAAGGCCGCTCCAATGCCAGAAGCATCGCTTCAAAGCTGTCGTAGTCACCGCGTACCACCGCGATGTGGCTCAATGATTCGATAAATGTAGCCAGCGCCGAAGCCGTTTGCGGCTCACGCTCGATTTGCAGCGCTTTCAGCGCCACCTTGCCCAAATCTTCCGGTAACTGGTTGGGCCACAATGATTCGATGATCGGCAAGAATTCGTTGAGTCCCGTGGCTACTGCTTGGCGCGCGCGCGGATCCTCGTGCTCCAGCCGCCTGGCGAAATTCAAAACAATGTGGCGTGCCTCGCGGCGAGGCGCATCGGCGCCGGCATCCGCGAGATTTCCCAACGTTTGGCGCAGCGCCAGCACCGGGACGCTCCACAAATCTGGCCCACGTAGCACCATGGACTTCTCACGGGGTGGCAACTCCAGCCAGAAGCGGGTCACCAGTTTTTCGCGATAACTCTCCGTGGCCCACGTCGCTGTTAAGGAAGACTCCTTCATGGACGGCGTAGGGGCCTGGTTCCTGGCGCCTATTGTGCTGGAAAACTTTCCCGCCGCGACCAACACTTCACCGAGGCGATCAAACGTCGGCCGCACCAACACCGGCGTCAACGAGCCTGCTGCGAATTCTGCGAGCAAATATTCAAAAATTAAACTCTCCGCAAGGCGCCTCACATAAAACTGCGGCGCCTCGCCCTCTTCCGGCGCGTATTGCGAGATCGCGCTGAGCAGCAGCCGCACGGTATCGTGACTGGCTTCTTCCATGGCTTGGTGAATCGCGCGCGCGCCTGCCTCAGGGCTGAGTTCGCGCGCCGGTTCGAGCGGAACAGTGATGCGTGCCAGGAGTTTTAACGTGGCAATGAGGTCGTCAAAACCTGGCAGACGCACGACGCTTTCAGAATCAGCGCCTGGCGAATGGCCACCATAGGCCACCAGCGTGGCGATCAAGCTGGTTAAGAGTGTGTCTACTTTGCGATCCACTTGAGTGTTAACCAGAATCCCTTCCACATCTCGTTCTGCGAAACTCGTTATCCACCAAACGTCTCGCATGGCCTGGAGCTCGTTATCCGACGTTTTCGAAGACGTCTGACCGGTGGTCACCTGTCCCACGGTCATCAATGATACCTTGATGAGTTCGGCGAGGATGTCCAGTTCCTCGAGGCGAACCTTTTGCAAGAAGGAAATTCTTCGGATCCCAGCCTGCCGTAACGCGCTCGAGAGCGCCAGCATCTCGCCGGTGGCATCCGGTAAATAGGCGTCGCCGAGTGCCGAGGACGCCAATCCGTCGCGCATCACCTGCAACTCGAGTTTGTGGCGCCCTACAGCAGAACGCAGAGAATCGTAGGCCAATCCCAAATTGGCAATGCGTTGCGGATGATCGACTTCATAGAGGCGTTGGCATCGCAGAAGCAAATAAAAATTGAGCAAGGCGCGATGTATATTCGCGATCTTGTCACCTTCCACGGCCGGCGAGCTGGCTTCCGCATTCGCAGTAGCAGCGCGTTCAGGCGCTGGTGTGCCGTTTTCCGCCGATTGGCGTTCCTTAACGACGCGATGCTTATCGATCGATGATAAATCTTTAATCACCACAGACTCCGCTCTTCAACCGGGTGCGAGACACATGGTCAGTGACCCATCTGCGCCGAGACGCAGGGGACCAATACCCATGCACGTGTCTATCCTTACCGTAGAATGAAAGCGCGTCGTTGCGGGCCATAGTTAGGCCTGCGGGTCCAATCTGGACATGTCTCTTACGAAACATTTGCTTTTCGCTCGGAGCGAGCGTTCGCGGACCTACTTGAGGGTCACCACAATTTGAGAGTCGGCATAAACCCCTGCGGGTACTTCTGAGGGGTTTTTCTGGCCTTGAGTCCGCAATTCGATACGCAGAGTTTTCTTTTTCTTGGGCTTAAATTCGGAGCTCACAATATTGGAAGTTTTTCGATTTGCGCCTTCCCCGGCGATCACACGAAACTCGGTAACTCCCGGTGGCACGTAGAGGTCTTCAAACAACTGCTGGTTATTGTTGCCGCCGCGTTCAAAATAAACTTTCCCGCCCATTTCCACGGTAAAGGCGACATTGGCAGGAAAGTGATCTGCTTCAATTTTTAATTTCGCATTCGCGTTGGAGTCCAGCTGTTTCGGATCGAAGTCCACACGAGGAGGAGGCGGCAGAGCCGCGGCAGTTCTCGGAGGTGTTGTATTCCTGGCACCGCTCTTGGCCGGTTGCTTGTTCAGATTTTCTTTTCGCGGCTGGCGATTCGTCGGCGTTACGGTTTTATCGGCTTTGGATGTCGGTTCAGAGGCGACCGTCTCTGCCACAGGTTCCGGCCCCGAGTTGGGATCGAAAATTGTCGCGATACGCTCGCGGTTTGCATAGCCGTACCAGCCACCGGCAAGAAGCAGAGCGGCGAAAATCAAACCGACCGTCGTTCCGATCCACTGAGTGCGCTTTTTTTGCGGCGCGACTCTCGGAATTATCGGCGCAGCGCTAGATTGCTGCAGACTCGGAGTACTCACCGGCGCTACGGGATGTGAATCCAGAGTGACGTCCATCCCGCTGCTGGAATTAGCGGCAGCGGACATCGGGACCGATGCCTGCAATTCTGTCGTGGTGCGTTCGGTTCGCAACGCCGACAAGTCGTGGGCCAGGTCGTCGCCCGTTGCGTAACGATCGGACGGCGCCTTGGCCAGACACTTCAAAATGATTTGGTCGAAAGCGGAAGGTACAGCCGGATTCAACTTCCGAGGTGGGACTGGTTCGGTGTTCACCACCCTGTAGGAAACAGCGGTGATCGTTTCGCCAGAGAAGGCATACTCTCCGGTGGCCATCCAATACAAGATCACGCCCAAAGAAAATAGGTCACCGCGTCCGTCAATGGGCGCTCCGGTAAATTGTTCCGGCGGCATGAACGCTGGACTCCCGAGAATTTGCCCGGTGGAGGTGAGTTGCGCGGCGCCGAGCTTGGCCACACCAAAATCCGTAATCTTCGGACGCTCAACGCCGTATTTTTCCTGCGAGGTTAGCAGTA
>Ga0209734_1000011_pt1 | contig 20289 bp, 21 predicted proteins | sample BlaSpr_A8_OM1_M2_FD_187981 | JGI IMG/M metagenome (GOLD analysis project Ga0209734, IMG submission 187981) | Forest soil microbial communities from Thunder Bay, Ontario, Canada - Black Spruce, Ontario site 2_A8_OM1_M2 (SPAdes) (version 2) | ecosystem: Environmental > Terrestrial > Soil > Boreal...
ATTCAGGAGTCACCGAGAATTGAACAGAAGGTCCGCTGCATGAACGGACCTTCCGATTTCTCACCCGAGGCCTAGACGGCTACCTTGTGGAGGCGGCGGCTTTGGCTTTGCCGAGGTCAGGGACGACGCCGAGCTGCTGCATAAGAGCCAGAGCATCCCAGTTGACCCAACCTTCCTCCATCTTGCCGTTCGCGAAGCGGGCGATGCTTACTCCGGTGATGTTGAACTGCTTTCCCGTTGGAGGAATCCCGCTGAGATCACCTTTATGGGTACCTCTGCAAGTCCAACGAGCCATGACTGTTTCGCCTTCGGCAATGATGTCCTCGATCGTCAATCGAATGTCGGGGAAGGCGGTGCGGTAGAGAGTCGCTCGCTTCTTTTCACTCTCGGGGCCTCGCCCAACATCGGGCGTGGAAGCGTCATGATGAGCATAGTTGGGGGCAAAAAGCTCGTCGGTCACTTGCAGATTGCCCTTGTTCCAAACTTCTTCGAACAAACGACGGACGACATTCTTGTTTGATTCTGACATGGTGGTTCTCCTTTTTGAGAAATTCAAAATTCCCACTCGCATCGAGCGAGTAGTGCGTGAGTAGTGTTTCCCTTGGAACCGCTAGCGTCTTGGGTTTGCAGACCTGTACGTCGGACAGGAGGTAGGGCCGCACTCGAGGGAATAAAAAGCGGGCAGGTTGTGCCCTCTTTGCGCTCGATGTGGAGCTTGACCTTTAACGAAACTGTTTTCGGACTTCGAAGCGGGAGTTTCGCCTCAAACGGCGAAACCTCGACATGATCCTGTTCCCTTAGAGTGTGAGTGTCAAGGAGAATCGAAAAACTCTTCTGTGCAAAGGAGGTGCGAAAAACGCGAATGACTAACCTTAATTTTTGCGATTGCTTCATCTATAGTCTCGCTGATTCTGACTACCGAAGTTCTGATCGCTGACATCAATGACGAAGAACAGATGGCGGCTGCTGGCGCAGGCCATGGCGGCATGGGCGGGATGTACTAAATAGCGTTTCTTGTCCAAAAGCTATCCTGTCGATTCTGGACGAGTGGTTGCTAAGTCGGAAACTGTCCCAGCGGCTTGCAGTTCTTCCTCTGACAGTCGGCGGTCGCGTGTCCGTCAAGTCGACATATCAGATAGTGGCCAAGGTCGATCTCGGGCGACGCGGTACTCATTCCTGATCCTAGGTGACCGTGTATCGACGCATTCGGGGCAGACGACCGGTAAGACGAATAAACCTGCGTTCCAGATACGTTCCAGTTAAGCGCTGAAGGAGCCAAGGTGATCGTTAGCTACGATCCTGCGACAAAGACGATATCGACTGGGGTCTTGATACCGGTCAGGACAGAACACATATGATTTACGTCTTCACCGATCTGAAGCGGATGGTTACCTCGAATGTCAGTTCCGCAACTATAACTGTCATTGAAAAAGGCAACGGTCCCGGACATGGTTTTTGTTTTGTCGAAGCACAGGCTACTTGAAGCAATGCAAGTTTGCATCACTTCGTACTTGACTGCACTCGATTGCGCCGACCTATAAGATCTTCTCGGATTCGGCTTTCCTCAATTTGCCACAACTCCAAGTTCACGTGATCGGTTTGTTCGCGATCGCGATTCCTTCCATATCGGAATGCCATCCAGACGCCGAGCGTCATAAATCCAAGCGGTGGAACCAAAAGTACTATCACACCTTTGCTGATGGCCCTTTGCCCATCCTTGGAAGTCGCCTTGGCCGTGCTGTAACACATGGAACAAGCCTGGCTAAATGCCGGCGTGGCCCATAGCAACAGGCAAGCGGCGAGAATGGCGGGGCGAAACTTCATTTTACTCCCAGCGAAATGATGCGAAGAGCATCCGGAAAAAAAATCATCATCAAAGCCAAGCAGGCGACCAACGAGCACATGGTTAGCCACTTCATCCGCGAGATTTCATACTTCATGTGCATGAAGAAACCTATGATTAGGGCCGCCTTCACAAGCGACAAACCCATCAAGATGGTGAGCATCCGAATAGGCCGCATATTCTGATACGTCAGATAAACTTCGATGGCAGTCATCGCCAGCAGCGCTGCCCAAACCCAGAAAAACTGGGACTTTCCGTGATGCCGATGCTGTTCCGCGACGCGTTCCGCGATGGCCTGCTGAAAAGCTTCCATGTTCCGCTCCTACAGAATCTTGGCAGACATCAAGTACACCAAAGGAAAAATAAACATCCACACTAGATCCACGAAGTGCCAGTACAATCCAGCGACCTCAACGTCCGATGAATCGTAAACCTTCGGCTTCAACCACAAAACGATGGAGCAAACGATGGCGGCCAGCAGTAACACGTGCGCTCCATAGTGGAAGGGACTAGACGAGGGCGTTCCCAACCAAGCGGCTAGCCAAAACACCAACAGAATGGGAATGAAATTGCGCCGCAGCGCGATCACGCCGAGGTAGATCACTCCCAGCGTCACGTGCAGCATGTGCATCCCGGTCAGCCCAAAAAAGGTCGCAGGAAACTGCGGTACTGTTCGCGCGACATTCGCGAACTCGCCCGCTGCCGCTGGCCCAGACAGCTTTGGAAACACCGGAAGCGTCAAGCCCTCCGTGATCAGCTTGCTCCACTCCCGACCATGCAGAATGACAAAGCCCATGCCGCAGGCCATGGTGGCCAGCAGCCACAGGCGCTGGGCTTTCGGGTCGCCTTGTACCGCCGCGCGCACGGCCAGCACCATGGTCAACGAACTCGTCAGCAAGAACGCCGTCATTATGGTGGCGTTCACGATGCTCTCGGAATGGAATGGCGTCGGCCAGTTTGGCGTGGAGATTCGCCCGTAGCTGTACGCGTACAGTAAAGCCCCAAAAGTCAGCGAGTCCGAAAGCAGGAACAGCCACATCCCAATTTTCTTGGAATAGGTTCCAAACAGCGACGGTTCGTAAATCGCTGGCATGTCGTGCGGCAGAATCGCGTCAGCCATAGGTTTGGTTTCCTCCTTCCTGTGACGTTAGTGCACAAACTCCAGCAAGCACAGAATGTAAACCCACAAAAAAGCCATGAAATGCCAATACCAGCCGGTTACGTCCACCGCAATCGCTTGTGAATCGGCGGGCCGACGCAGGAGAGAAGCGGCGCCTGCGGTCAGCAGAGCCACCACACCACCGAAGAGGTGGACACCATGCATGCCGGTCAATAGATAGACGAAAGAGCTGCTGGGGCTGCTGGCGACGTAGAAACCGCTAGCTGCCAGTTCGCGCCAAGCCATCCATTGTCCAGCCAAAAAGCTGAGACCTAGCACCACCGTCAAGGCCAGCCATGAGACTCCTTCTTTGGCGTGCATGGATACTCCGGGGACCGAAGCGAGCTGCGCCAGTGCGGCTTTGCGAGCCGCCTGGCGCCGCGCGATTTCCATGGTCAAGCTGCTGATCAGCAATACGGCGGTGTTGATGAGCAACAACCTGGGCAATGGCACCGGAAACCAATCGTGGAGCAGAACGTCAGTGCGCGGGTCAAGCGTCGGCAGACCCTGTCTGACGACATAAGCGCTAGAGAAAGAGATAAAGATCATCACGATTCCGGTCAAGCCGACGACTAGTCCCAAGCGGGCGCGCCGCAACCGCACATCGAAGAAGGGCGAACCGAAATCGTCGCCGTCGTGATGATGCGGCGGGATATGTCCATTTCCTCCCGTGGAAGTTCTGGGATCGTCAAGGGAAACGGTTGGCGTGTAACTGGCCATAAGCGTCTAGTGTGCCGCCACTGTCGCGGGATCGTTCTGCATCACATAATCGCGCGGCGCGCCCGGCACGCTGTATTCGTACGGCCCGTTGTAAACCACGGGCGTATGTCCGCCGAAATTGTCGTGAGGAGGGGGCGTCGCGGTGGTCCACTCGAGAGTGGTGGCTTCCCAAGGATTGTCGCTGGCCTTCTTGCCGTACTTCATGCTCCAGAACAGATTGAAAAGGAAAATGAATTGGCCAGCGATGGTTACGATTGCCGCATAAGTGATGAATTTCTGCAACGGGATCAAATTGCGAAGATAGGCGAGCTCGGTGAACTGCGAGTAACGTCGCGTGGCTCCGGCCATGCCTAAATAGTGCATGGGCATGAAGATCGCGTAGGTGCCAACAAACGTGAACCAAAAGTGCCACCTGGCCAAGCTTTCGCTCATCATGCGTCCAAACATTTTCGGGAACCAGTAATAGGTAGCGGCAAAGATTCCGAAAATGGAGGCCACGCCCATAATCAAATGGAAATGGCCAGTAACGAAATACGTGTCATGCAGCGGAATGTCCAGCACTGGCTGCGCGAGGAAGGGACCACTGATTCCGCCCGAGACAAATAAAGACACAAATCCGATCGCAAACAACATCGGCGAATAAAAGCGAATCCGTCCGCCCCACAGCGTCCCCAGCCAATTAAACGTTTTAATCGCGGAAGGCACTCCGATCGCCATCGTCATGATCGAAAACGCAAAAGCAGAATACGGGCTCATGCCGCTCATGAACATGTGATGGCCCCACACCATGAAGCCCAATAGACCGATCGACAGCATGGCGTACACCATGGCCTTGTATCCAAATATGGGCTTGCGAGAAAACACCGAGACCAACTGCGAGCACAAGCCCATCGCCGGCAGGATCGCGATGTACACCTCGGGATGACCAAAGAACCAAAACAGGTGCTGCCACAAAAGCGGTGAGCCGCCCTTATGTGCCACAAGCTGTCCATTCACCACCACGAGCGGCACAAAAAAGCTGGTGCCCGCATTTCGATCCATGAGCAACAAGATGCCCGCCGAGAAAAGCACGCCAAAGGCCAGCAGTCCCAGGATCGCCGTGATAAACCACGCCCAGCACGTCAGCGGCATGCGCATCATCGACATGCCTCTCGCACGCATATCCAGCGTCGTGGTGATGAAATTCAGCGCGCTCATCAACGCGCCAACGCAGAACAACGCGATGCTGATGACCCACAGGTCCGCGCCCGGACCCTCGCCCGGCCCAGCGGACTGCAGCGCACTCAGCGGCGGATACCCTGTCCAGCCGTGTAGCGGCGCGCCGCCCACAACAAAGAAGGCTGACAGCATCACGATGTATCCGAGAAACGTTACCCAGAACGAGAGCATATTCAGGACCGGGAAGGCCATGTCCGCCGCGCCGATTTGAATCGGCAAGAAGTAATTGCCAAAGCCGCCCTGCGGCGCGGTGGTCAGCACGAAGAACACCATAATGGTGCCGTGCATGGTCAACAAGCTAAGGTAAGTTTCGGGCTTGATTTCGCCAACCAAAGGCAACGACACATTCGGCCAGATCAAGTGAATGCGCATCAGCAAAGAAAGAAACATGCCGACAAACACTGCTGTCAGCGCCAGAAAATAATACTGAAGGCCGATGACCTTGTGATCGAGACTGAAAACCCACTTCCGAATGAAACCTTGAGGTGCTGCATGTGCGTGAAGTTCGTGGGCAGCTAATTCCCGGGTCGCCATTATTGTTTCTCCGCCTCCCGTGCTGCCAGCCATTTGTCGAAGTCCTCCTGGCTGACGACTTTTAGCATTCCATGCATCTTGTAGTGACCCAGCCCGCACAGTTCCGCGCAGGCGATCTCATAATCTCCAGTGGAAATGGGAGTGAAATGCATGTGGATCGCCAGACCGGGGACGGCGTCTTGTTTGAAGCGCATCGAGGGAACAAAAAAGCTGTGGATGACGTCGTGAGCGCGCAAGATGACTTCCACTTCGCGATTGACCGGCGCGTACATCGTTCCGGTCACGACATCGTCTTTGGAAGCAGGGTCGGTCGTGTCGAGACCGATCGCGCTCTCGCCGCCCGCCGATGGATCAATCAATTCCGGATTCGTCGCACCAAACTTGCCATCGGGCCCGGCATAGCGGAAGTACCACGCGAACTGCATCCCGGTGACCTCGACCTGTAGGGCGCCAGGCTCCGCGGGACGAAAACGCTCAGACGCCCAGATCGAACTGCTCATCAGGTTCAGCCCGACAAACAGGATCAGCGTTAGCACGGTCCAAACAATTTCCAGCGTATTGTTTCCGTGAGAGTAGCGCGCCGGGGAACCTGCAGCGCGGTCACGATATTTCCACGCGAACAGTCCCAACAAGACCTGCGCCGCCACAAACACAATTCCCATCAGGATATATGTCGTAGTGAAGTGATGGTCAATGCCCGCAGCCGCAGCGGACGCTCCAGTTGGCAACCACCATGTCTTCGCGATAAAGAAGTAGGCGCTGATGAAAGTGATCAGCCAGATGATGACGAGAAGAACGAGGCCCATTTACGAAGACCTCCCGGGTCAAATTCTCCACGTTCCTAACCGCAGCAACTCGCCCAAACAGTGGAATTATGGGAGTGCGTGTAAACTTTGGCGAGTCTATCACAGGTTTTCGCGAGGGCAAGCGGGTTCTTACATGTTGTCTTAGTTCCATAATTCTGTCAGCCCTGAACAGCAGCGTGAAAATGTCACCCCATGTCACCGGAGACATTCACGTTGAGTCAAAAAGAATTGCAACGAGTGAGCGTGCTTAGCACTTGCATCAAGGGAGATTTTTTCTTTTCGCCGAGACTTCCTTCGAAATATACCCCTGAACTTTTCGCGAATAAATTAATTACCTGCTACCTCGCAGAGGTGCATTGACGAATTTTTTCAATTTGGGTAACATCCGTTTCGTTTCCTAGGGGATCCAGTGGAATGGTAAGGACCTCGCGATGTTTCGCTCGATTACTCGCTCAATTCGGCAGGCCCCACACACCCGTAACCGTGCAGCGATATCTTTGCGATTTACATGTCACTAGTTTTTCCTTCTCACGCTTCACGCGTTGTTCAGCAATATCTGCGCGCGCGAAAAAAATGGAACACCCTTATGAAGTGATCGTCGGCGACCCACCCATTCGCCGTTTCACCAATCAGAGCGCGCGCGAGTTGAGGGTGCGGTTTTTCGGCCAAGGGCTGATATTTCAAGCCATATTTGAATCGGAACCCAGGCCCACAGCTTAAGAGATGAAGTGGTGGCGCACTGCGCCGCCGGCGTCTAATTTCGAGAACCCGTTTTCAGGGGGTATCGCATGGCGGGCCCAGAGAGCAAATCGGACAAACCGAAACCGGACGCGACAAAGACGTCTGCTGCTGGCTCCGAAGACGCTGCCAGCTATGTAGGCTCGCCTGCCGTTGGTACCTCGAAAGCGGCAGCCGCTGCGGGCGTGGCAGCCATCGGCCCGGACGACAGCCAGGTCAATCAGCGGCGCCGCCGCCTGGTGTGGTGTGCGGTCACTGGTTTCCTTGGTGCCTGGTTCGTTGCCTTCCTGCGTTTCTTTCTCCCCCGAACGCTCTTCGAGCCTCCCACCGTCTTCAAGATCGGCTATCCCTCCGACTACGCCTTAGGCGTAGACACCAAGTGGCAGCAAAAGTACCGCATCTGGGTCGGCCGTACACCGGACCGCGTGTTCGTTATCTTCGCGCGTTGTACGCATCTCGGCTGCACGCCCGACTGGAAAGCCAGCGAGAACAAATTCAAATGTCCCTGCCACGGGAGCGGATACGACAGCGAAGGTGTCAACTTCGAAGGTCCCGCGCCGCGTCCCATGGACCGCGCGCACTTGGAATTGGCTCCCGACGGCGAGATCGTTGTCGACATTTCTCGGCTCTATCAGTGGCCTAAGGGGCAGCCCAGTCATTTCAGCGATCCGGGTTCATTCTTGCAGGTGTAAGCCGGGAGCACATGCGATGCCTGGTGAGAAAAACGGCAACACCAAGAACGGTAAGTCAGTTGGACTGGTCGGGCGGATCGCGACCGGAGTGAAGGAAGACCTCGAGTCCCTCAAGCTCGACCTGCCCGCCAAAGCCAAAGAGCAAGTCGATCTACTCAAGAATCCAACCAAGACCCAGGTCTACACCTCCATCTTCCGCCACAAGCACGACGAGACGCCCCGCAATCGCGCCCTCGGAGTGCTTTCCAACGTTTTCTTGCATCTGCATCCCGCCAAGATCAATCGTGACGCGGTGCGCTACTCCTATACGTGGGGGATGGGCGGCATCACTTTTTATTTGTTTCTCGTGCTCACCTTCACTGGCGTGCTGCTGATGTTCTACTACCATCCCAGCAAGGTGCAGGCTTTCCGCGATGTGCTCTATCTCGAACACGACGTGCCTTTCGGCAAGTTGCTGCGCAACATGCACCGCTGGGCCGCGCACCTGATGGTGATTGCCGTCGAGCTGCACATGTTCCGCGTGTTTCTCACCGGCTCCTACAAGAAACCGCGCGAGTTCAATTGGAACGTTGGAGTGATCCTGCTGGTGCTGACTCTGCTGCTCTCGTTCACCGGCTATCTGCTCCCGGACGATCAGCTCGGCTTCTGGGCTGTGACGGTAGGCACGAACATGGCGCGCGCCACGCCTCTTCTCGGCCACGAAGGCCCCTTCGGCGCGCAGTTAGGCATGACTCCATACAACGATGTGCGCTTCGGTCTGTTGGGCGGCTCGATCGTGGACGCCAACGCGCTGCTCCGCTCTTACATCTGGCATTGTATCGGCATTCCCATCATCGCTTTGGTCTTCATGATGGTGCACTTCTGGCGCGTGCGTAAGGACGGCGGCATCTCCGGTCCGGCGTCTGTGATACTCGAATCGGAGATTAAGGAAGTACGGAAATAACCATGGATTGGAGGCAACTGTGGGAAATCATGTCCGCGCCGGACAATGTGCCGATCATTGCACTAATGCCTCTGCTCGCTTTCTATATGTATCTCGCTTGGCGCCAAGCGCATGCCAACGACCTGCTCATCACGCAACTCGAAACCGACCCGACTATGGCCAAAACGCATCACCGCAAAGCTTGGCCCTTTAAGCCTGGCTGGCAAAAAGAAATTCACGTCTGGCCATTTCTCCTGCGCGTGGAATTCCTCGCCGCTATCATCGTCACCATCATCCTGATGGTCTGGTCCATTACCTTGAATGCACCGCTGGAAGAACCCGCAAATCCCAACCTCACCATGAACCCCGCGAAGGCGCCCTGGTATTTCCTCGGCCTCCAGGAAATGCTGGTTTACTTCGACCCTTGGATTGCGGGAGTGGTCATGCCCACGCTCATCATCATCGGTCTGATGGTGATTCCCTACATTGACACCAACCCCTTAGGGGCCGGCTATTACACCTGGAGGCAGCGCAAGTTTGCGATCGCCGTATTTCTTTTCGGCTTCATCGTCTTGTGGGTGTCGATGATCACCATCGGTACCTTCATTCGCGGACCCGGCTGGCAGTGGTTCTGGCCCGGACAAACTTGGGATCATAACCGCCTCATCTACGAAGTAAACCGCGACTTGCCGGACCTCTTCGGCATCACGTCCAATTGGGCCAAAGGTATCTTCGGCGCAGTTGTGGTCGGCAGCTTCTTCGCCATCGCCGGATTTCTCGTTCACGCCTTTTACCGCCGCTTCGACCCGAAAAACTACCAGCGAAAAAGCTTGCTGCAGTACTCCATCATGATGATCTTCCTGCTCAGTATGCTCGGATTGCCCATCAAGATGCTGTTGCGCCTCCTATTCCACATCAAGTACGTGTGGATTACTCCTTGGTTCAACGTTTAGGAGGAACTGGTGTCCGATAAGCCCATCCCCGAAGACGACCCGATAGTCAGCAAGTCGCTCGCGCCACATTACGTCGTGGCGATGATCGTTTTGATGGCCACATTGTTCTGGGCTTTGTGGGACGAAGACTTCGGCCAGCGGCCCTGGAAAACTTTCCAGCACGAGTGGAAGGACCGTTACACCGCATTCTTGAAAACCGCGCGTTCCCAGTCGAGTGATTCGCAGAAAGACATCGAAAGCAGTGCCGACTATCAGTCGCTGAAACAGGCCTACGAGCAAGCCAACCGGAACGCGGCCCCCCGAGTAAGGGAGCTTAATGAGAAGCTACGCGACTTGAGCGCCAGAATCCTCGCCGCGCAGAATGTTTTCACTGACCGGCGTGCTTACGTGAACGCCTCCACCTATGCCATCGAGACCGGGACCAGCACGTCCTCAAAACAGAGCAGGCAAAAAGACCTAGACAAGTACAAACAAGAAGTCACCACGGTTGTATATCCCGACGGCAGCAAGCAGAAATACAACTACGATCAGCTCGAAGAAGCTTACAACGAGCTGAAAAACGAGCGCACCAATCTGACTGCGGAACTTGGAGAAGTGATCAAGCCGGTGAACGGCGACAAGGAAAAGCTCGACGCCTACCTCGCCGAGCGCATGGTGAGCTTGACATCGACGCAGCTCTCAGGCCTGCAGGACAAGACCGAAACCTGGACCCCGAAAATCCTGCAAATCAACATCCCAGAGGCCAATATCGTAGACCGATGCGAGTCCTGTCACATGGGAATTCGCGAGCCGGTCAAGTTGACTGCGGCTGCCATGTCAGTGAAGGGCGGGAAGATGGACGAATACGCGCGCTCGTTCACGAGTCATCCCGAGCCTGACCTTCTGAAAACGCATGATCCTGAAAAGTTCGGCTGCTCCCCGTGCCACCAGGGCAACGGCCGGGCCACGACGAGTGTCGAGAAAGCGCATGGCACTTATGAGCATTGGCTCTGGCCTCTGTTCCCCAAGGGAAATGTGGAAGCCGGCTGCCAGCCGTGTCACGCCTCAGACATGGTGCTGGTGAACAACGAGGTAGGATGGACCCTCAGCGAAGGTAAAGATTTGTTCCGCCAACGCGGTTGTGTGGGATGCCATCGTTACGAGGGATACGACAAGGAACCTGAGGATCTGCTTTCCATAGCCCAGCAGATCAAGCTCATCGAACAAGAGAAAAAGGAAAACCTCAAGCAAGCGTCGTATCTAATGAAACAAGCGGATACCACCGAGAACAACGAGGAAGCTAACCGGCTGAACGACCGAGCGGTGGCCCTGAAGGTCACCAACAGCAAGTTCGACCTCCGCATCGTCCAGTTGGACCGCACGACCAAGAGCTTGCTACAGGATATGAAGAAGGTTGGCCCCAATCTCAAGGACATTCGACTCAAGCTGAACAAAGATTGGATTCCGGTGTGGCTAAAGAAACCGAGCGACTTCCGCGCCACCACCAAGATGCCGAACTTCCGCTTGAACGACGACCAAATCAAGGCCATTTCGGCTTACTTGTGGCAGGCGGCACTGACGGATCCGTTGCCCAAGCACAAGCCGGGCAGTGCGACGCACGGAAAAGAGCTTTTCGAAACGCGCGGCTGTCTCGCCTGTCACTCCATCGGTGAAGGTGACCAGCTGCAGGGCGGAACCTTCGCCGCAAATCTTACCCGCGTGGGTGAGAAGGATAACTACGATTATCTGGCCCGCTGGGTCCATAACGCGCGGGAGCGTACGCGTCCATATTGCTTCTACGAGAAGAAGGACATCGGTCCTGAAGATTATGCGAAGAAAGGGTTGCCCTACGTTTTTGACCTCGAGCACTCCAGGTGCCCGAACGATGACCACGAGTTGCAAGTGCAGAACATGACCGTGATGCCCAGCTTGCGCCTCTCTCAGCAAGATGCGGAAGACGTCGCCACCTATCTTGTCTCTCTCAAGAAGCAGGAGCCGTCGGCGTATCCCGCTGCCCCGTTCATGGATGATGTCCATCTGAAGGACGAGGGCAAGAAGTGGATCCGCCACTTTGGCTGCGCCGGTTGTCACGAAATTTCCGGCTTCGAAGAGGAGGGCCGCATCGGTACGGAGCTGACCTTCGAGGGCAGCAAGCCGATTGAGCGACTTGATTTCGCGTTGCTGACGGAAGCCGCGCAGCGCGGTGGCAGCGAGCCCATCGTCGATGCCGACGATAGGGGGCGCCTGCCCGAAGGCCCCGCCAGGAACGCCTGGTACGACGCCAAAGGCTTTTTCGAACACAAGTTGGCCGAGCCGAATATCTGGGACCAGGGCAAGATCAAGCCGGAAACAGAAAAACTGCGCATGCCCAATCCGCACCTGACCAAAGAACAGATTCGCGAGCTCACGACCTTCTTGATGGGCAGCCAGGAGAGCAGTCTTCCCGCCGGCTACCAATACCGCCCGTTGGACTATCGGCGCGATATTCAGGAAGGCTGGTGGGTTATAAAGAAGTATAACTGCATGGGTTGTCATCAGCTTATTCCCGGCCAGAAGACTTCGTTGATGGCGATGACGCGCTATCAAGACGTTCAGGAACAACTCCCTCCCAAACTCCTCACCGAAGGCGCGCGCGTCGATCCCCAATGGCTGTTGCACTTCCTGACCAATCCTGCGCTAAATGACAACGACACCAACCGCAACGGCGTGCGGTCCTACCTGCAAGTGCGCATGCCGACATTCTCTTTTTCAGAAAACGAGTTGGGCAAGCTGGTGCGCTTCTTCCAGGCACTCTCGCGCCAGCCTTTCCCGTATATCCCGGAACCTATGCCAGTGCTAACAGCGAAGGAAACCGGGATGGCACGCAGTCTTTTCAGCAGCCCGGCGGCGCCTTGCCTGAAGTGTCACGCCACCGGCGATCCGGCTCACGATCGCACCGCCACCGCGCCTAATTTCCTGCAAGCCAAGGGGCGTTTGAAGCCCGATTGGGTCGAGCGCTGGATCATTGACCCCCAGGCCATCAGCCCCGGCACATCCATGCCTTCCGGTCTTTTCAAACGGGAGAACAAGCGCTGGGTCTTCGCAGGTCCCACGCCGTCCTCGTTCCAAGGCTACGATATGGATCAAACGAAACTGTTGGTGGATTACATTTTTCAGCTCACTCCGGAAGAGCAGCGGCGGGTGGGCGCGGCGGCGGGACGCGCGGGAGCGTCAAGCGGCAGCTCATCGCCGGCCATGCAAACTGCGAGCGACTCCGGTCGCAGCGCTCCGTAACAGCTGCGGATTTGTGAAGTCTCATTCTTAAGAGAGGTGCAGTAACAACATGAAAACCAAAACATTCGTTGCAATCGCGACTTTGTCGGGTCTTCTTCTGTGGGTGGGGTGCGGCAAGAAGGAAACCGCGGAGGAACAGCCCGGGGCCCCCAGCCCTGCAGCAGCCCCGGCCGCCACGCCGATTGATCCCGCGACAGCGGCCACGGTCAGCGGCACGGTGAAGTTTGAAGGCGTCGCGCCCAAGCCCGCCAAGATTGATATGAGCCAGGATCCGAACTGCCAGGGGGGAAACGTTGCCGAAAATGTTGTGGTAAGCGACGGTCATCTCCAGAACGTGTTCATCTACATAAAAGATGGACTCGGCAACCGAACTTTCGACGCTCCCAAAGACACGGTTACCCTATCTCAGAGCGGCTGCAGATATCATCCCCACGTACTGGGCGTGATGGCCGGTCAGACCATCAAGATTGTCAACGACGATCCCACAACGCACAACATTCATCCCACTCCCAAGGACAACCGCGAATGGAATGAGTCCCAGGCCCCGAAAGCCGCGGCCCTGGAAAAGAGCTTCGCCCGTGAAGAAGTCATGCTGCCGGTGAAATGCAACCAGCACCCGTGGATGAGAATGTTCGTCAACGTCGTGAAAAATCCTTTCTACGCGGTCACTGGGCCGGACGGCAAGTTCGAAATTAAGGGCCTGCCCCCGGGCGATTACACCCTGGCCTTCGTGCACGAAAAGCTGGGGGAGCATGATCAAAAGTTGACCCTTGCTGCAAAGGACGCCAAGACCGTCGACGCAACCTTCAAACCTTGAACGGAAAAAGTAGCAAGTGTCATTCTTCAACTGCAAGCCGTGGCAACACATGCGGTTGAGATCACGGGGTCGCGACAAAACCCGTTGCGGCAATCCGAACTCGAGGAGGTGCTTTGTCTACCGTGCTGCTGCTGCTTTCCATAGTTCTCGGCATCGTCCCTCTCGCGGGAATTGCATGGATCCTCCTCGTCGGGTCGATCACCACAGTCGACGGTATGTTCATGAGTCTTATCCTGTTGACACTTTCAGGCATCTTCTTCCTGAACGCCTTCTGGGAACTGCGCGATCGCGGCTTCCTTACCTTCCGGAAAAAGAAGTAGCCGGTCACCTGCCCGCGCAGACGTTGAGAAACCCCTTCACGCCGAGTACAATCCACGTGCTGCTTGTTGGTCCCGGTAGACGGAGTGGTAGAAAAAAGTTTCGCCGGTCGCCTCCACTCGTTCGAAAAGCCTCCGGGGAAAGGAGATCGTGAATGGCCTACGTAATTGCCGAGCCGTGCATCGGCACAAAAGACTCCGCCTGCGTCGATGTTTGCCCAGTGGATTGCATCCATCCACGCAAGGATGAACCGGATTTCGAAAAAGAAACGCAGCTTTACATCCATCCAGTCGAATGTATCGACTGCGGTGCATGCGTTCCTGTCTGCCCAGTGACGGCGATCTTTGCCCTGGAAGACCTGCCGGAGAAGTGGCAGAACTTTACTCCCATTAATGCGGGCTGGTACGCCAAGAAATAACGCATCATAACTGGGGGCGTCTCAGAATTTGGGGCTAAAGTCCACGAGAATACATGCCGCCTTCATCCTCCTACACTGATCCATCTGACGCACCAGAAAGCATTAGGGAGAGTCCCTCGCCGCCTTCCGCACCCACGCGCCCCCGCATGTCCACCAGCAATCGGCTGCTCGTCTTCCTCACCGCTTGGCTGATCGTACTAATGCCGTTCTTATTCTGGTGGAGCACGTGGTTCGGGCGCCAACTCTCCGATAGGCAGATTGGCGAATATCTAAACGACGACAAGCACCCACGCCACATCCAGCACGCGCTCGTGCAAATGGCTGAGCGCATGGGGCGGCACGACGCGGGCGCGGCGCGCTGGTATCCAGAGATGGTGCGGCTGGCCTCACATCCCGTGGAAGAAGTGCGCAATACCGATGCTTGGGTCATGGGGCAAGACACCTCGGCCAGCGGTTTCCACGAGACTCTGTTGAAGATGCTGGAAGACTCTTCCGCAACGGTGCGAGGGAACGCAGCGCTATCCCTGGTCCACTTTGGCGATGCGTCGGGCCGCCCGCAGATCGTGGCTCTGCTACTGCCTGACCGCATCACTGCGCCGGTTGCCGGGCGCGTCATCGATGCTGACAAACCAGGGATCGCCGTCCATCAGGGTGGATTGATCGCCAAGCTCCGATCCGGGCAGGAGACAACGGAAGTGCGCTCACCTATCAGTGGGCGCATTCGGACACTCTCGGTGGCGACGGGCGCCAATGTGGCGGCAGGAGCCGAAATGGCTACCGTGGAACCTGGAACCGAACAAGTGTGGGAAGCGCTGCGTGCCCTTTATCTTATCGGTCAAGTGGACGACCTGCCTGCAATCCGCAGGTGTCAACGCGATCTACCCGAGATTCCCGATCGCGTGCGCCAGCAAGCACTGCTGACCGAGACAGCTATACACGCGAGAGCGGCGCACTAACGGTAACCTGCCACTTTCACAAGAATGACTTGGCCGTGCACCTAAGAAACGAAAAGGTGCGCCTCGGGTGTCATTTCGCTGAAGGCCGGGAGCAAAATCCAAAACTTCAAAACGTCATCGCCCCAACTACCTTTTCAACCTCGGCGATATCCACCATGACGATGGCGTCCCAGGGACAGCCATCCAGAAAACACCCGTCCGGACCCTTGCTCACACACTTCTTGCACCCGATGCAGAGAATGGGGTCCACGTCGATGCGGCCGAACGGCGGATTATTCTCATCCGGCACCCAGAACATGCAGTCCTCCACCGGGCAGTACTCCAAGCAGGCCGGCGATCCCGCGCAGCCCGTGCAGCACTCCGTAATGACAGCGAGTTCTTTGGGTTTCTTCTTGCGAGGTGTGGTCAGCCCCTTGGAGCGGGGCTCGTGCTTCAGCTCGTCGGGTACCATTCCGGCGGACTTCACAATTTCACGCTCGGTTGCCATGGCCGGAATTATACCCTCGATTTCGCGATTTTGTATCCACCGCTCTGGCACCAGCTCTTTCCATATCCTGACCTCCATGCGTGCCATTCCACAAGTTTGCGCATATACCGATCGGTCTGAAGCGGCTCTCTACTATGCTGGACCGAACTACACGTGGTATCCCAGCGGACTTCCTGGATACACAGGGGGTCAGCTGCACGACCTGTATTTAATCGTGAATGCAGTTCACCAACAGCTAATTACTAGAGCTGTTTCAAAACTGGGTACAAAGCTTGATTTGTGAAGTAGTTAGATTTCTGAAAATGAGAGATAAGCAGAGTCAGCAGCGGCAGGGAGGGCCGATGGCGCGATACAGACTCTAAAACTCCGAACCCTCACAATCGAGAACTAGCGGTGACCGTCGCTGCCGGAGAGTTCGCGGACGATGTTGCCGACGAAATTTTTGGCGTCCCCGAAGAGCATCAGCGTGCGGTCGAGATAGTAGAGCGGGTTATCAATACCGGCGAAACCGGCGGCCATGCTGCGCTTGATGACCATTACGGTGCGCGCCTTGTCCACATCGAGAATAGGCATGCCGTAGATGGGGCTGCCCGCATCCGTGCGAGCGGCGGGATTGGTGACGTCGTTGGCACCGATCACGAGAGCCACATCGGTTTGCGGAAGGTCACCGTTGATAAGGTCCATCTCCAGGAGCTTGTCGTAAGGAATGTCGGCTTCGGCCAGCAGCACATTCATGTGGCCGGGCATGCGGCCGGCGACGGGATGAATGCCGAAGGTGACGTCCACGCCGCGTTTGGTCAAGGAATCGTAGAGTTCGCGCACTTTGTGCTGAGCCTGCGCGACGGCCATGCCGTAGCCGGGCACGATAACCACTTTGCTGGCAGAGGCGAGAATTCCGGCAGCTTCTTCTGGCGTCGCGCTTTTTACCGGACGCGCTTCTTGCGCAGCCGCCGCACTGGTCTGAATTTGTCCAAAGCCGCCGAAGAGAACGTTCGTGAACGAGCGATTCATGGCCTTGGACATGATGACCGAGAGGATAAAGCCGGAAGAGCCGTCGAGGGCGCCAGCGATGATCAACAGCTTGCTGCTCAGCACGAATCCCATGGCCGCGGCGGAAAGTCCGGCGTAGGAATTCAACAGCGAAATGACCGTGGGCATGTCCGCGCCACCGATGGGAATGATCAGCATCACGCCAAATACCAGCGGAATAATAATCAGCACGGGAAACAGCCGTATCTGTTCGGGATGCACGACCAGAACGCCAGCAACGATCACCGCCGCACTCAGGAGTCCCAGGTTGACGAAGTTCTGTCCTTTATAGGTGATGGGCCGCTGCGGCAGGATTTCCTGCAGCTTGCCAGCGGCCATCAAGCTGCCCGTGAAGGTCAGCGAGCCGAGAATCACTTCCATGGCGAGCACAGCCATCATGAAGGGCGGAATATCGGGCGCGCGGAGATAAAACTCCGACGTGCCCACCAGAGTGACGCACAGCGCGCCGAAGGCGTGGCTCAGCGCGGTCCGCTGCGGTACCGCGGTCATCTGCACGTTGCCGAGCGGCACGCCGATGATGGTGCCGAGCACCAGCGCGATGGCAATCCACTTGTAGTCCACGATGCCGTGGTGGAACAACGTTCCAACAACTGCCAGCAGCATGCCCAACTCGCCAGCAAACACGCCGCGCCGGGCGGTGGCCGGGGAGCTCAACCACTTCAGCGAAAGAACGAACAGCACCGTGGCGGTGAGATAAGTAATCTCGATGAGGGTGTCGGTGCTGATAAAGTTGGTCATAGTTTTTTCGGCCCGCTGGATTTGAACATTCTGAGCATGCGATCGGTGATGATGAATCCGCCTACCACGTTGCTGGTAGCCGCGACAATGGCGATAGTGCCGAGAATCACCGCAAGGTTGCTCTTGTGCTCGCCTACCAGAATGATCGCGCCCACCACGGCGATAGCGTCCAGCGCGTTGGTCAGCGACATCAGCGGCGTGTGCAGCAATGGAGAGACGCGGCGGATCACTTCGAATCCGATAAACGCCGCTAGCATGAAAACGTACAGGCCGGTAAGCAGGTCCAGCTTCATGTTTATGCACCCTCCTTGATTGCTAAGGCCGGCAGAGAGAAAAATTCGCGGAGCCTGGCGTTCACCACTTGGCCGCCGTACGTGAGCAGCGTATCGCGGATGATCTCATCTTTAGTATCGAGCTGCAGTTTTCCATCTTTCACCAAATGGAGAAGAAACGCCGTAAGGTTGCGGGCGTACATCTGGCTCGCGTGGTACGGCACTGTGCTGGCGAGGTTGAACCAGCCGATGAGGGTGACGCCGTGCTCGATGATTTTTTCGCCCGCGCGCGTGAGTTCGCAGTTGCCGCCGCGCTCGGCGGCAAGATCGACGAGCACCGAACCTGGCGCCATGCCCGCGACCATTTCCTTGGTCACCAAGACCGGAGATTTTTTGCCGGGGATTACGGCGGCGGTAATCACCACGTCACTTTCCGCGATGACTTTTCCGAGGAGTTCGCGTTGCCGGCGGTAAAAGTCTTCGCCCTGCGCCGTTGCGTAGCCGTGGGCATCCTGCGCGTCTTTGGCTTCGATGGGCAGCTCGACGAAGCGCGCGCCAAGGCTATGCACTTGCTCTTTCACGGCAGGCCGCAAATCGTACGCGGACACCACGGCGCCGAGCCTACGCGCCGTAGCGATGGCTTGCAGTCCGGCGACGCCGCAGCCAAGGATCAGCACGCGCGCCGGCGTAATTGTTCCCGCTGCGGTGGTCAGCATGGAGAAAAACTTCGGCAGCGCATCGGCGGCAATCAGCACTGCTTTGTATCCGGATATGGTGGCCATCGAGGAAAGCGCGTCCATGCTCTGCGCCCGAGTAGTGCGCGGCATCAATTCCACCGAGAACGAGGTGACACCTTTGCCAGCGATGGTCTGGATGGTTTCCGCCGAGCCGAGCGGCCGCAGGAATCCGACGAGCACTTGATCACGCTTGAAAAGCGGAACATCGGCCTCGCCGGTGCGGTCGTTCGAGCCGTAGCAGAGCACCTGAACGAGGATATCGGCGGCGCGGAAAACCTCGGCACGCTGCGGAAGAATTTTCGCGCCTTTGGCAGCGAAGTCGGCGTCGGGGTATCCGGCTTCGACGCCCGCTCCCGTTTCCACCACGACTTCGAGGCCTGCTTTCGCCAGGTTAGGGATCACTGCGGGCACCAGCGAAACGCGCCGCTCCCCCGGAAAGCTCTCTCGCGGAACTCCGACGATCATGAACCTTCCTCCAATACTGCGGAACTGAATCAGATGTCCGATTTGGATTTCTGGTCGGGCGGCATTCTACACCGATTGTTCAAAGCGCGCCCGGTCAACAAAATCACGAGGCGAATTTAAGCTACCCTACTCGCCTGCTGCCTCTTTCCCGGGTATGAAAGCGAGTAAAAGATCTCTCCATTCAATTACTCGTCCCGCAACTTTCCGTTAAAGCTCTCACAGTAGCCGTTCTCCCACGTACTTCCTGGCTCTGATATACAAACTCCCCCCACCCACGTTCGCGAGCCACTGCCTCAACTCCTTCGCCACAAACTCCGGGCCGCTAACTGAACGAATGTTTTCTGCGATTCCCCGGAACAGCATTACATCTGCAAGAGCTTCAATCACTTCATACCCGTCGAACCATCTTGCTACACGGATGGCCAGATTCTACCGCGTGTATTCATCGATTATCGTCAACATCCGCAGCGTTCTTCCATCATGCGTCATACATGCTTTGCCTGTGGGCTTAGGTTTATATTCTGCCCGCTTCAACTTTGCCATTTTGAGGGCGCGCTTGGCTCTTGCTTCACTTATCCTTGTCTTTGGCACCTGCCTGCTGTACCAAGCGTATCGACTTTTCCCGTTGGTCGATCCAATTAAGCGCTTCCTCGTCTGACACTAAGGAGACACAAAAAGAGAAAGAGGCCACAACAAATCGTTTACCTGTGTTCGCAGGGCTCGGCGTCAGAAAGCGACCTACTCCTGGGGCTTGTTCCGACTGGTTAGATATAATACGACGCCAAAAATCAAGGACAGCCCACCAACGATGCAAGGCAGAGGAGTCGTCACGGGGGAGACCGCGCCGGTCCTGTGCGGATTCTCCACTGACAACAGAATCGGAAACCAAATTACCGCCTGAACAAACATTAACAAGACGCCCAGCGCGATAAATGCCCATCCATGAAATTTTCCGAATTGCATCTTGTCTACTCCTCACCCTCGTGATTTGACCAATATACCGAGGGGTGCAGCAGCAGGAATGAAACCGGATCTTCGCTTCTGGTCCTGCCTAAACCACTTCTAACAAAACCCGCGCGACCAGGACCCACTCCCCGCGGAAGAAAACTCCAACTTGGCTCGATAATGTTTTCCCCACCTTTCATTACAGGCAAAACCTAATTGAATCGGATTTCTGATTTCAATTCCATTTCT
>Ga0209734_1000012_pt1 | contig 18312 bp, 14 predicted proteins | sample BlaSpr_A8_OM1_M2_FD_187981 | JGI IMG/M metagenome (GOLD analysis project Ga0209734, IMG submission 187981) | Forest soil microbial communities from Thunder Bay, Ontario, Canada - Black Spruce, Ontario site 2_A8_OM1_M2 (SPAdes) (version 2) | ecosystem: Environmental > Terrestrial > Soil > Boreal...
CGAGTGGCCTGGCGGCAATTTCCTTTTGCCGGTCGGTTAGTTGCGCCAGAATTTTGTCCACGGCGGCGCGCGCCTGGGTAAGCGAGAGTCCGGTGAAGTCGGCGATCGATAAACCGCCAAGTTTCACGGCCAGTGAACCCGGGCGCAGACGTTTGCCGTGACACACGGCGCATTGCGTGGCGGACATGTACCGCGTCATCCACTCGCGATAGGAGTCCGAGGTGGATTCTTCGAAATTGTTTTCGAGAAATTTAAGGATTCCCTGAAAATGGAAGCCTTTTTCACTGCGCGCTTTCTTGCTATCTGAGGCGGTTTCGTCTTTGGAGCCGCGGCTGTTGGACGGCGGATATCCGTAGAGCAGCATATTTTGAATGCGCGGCGGAAACTTTTCGAACGGCGTGGCCAGCGAGAATCCGTGGGCATAAGCCGCCAGCTCCATGGTGCGCTTCAAAGGCGCCGACGCCGAGCCTGGGCCCAGGCCGCCTTCGAATAACGGGCGCGACCAATCGGTGATGATTTTCGCGGGATCGAAATCATATTTCGAACCGAGGCCGTTGCACGCCGGGCATGCCCCGTAGGGAGAATTGAAGCTGAAGGAGCGCGGCTCGAGCTGTGGAACCGAAATTCCGCAGTCGGGGCAAGCCAACTTTTCGGAAAAAACATATTCCTTCCCGCCCACGACGACCACGGTTACGAGGCCGGAAGCGAGCTTTAGCGCGGTGGCGATGGACTGCTCCAAGCGCGAGGCGATGCCGGGTTTTACCAGTAAGCGGTCGATGACAATTTCGATGGTGTGATTTTTGCGTTTATCGATGACCGGAAGTTCATCGAGTGGAAACAGCTCGCCGTTGATGCGCACGCGGACATAGCCGTCCTGCGCAAATTTCTCAAGTTCCTTGCGATAGGCGCCTTTTCGCCCGCGTACGATGGGCGCGAGGATCATCACGCGATCATCGGGCTGGCACAGTTCGCCATGCAGAATGGATTGGACGATCTGTTCGCTGGATTGGCGGGTGATGGGCTTGCCGCAATTCGGGCAATGCGGGGTACCGACGGACGCGTAAATCACGCGAAGGTAATCGTAAATCTCGGTGATGGTGCCAACCGTGGAACGCGGCGAGCGGGTGGTGGTTTTCTGCTCGATGGCGATGGATGGCGACAGCCCCTCGATCACGTCTACTTCGGGCCGCTCCATCTGGTCGAGGAACTGGCGGGCGTAGGCGGAAAGAGATTCGACATAGCGGCGCTGACCCTCGGCGTAGATGGTGTCAAAGGCCAGGGAAGACTTGCCGGAGCCGGACAGGCCGGTAATGACGGTAAGGGAATTGCGCGGTATCTCAACGTCGATGTTCTTGAGATTATGCTGGCGAGCGCCGCGGATGACCAGTTTCGTCAGGCCCATGTCGGGAATCGCTCCCTCCACAGGAGCCCGTAGCCCCTACGAAGAAAATTAGGGCCACAATAACTCTTCACCATAGCAGGGAGATTCGAAGTGGTCAAACTAGTCAAATTTCGGTGATGAGGTCAGTTTCCGATTTTGCGCCCAAATCTTGACTTACCGGACTACTGCCGAACTGGCAGTCTGCTCCTCGGGTGAACTGCATTCACGTTTGCGACCCGACGTTGACGATGGTTGCCGTTTTGCGCTGTTGGCTAGGAGTATAATCTAGCAATGATGGGTCCTGAGGGCATTTAGCGGTAGGTCCTACATGAGAATCACAATCGCAATTTTGCTGACTTTTCTGCTGATTCTGGTCGATTCAACGCCGCTGCTGGCGAAAGCAAAGACAAGCAAGATCACAATTAGTGGAGCGGGCCTTAAAAGGCCGATTGAAATCTCTGACCCCAAAATTCTAACAGTCTTTTCGGTGTGGACAGGCCCAGGGACAAGTGGAGCCGACCGTCAGGGACTCATTATCGATTGGTCTCAAGGTCCAATCCGAGAAACGCCCAACACCCTTCACAAGTATCAAGTCTCGTTTTATGCAGGTGATTCCGGACATGAGCGAATCGTGTACGTGGTGTATTACGTGTTGAATTCCGACGCCGGCTCCGACTACGTGTATTTGCCCGGCCAATCCGATGAATGGTACGGCGTGAACGTGCATTCAATTTTCCGCGGAGACGAGGGAAAGTGGTTCCCTGCATGGAACGCTTGGGAGCGCGTAGCGAGACCTCTCATAGAAAAGGCGGAACGCACAGATTCAGACCAGTCTCGATAACTTCTGATGTGTCGGCTATCCTGAAATTAACCGACTACTAAATCTTCTGTTAGACCGTGCCCGTACCTTCTGGTGAGAAAATTAGGGCCACAAGTGCTCGATCAGATTCAAGCGGGGCGACAGATACCCCGCTCGGCTAACGCGGGCTTTCCGAAGGAACTAATCCAGATCTTCGTGGGCCCAGATGCGCTCGGCGTCGCTGGTGGCCGCAAAGCCAGGCTCCGTTACAACTGTATGGATGTGATTGCCGGATTGGCTTACTACGATCGCGAAGTGGAGTGGCGGTTGCCCGGTGCTAATCAGCGTCATGGTTCCGGTGCAATCCGAATTCACTGTATAAGCGCCCGTGCTGGGACTCCAGACCACCGGAATGTTGCCGTTTATCGCCACTGCGGCCACCTGGGTCAGCTCGCCATTGCCGTCGAACGTCGTTTTGGCAATGCCATCAACAAGGAGCGGCCCACCGGGTGTCAAAATTTGTCCGTGAATCGTGAATGCGTAACTTCCTTTGATAGTGGAATCTGTACACTCCCTGCCACGGGCCGTTACCTGTGACGATGCGCCTAAAACCATCACCAGTAAAATAAGAGAGATGCGGAATTTCATGGTGCCTCCCAAGTTTGTGGGTGGGCGTCAGCCTCACCCGGATTCGAGTCCGCAGGCTGCCACTTGACCACGCAGCATACAATGGAGGGCGCCTGTAGATTGTCTGTAGATCACATGACCAATGCGGCTCCTAAAGCTAATATGAGCGCAGCTTGCATTGGCCGGGACTCCCATGCCTTCAGAAATGATCCAACTAGGACAGTTCGTCTTGGACATAAGTCGCTACGAACTGACTCACGGTGGAAAATCGGTCCATATGGAACGCATTCCGATGGACCTGCTGATCCTCCTGGTCCGCGATGGGGGGAGATTGGTCAGCCGCGAGGAGATCATCGAACGCCTCTGGGGCAAAGACGTTCACTTCGATACCGATAACAGCATCAACACCGCGATCCGAAAGATTCGCCGCGCTCTCGGCGAAGACCCAGACAAACCGCAGTACATCGAGACAGTGCCGGGCAAGGGTTACCGCTTCAAGATCCCCATCGAGGGAGCGGCTGGCAACAGTCACAAAAATTCTCCACCAAACGCCGACGTTTCCTCCACTCCAAGCGGAATCGGAAACGCAGCATCACCCAGGCCTGTATTTGGCCAGAGGCGGTTCACCAGGAATGTCATTTTAGTGGGATCAGTGGTGTGCGCTTTTGCGCTGTGTTTTGTGTACTACAGCCATTCGCGCAGATCCAGTGCAGGTCAGCCGGCGGTAATCCCTGCCGTCACCAACGTTGGCGAAAAATATACGCCAACTCTTTCTCCAGATGGCCAGCATTTGGCCTTCGTTTGGAATGGTGGAGTTGGCCCTTACTTCAACTTGTATGTGAAAGTTGTTGGCACTGAGGAATTGCTGCGACTGACCAATCAACCGTCGCTCGACTTTAATCCGGTTTGGTCCCCCGATGGCCGTTACATCGCCTTCTGTCGCATTCTAAAGGGCGCAACAGGCATCTACATTATTCCGGCATTGGGTGGTGCTGAATCCAGAGTGCGGAACACTCTTTGGGATGATCAAGAGTTCGACGAAGTTTTTCGCTTCGGCCGCCTCTCGTGGTCACCGGATGGGAAGTTACTCGCGTATTCAGACCGTGCAACCCCTCGCGAACCCGCTTCTATTTTTCTACTCTCGCTCGATTCACGTGAAGTTCGTAGACTCACATCGACGCTGCGTTTTAGAGGGGATTTCAGCCCAGAATTCTCCCCAGATGGTCAAACATTGGCCTTCGGCAGAGATTCGCAAGGAGTCCAGTCAATCTACGCGATCCCAGTTTCCGGAGGAGAGGAACAACGTCTTACTTCGGACACTGCACAGAAGTGGGGGCTGGCGTGGACCCCTGACAGTCGCGAAGTAGTTTTCTCAAATGTTGGTTGGCTTTGGAAGGTCTCTCGTCGAGGGGGCAAGCCAGAAAAACTGCAGTTTGGTGAAGACGGATTTCAGCCTTCGATTAGAGGAAATCGACTGGTTTATGTGCATCTCAAGTTCAATAACAACATCTGGAGGAGATATCTTAACTCATCGGTTGCGGCCAGCTCTCCCGGTAAGTTCATAACTTCCACGAGAATGGAAAGCGGTCCTCAGTTCTCGCCGGATGGAACTAAGGTGGCCTTCGAATCTACCCGCAGCGGCGCTTATGAAGTCTGGCTGTGCAGGAGCGATGGAAGTGGGCTCATGCAGCTAACCAACTTCAACCCTTCTGTGACTGGAACTCCACGTTGGTCGCCCGATGGACGGCAGATCGTCTTCGATTCTCGCCCGGCTGGGAATTCAGACATTTTTGTCATCGATGTTCAGGGCGGCCCGCCCCGTAAGCTCACCAGTGAGCCTTCGAACGAAGGCGTGCCAAGTTGGTCGCGAGACGGCCGTTGGATATATTTCGCATCAGATCGCAACGGTAATTGGGAAGTATGGAAAATGCCTTCGACAGGTGGGCCTGCTGTACAAGTAACACGTCACGGCGGATTTGCAGGTTTCGAATCGCCCGACGGACGATTCTTATATTATGCAAAAGGCCTGACTGTTCCAGGATTATGGCGCATTCCCGCCAACGGCGGCGACGAGGTTGAGCTCATAAGTTCTTTGGAGGCAGGTCACTGGGGCTATTGGGCGGTGGTCGAAAACGGCATTTATTACCTCGATACTACTCCGAAACCAGGAATCGCTTTCTTCGACATCACCACCCAGCGCAGTACGCGAGTGTTCGACCTGGAGAACCGTCCGGCCAGGCAAGCGCCGGGATTAGCCGTCTCGCCGGACAAAAGGACAATCCTTTACACGCAATGGGATGCGTCAGATAGTGACATCGTTCTTGTGGAGAACTTCCGATAAACATTCCTCAAAAGTCGCGTAATTGGAAACCGACCGAGTACTAAATCTATTATTAGTCCGTCATTGATTTGAATTGGAACTTTGAATTTCCAGGCTATTGCATCCGGGCAGGAGTATGGCACTATCAGTTAATGGGAAATAAAGACTCACGAAGACGCGAAGTAAAGAAGCCTAAGAAGAAAACTCCGAAACCGACGGCTACGTCTACGGCTAACGTGGTACGGCAAGCGCCGACACGCCCGTAAGGCTAAAAGCCAGCTGAATCGACACGCGTCCGCGTTCAGCGGATTTGCTTCGTTGCGTTTTCGCGAAGCTGGCGAAGCTGTTTGCGATGATGCATTCCATGTACAACATGGAGCTTTCTCCACTGTGGCGCGGTCAAGGGGCCCAGAATCGGATGGTCGAGCACGTGGACGCGGCCCCCGAAGCGCGCTTCACACTGCGCGATAATCGCGTCCATCGCCTCAATCTTCGCCGCGAACTCACTTCGCACAGTTTCCGCCGGCAAGCCTTTCGGCACCGCCACCGCGGGCGCTTTGGTTCCGGCGGGCATGTGACCCAAACCCACGACGACCAAACTTCGTACGCGCTGCGCCATGGAGGCTCGCGAGGCCAGCGGCTTTCCAGTGGTCATTACTCTCTCGAATCCCTTGATCGTTCCGGTGTAGGTGAGATACAGGTGTTCCAATACCTCCGCCGCGCACCACTTACCGGGGGGATGCCAGCTCCATTGCTCTCTGGATATGCCTTCCACTGCCGACTCCAGAGATTTTTTCAGCTTGTCGAGGCGGAAATCCATAACCTGCTCTCATAAGTGATTTGAGGTCGACTTAAATCGCTTAAACTCCTGGTACTTCCAGGACCCGAGCTCATACCATAATCACTGTAGCTCGTTCGTACCGTTGGTAAAAATTGGGACGAGGGCCGCTTTTTTACCCTGTGGATTGCTTTACATTGTTGTGACTAAATGGCTTACGGATGGCGCGCGGGTTGCACCAATAAGGAGCGGTGGGGGAAGTGAACCGAGGATCCCTTTAGGGGATTGAGGGCTGGGCCGGTTCATGTTCCCCCCTATTTTTTTCTAGCGCACGAAATTCCGCAAAGATTTAGCCGCTATTCCCGCTAACTTCCTAACATTCCTGTTACTTGAGCATTTTCAGCCAGGTCGCGGTCGCGAGTGACGTAATCGCTCAGTGTCAGCGCCAGCATGATGGCTAGCCAAAATACAGCGGCGATGATGACCATGTGTGTGCGATTGGGGCTGTAGCGCGCGTGCATGAAGTACAGCACCACGAGGGTGGCTTTCAGCGAGGCGATGGCCAGCGCGATGACAATATTAAATGCCCCCAGGTTTACGTAAGCGGCGGCGACGGTGGCCGCTGTCAGCACCATCAGCGAAAGAAAAATGCCTATATAAACTTTGGGCGAAACAATGTGCTCGGACACGTCGCTCTCCCCTACCGGTGCCGGTCGATCAAATACAACAACGGAAACAGATAAATCCAGACGATATCCACGAAGTGCCAGTACAAGCCGATCATTTCCACCGGGGTGTTATAGGTGGGCGTAAAGCGCCCGAGCATGGATTGGCGGATCAGCCACACGAGCATTCCGGCACCGACGATCATGTGCAAAGCGTGTAGTCCGGTCATGCCGAAGTAGAGAGAGAAATATAGTTGCGCGTGGGCGTTCAGGTCAGGGTCTTTTGCGAAAGCCTTGTTCAGCTCTTCTTTTTCCGCTTCGATTTCCTTGGGATCGTCCTTGGGCGCAGGATGCTGTACGCGATAATCGATTTGAAAGTGATAGCCGGGAACCAGGTGGTGATCGAATTTCTGTTTGTATTCGATGACTTTCACGCCCAGAAACGCGGTGCCGAGAAGCAGCGTGGCTACCAGAAACCCGGCGGTCTGCTTTCTTTTGCCGACGTGGGAAGCCCACACGGACATGGCCATGGTCAAGCTGCTGAGAATCAGAATGACGGTGTTCAGGCCGCCGAGTTTCAGGTCAAGGGTATTGCTGCCAACTCCAAAAGCTACGGGGTAATAGTGGCGGTTGAGGGTGTAGGTCATAAACAGGCCGCCGAAGAATAAAACTTCGGTGGACAGAAATACCCACATGCCCAGTGCAGCGGATTCCTTCTGCTGCTCAAGCGTTTCGAATTGTCCGTACAGTTCGCCGGTGCGATGCACGCGGTCTCCTTGTTATAAAAACCCGTTACAAAATCTCATTTCCAGCGGTGCGATTCGCGCCAGCCGGCACAACGCTAAAGCGGTTAATCGTCTCCGTGAGCCGGCGCCGGCAATTTCCCGGCTACGATGTGATCCAGCTCAAGATCCGGGCGAGTCTCGTAATCGTATGGCTCCCAAGTGACTTCCGGCGTGACCAGGAAATTTTCAGTGGGCGGCGGAGAATCTGTCTTCCATTCAAGGCCGGTGGCGGGCCAGGGGTTTGGCCCCGTTACCGTGCCGTACTTCAAGGACCAGACCAGATACATCATGGGCAGCAAATATCCCAAGGCTAAAATCGAGGCGCCGGCGGTGGACATTACGTTCAGCACCTGAAATTCGGGTGGGTAGGAATGATAACGGCGCGGCATTCCGAGATAGCCGAGGATAAATTGCGGGAAGAATGTCAGGTTGAAGCCCATAAACAAAATGATCGCGGAAACACGCGCCAGGAATTCGGGATACATCCGGCCACTGATCTTGGGCCACCAGAAATGGATGCCGCCCAGATAACCCATCACCGCGCCGCCGACCATGATGTAGTGGAAATGGGCGACCACAAAATAGGTGTCGTGGATGTGAATGTCCAGGCCGAGACACGCGAGAAAAAGTCCGGTCAGTCCGCCGATCAGGAACAGCCCGATGAAACCAAGGGCGTACAGCATGGGGGTATCCCACGAAATGGATCCCTTGTATAGCGTGGAGGTCCAGTTAAAAACTTTGACGGCCGAGGGGATGGCGACGAGATAGCTGAGGAAAGAAAAAGCCAGCGCGGCGTAAACGGATTCGCCGGTGAGGAACATGTGGTGGGCCCAGACGAAAAATCCGATGACCGCGATGGCAATACTGGAACCAGCGATGAACGAATAGCCAAAAATGGGTTTACGCGCGAAGGTGGGAATGATTTCGCTGATCACACCCATGGCCGGAAGAATCATGATGTATACGGCAGGGTGCGAATAGAACCAGAAGAGGTGCTGGAAAAGAATGGGGTCGCCGCCGAGCGCGGGGTTAAAAAAGCCGAGGTGAAACATGCGCTCAAGGCCGACGAGCAACAGAGTGATAGCGATGACCGGGGTGCCCAGAATAAAGATGATGCTGGTGGCGTATTGCGCCCAGACGAACAAAGGTAAGCGGAACCATGTCATGCCCGGCGCACGCATGGTGTGAATGGTTACGACGAAGTTAAGGCCAGTGAGGATCGAGGAGAAGCCGTTGATGAAGATGCCCAATACGGCGGGAGTGACCGCGGAATTCGAATAGACGCTGCTGAGCGGGGTGTAAAACGTCCATCCGGTGTCGAGGCCGCCGGTTGAGAAGGAATACAGAACGAAGCAGCCGCCGATCACGTAGATGTACCAGCTCAAAAGATTGATCTTGGGAAAGGCCAGGTCCTTCGCGCCAATCATGAGCGGCACAAGGAAATTTCCCAGCACCGCGGGAATCGAGGGGATCAGGAAAAAGAAAATCATGGCCACGCCGTGCATGGTGAAGAGCTTGTTGTAGGTTTCCGGTGTGACCAAAAAGCCCTGCGGGGTCATCAGGTGGATACGAATCATGGTGGCGAAAATACCGCCGACGAAAAAGAAAAAGGTCACGGAAAAGAGATAGAGAAGGGCGATGCGTTTATGGTCGGTAGTAAGCAGCCACGAACGAATGCCGTAGCTGGAATTCAGATAATGCTCTCCCGGTATTTTGTAAACCGGAGCTGTAGCTGTGTGCGTGCTAGTTGGCGTATCCATACTTATTTCTTCCCCGAGGCGGTTACAACCCCCGCGCCAGTGGGAGGCGGAGGTTCATTCTGCAAAGATTTTATGTAGGCAATCAGCGCGGTAATCTGCTCCTCCGTCAATTGCCCTTGAAATGAGGGCATCAAGGGCTGATATCCGGCTACTATTTTTGCGGCGGGTTGCAGAATAGATTCGCGAATATACGCGTCATCGGCCGTGACGGTTCTGCCGTCGGCGAGCGGCACTTGCCCGCCATAGACTCCATTTAAGGAAGGCGCGCGGCCTTTGCCATCACTCAAATGGCAGGTGACGCAAGCCCTTTCAGAGAACAGCTTTTCGCCGGCAACGAGGGGGTTGGCTTCGGTGCCTGCCGAACCGGAAAGCCACGCAGCGTAGTCACTCTGTTCCATGACGGTGATCCAACCGGTCATCACCGCGTGATTGGTGCCGCAATATTGCGAACAATACAAACGATAACGGCCGGCTTTTGTGGGCCGGAACCACATGGTGTTGTAGTGCCCGGGCACAACGTCCATCTTTACGCGGAACGCTGGCACGGAAAAATCGTGGATTACGTCCTCGCTGGCCATTATCAGCCTGACGTCGCGGTCGACCGGCAGATGCACCTCGTTAATTTCTTTCAAGCCATTAGGCTGCTGTACCTTCCACATCCACTGTTTGCCGACCACATAAATGTCCAGGGTATCGCCGGGGGAATGGCGGAAGTCGACATAGACAACGGCACCCCACGCGAACATGGCCATAGCCAGGACCAAGGGCACCACGATCCAGGCGGTCTCCAGGCGCGTGTCGCCGTGTATGGGCACTCCAATTTCCGTCTGGTGTTTGCGCTCGTATTTGAAAAAGAAATAGATGACCGCGGCGGTTATCGCGACGGCGAAGAATAGACAGATCGCCACGATGAACAACATCAGCAAGTCCACGGTGGGCGCGAAGTTGGAGGCTTGCTCCGGAATTAGTGGGAATTGCGCCTGCACGCTTAGTGTGCTCCTCGTTCGTTTAAAGTGCGGGCTGGGTGAGCGCCCTTCATGCCTGCCTGGGTCGCGTCACGCCTGCGAAAAATCAGAATGCCGCCGACGATGCAAAGCACCGTGAGTATTCCGCCCAGCCGGATGATTTTCAAAATAGAGGCGCTGTACGTGGCGGAGCTGGGATCGTACTGATAGCAAAACAAGAGCACGTGATCGATGGGCGAGCCGATTTTTCCCGCTGAGGCGTCAACCAGGCCCAAACGCATATCGCGACCAGGATATTCGACCCCGTAAAAATAACGCGAGATTCGTCCGTCTGGAGTGAGCAGCATGATGCCGCTGGCATGCGCAAAAAGATTTGTTTTGGAGTCGAAGGAGTAGCGGAAATTGGCGGATTTGGTGGCGGCGTCGATGTTTTCTTTCGTGCCGGTCAGGAAATGCCAGCCCTGGGCGGTTTCTGGCCGCCTAAAATGCGCCAGCGCGGACTTCTTTTTTTGCGCCGCCATGTCCGCGGACTCGCGCGGGTCAAAGCTCACGAAGACGACTTCGTAGTCGCGACCCGGTGTAAAAGACAACATGCGCAGCGCGCCTACGACGCCCTGCTCCACCTGGTTACACAGCATCGGGCAGCCGTAGTAAACAAACGCCAGCACGACGGGCTTCTGCTTGAAATAATCGCGCAGCTGTACATTACTGCCGTTTTCGTCGACGAACGGCAAATCGAGAGGAATTTGCGCGTTAAGCTGGGGATCAAATCCGACATTTTTCAGCTGAGCAGGCATGGTTGTGGAGGTGACACCGATATTGCTGGGAACCGCCTGCGCGCGCGCAAGAACACCACTAATCAGCAGTGTGGCAATCGTTGCGATGACGCGTGCTCTATTCATGCCTTACTTTTTCTCCGGCGCTGCTGGTGGCACGGCCGGCAAACCTTTCTGCGCGATAATTTTCATTGCTTCCTTCACCGGAATTTGCGCGATCCCTGCATTCTGGTCCACCCAGGCGTATTTTTCGTTGGCCTGATTGTCGGCGCGAACTTTATCGCGGTGGTCCTGCTGGGGGTCGACGTCATGACCTGGCACGCCTTGCAGCCGGGGCTCCGGGGGCAACACGCGATAATCGGGGCCCATGGCGGCGCGCACGGGCATCATGGGAGGCTCGTGGCGCGTCACAAAACGTTCGGTATAACGAAGCACATATATGCAGATGAAAAATGAGGCTGCCACGGATATGGTCAGCGCTATCAGATACCAATAGATGCTGTGGACTTTGATGTCGCGCTCTTCGTACGCAACGGTATCGTGGTGCGGCAACGCGCCATTGGCGGCATGAGCGCCGTGAACGATACGATCCGGACGACCGGTAGGTTCGAGATGTGGATCAGTGCTCATGAGGAGCAATGGCCTCCGCTAGGTGGGGGTCGCCGAGGGGCAGCAACGGCAACTTTTGTAGATTAAAGGCGAAAAATGCGAGCCACAATCCAATTAAAGCGATGGGTACAACGAAATCAATCCAGCTGGGAATGGCGTGGCCTGTGAACTCCGGCCGGGTCATCCAGAAAAGGTCGACCAGGCGCATGAAGATCATCCAGATGGCTACTTTTGGCAGCAAGCGGTTATTGCGCTTGAGGTCGCGCGAAAGCAGCAAAAAGAACGGCACGAAAAAGTGAAAGAGCAGCACGATGACGGCGACGGCTCCCCATTGACCGTAAAGGCGCGAACGATAAAAGGTAATCTCTTCCGGCTGATTGCCGGACCAGATGATCAGTAGCTGCGAAAAATCGAAATACGCAAACAACATCACAAAGGCTAAGAGCAGCTTGCCTAGATCGTGGATATGGCGCTTTTGAATGACACCAGCCAGCGGCGCGGTGCGCGAAAGCAGAACTATTACAGCGATCATCAGGGACATGGCCGAAATAAGTTGGCCCGCGACAAACAGGAAGCCGTAAATCGTGGAGGCCCAGTGCGGAGAAATGGACATCACCCAGTCGATAGCGGCGAAGGTCATCACGAAAACGTAAAGAATAATTCCTGGGCCGGCCAGTATCTTGAAACGGCTGCGCAACGTGCGGTCGGACGGGTTGGCGTCCTGCTCGCGCGACCAACGATTAAAAACAAACATCAATCCGAGCCAGACCACGAAATAAAGAAACGCGCGGATGTAGAACCAATGAGGGGTTAGGTAGCCCTGCTGCAAGGAAGATAGCGGCTCTTCTCGAACTCTCTCAGGATCAAGCCACGCGCCGTAGAGATACTTCATGCCAAAAATGACGGGAAGGAACAGCACGGCAAGAAGCGGCAGCGTGCGGGTGGCTGATTCGAGCGGGCGGCGAATTACGATGCCCCAGTGGCCGCCGGTCAGATGCTGCAGCATCAACAATCCCAGGGAGCCCAGGGCGAGCCCCAGCACCAGCAAATAGGCCATCAGGTAGGACGGAAAGAAAAGTTGCGGCGATTTTATAGCGCCGAAGATGCACAGGAGCAGAGCGATTCCGCCCGCCACCATTGCACTGCGTTGCAGGCGGCCCACGCTATCCGGCGCCCGGTATTCCTGCGCCGTCATTTCGTGGTGCCTCCTGAATTTAATTTTTCGCGCACTTCGGCCGGCAAATCCGAGACACGCGCGTTGCGAGAAAGTTGCAGCGCTCGCACATAGGCCACAATGGCCCAGCGGTCCCGCGGCGGGACTTGCGCGGCATAGTTATACATCTGACCAAAGCCATTGGTGATGACGTCGTAGAAGTAGCCATTGGGGGCTTGCCGCAAGCGATCCTGGTGATAGGTAGGCGGACGCTTCATGCCACGCAAAACGATCATGCCGTTGCCGTCACCCTGTATGCCGTGACAGGGCGAGCAGAAAATTCTGTAGCGTTCTTGCCCGCGCTCCAGCAGGGCCTCGTTGATAGGCATGGGAAACATCGTGGATTCCTTGGTGACCATCAGTTGATCGTTGTCCAGGGAGCTCCGCGACACGGTATTTTCCACCGGGGTACGCACGGAACGGCCATCCGCGAAAAAATCAGAAGGTGACAGAGGTTTGTTTTTGGGCTGATTCCCCATGTCCTGGTGAAGATGGTCGCAACCGGCAATAATAAAAAGAGTCGCGGCAACGCAGGTGAGCCGAAGCGCTTGCTTGGACAGCCGCAATGGCGCAGCGCTACGCATGGCCACTCTCCAGCGGGCCATCTTCGATTACCTCGGTGACGTTTACTGCCTGCAGGCTTTGTAAAAAACGCGCGCTTTCGGTGGCGCTAAATTTTGGATCGGTAGCTTCGATACAGATGAAGAATCGATCGGTGGAGGCGCGTGCAAATCGCTCCACATTGAAAACCGGATGGTATGGATGCGGCAGCTTATTCATCGCCAGCATTCCGAACACGGCAAAAGTCGCGGCACCGAGAACCGTCAACTCGAAGGTGACGGGTATGAACGCGGGCCAGCTATTGAGAGGGCGCCCGGCCACATTCATGGGGTACGCGAATACGTTGACCCAGTACTGAAATCCAAAGCCGGTTAAGCCGCCGCCGAGGCCGCCCAAGAGGGTTACGAGTGGAACCAAGGAACGGCGCAGGCCCAGTGCTTCGGACAAACCTTCCACAGGAAAAGGCGCGTAGGCGTCCATGTTCCGGTATCCGGCATCACGAACTTTAGCGGCCGCGTGGAGAAGTTGTTTGGCGGTCTCGAACTCACCCATGACGCCGTAAAGGTGGGAGCGCTGTTCCATTACTCGTGATCCTCTTCATGGGCAATCAGCTCACGCATTTCGGCGATAGAAATGGCCGGAAGCACGCGCACGAACAGGTAAATCAAAGTGGTGAAGAGACCGAGGGTGCCGATAAAAGTGGCCCAATCCCAAACGGTCGGAGAATAGCGGCCCCACGCGGAAGGCATGAAATCGCGCGTAAGACTGATCACCACGATCACGAAGCGCTCCAGCCACATACCGATATTCACGACGATGGACATGAGGAAAAGTATTGTGGGGTTGGTGCGCACGCGCCGTAGCCACAGAAGCTGCGGCGTCAAAATATTGCAAAGGATCAAAGCGTAGTAGAAGGGGGAATACGGCCCATGGAGCCGTTGATGTACTAGAAACACATCGAATTTCTGGCCGCTATACAGCGACATAAAGAATTCAAAGAAATAGCCATAAGCCACGATCAATCCAGTGGCAAGCATCACCTTGGCCATATTTTCGAGATGGCGCATGGTGATGAAATCTTCGAAGTGATAAAACTTGCGAAGTGGAATGGCGATGGTCAGCACCATAGCGAAGCCGGAATAAATCGCGCCGGCCACGAAGTACGGCGGGAAGATCGTCGTGTGCCAGCCCGGAACGATGGCAATCGAGAAATCAAAGCTCACCACGGTGTGCACGGACAAAACCAGGGGTGTGGCCAGCCCGGCAAGCAGCAAATATGCCGACTGGTAGCGGTGCCAGTGCCGTGCGGAACCGCGCCAACCCATGGCCAGCAATCCAAAGGTTTTCTGCTTCCAACTGACGGCAGCGCGATCACGAAGGGTCGCCAAATCTGGAATGAGGCCCACGAACCAGAACAGCAGCGAAACTGTTCCGTACGTGGAAACGGCGAACACGTCCCATATCAGCGGGCTGCGGAATTGCGGCCACACTCCCATGGTGCTGGGATACGGGAACATGTAATAGGCCATCCAGGGGCGGCCAGTGTGAATCAGCGGAAACAAACCGGCGCAAGCTACCGCAAAGAGGGTCATGGCTTCGGCGAAACGGTTGATGGAGGTGCGCCACTGTTGATTGAGCAAATAAAGAATGGCGGAAATCAGCGTGCCGGCGTGGCCAATGCCGATCCACCACACGAAATTGACAATAGCGAATCCCCAACCGATGGGAATGTTGATGGCCCAGATTCCGACGCCCTTGATGATCAGCCAGCCGACGGCGACGGTCAGCATGCCCAACACGGAAAACGCCACTGCGAAGCCTGCGAACCAACCCAGAGTCGTCGGGCGGGTCAAAACCGCGGAGCTGATCTGCTCGGTTACGGACTCATAGGTATGACCCGGCCCGAGGACCGGAATCTCCGGAGAATCGATGGGCGGTTGCGCGACGCTCATGCTTTCTCCGTTGATGATGAGAGATCAGGATTGGGATTACGCACCGCAGCAAGATAGGTTGTGCGCGGACGCGCATTGAGCTCGCCCAGGATTGAATAATTGCGTTGCTGGGCCTTGAGCTTGGCGACGCGCGTCGAAGAATCGTTGGCGTTGCCGAAAATGATGGCTTCACTGGGGCACGCAGCCTGGCAGGCCGTGACAATTTCTCCGTCGCGGATGGGGCGATTTTCTTTTTCTGCGTCAATGCGCACATTGTTGATGCGCTGCACGCAGTAAGTGCACTTCTCCATGACTCCGCGGCTGCGCACGGTGACTTCCGGATTGCGCAGAAGCTTCAGTTGCGGCGTTTCCCAATCCTGGAAGCGCAGGAAATTAAAGCGGCGCACCTTGTAGGGGCAGTTGTTCGAACAATAGCGCGTGCCGATGCACCGGTTGTAGGTCATGTCATTCAGACCTTCGGCGCTGTGTACTGTGGCGCCCACGGGGCAAACCTGTTCGCACGGCGCGTTTTCGCATTGCATACAGGGGACCGGCTGGAAAAAGGTCTCGGGATTGGCGAGCGCGTCATCGGTGTTGGTGCTCGGATCGTTTGTGGGTGTTTCCGCGAGGTAGTAACGATCGATGCGAATCCAATGCATTTCGCGGCCGCGCATCACCTGATCTTTGCCGACGACGGGAATATTATTTTCCGACTGGCAAGCGACCACGCACGCGTTGCATCCATTGCAACTGTTCAGGTCGATGGCCATGGCCCACGCATAGCCGGGATAGGCGAACTCCTTGTACAGCGTGAGTTCTTTAGGCGGCTGCTCGTCGTCCTTGTGTGCGAAGGCGGGGTTTTGTTTGTACTCGTCCAACGTGCCGGAGGTTAGAATTTTCCGGCCTTCCATGTTGAAGTGGTATTGCGTGCACGCCATTGTATAATCGGCGCCGGTTTTCCTGATGCTGCCGCCAGTGGCAGCCCACATGGCGTAGGAACTGCGCACTGCGTAGGCGTTGAATCCCTTATTTGAGCCGGTGTAGCCAGCCCTTTTCCGCCCGTAGCCCAGGGGCAGAACCACCACGCCATCGGCTTGCCCGGGCAGGATCCACGCGGCCGCAGTTACTTTGCTTCCCGATAGAGAAATGTCGATGACATCAGTAAGGATCTTGCCGTGCTCGCCGCCGCGGGCACCTACTTTCTGCGTCAAGCCAAGGGATTCCGCGGTTTTGGGACTGATCATCGCGGCGTTGTCCCACGCTAATTTGGTGAGTGGCTTGGGCAGCTCCTGCAGCCAGCCGTTATTGGCAAAACGCCCGTCGTAAACGCTGGGATCAGGGCGGAAAATAAATTCGAGCGCGTCAGTGACGGTGGGATTGGTGGCCGGCAAGGTAGCGGCCGACGCGACGGTAATGGGAGTTAACGTGGTGTTTGCAACGACGCCGTCGTGCAGCGATTTTCGCCAGAATCGTTCGAAGTCAGGGCCATGCAGGGTCTTCAGACGTTCGCGCAGCGCGTCATAGGCGGTCACGCCGAGCTTGTCGCTGTACGCGGCGAGAAGCTCATACGCCGAAATGGTGTTGTACAGCGGCGCGATCAGGGGCTGGATGATACTTAAAGTGCCATCGAAGGCACGCACATCGCCCCAGGCTTCCAGATAGTGCGACTCGGGTATGTGCCATTGGCAATACTCGGCGGTCTCATCGAAGTGAGAGCTGAGATGAATTGCGTTGCGGACTTTCTTGAGCTTGGTCGCGAAATCGAAATCGTGTGGGGCATCGTAAACGGGATTCCCGCCGATTATCAGCAATGTATCGACGGTGCCCGCAGCCATGTCGTCGCAAAGGGCGCGCAGCGATTCCAATTGATTGACGGGCGTTGCTTCCACCGGGTCGGTGTAATAAACGGTGTGGCCCACATTTCCCAAGGCGGCGTTAATGGCGTGAGCCAGCGCATGAATCTCCGCGGGCTGGTGCTCTCCGGGGATAACCAGTGAAGCAGCGCGATGCGCTTGCAGCTCTCCGCGAACTGTCTCCAGCCAGTGTTGCGCCGCAGGAGGCATTACCGCGGTACCGCCTAATCCGATTTTCGCGGCCAGGGCCCGAGTGAACAATCCGACATCGCTGGAACGCAGCGGCAAATGATGATCCGCGCTGGCGCCTGTGATTGAGGGCGTCGGCTCTACCACATAGAGCCGGTTCATTTCCGAAGATTCATTTTCCAGTTTGCGTCGGCGGTAAAATTCCTTCATGTAGCGGATGTGGCCCGGTCCCTCGGCCATGAAATCCGCATCCAGTGACAGGATGACCTCGGCCTTTTCTGGGCGGTAGACGGTATTGACGTAGCGTCCAAAGGCCATTCGCGAACCTTCACGCGCGCCGTCATTCCCGGCTGGTTCCCATTGGTGCCATTTCGTCTTGGGGTATAACTTGGTGAGCGCTTGAATCTGGCCGCTGACTAGAGGCGAGGTGATCGTCCCGGTAAGGATGCGCAACCCTTCGCCGTTTAACGTTTTCATGGCGGCTGCGGTGGCTTGCGCGGCTTCTCGAAACGCTGACAGCGAGCGGATGGCCCCTAGGTTAGTAGGAACCTGAGCGCGGTCTGGATCGTACAAATCCAGAATAGAAGCCTGCACAAAGGAATCGAGCCCGCCGCGGCTGGATGGGTGATCGGGATTGCCCTGGATATTGGTGGGTCGGCCTTCGTGGCTTTCGACGAGCACGCCGATCGCATCCGCTCCGAAAGGCATGGCGGTGGCGTAGTACTGCGGTTTGCCGAGAACCAGTCCCTCGGGCTGAGTCACGTAGGGGATGATGTGTTCTTCAGGTGCTTTCCCGCAGCCGGACAAGCCGGCAAAGGCGAGCGAGGCGGCCATCAGCTTCAGGAAATCGCGGCGATCGACGGAATCGTCCCATTCCGAAGCGTGGCGCGGAAATTCACGGTGCAGCAACTGCTCGAATTGCGGATCGTCAGCAAGCTCTTCCAAAGTGCGCCAGTATTGTTTGCCGGTTTTAGATTTGAGTTTGGCGCGCACAGCCGCAAGATCGAGTGGATGCACCTGCGTGGCGTTGTCATTGACGCCATCCGCGTCATTCACAGCGGCATGCTCATGATCGTGATCATGCGCATCATGATGTTCAT
>Ga0209734_1000013_pt1 | contig 16858 bp, 16 predicted proteins | sample BlaSpr_A8_OM1_M2_FD_187981 | JGI IMG/M metagenome (GOLD analysis project Ga0209734, IMG submission 187981) | Forest soil microbial communities from Thunder Bay, Ontario, Canada - Black Spruce, Ontario site 2_A8_OM1_M2 (SPAdes) (version 2) | ecosystem: Environmental > Terrestrial > Soil > Boreal...
TGCAGCAAGATCGCCAGCGCGCCCACCGCCCCGGCCATCGCCAGGGTGCGCGGCGAGAAGCTCGCGATGAAGCCGGCGAGCCGGCCGGCCAGGTCGAATGAACCCTTGGGCTTGCGCGCCGGCTCGGCTTCGATCGCGGCAACCAGCTTCTCCATGGCCCGCGCCGACGGGGCGCCGAGCGTCTCGTTGAGCGTCATATGCTCGGGCGCTACCATGCCCAGCTCGGCCGGCAGCTGCGCCTCGGCCAGCACCGGCGCGCCGTACTGCCATCCGGCCTGGTGCAGGTAGTTGGCAGTGCTGGCGAAGATGTCACCCCAGTCGCCCCACAGATCGCGATGCGGCGAATGCTGCTCGCTGACCGCAAACTTGCGGTAGCTCGAAGGCATGAATTGCAGTGCTCCCATCGCGCCCGCGTACGAGCCGCGGATGCTCAATGGATCAAACTTATCCTCGCGCGCGAGCAGCAGGAACTCGGTCAGCTCCTTGCGGAAATAGCTGGCGCGCGGCGGATAGTCGAAAGCCAGAGTTGCGAGCGCGTCGACTACCCGGTAGCGGCCGGTAACGCGCCCGTATCGCGTCTCAACGCCGAGCACCGCGACCAGGTACTCGGGGGAAACCTGGTATTGCAGCGCCACCTGGTCGAGCAGTTCCTTGTGGTCGTGCCAGAGCTGCACGCCGGCATCGATGCGCTCCTGCGTCAACACCCGGGCGCGATACTCCCACCATTGCAACGTCTTCTCGGCCGGCCGGCTGATGGCATCGATAATCTTCGGCTGCGGCTCGGCAGCGCCGAGCAGCGCCGTGACACGAGCGCGATCGTAGCCCTGCGTCACCAGCTGCTCGATGTAGCTGTGAATCTCGGGTCGGGACAGATCGAAATGCGAGTGGTCGACGATGGCGGCTTCCGCGGCTGACGGCGGCTCGTCCGGTGGTTGCGCCGCGGCGGCCAGGTCGGCGCCAGCGCCGAGCGCAATTAGAAGAATCCATGCCTGTTTCATCGAGTTCTTCATCGCATCAGGAGTCGACGAGTTTACGGTGCGAATAAAGTCCCATCACGATTCCGAACCCTGCCAGCAGCGTCACTACCGAGGTGCCGCCGTAACTGACCAGCGGCAGCGGCACTCCTACCACCGGCAGCAGTCCGCTGACCATGCCGGCATTGATGAACACGTACACGAAAAAAGTCAGCGCCAGGCTCAGTGCCAGCAGCCTTGAATACGTGTCGTTGGTCTGCATCGCGAGCCAGACCGAACGTGCGACGATGAACAGGTACAAGGCCAGCAGCAGCAGCAGACCGATCAGCCCGAATTCCTCCCCGACCACGGCGAAGATGAAGTCGGTCGAGCGCTCGGGCAGGAACTGCAACTGCGCCTGGCTGCCGTGCATCCAGCCTTTGCCGAACACGCCGCCAGAACCGAGCGCAATCTGGCTCTGGATGATGTGATATCCGGCGCCGAGTGGATCGGTCTCGGGTTTTAGGAACGTCAGGACACGCTCGCGCTGGTAGTCGTGCAGGAAATGCCAGCCGGCGACGGCGCCACCCACCGCCAGCAACAGCAGCACAAGGACGATGCGCAGTGACAATCCGGCCATCAGCACCAGCAACGCCCCGCTGGCGGCGATCAGTGCCGCGGTACCGAGGTCCGGCTGCATCGCAACCAAACCCGCCGGCAGGAAGATGATCACGGCCAGCGTCAGCATGGCTTTCCAGTCCGGCGGCAGCGGGCGGTCATGCAGGTACCAGGCGGCGAGCATCGGCACCGCCAGCTTCATCACCTCGGAGGGTTGAAAGCGAACGATGCCGAGGTTGAGCCATCTCTGCGCTCCCTTGCCAATCACGCCGGTAAGCTCTACGACAAACAACAGCATCACGCCGATGACGTATATCCATGGCGACAGGCGGCGAAGCAGATTTGGATTGGCGTGGGTCAGCGCCAGCATCGCGGCGGTGCCGAGCGCGATGCGGATCAGCGTGCGCAGGATCGTGTCGAGGCTCTGCCCCGAGGCGCTGTAGAGAATCGCCAGGCCGTAGAGTGCGAGCAACCCGAGCCCCACCAGCAGTGGGCCGTCGAGATTGAGCGCCGAGAGCAGTTTCGCGCTCGAGGACAGCGTGCGGCGCGTTCGCGCATAGCCGGTGTCTTCAATCACTGGCCTGGTTCTCGGGCACGGCGATCTCGGCTGCTGGCGAAGTTCTTTCGTGCAACAGATACGCGTCCATGACCTTGCGCGCGATCGGCGCCGCGGCACTGGCGCCGAAGCCGCCGTTCTCCACCAGCACGGCAATCGCAATACGCGGCGCTTCCGCCGGCGCAAAGGCGATGAACCAGGCGTGGTCGCGCAGCCGCTCAGTCACGTTCTTCTCGACGTATTTTTCGTTCTGACCGACCGTGAACACCTGCGCGGTGCCGGTCTTGCCCGCAATGGTGTAGCTCGCGCCCCTGCTGATCGCAGCGGCGGTGCCGTAGGTCGCCGCCCCCATCATTCCGCGCAGCACCAGATCCCAGGCGTCACTACTGATATTGCCGATTGGCGGCAGCTGTGCCGGCGCAATGGGCTTCGTATTGCCCTCGAGATCGCGCACTCCGGTCACCAACCGCGGGCGAAAGGTCTTGCCGCGTTCGGCCAGTACCGAGGCTACGTGCGCGAGCTGCAGCGGCGTGACCAGCAGATAGCCCTGGCCGACGCCGAAGTTTACGGTCTCGCCCGGAAACCAGATCTGGTCCTGCGGGCGCTTGAAGGCCTTGCGCTTCCACTCGGGGGAGGGCAGCAGGCCGGGCTTCTCGCCGCCGATGTCGATGCCAGTCAGCTGTCCGTAGCCGAACGGGCTCATGAATTCGGCGATATGTTCAACGCCGATAGTCGAAGCGAGGCCGTAGAAATAGACGTCGCAGGACTTGGCGATCGAACGTTCCAGGTCGACGTAGCCGTGCTTGCCACCCTTGCCTTCGCGATACAGATGGCTGCTGCCCGGCAGGTGGAACACCCCAGCGCAGAATTCCTGCCGGTTCGGATCCACCACGTGGTAGGTCAAGCCCGCCAGCGCAATCACCGGCTTGATGGTTGAGCCGGACGGGTAGGTGCCACGCAATGCCCGGTTGAACAATGGCTTGTCGATATCGTCGGACAGCTTTGCGTATTCGGCGCGCGACAGTCCGCGGGCGAACGCCGCCGGGTCAAAGCCGGGCTTGCTGGCGAGCGCCAGCACGTCGCCATTGGCGGGATCGATCGCGACCACCGCACCGCGGTGATCGCCGAGTGCTTCCTCCGCGGCCTGTTGCGTCCCCAAGTCGATCGACAGCACCAGATCGTCGCCGGGAATCGGTGCCCGGGAATGCAGTTCCGGGGCAAATGCGCCCTCGCGCTGCACCGAGCGACCCTGCGCATTGACCAGGATTTCGCGAAAACCATTCTTGCCGTGCAGCGGCCGCTCGTAGGTGCTCTCGATGCCGAGCTTGCCGATCAGCGTGGTGCCGGCGTAGGTGACGCGGTCGATATGCTCGAGATCCTGAACGCTGATGGCGCTGACATAGCCCAGGGCATGCACGCCGAGCTGGCCAAAGGGATAGTGCCGGGTCTGGCGAGTAGCCAGATCGACGCCGGGGAACTGGTAACGGTGTACCGCGAAGCGGCCGATCTCCTCGTCAGTGAGCCGCAGCCGTACCGGCACGCTGTCGAACGCGCGGCGCGAGAAAATAACGCGGCGCGTGTCTTCGAGTTCATCGCGGTCGATGAGCCCGAGTGCGGTCAGGCGCTTGAGCGTGTTGTTGAGATCCGGCACCTGCTCGCGGATCAGCTCGAGCTGGTAGGCCGGCTCGTTATCGGCCAGTACCTTGCCATTGCGGTCGAAGATCAGGCCGCGGCTCGCGGGGATCGGATCCAGACGCACGCGATTGCCCTGCGATAGCCCGGTGTAATAGTCGTGGCGCCATACCTGCAGGTAAGTCAGGCGGCCGATCAGCGTCAGAAGCATGGCGATGATGACAATCACCGCCCCGAGCGTGCGCTGCGTGAAGATACGCTGCTCGTTCCAGTGGTCTTTGATGCGAACGCGTGAATCCACGAGGTGTTCGGTGCTGGCGTCTTCAGGTGACTACGAATGATGTCGAATAAGCACTTTAGCGCGTCGCACGGAAGCGACCGAGGATGCCGACCACGAGCGGCCAGATCAGGCCGCCGGTGGCGGCATGTACCCAGCGCGCCGGCGTGGACAGAGGATGGCCGCTCCAGCCATCGATCACCCACAACACAAACTCATAAACCATCAGCGCTGCAAACACAAACAGCGACTGCTCAAATAGCGGCTTGGCTCGCATCAGCAGGTTCAGGCGGATGGCCAGATAGGTCACGAAGGCCAGCGCCAGCGCGTGCTCGCCGAGCAGCGAGCCCTGAAACACATCGAGCGCCAGTCCGCTGGCATAGCCCAGCAGCATACCGCCGGCGCGAGGAATCATGATCGACCAGTAGAGCACGGTGAGCACCAGGAATGCCGGGCGCACGATGGCGAGCCAGGTGGGTAGCGGCACGACCGTGAATACCATGGCGATGATCGTGGTTGTGAGGACGATCAGACGCGGATGGCGGTCGCTCATGGCGGGCGGCGCTGCGGTGCCGTAGTCATTCGTCCGGATCCGAAATCTTCGGCGCCGGTTTCGCCGCCGGTTTCGCTTCGGGTGCGATCGGCGGCGTGGGCGCGGGCGCTGCCGGGTGCGACGGCTCGATCTGCAGCAGGACCACCTCGCGGTCGCGTTCGACATGGGCGAGCGGCTGAGCGCGCACCTGCGCCAGCAGCTGATTGCTTTCGCGCCTTACGCCGCTGATGCGCGCCACCGGCAGCCCCGAGGGAAACACCCCGCCCAGCCCTGAGCTCACCAGCAGATCGCCGCCTTTGACGTCGGAATTGACCGCCAGGTACGGCAGCAGCAGCTCACCGGTATTGCCGGAGCCCACCGCAATGGAGCGCAGGCTGTTGCGGGTCACTTCGACCGGGATCGCGTGCTCCGGATCGGTGACCAGGATCACCTCGGCGCTCCAGGGGCCGACACGGGCGACCTGACCCAGAATGCCACTGCCGTCGACGACGGCCTGATTCACCACCACGCCGTCGGCGGTGCCTTTGTTGATCACGACGCGCTGACGCAGCGGATTGGTCTCGACGCTGATGATTTCAGCCAATTGCCACTTCTTGATGAATGGCGGCAGCGAGGCGCGCAGGCCGCGCAGCTCGGCATTTTCCTGCTCGAGTGCGTCTTGCCGCACGACACTCATCTCAAGTGCCAGCAGCTGATCATGCAAGCGCTTGTTCTCGGCACGCAGCGCGTCGCTAGTCTGGAAGCTTTGCGTGATCCAGTTCCACGCAGCGCGCGGCGAGCTGACCGCGACCTGCACCGGATAGGCTGCCGCGTCGAGCGCGTAGTGCAGCCGCTGCACCCAGTGGCCGTGCTGGTCGTAGTACATCAGCACGATCGACAGAGTGGCATAGACGCTGAAGCGCAGTCCGACCGACGGCCCACGACCGTACAGGGGTCGATCGACGTCGGTGCCGAAGACCGCCATGGCGGAGGGCCTAGCGGCCTGCGCGGCTACTGCGCATGGGCGGCGACGCGTCCGGCAAGCGGTCGAATGCCGTGCATTGGCCCGCGCCGCGCTCGAGCGGTGTTATTCCAAGCCGAAATGTCCGGGCCCCATCTGGTCCATCAGCTCGAGGATGCGGCCGCCGCCCCGCGCGACGCAGGTCAGCGGATCGTCGGCTACCATGACCGGTAGCCCGGTCTCTTCCATCAGCAGCTTGTCGATATCGCGAAGCAGCGCGCCGCCGCCGGTGAGCACGATGCCACGCTCGGCCACATCGGCGCCGAGTTCGGGCGGGGTTTGCTCCAGCGCCTGCTTGACGGCGCTCACGATGCCCTGCAGCGGCTCCTGCAGCGCTTCGAGAATCTCGTTACTGTTGAGCGTGAAGCTTCGCGGCACGCCCTCGGACAGGTTACGGCCCTTGACCGACAGCTCGCGCACGTGCTGGCCGGGATAGGCCGAGCCGATCTCGATTTTGATGCGCTCGGCCGTGGCCTCCCCGATCAGAATGCCGTAGTTACGGCGCACGTAGTTCATGATCGCATCGTCGAAGCGGTCACCGCCGATTCGGGCTGAATTGGCGTAGACGATGCCGTTGAGCGAAATCACTGCAACTTCACTGGTGCCGCCGCCAATGTCGAGCACCATCGAACCGCGCGCCTCCTGCACCGGCAGGCCCGCGCCCACCGCGGCCGCCATCGGTTCGCTCACGATGCCGACGTTGCGCGCGCCCGCGCCCTCGGCCGACTCGCGGATCGCGCGGCGCTCGACCTGGGTCGAGCCGAAGGGCACGCACACCAGCACGCGCGGCGAGGGTTTGAGGAACCGATTGCCGTGTACTTTGTTGATGAAGTACTGCAGCATCTTCTCGGTGTAGGTGAAGTCGGCGATGACGCCGTCCTTCATCGGCCGAACGGCGGTAATGTGGCCGGGGGTGCGGCCTATCATGGCTTTGGCATCCTGGCCGACGGCGACGATGACCTTACCGCCGCGCGAAGGCTCGTCCTGCACCGCCACCACCGAGGGCTCGTTGAGGACAATGCCTTTGTCCCGCACGTAGATCAGCGTATTGGCGGTACCCAGATCGATCGACAGATCGCTGGAGAAATAGCCGCGCAGGCGTTTGAACATGAGAGCGGCCGACCTTTTTGGGCGTTAAAGAGGCGTCTTAAAAGCGGGCGCTAATCTAGCAACCGACAGGACATTCCACAAGGCGAGGTGTATGATTTCGCGCTGTTTTTTCTGCGAAATTCGAACCTTCATCACATGATCCTCACCCGCAGCGACATCGAGAACATCGCCCGCCTGGCGCGTCTTGCGCTGACCGAGCAGGAGATTCCGGTCTACGTGGAGGGGCTGTCGCGCATCATGGGGCTGGTGGGCGAGCTCGAGCGTGCCGACACCAGCCAGGTCGAGCCCATGGCGCACCCGCTGCCAGGGCAGCGCCAGCGCCTGCGAGCCGATGTCATCACCGAGACCGACCGGCATGAGCTCTACCAGCGCAATGCCCCCCAGGTCGAGGCCGGCCTGTACCTGGTTCCCCGAGTGATCGAATGAGCGCTCTACATGACAAGAGCGTCGCCGAGCTGTCCGCGGCGCTGCGGGCGCGCCAGGTCTCGAGTGTCGAGGTCACGCAAGCCTTCCTCGAGCGCGTGACGCGTCATCAGGCCGATCTCAATGCGTTCATCAGCATTACCGCCGAGGCGGCGCTGGCCGAGGCGGCACAGGCCGATGCAAGGCTGCGCTCGCAGGACGCCGGCCCGCTGACCGGCGTGCCCATTGCCCACAAGGACATCTTCTGCACCCGGGGCGAGAAGACTACCTGCGGTTCGCGCATGCTGGCGAATTTCGTCTCGCCCTACGATGCCACGGTGGTCGAGCGCCTGCGGGCGGCCGGCGTGGTCATGCTGGGCAAGACCAATATGGATGAGTTCGCGATGGGCTCGTCCAATGAGACCAGCTTCTTCGGCCCGGTGCGCAATCCGTGGGACGTGGCGCGCGTGCCCGGGGGCTCCTCCGGCGGCTCGGCGGTGGCCGTCGCCGCCCGACTGGCCCCGGCGGCGACCGCGACCGACACTGGTGGTTCAATCCGGCAGCCGGCGGCGCTGTGCGGGGTCACCGGGCTGAAGCCCACCTATGGCCGGGTGTCGCGCTTTGGAATGATCGCGTTTGCCTCGAGCCTGGATCAGGGCGGCCTGATCACGCGCAGCGCCGAGGATGCGGCGCTGCTGCTGGGAGCGATGGCCGGCTTCGATGAGCGCGATTCCACCAGCGTCGAGTTGCCGGTGCCTGATTACAGCGGCGCGCTCGGGCAACCGCTCAAGGGACTGAAGATCGGTGTGCTGAAGGAATTCTTCGATAACGGGCTGGATCCTGCGATCGAGCAGCACATCCGCGCCGCGCTCGATCTGCTGCACGCCCAGGGCGCTGTGATCAAGGATGTCAGCCTGCCGCATCTGCCGTTATCGGTGCCGACCTATTACGTGGTGGCGCCCGCCGAATGTTCGTCGAATCTTGCGCGTTTCGATGGCGTGCGCTATGGCCATCGCTGCGATAAGCCGCGTGACCTGCTGGACCTGTATCAGCGCTCGCGCGGCGAGGGCTTCGGCGCCGAGGTCAAGCGCCGCATCATGACCGGCACCTACGTGCTCTCGGCCGGCTACTACGACGCCTTCTATCTCAAGGCGCAGCGCGTGCGGCAGCTGATCAGCAACGATTTCGAGCGAGCTTTCCACGAAGTCGATGTGGTGATCGGCCCGACCACGCCGACCGCCGCGTTCGAGCTCGGGGCCAAGACCAGCGATCCAGTGACCATGTACCTGAACGACATCTATACGATCGGCGCGAACCTCGCGGGCTTGCCGGCGATCTCGGTGCCGTGCGGACTGGCGCAGGGCCTGCCGACAGGCATGCAGATCATCGGCCCGCATTTTGGCGAGGAACGGCTGCTGAATGTCGCGCATCGCTACCAGCTCGAAACCGATTGGCATCGCCGCACGCCGCCGGGGTTTGCCTGATGGAATGGGAAACCGTCATCGGGCTGGAGATTCACGCCCAGCTGGCGACGCAGTCGAAGATCTTCTCCGGCTCCGCCACCGCCTATGGCGCGCCGCCAAACGCGCAGGCCAACCTGGTCGATCTGGCCTATCCCGGCGTGCTGCCGGTACTCAATGCCGAGGCGGTACGCATGGCGGTGAAATTCGGGCTGGCGATCAATGCGCGCGTGACGCGGCGCTCGATCTTCGCGCGCAAGAACTACTTCTATCCCGACCTGCCGAAGGGCTACCAGATCAGCCAATACGAACTGCCGATCGTCTGTGGCGGCGCCGTCGACATCATGCTCGACGACGGCACCGTCAAGCGCATCGACGTCACGCGCGCGCACCTGGAAGAGGATGCCGGCAAGTCGCTGCATGAGGGCCTTGCGGGCATGACCGGCGTCGATTTGAATCGCGCCGGTACGCCGCTGATCGAGATCGTCTCCGAGCCGGAGATGCGCTCTGCCAGGGAAGCGGTGGCCTACATGAAGAAGATCCATACGCTGGTGCGCTATCTCGAGATCTGCGACGGCAATATGCAGGAGGGCTCGTTCCGCTGCGACGCCAACGTCTCCGTGCGTCAGCGCGGGGCGGAGAAGCTTGGCACACGGGCCGAGATCAAGAACCTCAACTCATTCCGCTTCGTAGAGAAGGCGATCAACTACGAAGTCGCGCGCCAGATCGAGCTGCTCGAGGGCGGTGGCCAGGTGGTGCAGGAGACGCGGCTGTACGACGCCGAACGCGGCGAAACGCGCTCGATGCGCTCCAAGGAAGAAGCCAACGACTACCGCTATTTCCCGGATCCCGACCTGCTGCCGGTCGAGATCGATCAACTCTATATCGATACCGTGTGTGCCAGCCTGCCGGAGCTGCCCGATCAGAAGGCGCAGCGCCTGCGCAAGGACTATGGACTGTCGGCCTACGATGCCGGGGTACTCACCGCCAGTGCCGAGCTGGCCGACTACTATGAGACCGTGCTCGAGAAGGCGGCGAGTTTCCCCGATATCGTGATCAGCCCGAAACTTGCGGCCAATACGGTGATGGGCGAACTCGGGGGCCTGCTCAACCGCGACGGAGTCGAGATCAGCGACAGCCGCGTCGCGCCGGCTGCTCTCACGAAGCTACTGGCGCGAGTTGCCGACAACACCATCTCGGGGAAGATGGCCAAGGACGTCCTCGAGGCGATGTGGGACGAAGGCAAGGAAGCCGATGCGATCATCGAGGCGCGCGGCTGGCGCCAGATCACCGATGAATCCGCGATCGAAGCGGCGATTGATGCCGTGATAGCAGCCAACCCGTCGCAGCTTGCGCAGTATCGCTCCGGCAAGGACAAGCTGTTCGGGTTCTTCGTCGGACAGACGATGAAGGCCACCCAGGGAAAAGCTAATCCGGCGCGCCTCAACGAGTTGCTGAAAAAGAAGCTCAGTGGCTGAAGCGCTGGTAAGCAGTGACGGCGAGCTGCGGCGCTTCATACTCGAACGTCACCCGGTGCGCGGCTTCTGGATCCGGCTCGATGGCGCCTGGCGCGAGCTGCGCAGCCACCAGCGCTACCCGCCGGCGGTCGAGGCACTGCTGGGTGAAGCCGTAACGGCATCGCTGCTGCTTGCCGCCACACTCAAGTTCCAGGGTACGCTGACGCTGCAGCTCGCCGGCGACGGCCTGGTGAATCTGCTGGTGGCGCAATGCACGCATGAATTCGCCATCCGCGCGGTCGCCCGTTTTGATGATGCCGTCGATGCGTCGGTAGCCTTTCGGCAATTGGCGGGTGACGGCCGGCTCACCGTCACCATCGAGGCCGAGGAACGCTCCGCCCGCTATCAGGGCATCGTCGCGCTGGAAGGCGCAACGCTTGCAGCCTGCCTGGAAAACTATTTCGCTACCTCGGAGCAGTTGCCGACATGCATTGCGCTGGCCGCGGACAGTGTCAGCACCGGCGGCGTACTGTTGCAAAAGCTCCCCGCGGCCGCTGGCGCCCAGGGTGAAGCGCTCGCCGCCGTGTCGCAGGATGTGTGGGAAGATCTGCAGCCGCGCGTGGCGACGCTCGATGCGTCGTTGCTGCGGCTGGCGTCGGCAGAGGAGGTGCTGCGGCGCATCTGCGGCCGGCACGATTGCCGGCTGTTCCAGGGCTCGCCGGTTCGCTTCGCCTGCCGCTGCAGCGAGGGCCGGGTCGCGGGGCTGCTGCGCTCGCTCGGGCCGGCCGAGATGCGCAGTATTCTGGCCGAACAGGGCGCCGTGACCGTCACCTGCGAATTCTGCGGCCGGCCGTATCGATTCGATGCGATCGACGTCGAGCGCCTCTTTGCCGAAGGCGCGAACCCCGAAGCTCCCCACTCGCTGAATTGAGCGGCGTGGACACAGATGGCGTCATCACCGGCGTCGTCGTCGCCGCCTTGGTAGCTTCACGGGTATTTGTTCTCTACGATGTCGCGGACAGGATGCGTATCGTAAACGAGCACGATTGACTCGATCCGGCCGGTATTTGGATCGAAATTGAAGACATCAGCGCAATCGAACGACACATTCGATCCGTCTTTCAGCGACCAATCGTAAAGGTAATATGCCACTGCCCGCAGATGCCCTTCCGCGCTCACCAGAACGTCGTACACCGTCAGCTTTGAGCCGCTCGATGCGCGCCTCACCTTAGTCACGAAGTCGCGCACCGGCAGCCGGCCCAAAAATGGTGACTGGACCCAGCCATCAGCAACAAACAGGGATGCCGCCTTGTCGGCGTCGCCCGCTTCAAGGGCCAACAGATATTTGCGTACGGCTTGCTGCATAGAATTCTCCGATCCTTTGGATGCCCAAGTACGATAGATCAACTATTGGTCGATGATAGTGCCATCGGCCGCCTATGCACTAGCTCTATGCAGTTACCGAGCCGCTGCCTGGTCGTGCCTAAGTTTTGAGCGAGAAAGGCGTGAAGTTCGTGCTTCGGTCGTAATAGTCTTCCTGCTCGGCGCGTTTCAGGAAACCGACGATGCGGTAAGTGGCCGGAGTCATCACGATCTCCCAGCCGCTCTTGAGCACGTACTGCGTGAGCATGACGCCTTCAAGGAGCCTCGTATCCCACAGGCCGTAGAAGGCTATTGAATAGAACAGCGCGGTGTCCACCAGCTCCCCGCACAGTGTCGAGCCGACGGTGCGGGTCCACAGCCAGCGGCCGTCGGTCCAGATCTTCATCTTCGCCATCACGAAGCTGTTCACGAAGGAACCGCACCAGAAGGCGGTGATCGAGGCGGCGACTATGCGCGGCGTGTTGCCAAAAATGGCTTCGACGGCGGCCTGGTTGTCGCGCCATTGCGCCGCCGGCGGCAGAGCGACGATGACGGCCGCCATCAACGCGGCAAAGCCCAAGGCTACGAAGCCGGCCCAGACCACGCGCCGGTCACGCGCGTAGCCGTAAACCTCGGTCAGTATGTCGCCGAAGATATAAGAGAGCGGGAAGAACAGCACACCCGCCAGGAAATTTACGCTGCCGACGAAGGGGAGGTGCACCGTGGATACTTTTGCCGGGCCGATCAGGTTGGCGCACAGTAGAATGCACACGTACGCCGCCATGAAGAAATCGTAATAGCGGTACTGTCGCTCATGCGGCGACACCGGCGCAGCGGCCGGTGCGGCAGTGGTTGCGGATCGGTTCAATGCGGTATCCATGCGCGCCTGGATTCCAGCCTGCGTCAGGTGCGGGGCCAATGCAATCGCCGGGCTTGGCCGCGGCAGCCTCTACGGCGGCTCGATCTCCTTCAGATAGGCCGGACCGCCCAGGTCCGCCATCTGCTTCAGGGTCCAGTCGCGCTGGGCCAGTACGTAGCTCGACGGCGCATCGACGTGCAGGCGCAGCGGATTGGGCAGCACCACCGCGAGCAAGGCGCTTTGCTGGCGCGTGAGGCGCGCGGCGTTCTGGTGAAAGAAGTGGCGCGCTGCCGCTTCTACACCATAAATGCCGCGGCCGAATTGGACGATGTTCAGATACACCTCGAGAATGCGCTCCTTCGGCCACAGGGTCTCGATCATGATCGTGAGCATGGCCTCCAGCCCTTTGCGCACCAAGCTGCGGCCCGACCACAGGAACAGATTCTTCGCCACCTGCTGGGTGATGGTGCTGGCGCCGCGCAGCTTATGGCCGCGCTCGTGGGCGCGCACCGCCTCGCGTATCGATTTGAAGTCGAAGCCGGCGTGGAACGGAAACTGCTGGTCTTCGGAAGCGATCACGGCGATGGCGGCCTGCGGCGAGATCTGTTCCAGGGGCACCCATTGATACTCGGTGTGGTAGTCGTGCCCGGCCTCGAGCATCGCCTGGACGCGCGCTGTAAGCATGAATGCGCTGGTCGGCGGGTTGATCCACCGCAGCGCCAGCACGCTCGCGGCCAGCAGTAGCAGTGCGCCGAGCAGCGCCAGGCCCAGGGCACGGCCGACCCGGTACCCGAGACCGCGACGCGAGCGGCGCCGGCCGGTGCCATTGTGCTCAGCGCCGCTGCGCTGCGCCCTGGCCATCGCCTGAAACGGCTACTTCGCCGGCTGCGCGCGCCGCGCCGAGCTGATCACGACGTCTTCCAGCGGCGCGTCGGAATGGCCCTTGCGGCGTCCGGTGCCGACCTTGGCGATGCGATCGATCACGTCCATGCCGTCGGCGATGCGGCCGAATACCGCGTAGCCGTACTGGCCCGGCCGCTGGTCGAGAAAATCGTTGTCGGCCAGATTGACGAAAAACTGCGAGGTGGCGCTGTGGATCTCATCGGTGCGGGCCATCGACAACGTGCCGCGCTGGTTGCGTACGCCGTTGGCAGCCTCATTTTTCACCGGCGGGTGAGTTTTCTTCTGCACGAAATCGGTCGTGAGGCCGCCGCCCTGGATGACGAAACCGGGCACGATGCGATGGAAAATCGTGCCGTCGAAGAATCCATCATCGACGTAGCGCAGGAAATTCTCCACGGTCTGCGGCGCGTCCTCGTGGTACAGCTCGACGGTAAAGCCGCCGTGTGAGGTCTCGAATCGAACCATGGGCGTGTTCCTCGTGCTTTCGATATCCCGGCACCGGCCCTCATGGCCACTGCGCCTCGGTGACGCGGTCGCGGCCTGCAAGATCGGCATGGCAGCGTACGCGAGCATAGCCGGCATCCACAAGCGAGCCTGCAACCTCGGCGGCCTGGCCGGCGCCATGTTCGAGCACCAGCCAGCCGCCCGGCAGCAGATGCGCGGGTGCTTGCAGAACAATTCGCTGCAGCGCTTCCATGCCGCTGGCTCCGGGGCTCAATGCCGCGGCGGGTTCATAGCGCAGGGCATCCAGGGCCGGGTCGCGTGCTGCCACGTAAGGCGGATTGCTGACGATCAGGTCGAACTGGCGACCCTGCAGCGCGCCGAACCAATCTCCCTGCGAGAAATAAACATTCTGGACGCCGAGCCGCTCGGCGTTGCCGCGCGCCACCTGCAACGCGGCGGCGGCATGATCGGTGGCCAGGACGCGCCACTGCGGCCTTTCGACCGCCAGCGCCAGGGCGATCGCGCCCGAGCCGGTACCCAGATCGGCGACCGCGGCCGGGGTTGCATCGCGCAGCGCCAGGCAGCGTTCGACCGCGAGTTCGGTCTCCGGGCGTGGAATCAGTACGTCCGGCGTCACCGCCAGCGCCAGCGACCAGAACTCACGCTCGCCGGTGACGTAGGCCAGCGGTTCGCCCAGCGCGCATCGAGCCAACATCGATTGGTAGCGCGCGATCGTTGGCTCATCGACCGGCTCGTCGTCATGTGCAAGCAGATAGCTGCGCGGCTGCCGCAAGGCGTGGGCGAGCAGTATCTCGGCATCCAGGCGCGAGGATTCACTGCTGGCGGCGAGCTGGGCCCAGCCGCGCTCGAGCAATGAGCGCACCGTGCCCGAATCGGCGACGCGGTTGGCGCGTTCAGGGTCGTCTGCGCGATCGGCGTGGTCTGTTACATTGCCGGCTTCCGCCATGATGGAGACATTATGACTGCATCGAAGCCGCCTCGGCCCGACGCCAGCGTCAGCAACCTGCTGGATGCGGCGAGTCAGCTGTTCCGGGCGACGCTGCTCAAGTGCCTGCCATTCGCGATGATGGCCGTGCTGTGCCTTGAAATCCCGAATCTCTACTGGGTCGCGAGCGGCCATACACTGACCTTCGGCCTGCCGTCGGACACAGGCTACTGGCTGCTGGCGTACCCTGCCTCAGCCGTGACGGTGTTCATCGTCAGCGCCATGATGCTGCGACAGCGAGCCTTCGCCAGTGGCGCCACAATCGATTCCGCGGCCGAGCTGGCGGCCGCCGCGCGCCGCCTGCCGGGCATCCTTCTGGGCTGGATCCTGGCGCAGCTGAGTCTCTTCGTCGGTTTCACGTTACTGATTTTGCCCGGGATATTCCTGCTGGTGTGCTACCTGGTGCTGCTGCCGGTGCTGCTGTTCGAGAACCTCAATCCGTACGCAGCGCTGCTGCGCAGCGTACAGCTGATGCGACCGCACTGGTGGAAAGCGCTGGCGACGCTCGTGATCGCGGTGCTGGTCGTATTGATCTGCACGCTGGCTGCCGCCGCGGTGTTAAGCATCGTGGCGGCGCTGCTGGGCGGCCAGGGTTCAGTGGTGCAGGCGATCGTGGCTGCGGTAACGATCGGCATCTGGGCGATCGGCTGCGTATTCCTCAGCGCGCTGGCGCTGACGCTTCATTCGGCGGCCAGCAGTTCCGCCTGATATTCGCGCTGCAGGCCCTGCAGCAGTTCCTCGATCTGTCCCTGCATGATGTCGGCCAGGCGGTACAGCGTCAGGTTGATGCGATGGTCGGTCACGCGGCCCTGCGGAAAATTGTAGGTGCGGATGCGCTCGGAGCGGTCGCCGCTGCCGACCTGCAGCTTGCGTGACTGCGCCTGGGCTGCCTGCTGCTTTTCCTGTTCGGCGGCCAACAGCCGCGCCGCCAGCAGCGACATCGCGCGCGAGCGGTTCTTGTGCTGCGAGCGCTCATCCTGGCATTCCACGACGATGCCGCTCGGCATATGCGTGATGCGTATCGCCGAGTCGGTCTTGTTCACGTGCTGGCCACCGGCGCCGGAAGCGCGGAAGGTGTCGATGCGCAGGTCCGCCGGGTTAAGCTCGACTTTCTGGATTTCGTCGAGCTCCGGCAGGATCGCAACCGTGACCGCGGAAGTATGGATGCGACCCTGGGCCTCGGTCGCCGGCACGCGCTGCACGCGATGGGTGCCGGATTCGAACTTGAGCTTCGAGAACGCACCGCGGCCGACGATCCGGCAGATCACCTCACGATAGCCGCCGTGCTCGCCGGGGCTCTCGCTCAGGGTCTCGACCTGCCAGCCCTGCGACTCGGCATAGCGGCTGTACATACGCAGCAGGTCGCCGGCGAAGATGGCTGCCTCGTCGCCACCGGTGCCGGCGCGAATCTCCAGAAAGATGTTGCCCTGATCGCGGGCATCGCGCGGCAGCAGCAGCCGCTGCAGCTCGGCGTCGCGCTGTTGCAGACGCTGCCTGACGGCGGCGAGCTCTTCCTCGCCGAGCGCCCGCATGTCGGAATCCACGTCGGTCAGCATGTCCTGTGCGCTGGCCAGTTCCTGCTCCAGCCGCCGATAGTCGGCGAACGCCGCGGCGGTAGGCTGCAGGCGTGCGTACTCGACCGATAAATCCCGGAATTGCTGCGAATTTCCAACGATTTCGGGGTCGGCGAGCAGGTGTCCCAGCTCTTCAAATCGCTGCTCGGCTTTTTCGAGCTTTTGGCGGATCGATGCTTTCATCTTCAGCTATAGTCTAGCGGCCATGAAGCCCCGTCACCTCACCCTTGCTGTCCTGCAGCTATTCACCGCTGCAGCAGTGCTCTGCGCACCGCTGGGTGGCGCCCAGGCATCCTCGGCCAGCCTGCGCGATGTGGAAGATTCCAACGCCCTGATAATGACCGCGGAGATTGCGCTGCAGCGCGACGACTGCGGCCGTGCGGCCGCGAATTACACCGTTGCGGCGCAGCGACTGTCCGACGCCAAGCTCGCGCAGCGTGCCACCGGCGTGGCGCTCGACTGCGGGCAATACCAGGCTGCCGAACGGGCCGCGGCGCGCTGGCGACAGCTGACGCCGACCGACCCCGCGGCGCTGCGGGCCGCGATGCGTGCTGACCTCGGCCTCTACAAGATCGATGACGCCCGCAACGCCTTCGAGGGCTGGGTCAAGAATGGCGGCGGCCTTGCCGCCGTCAAGCGCAGCCGCCGCGGCGATGACGCTCGCGCCGATGGCAACAATGGCGCTGCCGCTG
>Ga0209734_1000014_pt1 | contig 16415 bp, 13 predicted proteins | sample BlaSpr_A8_OM1_M2_FD_187981 | JGI IMG/M metagenome (GOLD analysis project Ga0209734, IMG submission 187981) | Forest soil microbial communities from Thunder Bay, Ontario, Canada - Black Spruce, Ontario site 2_A8_OM1_M2 (SPAdes) (version 2) | ecosystem: Environmental > Terrestrial > Soil > Boreal...
ATACAGCGCTAAAATGATGTTCGCGCGCCAAGAGAATTCGCGCCTCGAATTAATTCTTAACTAGGAGTATTTAAAAACGAGAGCAAGCGACGGAACGCCTTGCCACGGTGGCTGTACAGGTTTTTTTCTTGTGGCGTCAGCTCGGCAAAAGTCTTGTCCAACTCCGGCAGATAAAATATCGGGTCGTAGCCGAAGCCGCCGGACCCGCGTGGGGCTTCCAAAATCTCACCATCTGCGCGATTGCTTATCACCGCGATCGGCAAGTCTTGCCTGACCACAGCGATCACGCAGCAAAAATACGCGGCACGTTCCTGGTGCGGCGTACCTGCAAGTTCTCCTAACAACTTGGCTATACGATCGTCGCTCGTGGCGTGCGGTCCCGCATATCGCGCCGAATGTACGCCCGGCTCTCCGCCCAGGGCAGGCACCACCAAACCTGAATCATCCGCGAATACAATTCCGTCGCTTAGCTGCGAATAATATAGAACCTTGCCCAATGCATTTTGGCCAAACGTGGGTGCATTTTCTTTGAAGGGCGGCAAAGAGTCGAAACGTGGCAGCATTTCCACGACGGCGGTCGTGGATGAAGAATCAATCGCCGCAGCGCTTTTCGCGAGTACGCGAAATTCCGCAAGTTTCCCCTGATTAGAGGAGGCGAAATAGATTTTAACGGGCTCGTGCACTGAATTTCATAGGTAGGACGGCGAGTTGATCTTCAGTAAGCCGGCGTATTCCCGTTGCCGCAAGCGCCAGTAGATCTTGCATCTCGCTGCCCGTAAAAGGACGACCCTCCGCCGAAGCTTGTATCTCGACGAAGTGGCCCGCTCCCGTCATTACCACGTTCATATCCACTTCCGCGCGCGAATCCTCTTCGTACGCCAGATCCAGAAGCGCGCGATCATCGACAATTCCTACGCTGGTAGCGGCCACCGTATCGATCAGGGGAGATCGCTTCAAAATTCCCGCCGCCACCAGCCGTTGGAAGGCCAACGCTAGCGCCACGAATGCGCCGGTGATGGAAGCGGTGCGCGTCCCTCCATCCGCCTGAATCACGTCACAATCAATCCACACGGTGCGTTCGCCGAGCGCTTCCTGATCGGTCGCCGCGCGCAGCGATCTGCCAATTAACCGTTGGATCTCGAGTGTGCGTCCCGATTGTTTTCCGCGTGCAGCCTCCCGCGGCGTACGTTCTTCCGTGGCGCGTGGGAGCATTCCATATTCGCTGGTCACCCAACCCTTGCCGCTACCTTTCAGAAATCCCGGCACGCCATCGTCGACCGTCGCGGTGCAAATAACCCGCGTGCCACCAAGCTCAATCAAAACGCTACCTTCGGCGGTGGCGATAAAATCAGGAGTAATCTTCAGCGGCCGCATCTGATCGGGATTGCGTCCGTCGCTTCTTTGTCTGGTTGCGATTGCCACTTTAGGGCTTCCTCGAATTCGTTGGTTGTTCTCGCGTTGCTGCGTAAGTTTGCCGGGAGCCGCTCTCGGGTGTCAATGGCGGCGCGGGACTTGATGACGATGTCAGCGGATCAGGTTGTGGAGCGGCCGCAGCTTGCGCCGCTCGAGGATTCACCGCAAACGAACCGGTAAGATCCAGGTGACCCGCCAGAGTTTCTACTTCCTGTCCGTGAATCAAAATTTTGAGCCGAGTGACCTGTGGAACATTAGCGGCCAGTGTGTGCGTAATGGAATCTACCGCTCGTTGCTCGCTTTCGATCCCCGATGGAATGGAACTGGCCATCGCTTCGGAAAAATCCGCAATGCCGGTTCCGTCTGGCAACAAGTAGAACGCCAATAACACCGCGTCGGGCGGCACCGTACGCAACTCGGGGTCGGCGGGACCAGCCAGCAGCGTATTGAGCACTTGCTTGGCGCGTAACGCAGGATCGCTCGACAACGGCAAGTCAATGGTTACCGGGGCGAGAGAACCGTCATGTGCGTTTGCAGCCCAAAAAAGTTTTGCCTTCACCCGTGCTTCCGTCGGATTGGCCGTCAGTGATTGCGTCAACTCTCTGCGTGCCTGTTCCTCGGATTGTGGCTGAATTTTGGCGGTTTGCTTCACGCGCTGCTTCAATATCGGGAAGTAAAGTCCGGCGATAATTACCGCGCCAAATAATCCTCCCAGCACCAGTCGAATCCACCGCGCGCTCAACGTAATCCTCCGGGGACGCCGGCCACCACATAAGATGGGCGAAAATCAGTGATGCCGCGAGCGATCGCGTCCGCGACTCCGGGAGCCATGCGATCCAAATCAGCGCGGTCATTCACGGAGACGCTGGAAATTTCCACGGCAATGGCTGGAGCGGCGGTGGTTCGCAACTGACGGATGGCGGAAGCTTGCGCGGTGCCAGGTGAACCCCTGAATCGCACGGCCAGGTTACCCTGCACAAAATCTCCCAACTTGTGGCTTAGAACGAGAAAAGGCGCTTGAGCACGGTCCCATGGAATCAGCCCGCTGGTCTGGCGCCCGCCCGCGCTGCCTGGCAAATCTGAATTCACATATACGCGTACTGTTCCTGGCAGACCCGTTGAGGACACATGCAAGCTTACAAATACCGCGCCAATTTGTGCGTTGGCCATCGCTGAGCGGTCATCAAACGAAGGATTTTCATTGGCCATGCGCGTCTGTATCACTTGAAAACCCTGCGCTTCAAGCGCGCGACGTACATGCAGCACGAACTGCAGGACAATTTCACTCTCGCGGATTCCACCGGTGCCGCGCGCCCCTGTGTCTGTGCCACCGTGCGCAGGGTCCAGCACAACGATATTCAGTCCAGGACGCACCTGCTGTGGATCGGAATAAGCGGCAGTTGGAGTTTGTGGATTAGCGCTCTGCGGTGCAACTGATGCAGGAGCGCTGTCCGTCGGAGCTTGCGTAGAAGATTGACCTGAAATGGCCAGAAACGTGGCTGTCATGACAAAAAGCGCGAAACAAGCGTAGCGAAAACTGTTTTGCGCCATGCTTCGAGGCTGCTTGTCGTCGCGATTCCTCACCTTGAGCAGCATACCAAATTAGCCGCGATAGCTAAGGCGCGTGAAACACAATGCAACGAAAAAGGGACGGCCTGCACCGGCCGTCCCCTTTTCTTATTAGCATCGCAACCGGTTACTTGGTTGGGGGTGTCTGCTGTTGCTTGGACTCGCGGTGCTCGCGCATATTTTCTTCAAATTGTTTGCGTTGTTCCGGGGTGAGCACTTTTTTCACCTGCTCGTGCGTGTCACGCCGGAGATCGTGAATCTTGGCTTGTTTTTGGTCGGCCGATAGCGACGAATCGTTATTCACCGCTTCGATTTTCGATCGGGTGCCTTCGTGGATCTGCTTGATTTGCGCTTTCTGGTCATCCGTGAGGTTCAGGTTGGCCAGCATTGCGTTATGATCGCCGTGCTTTTCGTGCATGGCTTGCGACTGTCCCGGGGTCGAGTCTGGCGCTTTACTTTGCGCCTGGCTCAGCGCCGGGAACGCGCTCAGCAGCAGGAAGCTGGCGGTTATTGCGAGTTGCTTCGGGATGCGATTCATGGGGTGTCCTTTTCTTGAGCTGGGTTTTTTGTGTTCTTCCATATAACCCCGCTCCAGATGGAATGTCGCGTTGTCGGCCACCGCCGCCTATAGTGCTTTTAAATTACCCTTTTGCAACAAGGAATTTACCTGCGTCCGGTCATGCTGCCAAAGGGCGTTCCAGCGCTCGAGGACGTTCTTTGTTGCACTATCCCATTTCTCAATCGCCGCCGCCGCATCCGCGGTGGGAGCCGAATCCGAGCTCTGAACGATCGACAATAATCCCGTTGTCGCGTTCGATGCCTCGCGTAGCGTGACCGTTTCCGATGCCGGCACAGTCAAGCCAAACGCTCCAAATTCAGGTTCCCCCTGGACACCTATGAGCTCAGCGGTTTTACGATCAAGAGCGGCGAGCGCTTCCGCAATCTCACCGTTGGAAGATATTTCTTTCTTGCGCGCGGCAAGACTCGCTTGAAGTTCCTGCGCGTGTTTCATCGCCGTGGAAAGATCTGCCAGATTTTTCGCGACGCGGGACTCCGTCCGAAACATTTTCTCGAGATCAGCTTGCGATGTTTTTACGCGTGGGTCCATTTTCAACATTAACGGCTGAGACTGGCTTCGCCCGTTCACGGTTAACTTGACCGTGTACTTGCCGGGCAACGCAAGGGGCGGTTTTGGCCCGTAAAACGAAGTATGCACATCGGCGGGAAACGCGTAATGCAGATCCCAAACAAAGCGGTGCGCGCCAGATTTTGTCGAAATGGGTTCTGGATCGTGTGCCCAGTACAATGGAAATTGTATGTCTTCCGCTTTTGTCTTTGGAAGGACATCATCACTCGCATAGCGCCTCACCAGTACGCCCGCTGAATCAAAAATTTCCAATTGCACCGGCGTGGACTGCGTCTCTTTGAGGTAGTAATCCAGCACTGCGCCGTCCGGCGGATTATCCGCATGCGGCTCATCGAATGGCACAGGAGTACCTTGGTCTGTGCCCGGTCGCACGCGATACGCGATAGAGGGTTGGAAAACCAATGACGTGGACTCGGCCATCTCAGCGGTTATTTGCCGCAGAGGCGCGATGTCGTCCAAAATCCAAAACGACCGTCCGTGAGTTGCGATCACTAGATCGTCACCGTGAATCACGAGATCGCGAACCGAGGTGGTGGGCAGATTCATCTGCAACGGTTGCCAATGATCGCCGTCATCAAACGAGACGAACACTCCTTTTTCCGTGCAGGCGTATAACAGGCCTTTTCGTACCGGATCCTCGCGTACGCAATTCAAAAAGAATCCTTCCGGTATTCCATTCGAGACCAATTCCCAATTCTTGCCGAAGTTTCGCGTGCGATATAAATATGCGTGCAAATCGTCGAGGCGGTGTCGGTCAACCGCAGCATATGCTGTGCCTGCGTCAAAATGCGATGCTTCGATGTGGGTTACCTTGTTCCACGCCGTAATTTCAGATGGCGTGACGTTGCTCCACGTTTTCCCTTCGTCCTGAGTCAGTTGGATTAACCCGTCATCCGTGCCCGCCCAGATTTCACCTTTGCGTACGTAAGAAGGTCCGATCGTGTAGATCACGCCGCGCCGTTTTTCTTTTCCAGCATCGGCAATGGCCGGTGCATCGAGATTTGCTGGCGCGCCAGGGTCTTCGCGTGTCAGATCAGGGCTAATCACCTGCCAGGACTTACCGCCGTCCGCGGTGCGAAACAATACCTGTGAACCGAAATAAAGCACCTTGGGGTCGATGGGAGAGAAGACAAGGGGCAGCGTCCAGGTTCTCCGGTAATTACCAGGATGTGCCAGCGTCGGCGGGGTCAGGTGGATCTGTTCATTGTTCAAATCTTGACGAGTTACAAATCCTCCATAAATCACTCCCTGATTTTCCGGGTCGGGAGCTATGTAACCGTTCTCGTCACCAGCTGCGATCGGGCGCCAATCGTGAACATCCAGCGCGCGATAATTGCTACGGCTGGGCGTTGCAATCGAGCCGCTATCCTGCTGTGCGCCATAAACCCAATACGGAAACCGATCGTCTGTGCTTACGTGATACATCTGCCCAGTCGGTTGGTTGTACCAGGAGCTCCACGTTTCGCCGCCGTTGCGCGTGACGATGGCTCCTTGATCGCTTCCCAAAATCATTCGCTTCGGTTCATCCGGGTCGATCCACAATTGGTGGTAATCGTCACCGCCCGGAGCGCCCTTGAACGCAGCGAACGTTTTTCCTCCATCCCGTGAGCGATACATCGTCGTGTTTGGGAGGTACACGGTGTCCGCATCCTTAGGATCGACGCTGACTTCTCCGAAGTACCAGCCGCGCTGCCATATGCGCTGGTCTTGCGACATCAGTTGCCAATTTTGGCCATTATCATCAGAGCGATAAAGTCCCCCGGCTTTTGCGTCAACGATCAGATAAATCCGCTTTGGATTGCTGGGTGCGAAAGAAATTCCAATGCGGCCACCTTCATCGGCGGGTAATCCGTGGCCGGTCACTGGTTCCCAATGATCGCCACCATCGCTGGAGCGGTATAAGCCGCTGCCAAGACCCTTCGAAGGCGGATAAACATTCCAGGGTGGCCGTCGGGTCTGAAGCAGTGCGGCGTAAATCGTGTTTGAGTTCCCGGGTTCGAATGCCAGATCGATGGCGCCCGTGTTTTCATTGCGAAAAAGTATGCGCTGCCACGTCGCCCCTCCATCTTTGGATCGAAATACGCCCCGCTCAGTGTTAGGTCCATAAGCGTGTCCAAGCACAGCGACAAATACTTTATGGGGATCAGAGGGATCGACCAGGATGCGTGCAATCTGGCGGGAGTCCGTCAATCCAATATGTGTCCAGGATTTGCCGGCATCCATGGACTTATACATTCCGTCCCCGTACGCAATATTCGAACGCATATCGGCTTCGCCCGAGCCAACATAGATCACTTCCGGATTTGAAGGCGCGACGGCAATCGCCCCTACGGAACCAATCGGCTGCGAATCGAAAATGGGATTCCATGTTCGCCCCGCGTCATTGCTTCGCCATACGCCGCCATCCACAGAGCCAAAATAAAATAATTCCGGCTGTCCACGTACCCCCGTGACCGCGAGGGCGCGTCCGCCGCGATGCGGGCCGATGGAGCGCCAGCGTAGCTCCTGGAAAAATTTGTCGGCGAAGCGCGGTGAGGCGCGTTGAGCTTGAGCCGACGAAATTGGTACTGCGAAGGCGGAAGCAATAACGATGGACAGAAATATAAGCGGCGGCCATCTCAGGCGCGGAATTTTCACTGGGCCATTCTCCGGAGCGCAAATTTCTACATGAACGAGCCGGAAGTATATCTCAGCGCGCCGAAGGCAAAGCCTTGGAGTTTTGAATGGAACCGATTCTAATTTGTGCGGGTCAGGAGGTTAGTTTCGACGCTATGGAGTTGTACTAATCAGGCTGGTTCGGCAACTTCCGCAGTAACTTCCGATGGGAGACGTTTGCGAAGCTTACGCGTTGAGGCATATAACGCGAACCCCGCCGCCATAATTAGAACACCAAAAAGAAGACCGTTTATTCCCAGTACTAACTGGCTTTCACTTTGCACCAGCGCGATCATCAGCAACGCCAACGGAAATACTCCAGCAAGGATCGCACCCGCTAATCCGCCGGGAACTCGAAACTCGCGCTTTAATTGCGGTTCACGAACGCGCAGCGCCACCAGGGTCACAAACTCCAGCATTAAAGCAGCGCCGTAGAGCATGATGTCGAGCGTCACCAGTCGCTTGAACCCTAACCCCAGGCACAGCGCCCAGCACGTGGCGCATGCGAGGATGGCCACCCAGGGAGCCTGCGTTCGGGCGCTGGTCTTGGCAAAAATCTTGGGCAACATTCCGTCGCGCGCCATCGCCAGAGGTAGCCGTGAGTAACTCATCACCAGAGCATTGAACATCCCGAACGCGCTCATCATCCCGCCCAGCACCACCAGGAAACGCAACCACTCGAATCCCATTATTTTGCCGCCTACCAAGCCGGCGACCATGGCCCACGAGCCGTCTCCAGCGAACGCCGTTGCGGGCACGTCCATAAAATAAACCGCGGCAAACGGAAGCACGTAGGTGAGCGAAACAAGAATCACCGCGGCGATCATCGCCTTTGGGTAAGTACGTTGCGGCCTTTCCACTTCCTGCGCGATGGTAGAGGCGTTATCCCAGCCCATGTAATTCCACATGGCCACTAGCACACCGCCAAGTAAACCGAGGCCCGCGCCCGCTTCCGTGGCGTGCCCCCCGGCGGCAAGCGCACCAGCGCGCACGGGAGCCAGCAACACAATGACGGCGAACGGAGCCGAAAGCAAAAAGAACAGCCATAGCGAGGTAATGCCCACCACACGAATTCCAGCCAGGTTTAAAGCTGCGCAGGTGACCACCACAAACAGACCGGCCAGGACACCGTGATTTCCGACACCAAACCAGGGCGACATCTGCTTCAGGTAAAAGACAAATAGTGTCGGGTAGATCGCCATATCAAAAATGCTGGCCGCCAGCGACAGCCACGCTTCCTGAAATCCCCAAAAATTACCGAGTCCACGGCGTACCCACGCGTAGTAACCGCCCTCCGCAGGCAGCGCGCTCGACAGTTCGCCGATCATGAAGGCGGTAGGCAAGCACCACAGCACCGGTAAGAACAGCAGTATCAGGATTCCATGGCCGTAGCCAGCGCCGCTTACGATTTCTTCAGTTCCGTAAGTGCCGCCGGACACCATGAAGAACGTAGCAGCCACAAGCGGCCAGAGCGTCAGCTTTGCGGCTCGTTTTTTCCGGGTGGAAATTGCCTGTGCGGGATATTGGGCGGGAAGGGACAAAGAACTCAATTTTTACTTTTCGTCCTCCGAGCGACACTCACTCTCGCGACGCGGTGAAGCGAGTTCGCATTTCGAAGAATACAAGAGTCATTTCTGCATGCAAGACAAATCTACGATCCGAGCAAATTATTTTTAGCCCTTACAGTGATGTGTGTATGAGTTATCACGGCTGCTGTGTTGTTGCCGCCCAACACTTCAAAGCGATCCTCCGAGTACTGGCCGTTGCTCCTGCTTACGACCGCAGGTTTCTCCTGTGTGATAAACTCCGCCGTTTGCTCGCCATTCTCTCGTTCAGGAGTCCTTGCTGATGCTTAATCGGGTTTCTTCCACTCTGGTCGCAGCTCTTATCTTTATTTTCACCTCGGCATGGCTTGCGTCGCTTGCCGCGGCCCAGCGCCCCATCACCGTCGACGACTATTTCCAAATTCACGAGGTGCACGACCCGCAGTTGAGCCCGGATGGGCGTTGGATCGCTTATACCGTTAAGACTCCGCTTCTGAAGAAAGACAAGAACGAGGAACGGATTTGGATGGTGCCGGCATCCGGTGGCGATCCCATCGCTCTTACTGCAGCAGGAGTTTCCTCTTCCCATCCGCGATGGAGTCCCGATGGAAAGTACATAGCCTTTCTCTCGGCCCGCAATGAAAGTAAAGAGCAGGTCTGGCTTCTCAATCGGCTTGGCGGCGAAGCGGAGCGGCTTACCTATACGCCGCAAGATGTCGACGAGCTTGTTTGGTCCCCTGACGGAAGCCGCCTGGCGCTGCTGCTGCGGGACGCGTCACTGGAGGAAAAGGAAGCTTTTAAGGAGCAAGACGAGAGAGAAAAAGACTCGGACACCGGCAAGGGTACCAAGGAGAAAAAACCCAAAACGCAGCGGCCTTGGGTTATCGACCGGCGCCAATTTAAGCAGGACGAGATCGGCTACCTAGACCGCCGCCGCACGCATCTCTACATTTTTGACCTCGCGAAACGCAGCCTGACGCAGATCACTTCCGGAGATTATGACGACCAGGAAATTGCCTGGTCGCTGGACGGCAAGCAACTGGCCTTTAGCAGCAATCGTTCCACACCCGATCCAGACGCCACGTACAACACCGACATTTGGGTAGTCTCTGCGGACAACACCGACAAAGGTGCACGCGTCACGCGGGTAACCACAAGTCCCGGTGAAGACCGTTCGCCAGCCTGGTCGCCTGATGGCAAGTGGATCGCTTACAGCGCGCGGCTCGATCCCTCCGTGTTCGAATATGGCACCAGACATCTCGCGATCATTTCGGTGGACGGAGGCGAGTCAAAAATTCTCGCTAAATCCTTCGATCGCATGAGCACGCAACCGCATTTTTCTCCTGACGGGCAGTTCATTTACTTTATCGCCGATGACGATGGCACCCAGAACCTTTGCCGCATATCCGTTGCAGGTGGAGAGATAACCCGGCCCATCGGCGGCCGCTTGATGGTCAATGATTACAACGTCGCAAAAACGGGAGACATTGCCGCGCTAGTGGCCACCATCGACCGTCCCGACGAGATTTTCGCTATTCCGAGTGGCAAGCTCACCCAGGTTACACACACCAACGACGCGCTCTTCTCGCAGCTTAAGTTGTCGCATGGCGAATACGTCCATTTCAAAACTAAGGATGGCACCACCGTTGCCGGTTACCTCTATAAACCGCTCGATTACGTTCCCGGCAAAAAAGTTCCAACGATTCTGCGACCTCACGGCGGACCAGTGTGGGCTTATTACGCGGAGTTTGCTCACCTTCCGCAACTCCTGGCAGCAAATGGCTATGCCGTACTTTTCCCCAACCCGCGCGGTTCGACCGGCTATGGCCAAAAATATGCGCAAGCCATCTTCGCTGACTGGGGGAACAAGGATTTCCAGGACGACATGGCCATGGTCGACTTTGCCGTGGAACAGGGAATTGCGGACCCTGAGAAATTAGGTGTCGGCGGCTGGTCGTATGGCGGCATCTCCACCAATTTCATCATTACCCAGACGACCCGTTTCAAAGCTGCCATCTCCGGCGCCGGCGAATTTCTCTACATGACCAATTACGGGCATGATCATTATCAGCGCGATTGGGAAACGGAGCTGGGACGGCCATGGGAAAAGAAAGCTGTCTACGAGAAGCTTTCGCCATTTTATCGAGTCACGAGTATCACCACTCCGACTCTGATTATGGGTGGCAATATCGATTGGAACGTCCCCATCATTAATGGCGAGCAAATGTTCCAGGCGCTGAAAAGTTTGGGGCGCACGACTGAGCTGGTCGTTTATCCGGATGAATATCACGAATTCTCTACCCCGTCCCATATAAAGGACCGTTTGGAGCGCTACCTTGCTTGGTATAACCACTATGTGAAAGGCGACGCTGCGCTAGCCACGCCTCCCGAACACGCTCCTGTAAAGACGGTCGGCGAATGACGACTGTAGTTAGACAAAACATGTGAAGCCGCCCCATCTCGGGGACACGCAGTTGCTTGATGGTACTTGCAGAGGATCGTCATTTTCCGGAGGCCTTTATGCGTAGGTTGCAGATTGCCGTGATCGTTGTATTCGGAGCGTTCCTTGCCTCACAAAACGCTCACAACACGGCCGCTCAAAACATTCGCGCTAGTGAGCAACACCCGTCGGCCCCCATGGAATTCCCTCCCAGCTTTTTTCACGAGATGCGCTGGCGCTGTATTGGCCCTTTCCGCGGCGGTCGCACGGTGGCGATCAGTGGTGTCGCTCACCAACCCAGCGTGTTTTATATGGCGGCAGTGGACGGAGGCGTTTGGAAGACCACCGATTTTGGCAATACTTGGATGCCCATTTTTGACGATCAACCTACGGGCTCCGTGGGAGCTCTAGCGGTATCCGAATCCGATCCTAACGTGATCTACGTCGGCAGCGGAGAAGGTCTGCAACGCCCCGACCTCTCTACCGGCGATGGAATTTACAAATCTACGGACGCCGGCAAAACCTGGACGCATCTCGGGCTGCGAGATGCCTACCAGATCGCGTCCATCGGCATAGATCCGCAAGATTCGAACCGCTTGTTCGTAGCAGCGCTGGGTCATCCCTATGGGCCCAATACGGAACGCGGCGTTTTTCGTTCCACGGATGGCGGCCAAACCTTTCAGAAGGTCTTATATAAGGATGAGAACACCGGCGCGGCCGATTTGGTTCTCGATCCATCGAATCCACGCACCGTCTACGCGGTGCTATGGGCGGCGCGCGTTGCCCCCTGGGAAATTCGCAGCGGCGAATCTTTTATCACCGCGGGCAGCGGTTTATTCAAGTCCACCGATGGAGGGGATAGCTGGCACCCACTGACGGCCGGATTGCCAGGCGCCCAGGACGCTCTTGGGCGCATCGGCATCGCAGTTTCCACAAGCCAGCCGAATCGCCTGTACGCTACGGTCGAAGCAAAAAAGGATCACGCCGGAATCTACCGCTCAGGCGACGGCGGAGAGGCCTGGACGAAAGTAAACGACGACCACCGCATCGGCGGGCGTGGGCCGGGCGCCATGGGCATCGCTGTGGCCCCTGATAATCCCGACGTCGTTTATGTGGCCAACACCTCGTCGTGGAAATCCATGGATGGCGCGAAAACTTTTGTGGGCTTCAAGGGCGCTCCTGGCGGAGACGACTACCAACGTTGGTGGATCAGCAAAGAAAATCCGCAGATCATTGCACTCACTTCTGATCAGGGCGCGGTTATCAGCGTCAATGGTGGCGCCACGTGGAGCTCCTGGTACAACCAACCAAGTGCGCAGTTCTATCACGTGACCACCGACAATCGCTTTCCCTATTGGGTGTACGGCGCGCAGCAAGAGAGTGGTTCGGCCGGGACTTTAAGCCGCAGCGATTATGGCGAGATCACTTTTCGCGAATGGCATTCCGTCGGTGTTTTTGAATATGGCTACATCGCCGTCGATCCGCTCGACGCCAACATTGTCTATGGAGCGCGCTTGTCGCGCACCAATCAAGAGCTCGGCGAAGTTGCGGATATCACTCCTGAGCCCATTCGGCGGGGTGAATACCGCTACGACCGCACCCTGCCAGTAGTATTTTCTCCACTCAATCCGCATGAGCTTTTCTTTTCGGCGAACGTTCTGTTTAAAACTGTGAACGCGGGGAAAAGCTGGTCAGTGATTAGTCCCGATCTGTCGCGGGAATCCTATGAGACACCGGCGAATCTGGGAGTTTTTGCGGCGTCCGACCCTGAAAAGGGCAAACACCGCGGGGTAATTTACGCCGTAGCTCCTTCGTTCAAGGATGCAAACACCATTTGGGCGGGAACCGACGACGGCTTGATCCACATAACGCGAGATGCCGGCAAGACCTGGCAGAATGTTACGCCCCAGCAACTGACCCCTTGGAGCAAAGTTTCGATAATCGAGGCTGGGCATTATGACTCCGGGACGGCCTACGCGGCCATTAACACTTTCCGTCTCGATGATCTGCATCCGCATATTTACCGCACGCGCGATTACGGCAAGAACTGGGCGGAAATTACAAAAGGCCTGGCGGAGAATGCACCTATCAACGTCGTCCGTGAAGATCCCGCCCACAAAGGCCTCCTTTTTGCCGGTAGCGAAACTTCCGTATACGTTTCTTTCGACGATGGTGACGACTGGCAACCGTTGCAGCTAAATCTCCCGCATACCTCCATGCGCGATCTCGCAATTCATGGAGATGACCTGATCGTCGCCACGCACGGCCGCTCGTTCTGGATCCTCGACGACATTACGCCTCTGCGGCAGTGGTCTGTTCAAGTCGCGCGAGAGCCCCTGCACTTATTTGCGCCAGAGACCGCTGTGCGCTTTCGATGGAATCGCAATACCGATACGCCGCTTCCGCCGGAAATTCCCGCCGGACAAAATCCCCCTGACGGCGCCATCATTGATTATTTGCTGTCCGGCGGTTCCCGCGGTGAGGTGAAGCTGGAAATCTTCGATGCCCAGAATCATCTGGTGCGTCGCTATTCCAGCACCGACCAGCCCAAACCGATGGACAAAATCGCCGCGGAGAATCCCATCCCCATGTATTGGGTTCGGCCGCAGCAGATTCTTTCTTCCGAAGCTGGCTTTCACCGCTTTGTCTGGGACCTGCACTATCCGCCGCCCGATTCGCTCAATCATGAATTTCCTATTTCCGCCATCTACCGCAATACGCCAGAATTGCCCTTGGGCGCCATCGCGCTTCCGGGTCGCTACATCATTAAGCTCACCGCGAACGGAAAAAGCCAGGAGGAGCCCTTGACGCTGCACATGGATCCGCGAATCAAAACGCCCGCGGCTGAATTACGGGCGCAATTCGAAATGGAAACTGGCGCAGTCCGCAGCATGAACGAAAGTTTCAAATCGTTGGCGCAGGTGCGATCTGTCCGTGAACAATTGGCTGAACGTTCCGCTGAGGCTGGAAATTCACCGCTGTTGGCGACTCTGTCTTCTGTGCAGAAGAAAGTTGCGGAACTTGAAGGTAGTGCTGAAAGCAGTTTCTTTGGTCTGCCCGCCACCGGCAAGCGCCCGGAGAATTTTTCGACCCTCAACCAACATTTCGGCAACTTGCTGGCCGTTGCTGACAGTGCTGATTCCGCACCCACCTCGCAAGCGCAAAGCGTTTATCACGAGGAACTGGAAGCGTTGCAAAACCTAGAGGCCCAATGGACGGCGATCCGCAACCACGATATCCCTGAACTAAACTCCGAGTTAACGAAGGCCGGCAAATCGCCAATCAATCCCGACAAGCCAGCGTCCGCCCCGGCAAACGGCGACGGAGAAGGGGATGATGAGCCATAAGAAGACTTTCGGCAGATTTCGCTGATTCAGACGGACTAGACTATAGTCAGACTATAGTCCAATTATAGTTGAACCATGGTTGACAGAACTGGTAGCATATGCTATTCTCAATTATTTCTATGAGGTGATTAGAGAGGTTAGTCGTGGAAGAAATGGCAATTTCTAAATTTAAAGCAACCTGTCTGGCGGTCTTGGAACGCGTGCGCAAGACCGGCGAACCCGTTTTGGTAACTCGCTTCGGTCATCCCGTAGCAGAAATCGTCGCGCCCGGTGCGCTCAAGCCTGCCCGCCGTCTTGGCACCATGGCCGGCACGGGCCGCATCATTGGCGATATTGTCGGGACTATCGGAGACGAATCCGACTGGGAAGCCGCCAAGGAATGAAATGAAACCGACCAATGCGTCGTTGGCAGCGACAACATTCAGATGAAATTGCTGTTGGATACGCACATTTGGATTTGGACTCATCTCGAGCCCTGGAACATTTCCTCCGAGGTGACCAAGGAACTGGCCAGTCCGCGAAATGAACTGTGGTTATCACCACTAAGCATCTGGGAACTGGTTTTGTTGGTGGAAAAGAAACGCCTGGATCTGAACGCCGATATGGGCGAATGGGTGCAGCAGTCAATGAAGGACCTGGACCTCCAGGAAGCCCCGTTTACATCCGCTGTGGCACACGAACTGCCATTTACTTTGTTGGGGTATCGTGACCCAGGCGATCGATTTTTGGTGGCTACCGCTAAGGTTTACGATTTAACTCTGGTCACAGCGGATCAGCGTCTGCTGCAAATCCCAGGATTACCAATTCTGGCTAACCGCTGAGCTGCGGCGCCCCATCGCTGATCTGTGCGGGACGAATTATTTCCCACTACCGTTTTTCTGCAATTCGCTGAGCGCGGCAAGTACCTCTGCGCTATGCTTTTCTGGTTTCACATCCAACCACACTTTTTGCACCACTCCGTTGGGATCAATGAGAAAAGTGTGACGCGCGGAAAGCTTGGTCACACCCATATTCATTACTGAATCATAGGCGCTCGAAACCTGGCTATCAGTGTCGGCTAGGAGCTTGAACGTGAGCCCTTCCTTAGTGCAAAACTTTTGGTGTGAATCCGGGTCTTGCATGCTGACTCCAACGATCGCAGCATTTTTGGCTTCGTACTGCGCCTGATCACGCTGAAAATTGTGGGCTTCGACGGTGCAACCGCTGGTGAAATCCTTGGGATAAAAATAGAGCACTACCCACTTGCCTTTGAAATCGTGAAGGCTTACAGGGCTGTTTTCCTGCGATTTTAAAGTGAAGTCTGGCGCGGTTGATCCCACCGCTGGAGCTTTGTCGCCGGCGTGAACCGCCCGGTATCCAACAGTAGCCACCAAGATGACCGCTATCACAATCATTACAAAAATCATCGGTGCAGTACCCTGAGACGTTTTTGGCATTTTAGCTTGGCTCCTGAGCAAGTAGCAGAAAGTATTATGCTCCCAACGTGCGTACCGCCGAAAGGATAATCCCGCGCCCGACGGAGCCCCATTATTACTTTGGTTGGGTGAACCTTCCCAACCCGAGCCGAACCTGAATGGTATTAATACCGGGATTCGGCTGCGATATTCCGGCGTTGGAAATGTGCATGTAGCGCACCTCGGCGCTCCAATTATATTTGCTGCGCAAAAAGTGCACGCCGAGAGCGCCGCCGGTGGTGAAATTGACGTGTGACGAACCCTCCGGTACTTTCACATTGGTAAAAAGTGTTCCACCGCCGATATCTACGTAAGGTACTGCGCGTCCGTACGACGCCAAATTCCATTTGAGCGCAAACGGATTGACGCCAAGCCCGTATGCCGTATTCGTACTCTGCGTCACGATAAAGAGTGGAACGACGTCCACGGCGTATTCAAAGCGGCCACGCAGAAAACCCGGCCCATGGGGATTCGTCAAAATCCAGCCATAACGTGCGCCAAAATTAAACACGCCGTCCCCAGACTGACTCCCACTCGTTCCGTGCCCTCCTCCCGTCCAAATTTGAAGCTCATGGCCACCTTCCTGTGGACCAGCCTGCGCGTGCAGAGTGCAGGCACTACCTACGAAAAAAAACCACACCAACGCAGACAATTTAATCTTTGTAAAATTTCGTGAGAACACATGAATTCCTTCCGCGAACACCGTGTGAGTGCAGTTAAGATATCAAATGTGCGGAAAAACGTGATGCCGTTTTATCATCAGCGGATTGCGTCCCGGTAGTAAGCAGACGGAAGCAGCGGCTCGGCACGTTCATCAAATATTCATCGCACTGCCCGCTAAAGCGG
>Ga0209734_1000015_pt1 | contig 15775 bp, 14 predicted proteins | sample BlaSpr_A8_OM1_M2_FD_187981 | JGI IMG/M metagenome (GOLD analysis project Ga0209734, IMG submission 187981) | Forest soil microbial communities from Thunder Bay, Ontario, Canada - Black Spruce, Ontario site 2_A8_OM1_M2 (SPAdes) (version 2) | ecosystem: Environmental > Terrestrial > Soil > Boreal...
CTCCCCATTCGCGCTGCAGCGCCGCCCGGGCAGCCGCTGATGGCTCACCGACACTGATCTGGTGCGACGCCATGCCCTGGCGCAGCAGGCCCGCGATCAGGGCGCGAGCCATGCTGCCGCCGCCAATGAACGCGAATCTGGAGGACTCCCTGGGCTGCATCGGCCGCATTCTATCCAAGGTCCGCGCCCGGTCGCGGACCGAAAATCGCCGTTCCGACCCGAATCAGCGTCGCGCCCTGCTGTATCGCTTCGCGATAGTCGGCGCTCATGCCCATCGACAGCGTGTCGAGTCCGCCGCCCAGGGCGTTGATCTGCTGCGACAGCAGCGCCAGCGCGTGGAAGGCCTGACGGTTGTCCTCCGCACTCCGGCCGGCCGGCAGCATGCACATCAGGCCGCGCAGCCGCAGCCGCGGCAGAGCGCGCACCGAGCGCGCCAGGCCTGCGGCCGCTGCCGGCTCGACCCCGGCTTTGCCGCGTTCCCCGGCGATGTTGACCTGGATGCACACCTGTAGCGGCGGCGCGTAGTGCGGCCGCTGCGCCGACAGCCGTTCGGCGATCTTGAGCCGATCGATGCCGTGTACCCAGTCGAAGCGTTGGGCGATCGCAGCGCTCTTATTCGATTGAATTCGGCCGATAAAGTGCCAGCTGACAGGCAGGTCGCGCAACGCGTCAATTTTCGGCAACGCCTCCTGCAGGTAGCTCTCGCCGAAGTCGGTCACGCCGCGGGCCGCCGCGGCGCGCACCCGCTCGGCGCCATGGCCTTTGCTGACCGCCACCAGTGTGACGCAGTCCTCAGTCCGGTGCGCGGCCGCGGCCGCCGCGGCGATCTCGGCACGCAGCGCCTGCAGGTTCGCCGCGATAGCGTCGTCGGTTAACGAAATATGCGAACCGATTAACATATTGATGGTGGAGTACCTCCGCTATACTGCATCGGCTTGCCGCTGTCACCAGCGGGAGGGAGCTAAAACCCGAATGGCTGTCGACATTGCGCAATTGCTGGCGTTCGCCGTAAAGAATAACGCTTCCGATCTCCATCTGTCGGCCGGCGTGCCGCCGATGATTCGGGTCGACGGCGACATCAAACGCATCAACATGCCGGCACTTACCCACAAGGAAGTGCACGCCATGGTGTATGACATCATGAACGACAAGCAGCGCAAGGCGTACGAGGAGTTCTTCGAAACCGATTTCTCGTTCGAGATCCCGAAGCTGGCGCGCTTCCGCGTCAACGCTTTCAATCAGAACCGCGGCGCCGGCGCCGTATTCCGCAATATTCCCTCGGTCATCCTGAGCCTGGATGACCTGGCGGCGCCGAAGATTTTCCGCGATCTATGCATGTTGCCGCGCGGCCTGGTGCTGGTCACCGGCCCGACCGGGTCGGGCAAATCGACCACGCTGGCCGGCATGGTGGACTACTGCAACGACAATCGTCCCGATCACATCATCACGATCGAGGACCCGATCGAATTCGTGCACGATTCCAAGCGCTGCCTGATCAACCAGCGCGAAGTCAAACGCGACACGCTCGGCTTCAGTGAAGCGCTGCGCTCGGCGCTGCGCGAGGACCCGGATATCGTCCTGGTCGGTGAAATGCGCGACCTGGAGACCATCCGCCTGGCGCTGACCGCCGCCGAGACCGGCCACCTGGTGTTCGGCACGCTGCACACCAGTTCGGCCGCGAAGACCATCGATCGCGTGGTCGATGTGTTTCCGGGCGAGGAGAAGGACATGGTGCGCTCGATGCTGTCGGAGTCGCTGCGTGCGGTGATCTCGCAGACCCTGCTCAAACGTACCGGCGGCGGCCGCGTGGCGGCGCACGAGATCATGATCGGCACCCCGGCCATCCGTAACCTGATCCGGGAGGGCAAGATCGCCCAGATGTATTCTTCGATACAGACCGGCCAGTCGGCCGGCATGCAGACGCTCGACCAGTGCCTGACGGAATTGGTGGCGAAGGGCGTCGTGAATAAAGAAGAAGCGCGCTACAAGGCATCCAACAAGGACGCGATGTAATGCTGCTGCTGGGCCGACCTGAAGGCGTCAGCGCGCATTAACGAGGCTGTCATGGATCGCGACCAAGCCATCAAACTGATGCAGGAACTGCTTAAGCGTGTCGTGGAGAAGACCGCGTCCGACCTGTTCATCACCGCAAATTTCCCGCCGGCGATCAAGATCGACGGCGAGATCCGGCCGCAGATGGAGCGCGCGCTGACCGCCGAGCAGTCGGGCATGCTGGTGCGGGCGATCATGAACGACCGCCAGACCAAGGAATTCGATGCCACCAAGGAATGCAATTTCGCGATCGCCCCGCCCGGCATCGGCCGCTTTCGCGTCAGTGCGTTCGTGCAGCAGGGCCACGTCGGCTGCGTCATCCGGCTGATCAACGCCAAGATTCCCTCATTCGAAGAACTCGACCTGCCCTCGGTCCTCAAGGAAGTGGTGCTGTCGAAACGCGGGCTGGTGCTGGTGGTCGGCGGTACCGGCTCGGGCAAATCGACCACGCTGGCATCGATGCTCGGCTACCGCAATGACAAGACCCGCGGCCATATCGTCACCATCGAGGATCCGGTCGAGTACGTGCATCAGCACAAAGGTTGCGTGATCACGCACCGCGAGGTCGGGGTCGATACCGAATCCTGGCACGCGGCGCTGAAGAACACCCTGCGCCAGGCACCCGACGTGATCCTGATCGGCGAGATCCGCGATCGCGAGACCATGGAGTACGGCATTCAGTTCGCCGAGACCGGCCACCTGGTGCTGGCGACACTGCACGCCAACAGCTCGAACCAGGCGCTCGATCGCATCATCAACTTCTTTCCGGAGGAGCGCCGCGAGCAGCTGCTGATGGACCTGTCGCTCAATATCCGGGCGCTGATCTCGCAGCGCCTGATTCCGCGCGAAGCCGGCACCGGCCGCATCGCCGCGATGGAAATCATGCTCAACTCGCCGTTGATTCAGGACCTGATCTTCCGCGGCGAGATCGCCAAGATCAAGGAAATCATGTCGCGCTCGACCCGCGTCGGCATGAAGACCTTCGATCAGGCACTGTTCGATCTGTACGAGCAGGGCCACATATCTTACGAGGACGCGCTGCGCAATGCGGATTCGAAGAACGAGCTGCGGCTGCGCGTGAAGCTTGACAGCAAACGCGAGAACAAGCCGGTCGAGGCCGTCGGCGACCTCAGCATCGCTGAGGAAGCCGAAGGCAAGAATTTCTAGGTCCCGTATGGCAGCCGATCCACTCCTGATGACCGATCCCGAGACGCAGCCGGCGGTCAACACCAAGCCGCTGTTCAAGCTAATGGTGGAGCGCAAGGCGTCCGATCTCTTCTTCACCTCGAACGCGCCGATCAAGATCAAGATCGAAGGCCAGATCTACCCGATCAACAAGCAGATATTGTCGCCGGCGGCGGTGCGCTCGATCTGCTTCGGCCTGATGACGCCGCAGCAGATCGAATCGCTGCAGCGCGAACTGGAAATCGATTTCGCGATTTCCGAGCCGGGTCTGGGCCGTTTCCGGGTCAATATCTTCTATCAGCGCGGATACCCGGCCATGGTGCTGCGCTACATCACGGCCGACATGCCGCGACTGGACTCGCTGGGGCTGCCGGATACGCTGCTCGAGCTGTCGATGCTCAAACGCGGCCTGATTCTGCTGGCCGGCTCCACCGGCTCCGGCAAGTCGACCACGCTGGCCGCAATGATCAACTACCGCAACGAGAACGCATCGGATCACATCGTCACGATCGAGGACCCGATCGAGTTTCTACACACCAACAAGCGCTCGATTATCAATCAGCGTGAAGTCGGCATTGATACCAGGAGCTACGATCGCGCGCTGCGCGGCGTGATGCGCGCAGCACCCGATGTGATCCTGATCGGCGAGATCCGCGACCGTGAGAGCATGCAGGCGTCGATCAATCTGGCCGGCACCGGTCACCTGGTGCTGGCGACCTTGCATGCCAACAACTGCGCCGAGATGTTCGATCGTGTCATCAACATGTTCCCGCTGGACCAGCACAAGCAGGTTACGCTCGACCTGTCGCAATACCTGCGCGCGGTGCTGGCGCAGCGGCTAGTGATGGGCAGCGACAACAGGCGGGTCGCGGCGGTGGAGGTCATGCTCAACACGCCGCATATCTCCGAACTGATCAAGCGCGGCGATGTCAGCGGCATCAAGGAATCGATCATGCAGAGCGGCGACAAGGAAGTGTTCAGCTTCGATACCTCGCTGCACAAGCTCTACCGGGACGGCCGCATCAGCCTGGATGAGGCGCTGGCACACGCCGACTCGCGCACCAATCTCGAGGCCAAGATCAACTTCGGCTAGCCACGGGGAAGACGGCACTGGCGTCGAATACCGGGCCGTCCACGCATACGCGCTTCATCGCCGGCCCTGCCGGCGTCTGCACCGCGACCGCGCAGCCGGCGCAGCCGCCTACCGCGCACACCATGAATTCCTCGAGCGCGACCTGGCAGGGCAGGCGGAACTCGCGGGCCACACGGGCCGTGGCGGCGAGCATCGGCGTCGGCCCGCAGGCGAAGATTTCCGTCTCGGCAAGGGCTGCCGGCGCAAGGGCGGCGAGCCAGGCGCGCGCCAACTCGGTCACGTAGCCGTCGAAACAACCCGCAAATCCCGACAGCGTTGCCAGTCGGGAGGGCACGCCCCATGCTTCGAGCAGCGGCATTGAGGCGATCACCGCTTCCGGCATACCTGGGATCATGATGGTCGAGGGACGCGCACGAAACGGGAACGGGATCTCCGAGCCCATCAGCACCAGCGGCTTCCAGGCGGTATCGCTGCCGGCGCGCAGCCGCTCGGCCAGGAAGATCATCGGCGGGATGCCGACGCCGCCGCCGATCGCCAGCACGCGCGCTCGCTCTGGATGCAGCACGAAGCCCTGACCTATCGGACCGAGCACGCTGAGCAGCTGCGGCGGATCCACGCGCGATAGCGCGCGGGTGCCGGGGCCGACGACCTTGTAGAGCACCTCGATCCAGCCGGCGGCCGCATCGGCGCGCATGATCGACAGCGGCCGGCGCATCGGCAGGTCGGCGGCGCAGCGCAGGTGTATGAAGCTGCCCGGCGTGGCCCGCGCTGCGCAGCGCGGCGACTGCAGTCGCAGCACATGCTGCTCGCCTTCGAAGTGGGCGTGCGCCAGGACCAGCGCCTGTTCGAGCATGATGGTGCCGCGATGAGGCCGGGCGGCGGCGTCCGTGGTGGCACCGCTCGGCGTGCTGTCGACCTGGGCCGGCTGGCTCACGAGGACAAGCTGCCGGCGACGGTCTCGAGCACCGCCATGCGGACCGCGACACCGTTGCTGACCTGGGAGCGGATCACCGACTGCGGTCCGTCGGCGATGTCGGATGCGATCTCGATGCCGCGGTTCATCGGCTGCGGGTGCATCACGATCGCGTCGGGATGCGCGCGCGCCAGCCGCGCCGTCGTGAGTCCGTAGCGGGTGAAATATTCCTCGCCGTCGGGGATCGCGGTTTCGGCAAAGCGCTCCTTCTGGATGCGCAACATCATGATGACATCGACGCCTTCGAGTCCCTGCTCGAGCGTCTCGAAGCGCGGGCAGCCGGTAAATTCCTGCGCTTCGGGCATCAGCGCCGACGGCGCCACGATGCGGATCTCGCGCGCCTGCAGGATCCGAAACGCCTGGTAGGCCGAGCGCGCGACGCGCGAATGGCGGATGTCGCCGACGATCGCGATGGAGAGCGGCTCGATGCTGCCCTTGTGCTGGCGGACGGTCAGCGCATCGAGCAGGCCCTGGGTCGGATGCGACAGGTGGGCTTCGCCGGCAGACAGCACGCTGACCCCGGGGGCCACATGCGAGGCTACGTGCGCGAGCACGCCGGGCTCGGCATCGCGGATCACGAACACGTCGAAATGCAGCGCCTGCAGCGTGAAAATCGTGTCGAGCATGCTCTCGCCCTTGACCCGCGACGACAGCTGCAGCTCCAGATTGACCACCTCGGCACCGAGCCGCCGGCCCGCGAGCTCGAACGACACGCGGGTACGTGTGGACGGTTCGGTGAATAAATTCGCTATGGTGACTCCCTGCAGCGCGCTGCCGGTCGGCGGCCGTTCGCCGATGGCGCGGGCGAAATGCTGCGAACGCTGCAGCAGCGACTCGATCTCGTCGCGGCGCAGAGTCTCCAGCGTGATCAGGTGACGCAGGGAGCCGTCTGCGCGCCTTTGCTCAATCATCAATGCGACCTTCACCTCGCAGCCAGCGTTCCAGAATGATAGCGGCTGCGGCGCTGTCGATGTCAGCATGTTGGACCCGCCGCCGGCGCTGACCGCTGGCGCGCAGGCTGCTGAGTTCGGCGGCGGCCTCGATCGAGGAGGCGTATTCATCGGTGCGATGCACCGGGCACTGGGCGCGCGCGCCGAGCGCTGCGGCAAACTGGTCGGCGCGCTCGCCGAGGCTAGTGGGCGAGCCATCGGCGTGGCGCGGACTGCCGACCACCAGCAGATCGGGCTGGTACTCGCGCAGCAGCCGCTCGATCGCGGGCCAGTCGATACCGCGCTCGGTTACTTGGACCGCGGTACGGGGGGCGGCGGCATTGCTGATGGTGTCACCGCAGGCGACACCAATACGACGTAGACCGAAATCGAAGGCCAGGACGACGCGGGCTCGCGCCTCAGGCATGTCCGGCGGTGAAACTGACGCGCGAGCTATCCACGCCGAGCAGCTGCCAGGCCGCCTGCCAGCGATCTTCGAACGGCAGCTCAAACACGATGCGCTCGTCAATCGGCAGGCTCAGCCAGGCGTTGTCGAGCATTTCGCGCTCGAGCTGTCCGGCGTCCCAGCCGGCATAGCCTAGGGCCACGAAGGCGCCATGCGGGCCTTCGCCGCGCGCAATCGCCGCCAGCACGTCGCGCGAGGTCGTGACCTGAACGTTATCGGAGATGCGGTGGGTCGAATCCCAGGCGCCGCCCGGCCGGTGCAGCACGAAGCCGCGGTCGGTATGGACCGGGCCGCCACGCAATACCGGCTGCTCGCCGATACCGATGTCGGAAGGCTCGAGCTTCATCTGCGCCATGACGTCGCCGAGCTTCATGCCCATCGGCTTGTTGAGCACGATGCCGAGGGCGCCACGATCGCTGTGTTCGCACACCAGCGCGACCGTCTGGGCGAAGTTGCCGTCCGACAGGGAGGGCATCGCAATCAGAAGGTGATTGGCTAATGATTCAGTACCCATGCATCGCAGTATGCGGGCGACACCGCACGCTCTCAAGGTCCCGATCGAGTATCTGACGATACGGTCACAGCCCCGGATTGCAGCGCGCCGGCGACGAAATCCCATTGATAAGTAAAGCGCAATTGCGAGTAGTCAGCCGACAGGTCGGCGGGAAACGGCTCGAACGGACTGGCGAGCTTCAAAATCGTGAGCGCCGCCTCATCCAGGGCGCCCGACCCGCTGCTGCGCCGCACACTCGCCTGCTGAAGGTGGCCGTTGGCGGCAATTTCGACCTCTACCACCGGGCTGCCCGACAGGCCGGCATTGCGCACGGCAGAGGGCAGATTCAAGTTACCGACGCGCTCGACCTTGCGCTTCCAGGCCATCAGATAGGGCGCAAGCTTGGAGGCGCGGGTGTCGGGCGTCACCCAGTGCTCGCCGTTGGCCTTGCCCCGAAGCAGCAGCTCGACCGCATCGCCATGCCCACTGCGGGGCGCGCCGGGCGTCTCGCCGATGAATTCGGGCAATGCGTCGGCGGCCGGCGTTGCCGGTGCCTCGCCAAAGTAGCGAATGTCGGAGCTGGGCGCGCTGCTGGCGAGCACCGGTTTATCCAGACGGTTGGCGCCGGCGGCGTTGCCGCCACTGGCCTGGCTCAAGTCCTGGCGCGGATACGGCGCACCGCGGCTGGCGGGGCTCGCTGACGCCATCGGCTCAGCGCTGTTACCGCTGCCGGCCTGGGTGCGCTGCGCGAGGTAGACCGCTTGCTCGTTGGATTGCGCTTCCGGGACTTCGTTCGTGACCAACAGCACGTCAAGCTGCGGCGTATCGTTGCCGCCGCCGTGCCCTACGGCAGCGAACGTCAGTCCGAGGATCACGATCGCATGCAGCAGTGCGGCCAGGAACAGCATCGCGGTCAGCCGCTCGTGCACCGGCGCGCGGCCCTCGCGCAGCGGCGAACCGCGCGTGCCTGGCTTGAGCTGCGATAAGGCCGTCACGCGCGGGAGTATAGCCGGCGCTCGATGGCGCTCATCAGCATGCCGCCGATATCGAGATTGAACTGGCGGTCGAGCTCGCGAACCCCGGTGGGACTGGTGACGTTGATCTCGGTGACATAGCCGCCGATCACATCCAGGCCGGCGAACAGCATGCCGGCCTCACGCAAGGCGGGGCCGATCTGCTGGCACAGCCAGCGGTCCCGCTCGTTGAGCGGCCGGCCGACGCCGGTGGCACCGGCGGCGAGATTGCCGCGATTGTCGTGCGCGTCCGGGATGCGCGCGAGCGCATAGGGCACCGGCTCGCCGTCGATCAGCAGCACCCGCGAGTCGCCGCCGACCACGATGTCGGGCAGGTACTTCTGCACCATCGCGAAACGAGCACCCTGGTCGGTAAGCGTTTCAAACACGACGCGCGAATTCTTGTCGCCCGGCTCGAGCACGAAGATCGAGTGCCCGCCCATGCTGTGCAGCGGCTTGCAGACGATCTTGCCATGCGTGAGCGCGAACGCTGCCATCTCGTGCATGTCGCGTGTCACCAGGGTCGGTGCACAGCATTGCGGGAACCAGGCGGTGTAGACCTTCTCGTTCATGTCGCGCAGTCCGCGTGGCCGATTCACCACCAGTGCGCCGGCGCTCTCGGCACGGTCGAGTATGTAGGTCAGATAGACGAATTCGGTGTCAAATGGCGGGTCCTTGCGCATCAGAATGACGTCAAAGCCGCCCAGCGGTTCGACGGTCGCCGGCCCCAGCGCATGCCAGAGCTGCGGATCGGCCTTGACCGATAGCGGCCGCACACTGCCTTCGGCCACGCCATCGCGCAACCGCAGATCAGCCGGCTCAAGATAGCTCAGCGCCCAGCCGCGGGCCTGCGCGGCCAGCAGCATCGCCAGCGTCGTGTCCTTTGCGAACTTGACGTGCTCGATCGGGTCCATCACCACGGCGAGGCGAACATTGCTGCCCATCAGTGCTCCTTGGAAGCCAAAACCCGCGCTTGAGCGTACCTGGGAACTTACTCCGGAGATTATGTTCCGGAGAGCGCGTTTGAGCTCTCAGAAACGTGACGGAGCCGGCATAGCCGGGGGTGTGCCGATATGTTAAAACACGATGCTAATTACGTGCACGTAAGGGTATCGGCTGCAGGGATTTTCGGGCCCTGAAATGTCCGGCTCTCCCGGAGGTTTTTGAGCATGGGAACGACGATAGAAGAGCGGCTTGGGTCGGCCACGCCAAGCGGCGGCTCGACGCTCAAGGGTCTCAAGGTCCTGGTCATCGACGACAGCAAGACCATCCGGCGCACGGCCGAGACGCTGCTGGCCAAGGAGGGCTGCGAAGTGTTCACGGCCGTCGACGGTTTCGATGCGCTCGCCAAGATTGCCGATCATCAACCCGATATCGTGTTCGTCGACATCATGATGCCGCGGCTCGATGGCTATCAGACCTGCGCGCTGATCAAACACAACAAGGTGTTCCGCTCCATCCCGGTGATCATGCTGTCCTCCAAGGACGGTCTGTTCGATCGCGCCCGCGGACGCATCGTCGGGTCGGAGCACTACCTGACCAAGCCGTTCACCAAAGACGAACTGCTTGGCGCGATCGAGTCGCACGTCGGGAGATGAAGCATGGCACTGATCCTCATCGTCGATGACTCGCCGACCGAAGTGCACGTGATGCAAAAGGCGCTGGAGCGCCATGGCTACCGTACCGCGTGGGCCGGCGACGGCGCCGAAGCCATCCGGCTGGCCCGACAGATGCATCCGGATCTGATCTTCATGGATATCGTCATGCCGGGAATCAACGGCTACCAGGCGACGCGCACGCTGCTGAACGATCCCAACACCAGCGCGATTCCGATCGTGATGGTGACGTCGAAGGGGCATGAGGCTGATCGCGTCTGGGGATTACGGCAGGGCGCGGTCGACTATCTGATCAAGCCGGTGTCGCCCGACCAACTGGTCGAGAAGGCACAGGCGACGCTTGCCGCCTGACATGCAGGAGGGAGTAGCGCTCAAGAGCCTGCGCGATCGGCCGTTCGAGCTTCTGGCCGAGCTCGAGCGCCGTGGTCGCGCCGTGACTGCGAGCGCCGCCACCGATGCGGAGAAGGTCGGCGAGTGGGTGGGAGTGGCGCTGCGTATGGCCGGGGAGCTTTATCTGGTGGCACGCGAAGAAGCGCGTGAGGTGCTGGGCGTGCCGGCTCAGCTCACGCGCGTACCTGGCGCCAAGAGTTGGATTCTCGGCATTGCCAATGTGCGCGGCCAGCTGCTGCCGATCATCGACCTGCGCGCCTATCTGGGCAGCGGCGCGACGCCCAATGCGCGCGCGTCGCGCGTGATTGTGGTCAATCATCGCGACATTCCGGCCGGCCTCGTGGTCGATGAAGTCCTGGGCTTCCGGCGCTTCGCCGACGCCGAGTTCACCGCCGACGTGCCGCCCACGATCGTGCGCTGCGATCGCTACATCGCGGGCTCGTTCCGGCGCGGCAACGAGCAATGGCCGGTGCTCGGCCTGCGTGCCCTGGTCGAAGACCCGGCCTTCAGCGAGGCGAGTGCATGAGTCGTGCCGAGACATCGATGCGCGTGCGGCGGCCGCAGCGGCTGGCGCTGATCGCGGCAGCACTGGTGGTGCTGGCGGCGATCGGCAGCGTGCTTGTGCCGCAACTGCGCATGTCACCGGCGTTGCTGGCATTGCCGGCGCTGTTGGCGCTACTGGCTTTGGTGCCGATCGCGATGCTGTTCTCGCATCTGCGCCGTGCCGCCGAGAGCGCGGCACAGGCACAGCGCGTGGCCGAGACGCAGCGGCTCGAGAGCGAACGCAATCAACAGGCCATCATGCGCCTGCTGGACGAGATGTCGAACCTCGCCGAGGGCGACCTTACTGTGCAGGCGACCGTCACTGAAGACATCACCGGGGCGATCGCCGATTCGGTCAATTACGCGGTCGAGGCGCTGCGCAAGCTGGTAACGACCATCAGCCAGTCCGGAATCCAGCTCGATGGCGCGGCGCGCCAGACGCAGGCGCTGGCCTCGCACCTGGCACGCGCCAGCAACGCGCAGTCGAAGCAGATCGGCTCGGCCACCGAGTCGATCGGGGCCATGGCCTCATCGATCGAGGAAGTCTCCGGCAATGCCGAGCGCGGCGCCGATGTGGCGCGGCATTCGGTCGACGTGGCGCACAAGGGCGGCGACGCAGTGCGGCGTACCATCGATGGCATGAACATGATTCGCGAGACCATCCAGGAGACCAGCAAGCGCATCAAGCGCCTGGGCGAGAGCTCGCAGGAGATCGGCAACATTGTCGAGCTGATCAGCGATATCGCCGAGCAGACCAATATTCTGGCGCTCAATGCCTCGATCCAGGCGTCGATGGCCGGTGAGGCCGGCCGCGGTTTCGCCGTGGTGGCCGACGAGGTGCAGCGCCTGGCGGAACGCGCCGCCAATGCCACCAAGCAGATCGAGGTGCTGGTGCGCACGATTCAGACCGATACTAACGAGGCGGTAGTGTCGATGGAGCGCAGCACCACCGATGTGGTCGGCGGCGCGCTGCTGGCGGAGAATGCCGGCGCCGCGCTGCAGGAGATCGAACAGGTGTCGAATCAGATCGCCAGTCTGGTGCAGAACATTTCCGCAAGTGCCCGCAGCCAATCCACCGCGGCACAGAATATCGCGCGCAACATGCAGGTGCTGCGCGAGATCAGCGCGCAGTCGGCCGATTCCACCAGCGCCACCTCGCACGCGATCGCCAAGCTCGCCGACCTGTCGGCGTCGTTGCGCAAGTCGATCACCGGCTTTCGCCTGCCCGGGGGCGGTACCGAGATGAGCGGCCTGCATCGTACGTTGCCCGATTCGGAAGCGACCCAGAACTCGAAGTCGGCCGTAACCGGTGTTTCGCCCCTGGCGTCACCCACGGCCACGGGCGCCTATGCGAACCCGAAGGTCAAGGTGCTCGGCGGCTCCTGAGTGGGGCCCCGGCAGCCAATGAACATGCAGCATGACTGAGCTGGCCACACAAACCTTGCACATGGTCGCGCGCGAGATCAGCGTCGCGCTCGCCGACGGCCGTGCTGCGCTTGAAGCACACGTCGAGCAGCCTGGCAACATGGAGCTGCTCGAGCGTTGCCGGCACGAACTGCACCAGGTACAGGGTGTGCTGCGGCTGCTGGAGATCTACGGCGCTGCGCTGCTGGCCGAGGAAATGGAGCAGGTGGCGCGCTACCTGATCAGCCTCGGCACCGAACGCCGGAACCAGGACGAGACGCTCGACGCGCTGATGCGCTCGATGGTGCAGCTGCCCGGTTACCTGGAGCGCGTGCTCGCGGGCGGGCGCGATCTGGCGCTGGTGCTGTTGCCGTTGCTGAATGACCTGCGCGCGGTACGCGGCAGCGCGCTGCTGTCGGAAGGCACGCTGCTGCTGCTCAATCTCAAGTCCGATCGCCAGGCGCAGCCGGCGGCACCGGTACCGGGAGAGCCGCCGCTGTCGGTCGGGCAATGGGCGCGGCGCCTGCGCGCCCGCTTTCAGACCGGGCTGATCGGCTGGATACGCGGCGAGCGCAGCGAACAGAATCTCGAGATCATGGCCGCGGTTGCCACGCGCCTGGAGCAGGTGGCCGCAACGCAGCCGGTATTCCAGTTGTGGTGGGTGGTCGGCGCACTGATCGAATCGTTGCGCGAGAACGGCGTCGACGGCAGCATCTCGGTGAAGCGGCTGCTGGGTCTGGCCGATCGCGAGATGAAGCGGCTGTTCGACCAGGGCGAGGGGCGCTACGCGCAGCACCCGCCGGTCGAGCTGCTCAATAACGTGCTGTACTACATCGCGCGCTCCGGCAGCGGCGGCCCGCGCGTCGCGGCCGTGCGCGCCTCGTTCCGGCTCAATGAACTGTTGCCGGTCGACGAATCCATCGAGCAGGAGCGCGAGAATCTGTCGGCGCCCTCGATCAAGCTGATGCACACCGTGGCTGCGGCGATCCGCGAGGATCTGTCGAAGGTCAAGGACGTGATGGATATCTACGTGCGGCGCGGCGGCGGCCAGGCCGAAGAACTGGTGCCCCAGGTCGCACTGCTGAAGAAGATCGGCGATACGCTCGGCGTGCTTGGCCTGGGCGGGCTGCGCGCCCGCGTGCAGGAGGCCACCGGAAAGCTCGAAGGCATCATTGCCGGCACCGAGGCCAACAGCGAGTCGGCGCTGGTGCAGGTGGCAGCGGGTCTGATCAAGGTCGAGGACCATCTCGACGATGACCTGGTCGGGCTGATCCTGCCACGCAATAAGAACGCGGCGGGCGATGGCGAGTCACCGGACCAGGACTTCCAGCAGGTGCAGGGAGCGGTGCTGCGCGAGTGCATAGTCAATCTCGCGCGCATCAAGGAGTATGTGGCGCAGAACGTCAGCGGCACGCTCGATGCTGCCGGCTTCGACAACTGGCCGGAGCTCATGCGCGGCATCAACGCCGGCCTGCTGATGCTCGGCAAGTCGCGCGCGGTGGAGATCATCGAGGAGATCACGACGCACCTGAAGCGCGTGATGCAGCCCGGCGGCACCACGCTGGCGCCCGATTACCTGGATCGGCTGGCCGACGCGATCGTCAGCCTCGAGTATTACATCGAGACCCTGCAGGCCGGTCGCAGCGATCCCTGGTACATGCTGGACAACGCTCGAGTCTGTCTCGATGCGCTCAAGCGCGCCCCGGAGCGCGTCGCGCCCCCGACGGTGACGGCGGCCACTACCGGCAGCTATGCCAAGACACTGCTGATTGACCGCTCGCCGCCTCCGGGCGAGACCACCGATATACGACGGCTCGAACTGCCGCCGACACCGCCGCCGCTGCTGGCCGCCGCCGCTGGCGCCGCCTCGCTGCACGACGAAACTATTCCGGATCCGGACCTGATCCAGCTGTTCGTCGAGGAAGCCAAAGAGGAACTGGCGAAGATCGAGCGGCAGTTTCCGATCTGGGATCACAGTCCGCTCGAGATCGATGCGCTGCTGGTGGTCAGGCGTTCGTTCCATACGCTCAAGGGCAGCGGCCGCATGGTCAATGCGCGCGCCATCAGCGACTTTGCCTGGGCGATCGAAAATCTGCTCAACCGCATTCTGGATGGCACGCTGCAACGCTCGCCGCCGGTGCTGCAGACGCTGCGTGCGGCGATAGCGGGGCTGCCGCAGCTGATCGCGGAACTTGAAGCCGGAAACCCCGACCGCACCGATCTTGCGCCTCTGGCCGCACGGGCGCATGCGCTCGCGAGTGGTCGCGAAGAGCTCGCGGTCGCGCCGACACCTGCCCTAGACGCTGCGCGCGAGGCGACCTCCGCCAGCGCCGCGTACCACGTCGAGCCGCCGCAGCCGGCCCCCACCAGGGCTGCTGGCGCAGGATCCGTCGCGTCCGCGGCTTCGGAACCCGCGTTTTCGGAACCCGATCCCGCGTTGCGCGAGATCTATGCCCGCGAGACGGCGAGTCACGTCAGCATCGTGCGTGGATGGCTGGCGCGCGAGCGGCGCATGGGCGGGCCGCACGTGCTGCCCGAAGAGGTCTATCGCGCCTGCCACACGCTGGCCGGCAGCTCGACCATGGCCGAAGCGCGCCACGGCATACGCCTGGCCGATCCGATGAACCACTGGCTGCGCAAGGCCTTCGATAGCGGTGTCGGCCTCGACGATTCGGATCTGATCCTGCTCGGCGACTGCATGGTCGCGATGGAGGCGGTCGCCGGCCACCTCGACGAGGGTACCGGCTTCTTCGTGATGCACGACACGCTACGCGGCCGCATCGCGCGTGCCGAACTTGATTTGGACCGCCGCATCGCCGAGGCCAACGAGATTGCAGGGCGCAGCAGCATCAGCCTGTCGGTACCGCCGCTGCTCAGGGATGCCGAGCCATCGATACGCCCGGACGCGGCGCAACGCCTGCCGCCGGAAGTCTTGCAGCCGGAGCCGGTTCCGACGCCGACGCCGCTGACGCCACCCGCGGCAGTCAAACCGCCGCCTGCGCGCGCGCCGGTCGCACCGGTCACGGACACGAGCGAAGCGGAACACGCCGATTTCGACCCCGAGATCGCAGCGATCTTCGCCGAAGAGGCGGTTGAGCTGCTCGAAGCCGCAGAGTCGGCGCTGGCCGCCTGGAACGCATCGCCCAACGACGGTGGGCAGGTGGCGGCATTGCGCCGCCCGCTGCATACGCTCAAGGGGGGTGCGCACATGGCGGGCATCGACGCCATGGGTCAGCTGGCACACGAACTTGAAAGCCTGGTCGGCCGCATCGAGATTGGCCTCGCCAGCGCTGATGAAGCGGCCCGCGGCGTGGCCCAGGAAGCGCTCGATGAGCTGGCGCGCATGCGCGAGACCACCGCGTCGGGCCGGCCGGCAGCCACTGCCCCGGCGCTGATCGCACGTATTCAATCGGTCGCTGCCGGAGAGACTCCGGCGCCAGCGGCACTCGGGCCGGCCGCGCCGATCATGCCGCCCCCCCCGGTCGAGGCGCCGCCGTTCGAAGCCGCGCCGTTTGAAGCCTCGGCGATCGAAGACTGGCCGTTCGAAGCCGCCAGCGAAGCGGTTGCCGAGACGTCCAATGCCCCTGTATTGTGGATGCCCTGCTATAGACGGGCTCG
>Ga0209734_1000016_pt1 | contig 15525 bp, 9 predicted proteins | sample BlaSpr_A8_OM1_M2_FD_187981 | JGI IMG/M metagenome (GOLD analysis project Ga0209734, IMG submission 187981) | Forest soil microbial communities from Thunder Bay, Ontario, Canada - Black Spruce, Ontario site 2_A8_OM1_M2 (SPAdes) (version 2) | ecosystem: Environmental > Terrestrial > Soil > Boreal...
CATCGCCTCATCGGGTCCGAGCACGAATGCCGTCTTCGACAGCCCGTCGGTGCGCGTCGCGGTCGGTGCGATGACTGTGGCGCTGCGCACCTTGCTGGCCGAATGTCCGGTGTGAGGATCGATGATGTGGTGGTAGCGCACGCCGCCCTCATCAAAATAGCGCTCATAGTCGCCGGAGGTCGAGAACGCCGAGTCCACCAGCGGTATGCGGGTAATGACCTGGTCGGGGTGGTCCGGATGTCGGATGCCCACTACCCACGGGCGGCCGAATCGATCACCGATCACGCGACTGTCGCCGCCGGCGTTCACCAGCGCGTGGGTGTAGCCGCGCGCCTGCAGAATCTCGATGCCTCGATCGACCGAATAGCCCTTGGCGATGCCGCCCAGATCTATGCGCACACCCGGCCGCGAAAAGCGCACCGAGTGCGTCCTGGCATCGAGCAGCACGTGCCGAAAGCTCACCGCCGGCAACGCCGCCTCGATCTGGCTTTCGGTCGGTTTCTTGTGCTCACGAAAATCGTACATGTAGCCGACACTGGCGTAAGTGATATCGAATGCGCCTTCCGTGATACGCGAGTACTCGAGCGCCGTGCCCAGCAGCTTGAACAGTTCCAGGCTGATCGGCACCGGCTGCCTGGCCGCGAGCGCGTTGACCCTGGAGACCTCGCTGCTCGGTTTGTAGGTGCTCATGGTGTCATCGATGTGCCGCATTTCGTCCATCACGGCATCGATCGCTGCCTCGCCCTTGGCCTGGTCATCGGCCCAGATCTCCACGTAGATGCGCGTACCCATGATGCCGTCGACGGTGCGTGACAGCCATTGCGCATGCGCCGGTGCCGCGGCCAGCATGCTCATCAGCAGCAGCGCGCCTGGAGCTCGGCTCATGCCGGTGCGGCCGCAAGACCCGCCGCCTCGAGCAAACCCTTCTGGGCCAGCCAGTCGCGATTGAACAGTCGCGACAGATACTTCGAGCCGGTATCGCACAGCACCGTGACCACTGTATGCCCGGGCCCCAGGTCGCGTGCAACGCGCACCGCTGCTGCGACATTGATTCCGCTGGTGCTGCTGACGAACAGCCCCTCTTCACGCAGCAACCGGTACACGTAATGAACGGTCTCAGCGTCCTCGACGTACACCGCATCGTCGATCGGCGCATCCTGCATGTTGGCCGTGATGCGTCCGATGCCGATGCCCTCGGTGATCGAGCCGCTGCCGGTGGCTTTGACCACGCCGTGGCGGATGAACTCATACAGAGCGCTTCCGGGCGGATCGGCAAGCACCGTGCGCACTTTGGAATTACGCGACTTGAGGTACTCCGACACCCCCGCCACCGTGCCACCGGTGCCGCTGGCGGCGACGAAGGCATCGATGCGCCCGTCGGTCTGCTGCCAGATCTCCGGACCTGTGGTCTCAACGTGGGCCCGGCGGTTGGCGGTGTTATCGAACTGGTTACTCCAGAAGGCGTTCGGCAGTTCCTGCGCCAGTCTGCCAGCGGTCCTCTGGTAGTGGTTCGGATCGCTGTAAGGCACCGTCTTGACCCGGCGCACCTCGGCTCCCAGTGCCTCGATCAACGCGTATTTTTCCGGCGATTGGTTATCGGGCATGACGATCACGCAGCGATAGCCGCGTGCGTTGCAGACATGCGCCAGGCCGATGCCGGTATTGCCGGCGGTACCTTCCACTACGGTACCGCCAGGCTTGAGTAGGCCGCGCTGCTCGGCGTCGAGCACGATGCCACGCGCAGCACGATCCTTGACCGAGCCACCCGGATTCATGAATTCCGCCTTACCAAGAATCTTGCAGCCGGTCTCATCGCTTACGCGCCGCAGCCGGATCAACGGCGTGCGGCCGACCGCATCGACGAAGTCGCTGACGATATTCATGCGTTGGCGGCTCCGCGCACGACCAACGCCTGCACCAAATCTGCGGACTGCGCGGCCCGGCGCGCCACTTCGCCGACGATCAGCAGCGCCGGCGCCGCTACTTGCGCGTGCTGCGCCCGCGCGCTGATATCGTCCAGGCAGCCGGCGATGACCCGCTGCCCGGGCAGTGTCGCCTGCTCGACGATGGCGACCGGGCGTTCGGCCGCGGCGCCATGCGCGCGCAGCAGCTCGACGATCCGCGGCAGCTGTGCCACGCCCATGTAGAACACAACCGTCTGCATCGGCGCCGCGAGCGAGCGCCAATCGAGCTGTTCCGCGCCTGCGCCGGTTGCGGTGACAAAGGTGACCGCTGGCGCCACACCGCGCTGAGTCAGCGGCAGCGCCGCCGACGCGGCCGCGCCCAACGCCGCGGTGATGCCAGGCACCACGATCACCGGAATGCCAGCGCGCCGCAACAGGTCGAGCTCCTCGCCGCCGCGCCCGAAGATGAATGGATCGCCGCCTTTGAGGCGCGCCACGCGCATTCCTCGACCCGCATACTCGAGCAACAGCGAATGAATGCGTTCCTGCGTGACGCGGTGCCGGCCGGATTCCTTGCCGACATAAATCCGCTCGGCGTCACGCCGCGCGCGCTCGAGCACCGCCTGGCTCACCAGCCGGTCGTACAGCACCACGTCGCTCTGTTGAAGCAGCTGCAGTGCGCGCAGCGTCAGCAGGTCCGGGTCGCCGGGCCCGGCGCCAATCAGATAGACCTCGCCGCGCAGCCGTTGCGTGCCGTCGGCGGCCGCGCGCAGCTCGGCATCCAGCAGCGCCTCGGCCTCGTGCGTGCCGCCGGCGAACACCTTGCTGGCGATGCTGCCGGCGAACAGCCGGTCCCAGAAGCGCCGCCGCTGCTCGATATCGGGCAGCGCCCGCTGGACGCGCTCGCGCGCGCCACCCGCCAGCCGCGCCAGATCACCGAGCCGCTCGGGCAGCATCGCCTCGAGCTGGGCGCGCACCCGCCGCGCCAGCGTCGGCGACTGTCCCGAGCTGCCGATGGCGACCACGAGCGGCGATCGATCGACAATGGCCGGCATGACGGCGGACGAGGCTGCGGCATCGTCCACGACGTTGACGAAGATGCCGCGCGCTGCGCCGGCGGCGGCCACCGCGTGATTGACTTCACTGCGATCGGTGGCCGCGATGGCGAATATTGCGCCATCGAACTGCCGCGGCTCGAACTCGCACGCCAGGTGTTCGATGCGGCCGGCATCGCGATACATCGCCAGCTCTGCATGCAGCCGTGGTGCCACCACCCGCACGCGCGCATGAGCTTTCAGCAGCAGTTCGACCTTGCGCGTGGCCACGGCGCCGCCACCGACCACCAGTGCCAGCTGATCGCGCAGATTGAGAAATACCGGCAGATAATCCATGGGCCGACTTTAGCGGATCGGACGACGCTTGACCTCGGCGGCCGGGGTTGGCCCGGCCGATGTAGCTAGCTGACCGTGGCCGGTCGGCGCCGCGGGTGCAGGCCGCACTCGCGGGACTCAGGTTTTTCCCACCACCAGCGGCCGGCACGATGGTCGGCTCCCGGCTCCACGGCCCGCGTGCAGGGTGCACAGCCGATGCTCGAATAGCCGCGATCATGCAGCGGGCTGTAATAGAGCTGATGGGCGCGGATATAGGTCCAGATCTCCGCTTCCGCCCAGTCGAGCAGCGGGCTGATCTTCTGCAGACCGGTGCGCTCGTCCAGCGCCACGGGCTGGGCCGCGGCGCGCTGCTGCGACTGTTCGTGGCGCACGCCGGTCACCCAGGCGCGGTAACCCGCTACCGCGCGATTGAAGGGCTCGACCTTGCGAATCTGGCAGCAGCTGACGCGCTCGCCCAGACTGTTGTAGAAGCCATTGATGCCGTGCTCGCGCACGTAGTCCTGCACCGCCTGCGCATCCGGGTAATACAGCTTGATTCGCCGGTGATAGCGGCGTTCAAGGCGTTCGAGCAGTATCAGGGTCTCCTCGGGCAGCCGACCGGTGTCGATGCTGACGATGTCGATTTCGGGCACCTGCGTGCAGATCAGGTCGGTGAGCACCATGGCTTCGGCGCCAAGGCTGCTGGCATACACCACTCGCCCGTGATCACGCACCCCCTGGCGCAGCAGCCCGAGGCTGGCTTCCACCTTGGCGGCGAGCGCCGGATCGATCGGGGTCTGGTGGGTGGCGGCCGTCGGCATAAGGGGCGGATTCTGCCCGCCCGACTCATAACATTGGCTTATAAGTTAAGGACCGTGGCCGCGCTGGCGGCTTGCATCGCAGGCCGTGACGGCGGCACGGGGCATGTGACAATGCGTGACCGCCGGCCGGCAGCCTCGCGGCACACTGTCAGCCTCGCGATCAACTTCCAATTATCGGAAACTGCATTGAGCTCTCTCGATCTGCGCCGTTTGCGTCAAAACGAGCATGTCCGTGCGCTAACGCGCGAGGTCCACGTACAGCTCGACCAGCTGATCCAGCCGCTGTTCGTTGCCGAGGCCATCACGCATCCCGAGCCGGTACCCGGCCTCACCGGGGTACATCAGGAGAGCCCCGAATCGCTGCTGCGTCAGGTCGAGCGGGACCTGAAGGCCGGCGTGACGAAGTTCCTGCTGTTCGGCGTTCCTCGGGCGCGCGCCGAGCGCCAGATCGACTGGTCGTTCACCGCGAGCCAGGTGCGGGCGCTGAAGGCACGCTTTGGCCGCGACATCTGGCTCGCCACCGACGTCTGTCTGTGCTCATCGACGCCCCACGGCCACTGCGGCGTGCTCAATGCCGAGGGCGATCATCTGGACAACGATGCCAGCGTGGCCGAACTGGTGCAGGCCGCTCTGGCCTATGCCCAGGCCGGCGCCGACTGTGTCGCCCCGAGCGACATGATGGATGGACGCGTCGGCGCGATCCGCACCGCACTCGACGGCGCCGGGCTCGAGCGCACCATTCTGATGAGCTACGCGGTCAAATTTCACTCAACGCTGTACGGGCCATTTCGGCTCGCGGCCGATTCCGCGCCGAAATCCGGCGCGGCACTGAAGGACCGAGCCAGCTATCAACTCGATCCGGCGCGCCCGAACGACGCCTGGCTGTGCGCCGAGCGCGATGCCGCTGAGGGCGCCGACATCCTGATGGTCAAACCCGGGCTGCCGTATCTGGATCTATTGCGCGAGCTGTCGCGCGCAATCCGCAAACCGTGGGCGGTGTATCACGTCAGCGGCGAATTCGCGGCGCTCGAAGCGCTGGTCGCTCAAGGCCTTGCCAATCGCGCGGCACTGCACCGGGAGATCCTGATCGCGTTCCGGCGCGCCGGCGCGAGCATGATCATTACCTATGGCGCGCGCTTTGCGTGCGACTGGCTTGCCACTTGAGCGGCCGGGGCAAGCGCTCCGAGGAGCTGTTCATGCGCGCACGGCGCGTGTCGCCGGGCGGCGTACATTCCCCGGTGCGCGCGTTTCGCGGCGTCGGCGGCACGCCGCGCTTCATGACCGGCGGCGCCGGCGCCTATCTGCGCGACGTCGACGGCCGCGATTACCTCGATTTCTGCATGGCATTCGGGCCTTTGATCCTGGGTCACGCCGACACGGGGGTGCGGCTCGCCGCCGAAGCGGCACTGGCACGCGGCTGGAGCCTCGGCACCGCCGAGCCGTACAGCCTGGAACTGGCGGAATTGATTACGGCCCGCGTGCCCTGGGTCGAGAGCATTCGATTCGTCAATTCCGGAACCGAAGCGGTGATGTCGGCGCTGCGCGTTGCGCGCGCGGCGACCGGACGCGCGAAGATTCTGAAATTCGAAGGCTGTTACCACGGACACACCGACTCGATGCTGCTGCGCGCCGGTTCCGGCCTCGCCGAAGCGCCGCTGCCCGACAGCGCCGGCCTGGCGCCCGACGTGGTGCGCGAGACCCTGATTGCGCCGCTCGACGACCAAGCCGCGCTGCAGGCGATGTTCGTGCGGCACGGGCACGAGATCGCCGCGGTGATCATCGAGCCGCTGCCGGCCAACTATGGCTTGCTGCCGCAACGTGCCGAGTTCCTGCAGGCGATCGCCCAGGCCGCGCGCGCCCACGGCGCGCTGCTGATCTTCGATGAAGTAATCTCGGGCTTCAGGCTTTCATTTCAGGGCTACGCTGGCCTTAGCGGCATTCGCCCCGACCTGCTGACCTATGGCAAGGTCATCGGCGGCGGTTTTCCGGTCGGCGCCTATGGCGGCCGCCGCGAGCTGATGGAATTGGTCGCACCGGCCGGGCCGGTCTACCAGGCCGGCACGTTGAGCGCGAACCCGCTGGCGATGTGCGCCGGACTGGCGACCTTGCAGCGCCTGGAGGATGGTCGGCTATACCAGCGGCTCGAGGACCTCGGCGCCAGACTGCAGCACTTGCTCAGTGGCGTGGCCGGACTCGCCCTGCAGCGCGTCGGTTCGATATTCTGGATCTGCCGTTCCGCCAGCGGCTTTGCCGCGAGGCCGATGCGCGCGCTGCAGCATCTGCCGCCCGATGCCGGCCAGTGCTTTGCGCCGCTGTTTCATTCGCTGCTCGAACGCGGGATCTACCTGGCACCCAGCGCTTTTGAAGTCGGCTTTCTGTCCGCGGCGCATACCGAAGCCGACATCGATGCACTCGCGCAGGCGCTGCTCGCGCCTGAGACCTCAGCCCTCGGCGGTGGCAACAGCGGCTGATGCGGGCTCGGTGGGCGCGGGTTCGGCTGGCGCCGCCTTGTTGATCGATGTCGCCGTCAGGCTGCCGGCCGCAGTCACCGGCACAATCGCGGTCAGCAGCTGCACGCTATGGGCCGCGACGTCGATCGCCGGACGCTCGATTTCCTGATCCGCGCCGCGCACGTCGGCGGTATTCAGGCGCAGCCACCAGTGAAACCTCGGTTCTGGCAGCTGAAAACTGTGCGAGTCGGAGGTGTTGTTGGTCAGCAATAGGCTGATTTCGACGCGCGCCTCATCCAGCTGCCGCGCCCGGCGCACGCTCAGCAGCCGGCCTTCGGTGTACTGCCAGTCTTCGGGCCGCATGATGTCGCCGCTTTCGTCGAACCACTCGATATCGCGTACCTGCGGCAGCGGCTCGATGCGTCCGTGCTGATAGTAATCGCTGCGCAAGCTGCAGAACTCGCGGCGCAATTTGATCAGCCGCGTTACATAGGCACGCTGCTCGGCTCCTGCCGACGACAGCGCCTGCGTCCAGTCATACCAGGACAGCTCGTTGTCCTGGGCATAGGGGTTGTTGTTGCCACGCTGGGTGCGGGCGCATTCATCGCCACCAAGCAGCATCGGCGTGCCATGCGAAAACAGCAGGGTCGCGAGCATCGCGCGCTTGACCGACTCGCGCGTCGCCTGCACCGCCGCATCGTCCGTGGGCCCCTCCACGCCCCAGTTGTTGCTGGCATTGTTGTCGGTGCCGTCGCGGTTGTCTTCGCCATTGGCCTCATTGTGTTTCTGGTTGTAGCTGACCCAGTCGTGCAGCGTGAAACCGTCGTGCGCGGTGATGAAGTTCAACGACGCCCAGGGACGGCGGCCGTGGTGATCGAACAGATCGGCCGAGCCCTGCAGGCGCGCGGCCAGCGCGCCGCGCAAACCCGAATCCCCGCGCCAGAATCGGCGCACGTCGTCACGAAACTTGTCGTTCCACTCGGCCATGCCGGCCGGATGATTGCCAACCTGGTAGCCGCCGGGCCCCAGGTCCCAGGGCTCGCCGATCAGCTTGACGCGCGCCAGCGTCGGGTCCTGCAACATCGCATCGAAAAAGCCGGAACCCGGATCGTAGCCGTCGTGTTCGCGTCCCAGCGTCACACTCAGGTCGAAGCGAAAGCCGTCGACGTGGAATTCCTCGACCCAGTAGCGCAGCGAATCGAGCGTCAGCTGTATCACGCGCGAGTGCGAGAAATTCACGGTATTGCCGGTGCCGGTGTCGTTGACGCAGTGGCGCAGGTTGTCCGACACCAACCGATAGTAGGCGGAATTGTCGAGCCCGCGCATGCTCAGGGTCGGACCCATTTCGCTGCCTTCGCCGGTGTGGTTGTAGACCACATCGAGCAGCACTTCGATGCCCGCCGCATGCAGCGCCTTGATGGCCGTCTTGAGCTCGTCGAGCCCGCCATCGGACAGGTAGCGCGGCTCGGGTGCGAAATAGGCGAGCGTGTTGTAACCCCAGTAATTGGCCAGCCCGCGTTCCACCAGCCCGCGATCGTTGACGAACGCATGAATGGGCAGCAACTCGATGGCCGTGATGCCGACGCTCTTGAGATAGTCGACTGTGCGTTCGTGCCCGAGCGCTGCCGCGGTGCCGCGCAGTTGGTCGGGAATTCCCTCGAGCCGTATCGTCAGCCCGCGCAGATGCGTCTCGTAGATGATCGTATCGGTCCACGAGGTCCGCGGCGGCCGGTCATCGCCCCAGTCGAAGCGATCGAGCATAACCACGGCCTTGAGGCTGGCGAACGCACTGTCGCGCCGATCGAACGACAGGTCGGCGCGAGGCGAGGTCGTCCGGTAGCCGTAGAGTGCGTCGCTCCAGCGCATCGCACCGGAGAGTTTGCGCGCGTACGGATCTAGCAGCAGTTTGTTGACGTTGTAGCGATGACCCTGCTCCGGCAGGTATGGTCCGTGTGCGCGGTAGCCGTACAGCTGGCCTGGCTTGACGCCAGGGACGTACCCGTGCCAGACGCCGTCGGTGCACTCGCGCAGCGCCAGTCGCCGCAGCTCCTGCCGGCCGCCGGCGTCGAACAGGCAAAGATAGACTTGCTCGGCGTTACCCGCAAAGACGGCAAAATTGCAGCCTGCGGAATCGCAGGTCGCCCCGAGCGGATAAGCGGTACCCGCAAGCGGGGCTTTCGGCAGGTCGGAAGGCATGCACGGCGATCCTCAGTAGCGATCACCCCCCGTGGCGCAACAATACAGTGGCCAGCGGAGGGAGTGTTAGTTCGAGTGAAAACGGTTGTCCATGCGAAGGCGCGGTACTGGTCTGCAGCCGCCCGCCATTGCCGAGATTGGAGCCGCCGTATAGCTCGGAATCGGTGTTCAGGATTTCGCGCCACAAGCCGGCGCGCGGCGCGCCGATCCGATAGTGCATGCGCGGTACCGGTGTGAAGTTGCAGACCGCGATCACCGGCGCCGAATCGGCGTGGCCCTGGCGATAGTAGGCGTAGATACTGTTGCTGTTGTCGTCGGCGACGATCCAGCGAAAGCCGGCGCTGTCGCAATCGAATACGTGCAGCGCGGGTTCCTGCCGATAGAGGCGATTCAGGTCGGCGACCAGCGTTTGCACACCGCGGTGCAGGGGATGTTCGAGCGCCACCCAGTCGAGCTGGCCGTCATGATCCCATTCCCAGTCCTGGCCGAATTCACCGCCCATGAACAGCAGCTTCTTTCCGGGCTGCGTCCACATGAAGCCGAAGTAGGCGCGCAGATTCGCGAACCGCTGCCAGGTATCTCCCGACATGCGTCCGATCAGCGAGCCCTTACCGTGCACCACTTCATCGTGCGACAGCGGCAGCACGAAGCGCTCGGAAAACGCGTACAGCAGCCCGAAGGTCATGTCGTGGTGATCGTAAGAGCGATGCACCGGATCGTGCTTCATGTAGCGCAGCGTGTCGTGCATCCAGCCCATGTTCCATTTATAGGAGAATCCCAGGCCCCAGTCGCGCGTCGAGCGCGTGACGCCGGGCCAGGCCGTCGATTCCTCGGCAATCATCAGCGCGCCGGGAAATCGCTGCGCCACGGCATCGTTCAGATGCCGCAGTAAGTCGATGGCCTCGATGTTCTCGCGGCCGCCGTACTTGTTAGGGATCCATTCGCCTTCGCGCCGCGCATAGTCGCGGTAGAGCATCGAGGCGACAGCATCGACCCGCAGACCATCGATGTGATAGCGCTCGATCCAGTGCAGTGCGCTCGACACCAGAAATGCGTGCACTTCGCGCCGACCCAGGTTGTAGATTGCGGTATTCCACTCCTGATGAAATCCTTCGCGCGGGTCGGTGTGCTCGTACAGCGCGGTGCCGTCGAACCAGGCCAGGCCATGGGCGTCGGTGGGAAAGTGCCCGGGCACCCAGTCGAGAATCACGCCGATACCAGCGGTGTGACAGCGATCGACAAAACGCGCGAATGCGGCCGGCTCGCCGAATGTGGCCTGCGGCGCATATTGACTCAGGACCTGGTAGCCCCAGGAGCCGCTGAACGGATGCCCCATTACCGGCATCAGCTCGATGTGCGTGAAGCCCAGGGCGATGACATGGGCAAGCAGCTGATCGCCGAGCTCGTCCCAGTTCAGCGAGCGAGCGCCCTCATTCGCCACGCGCCGCCACGATCCGGCATGCACCTCGTAGATCGACAGCGGCGCATGCAGCAACGCGCTGTTGGCGGCGCGCGCTTCGATCCAGTGCGCATCATTCCAGCGAAACGGCGCCGGATCCGGCACCACGGAGGCGGTGCGCGGCGGCGCCTCGGTCTGCAGCGCCACCGGATCGGACTTGAGCGGCAACAGGCCGTCAGGACCGAGGATTTCGTACTTATAAAGAGTGCCAATCGGCAGCCGCGGAATAAACAGCTCCCACACACCGGCCTCGACGCGCTTGCGCATCGGATGGCGGCGACCGTCCCAGACGTTGAAGTCGCCGACGACGGAAACGCGCTGCGCGTTCGGCGCCCAGACGGCGAAACGCACGCCGGCAACGCCATCGATGGTCATCGGCTGCGCCCCGAGGCAGCGGCCCAATTCGAGGTGGCTGCCTTCGGCGAGCAGGTAGATATCAAGTTCGCCCAGCAGCAGGCCGAACGAATACGGATCCTCGGTTTCCTGCACCTGGCCCCCCGGCCAGTGGATGCGCAGTCGATAGGCGGTAGCCGGAGGGATCACGGCGGCGAACAGACCCTGAGTCTGCAAGGGTTGCAGCGTCGCTAGCCGCGCGCCGCCGCGATCGATCGCCTCGACGCCTTGCGCCGGCGGCAGGTAGGCGCGCACCACAGTGCCGTGCGCGCAAGGCCGCGGACCGAGCAGCGCAAACGGGTCGCCGAGCCGGCCCTCCGCGAGTGCCTTGACCGCGGCGGGATCGCCCAGAAGTGCCGGATCGACGCGCGCCGCTGGCTCGCCGACCCGTCCAATGTCCTTAGCCGGCCCTGTCCGATGCTGCACGATTACCCCGACGGTTGGCGCACGCTCATGTGTGCCTCGGCCATGATAGCGCAAACCCCCACGGGCACCGCCTGCTGTCCGGCCGACAAGCGCCGTCAGACAAATACGGAATCGATGTCAGCGGGACGCCGCGGCGGCGGCGCGGCCGATCAGGCGAGGCCGCCCGAGCTGGCGCGCCGCCGGACCTGCACTACGGCCTCACTGCCATCCTGGTAGGCGACGCTGAAGTCGTTAAAGGCGCCAAGCGCGGCTTCCAGGTTCTCGCTCGGATCCAGATCGAAGCTGTCGAAGCCGCAGCGTGCGAGGAAAAACAGCTGATCGCGTTTGAGCACGCCGCGCGCGCGCAGTTCGCCGTCATAACGGTAGCGTTGACGCAGCGTTCGAGCCTGCGAGAATCCCCGGCCTTCGCCGATCCTGGGGAAATCAACCACGATCAGCTTCAGCAGCGGCAGGTGCGGCGCCAGAGGTTCAACCTCATCCGTCGGGCCGATCAGGACGGCAGCGCCGCCAGCGACAGCGTGGCCCGCCCTCAGCAGCGCGATGAACTGCGCCGCCGGCGGCACCAGACGCGTGTTCGGACCGGCCTCTTCGCCGGCATAGCGCGCGTCGTCGGCGACCAGCTCACGCCGGCGAATGATTCGTCTCATACACCCGCTCCTGAAATGGTTCGATGCCGATGCGCCGCACGGCATCGACAAAGCGTTCATCGTCCCCATGCCGCTCGCGGACATAGACTTCGAGCAGCCGCGCAATCGTGTCGGATACCTGCTCTTTCGGCACCGATGGGCCGATGACTTCGCCAAGCGCCGCCGGACCGGTCGACGAACCGCCGATGGTGATCTGATACCACTCCTTGCCGTGCTTATCGACGCCGAGAATCCCGATGTGGCCGATGTGATGATGGCCGCAGGCGTTCATACAGCCCGACATCTTGATCTCGATCGGGCCCAGGTCGTAGAGATAATCCAGATCGTCGAAGCGCGCGTGTATCTGCTTGGCCACGTCGATCGAGCCGGCATTGGCGAGACTGCAGAAATCCAGCCCGGGGCAGCAGATCATGTCGGTCAGCGTGCCGATATTGGCAGTCGCCAGTCCCAGCGCATCGAGCTCGCGCCAGACTTCGGCTAGCGCCGATTGCGGCACGTCGGCGAGCACCAGATTCTGGTCGTGGGTCGCGCGCACCATGCCGAAACTGACGCGATCGGCCAGCTGCGCCAGCGCATCCATCTGCTCGGCGCTGATGTCGCCGGGGGCCTCGCCGTGCTTCTTCAGCGACACGAACACCACACGATAGCCCGGGATCTTGTGGTGGCGCGTGTTGTAGCGCAGCCACGCGTCATACGCCGGCGAGCCGGAACTGACGCTGCCGATCTCGGGCGTACTGTGTTCCAGCCTCTGGTACGGCGGCGGTGCGAAGAAGCCGCGCATGCGTTCGACTTCATGCTGTTCGAGACGCGGCGCGAATTCGCGACCGACCTCGAACTCGTGCTCCACCTGGCGCGTGAATTCCTCCGCGCCCAGCGTGCGCAGCAAAATCTTGATGCGTGCCTTATGAATGTTGTCGCGGCGGCCGTAGCGGTTGTAGACGCGCAGGATCGCCTCGAGATAAGCCAGCAGATCGGCCTGCGGCAAAAAGCTGCGGATGAGCTTGCCCAGGATCGGCGTACGCCCGAGGCCGCCGCCGGCCAGGATCTCGAAGCCGATCTCGGCGTCCGGTCCGCGCTTGATGCGCACACCGACATCATGGATTTCGACCGCCGCGCGATCCGCCGGCGATGCGGTCACGGCGATCTTGAATTTACGCGGCAGATAGCTGAATTCCGGATGCAGCGCGGCCCACTGCCGAATGATCTCGCAGTACGGCCGCGGATCGGTGATCTCATCGGGCGCCACGCCCGCCAGATGATCGGCGGTGATATTGCGGATACAGTTGCCGCTGGTCTGAATAGCGTGCATCTCGACACTGGCCAAGTCGGCGAGAATATCGGGCACGCGCTCGAGCGCGGGCCAGTTGTACTGGATGTTCTGGCGAGTGGTGAAATGGCCGTAGTTGCGATCGTAGGTGCGGGCGATGTGCGCCAGCATGCGCAGCTGCGTCGTGGACAGCAGACCGTACGGAATCGACACCCGCAGCATCGGCGCGAAGCGCTGGATATACAGCCCGTTACGCAACCGTAGCGGACGAAACTCGTCCTCGCTGAGCTCGCCGGCCAGAAAACGGCGGGTCTGATCGCGGAACTGGGCCACCCGTTCGTTGACCAGGGTCTGGTCTATTTGGTCGTATCGGTACACGCGCCTGCTCTGAGTGGGCTAAAGCCCACTGTAATAGCGGCGCACGCCCGGATAAACCGGACGCCGGTTATGATCTTGGTGTGGATTTGTTATATCAACCGGTGGTCTGCAGGCCGCGGGCGATGCCACTCACGCTCGCCTGCAGCGCCTCGAACAGCTCGCGATTCTGCCGGCCGCTCGCGCGCCAGCGTTCCAGCAGATCAACCTGCATGAAGTGCATCGGATCGATATAGGGGTTACGCACCATGATTCCCCGCTGCAGCGTACGATCGGTGTCCAGCAGCGTCATGCACTCCTTGACTTCCAGCACCAGCGCGCAGCTACGCTCGTACTCCTCGCGCAGCTGCAGGCCATACGGGCGCAGTTCCGGCGGCGCCAGCCGGTCGTAATACCCCGCCACGCCCAGATCGGCGCGCGCCAGCATGGCCTCGATATCGTCGATCAGGCTGTGGAAAAACGGCCAGCCACGATAGCAGCGCCGCAGCAACCCGATGCCGCGCTCGCCCTTGGCGAATTCGAGTCCCGCGCCGGCGCCAAACCAGGCCGGCAGCATGTGTCGTGACTGCGACCAGGCAAGCACCCACAGCGCCGGCCGTATGGCTTCGACGCCGCCGCGCTCGCTGCGCTGCACCGGATAGGAACCGATCTGCATGCGCTCGATGACGTCGATCGGCGTCACCGCACGAAAAAAGTCGAGGAACTGCGGCTGCTGGTGGATCAGGCCGCGCCACACCTGCGCGCTGCGCGCCGCCACCAGGCCGACGCATTCGGCCAGCGTGGCGCTCTCGCGCACCGCGATGCCGCGCTTGGCCGCCAATGTCGCCAGCGCCAGGGTGCTGAAGGCGCGCTCGAGCGTGCGCATGGCATTCGGCCGCAGCCCATAGTTCTGGCTGATGCTCTCGCCCTGCTCGGTGAAGTGCAGCACGCCATTGATCGACTCGGCGGGGGCCGCTCGCAGCAGCGCGTCGATGCGGCCGCCGCCGCGCGCAATGTTGCCGCCGCGGCTGTAAAGCAGTACGTGCTGTTTGTTCGCCTGCCGCAGTGCGTCGGTCAGATGGCGCTGCGCGCGATAAGCGGCCAGGCGCGAGGCCACCATGCCGCTCTCCTGGTTACTGTCGGAAAAGCCGATCAGCACCGTCTGCAGCCGGCCGCGAGCCTCGAGATGACGTTTGTAGACGCCGTCCTCAAGCAGCTCACCGATGACCGCACCGCAACGCTCCAGGGTCTCGACGCGATCAAACTGCGGCGCCACGTCGAGCGCGACCGCGCCCTTGCTCTTGTCGTAGGCGCCGGCCCAGCGCGCCAGCACCAGCGGCGCCAGCACGTCGTCCGCCTGCGCCACACCGCTGACGATATACAGTCCGACGGCTTCATCGCCGTAGCGATGACGGCATTGCGTAATGGCGTCGAACACCGCCAGCGTGCGCTTGGCGAGTGCATCGAAGCTGCCGGTGGGACCGGTATCGCGCTCGAGGATCTCGATCAGGCGCGCGTGCCGCTCGGTTGCGCTGCGCCCGGTCCAATCCGGGTCGTCCATTCCCTGCCCCAGCACCGCGTGATGCACCGCCGTGTGCGCGCGCACATCCAGCGTCGCCAGGTGAAAGCCGAAGGTATCGATGCGATACAGCAGCCTTCGCACCTGGAAATAGCCGGCGTTCGCACCGCGGTTGGCCAGCAGGCTTTGCGCGATCAGGGCAATATCGGCCCGAAACTGCGCCGGCTGCTGATAGCCGTTGGAGCGGCCATCGTAGGTGACGTGCAGGCGCTCGGCGATCTGCCCGAGCAGCACCCGATAGGGCATGCGGTCATGACGCGCTGGCGTGATCGACTGAGCGCCGGGCAGCAGCGTGCGGTACTCCTCGACGCGGCGCATCACCGCGCTGGAGATGCCGATGCGGCTCGCGCTCTGCGACAGCGTCTGCGACAGCTTCAGGCACTCGTCGTAGTAGGTGTTGATGATGACCTGCTGGGCGCGCGCCAAGGTGTCGCGGATGCTCTTGGCGTGCACGTCGGCCGAGGTCTCCGTGTCGCCTCCGACCCAGGTGCCGAAGCGCACGATGACCGGCAATTCGATGGTCTCGGGCACGGCGCCATAGAGCTTGCCCAGCGCCGCGGCGATTTCCTGGTAGAACGCGGGAATAATCGTATAGAGGATTTCGATCAGATAAAAAATTGCGTGCTCGCGTTCATCGGCTACGGTCAGGCGTTCGCGCG
>Ga0209734_1000018_pt1 | contig 13898 bp, 12 predicted proteins | sample BlaSpr_A8_OM1_M2_FD_187981 | JGI IMG/M metagenome (GOLD analysis project Ga0209734, IMG submission 187981) | Forest soil microbial communities from Thunder Bay, Ontario, Canada - Black Spruce, Ontario site 2_A8_OM1_M2 (SPAdes) (version 2) | ecosystem: Environmental > Terrestrial > Soil > Boreal...
CAGCGCCCAATGCAGCGCCCAATGCGGCGGCCAATGCCGAGTCCGATCGCAAACCCGAAGAAAAGCCCGATGGCAGATCCGATACCGAACCCGACAACCATTTCCGCGGCACCGTGACCGATCACCTGTATCTCGGCGACGTCACGGTGTACATCGTCAGCACGCCGCAAGGTTGCATGCTCGAGACGCTGCTTGCCAATTCTGGTTCGGGTCGCACCGAGTTCTTCGAAGTCGGCGACGCCGTCGAGGTGAGCTGGAGCGTCGATGCCGGACACTTCATCTCATAAAGCCATGACCTCGCGCTCGAGCGAACGTTTCGGCAAGTGGCTGGTCAGCGCGCCGCCGCTTGTCTACTTGTTGTTCTTTTTCGCGATCCCGGCGCTCATCATGGTGCTGGCGTCGTTTCGCACGCCGGGCGAGTTTGGCGGCTTGAGCCCCCTCGTCGAGGACGGAAAGCTCGACCTCAATCTCGACAGCTATGTCAGGTTCTTCACCGAGTCGGTGTACGCGCAGATTTTCGTCAAATCGGTCTGGTACGCGCTGCTGACCACCCTTTTCTGCCTCCTGCTCGCGTACCCGCTGGCGGCGCTGATCGCGAGAAGCCCGAAGAAGTATCGCGATCTACTCTTGCTGCTGGTGATCCTTCCCTTCTGGAGCAACTTCCTGATCCGCGTCTATGCCTGGATGATCATCCTCGGTCCGAACGCGGCGATGGCGCGGGCCGTGAACGGCATGCTTTCCTGGTTCGGACACGAGCCGGTACCACTGCTCTTCAGTTCCTTCGCGGTGCTGGTTTGCCTGGTGTACGTGCATCTGCCGTTCATGGTGCTGCCGCTCTACGCCAATCTGGAAAAGCACGACCAGGCATTGCTCGACGCGGCACAGGATCTGGGGGCGAACGGATGGCAGCGCTTCTGGCGCATCACCTTTCCGCTGTCGCTGCCGGGCGTCTATGCCGGCGCAGCCCTGGTATTCATCCCGGCGCTCGGGATCTTCGCCATTCCCGATATCCTGGGCGGGCCGGAGGACAGCCTGATCGGCAATGTCATCAAGCAGCAGTTCCTCGAGACGCGCGACTGGCCGTTCGGGAGCGTGCTCTCGATCGTGCTGACCCTCGCGGCACTGGTGCTCGCGGGTCTGGCGGCGTGGGTTGGCCGTTCCCAGCTAGGCACACGCTCGAGCGGAGCTCTCAACCGTGCGTAGACGCCCCGCCGCCTTGTGGGCGGCTGCAGCCGCGGGCTACGCCTTCCTGTATGTGCCGCTCATCATCGTCATCGTCTATTCGTTCAACAATTCGCGGCTCAACGCCGAGTGGGTCGGATTTACGCTCGATTGGTACGACAAGCTTTTTCACAATCAGGAAATGCTGGCCGCCGCCGGCAATTCGCTCATCATCGCGCTGGTGGCGAGCCTGGTGTCGACCGTGCTGGGGACGATGGCTGGTGTGGCGATGTATCGGTACAAGACGCGGCTCTTACCGATCCTGGTCCTGACGCCGATCGCGATCCCCGAGATCCTGATGGGCGTCTCCCTGCTCATTTTCTTCGTCCTGCTGAATTTCACCCTCGGGCTCGCTTCGGTGGCGCTGGCGCATATCGCGTTTTGCATCGGCTTCGTGGCGATCGTCGTTCGCGCACGGCTCGCGGGCATGGATGAAAGCCTGACCGAAGCGGCACGCGATTGCGGCGCGACGCCGTGGCAGGCCTTTCGCCACGTCACGCTTCCGCTGATCATGCCCGGCGTCATCGCCGGCGCGCTGATGGCGTTTACGCTGTCGATCGACGATTTCGTGATCACTTTTTTCACCGCCGGCGCGGGGACCGTCACGCTGCCGCTGCAAATCTATTCGATGATAAAAATCGCGGTCACTCCCGAGGTCAATGCCGTGTCGACCCTGCTGATGCTGCTTACGCTGGCGCTGATCATCATCGCATCCAGGCTTACGCCCAGCCTTCTTCGTTCCGACTGATCATTGTGGAAACCTTCCGAAATCTGCGACGGAGTAAAACATGAAACGACTCGCCCTGCTCCTGGCCTCATTGCTGCTGGCCTCGGTGTTGTCCCCCGCGGCCGCGAAGGACCAGCTCCATCTCTACAACTGGAACAATTACATCGCCCCCGAGACGGTGAAGCGCTTCGAGGACTTCTGCAAATGCGAAGTGGTCCAGACCTACTACTCGGACAACGAGGAGCTGCTGGCCAAGCTCGCTGCCGGCGCGAGGGGATACGACATCCTGGTTCCGACATCCAACGTGATTCAGGCGCTGATCAAGGGCGGACAGTTGAAGCCGATCGACAAGGCAGCGCTGCCCAACCTGAAGAACATCGACCCCGCCTATCTGAATACTCCCTTCGACCCGGGCAACAAGTATTCGGTGCCGTATGCGATGTCGCTGACGGTCATCGGATACAACGACCAGAAGATCAAGGAGCTCGCACTGCCGACCGACACCTGGGCGGTGGTCTTCGAGCCGAAGTATCTGGAAAAGATCAAAGGCCGGGTCACCGTGCTCGACAGCTCCAGCGAGCTTTTCGCGGCCGCTCTCAAGTACCTCGGGTATTCGGCAAACGACGTCGACGAGGCGCACTGGAAGCAGGCGGCGGACCTGATCAAGAAAGCAAAGCCGTATTGGGCGGCATTCAATGCCTCGTCGTATATCAAGGAGCTGACCGTGGGCAACATCTGGCTGGTGCACGGATACTCCAACGATATCTTTCAGGCCAATCTCGACGCGCAGGCCGCCAAGCGGCCGTTTCATATCCTGCACGGTCTTCCCAAGGAAGGCGCGGTGCTGGCAGTCGACAATATGGTCATCCACAAGGACGCACCGCGACCGGACCTCGCCCACAAGTTCATGAACTTCATGCTCGAAGGCAAGAACTCGGCCGAGCTCACCAACCTGATCGGCTCCGGAAACCCCAACATGGATGCGTTGCAGTATATCAAGCCCGACATCCGGAAAAATCCGGCGATCTTCCCGGACAAGGCAATGGCCTCCAAGCTCGAGCAATTGAAGGATCTGACCACCGCGCAGCGGCGTGTGCGCAACAGAATGTGGACCGAGATCAAGGCAGGACGCTGATTTCCGGCTCGATGACCGATCTCCTAAGGTTATCGAATGCGCTGATCCTGCGCCTCCTTCGCGGCGAGCCCGCGGAGATGGCGGCGCTCCAGTGCGTGCTGGAAGCGGCGCCGGCGTACTACCAGCGCATGACCGGAGCGCCGCCGTGCGGCGCGCTGGCGCAGAGTATGTTCACCGCGCTTCCACCGAACAAGACCTACGATGACAAGTTCGTCTGGGGTTTGTATGCGGGCGACGCAATGATCGGCTGCGCCGATGTGATCCGCGGCTACCCTGTGCGCGACAAGGCGGTGATCGGTCTGCTGTTGCTGGCGGAGCCCTGGCAGCGGCGCGGTCTCGGGCGTGCGTTCGCGACCTTGGTCGAGCACGCCATTGTGGCCTGGAACGGGATCTCGACCTTGCGGCTGGGAGTTGCGGTTTCCAATCCCGGCGCGCATATCTTCTGGCGCAAGATGGGATATCTCGAAACCGGCGAAACGAAGCGTGCTGGTCCTGACGTGATCGTCGACACGATCATCATGGAAAAGCGGACTTCCCACGGCGGCCACCCATGAGCGATCTCACCGTCAAGCCGCTCACGCCCGCGCTCGGCGCTGATTTTCTGCGCTTCTTCGATCATGAGCGCGGCGCGGCGTTCGCGGACAATCCGGAATGGGCCAAGTGCTACTGTCACTTCTACCAGGTGCCGCAGGCCATCGACTGGCCGGACTTCCGGGAGGCGGACCTGATTCTCGCCGTCCGTCCCGGGGACCGGCGCCGGGCGACGAACAAGCCGGCGTCGAAGCTGGTCAACGCCTGGCTGGCGGGAGTGCCGGCGCTGCTCGGCCCCGAGGTCGCCTACCGCGAGCTGCGCCGCTCGGAGCTGGAATGGTTCTATCAGGACCCACTGGGGGCGGCTTCCATTTTTCCCGATCTGTGGGAGAAATATCTGGCACCGATTCGGCCCGAAGAGCGCGGCGACATGATGCAGGCCTATTACCGCCGCCTGACCTCCGAGGACGGCGCCGCCCGCGCGACCGCCGCCCGCGCCTGGACCACGTGGGAAGGAGCAACCAGTTTCCTGCGCACCAATCCGGCCTACGTCGCCAAATTCGACAATCCCGACTACGCCGCCGCCTTCGCGCGCATCGAAGCCCATTATTTCGTCAATCGCGGATTCATGGAAAGCGACGACCAGCTGCTGCGCGACATCGAGCGCATCCGTCATATCCCGGCGGTCATCGTTCAAGGCCGCTACGACATCGTCTGCCCGATGCGCAGCGCCTGGGACCTGCACCGCGCGTGGCCCGAAGCCGAGCTGCGCATCGTGCCCGGCGCCGGTCACTCGGCCTTTGAGCCCGCCATCACGCACGAATTGGTCGCGGCCACCGACCGCCTGCTGCGGCGCTCGCGCGCCAGCCGTTAGCGCTCGTATAGGCTAAGGCTCCGGCGGCTGCATTGGCTGCTGCGACAGCCGCTGCTCGATCTGCGCACCAAAGTAAGCCTGCGGGTCCGACGCTGTCACGTGCTCCGCCCGTTCGCGCGCGGCAATCGCCGACCGGGTGAGCGCAAAGGCCTGCTGGAGGTTTTTTGCCCGGGACAACGCGTCACGATAAAACGCCTCACCGAAGTACGTCAGATCACGATCATCCGAGCATCCGAATGAGGTCTTATCGGCGGCGGCGGCCGTGATCAGCACGGTGTTGGCATCCTTGAGGGACGCGATGAACGCGCCGGCGTGGCAGGCCGAGATCACGATGACGCGCCATCTGATGCCGGAATCGCGCAGCGCCGAGGCCAGGTTGTCCCCGGTCAGCTGCTCGAGCGGCAATATGCCGTTGGAAACCGATAGCAGCGGCTCATCCGAACCATGAGATGACAACGACAGGAACAGGATGTCGCGATCCGGATTCATTTTCCTGGCGACCTCGCCCAGCGCGTAGCGCAGTCCGGACACCGTCGCCAGCGGATAGCTGTCAAAGTCGCGGTGATCATTGATCAGCAGCAATTGACGCGAGGCGCTGTCGAAGCGCTGCCCGACGACGTGCGCCGCCAGCTTGATCTCCTCCGCGAATACCTTTTGCGATGCGACGCCTGCAAAGCCGACGAAGAACACCGACGGCCGAGCGCTGCCGCCGCTGTCAGCCACCGCCTCCAGCGCCGCGTCCAGGCGGTCGCGCTGATCGAACAGCAGTGATTCGGCGACCTCCGGGGACATGCTCGCCGCGACGTCTTCGCCAGAATCGGGGGCCGACCAGAGGGTCGGGCGCAGATAGATCAGCTGGCCGAGCCACAGGTATCCGGCCAGCAGCAGCGCACCGACGATCATGGCCTTTAACGGCATGGTGCCCGACAGGGCTCGCAGTGAGCGCGCAGCGTAGAGCAGCACATAGACATCAAGAGTCAGCGACGCCAGCCTGCTCCAGCGATCAGCGACATAGCTGTCGATCAGCGCACTCAATACAATCACCAACGGCAGCGCTGCGAGCGCGATGAACAGCGTGCCGCGGACGGGCTGCGGCGGTTTTGCCAGTCGCGCGGTCACGTAGGCCAGCGCGAGCAGCAGCAGCGCCACCATCGCCAGCGCCGGAATGCCGAACGGATCGAATTGCGCCGCGCGTCCCGCATGCAGCCGGTCGACGATGATCCATAGCAGCAATGCAACGGCGGCACAGGCCGCCACCGAGGCATCACTCGCCATGCCCGTCGGTTTGTCTACGCCGCGCAATGTCAACAGCCGCAGCAGTTTCGCAAACCAATTTGAATTTCGATTAGTTCCAATTACTTCCATCAGCCTCGGCTCCAACTGCACCAGAAAGAAGACTATAGCGGTGCCGCAACTGCTGGAGCGCACCGCGGCCGCCACCTATCCGGTAAACTTCCCGCATGAGCACGATCCATTTCATCGGTGGCGAGAAGGGCGGCGTCGGCAAATCAATAATGGCCCGCATTCTCGCGCAATACTTCATCGATCACGGGCAGCAGTTTCTCGGGTTCGATTGCGATCGAACGCACGGCGCACTGCTGCGCTTCTATACCACCTATTCCTCACCGCTCGTCATCGACGACTATCAGAGCCTCGATCGCCTGGTCGATCTGGCTGCGGCCAACCCGGCGCGCAAGATCCTGGTCGATCTGGCGGCACAGGCACAGCAACCGCTGTCGCGCTGGATGGCGGATTCGCGGCTGCTCGAACTGGCGCCGGAGCTGAATATCTCGCTGGTCTATTGGCATGTGATGGACAACGGATTTGATTCGGTCGAATTGCTGCGCCAGTTCCTCGATCAGTTCGGCCAGAAGATCAAGCTGGTGCTGGTCCTCAATCAGCTGCGCGGCGAACGGTTCGAGTTGCTCGAGACTTCCGGCCAGCGTGCGCGCGCGGAAGTCATGGGCGCAAAGGCCATGCCGCTGCAGCGCCTGGCGGATGCGACCATGCAGAAGCTCGATGCCAGCAGCCGCAGCTTCTGGGCGGCGCTGAATAATGGCGCGGGTATCGATCGCACCCTGGGGCTGCTGGAGCAACAGCGCTTATGGGTCTGGATCAAGCGCGCGTACGAGGAAATCGACCGCATCGGCATATGACCCGCATCGGCGTATGACCGTCAGCCCCGCAAGGCCCCGGTCAGTCGCTGCCCATCATCGATGAGTCCACGCGCGAACAGCCATGAGCGAGCGTCTGCCGCATCCCGCTCGAACCAGGCTTTGGCCTCGCCCAGACGAAAACTGTAGCCCCACCGATCCATATCGTCATACAACTGCTCGCGGGCGACCCCGGCGAGCGCACCGGCCATCAGTATCTGCAGGTAGCACACCGCGCCTTCCTCGGCATCATCGCCGCCGGCGTCGCGGTTAAGACCGATGCGCCGCTCCGGCGTCATACACAGGTAATGCGCCGCCTCGTGCAGTACCGAGTGCAGCGGCGTGTCGAGCCGCGCGAATACGGCATTGCCCTGCAGCCCGGCCTCGCTCTCGCCCCAATAGGACCCCGGAATCGGCTCGGCCGATGCCAGCAGACGCAGATCCAGCCCGTAAGCGGCAAGCAGCCGAATTAGCGCGGGGCGATCGATGGTGGAGAGCTGCATCATGGCCGCAGTGACCGCAAATCAGTGCGCCGCGCTCGACCTGCCGGACAAGCTCGACAGCCGCCGCATCACAACGCTCACCAGATCGTTCGCGAGCGCCTCACTGAGTATCGACTTCTCGCGCTCCTTCGCCAGCAGTGCACTTTCACGGTAGCTGTAGTCGCGCACCAAGCGGTGTTCTTCGGGCGCAATGAGTTCGTGACCCATCGAACTCACGAAGAACTTCAGCGTATACGTCAATTCGTATTCCGTGGGTACGTTGAGGGTCGACACTGTGAGGATCCGTTCGGTCGCGTTATCGGTAGTGATATGAATGACAGCCGCCGAGTCATCCTTGTTGTCGTCATCGATGCGAGTACCTGCGGCCAGCAGCGACCTGCGCAGCCCAAAGTAAAAATCCGACTGGGTATCGGAAGCGTCGATACGCACCACTGCGAGCGAGGGCGGGAGCGGCACGCTGCCCACGAGCCGGAAGCCGCAGCCACCTATCAGGCTTGCCACCATCAGGCTTGCGCCTACAAGGCTCGCCGCCAGCAGCAGGCTGGCCGCCTTCGAGCTGACGCCGCGCCTGCTCATATCACCAGATTCACGAGCTTGTCCGGCACGTGGACCGCGCGGCGCACTTCCTTGCCGGCAATGAAGCGCTGCACGTGCGGGTCGGCGAGCGCCGCGTCCACGGCGATCTGCCGCTGCGCTCCCGCGGGCAGCTGCACGTGGCCACGCAGTTTGCCGTTGACCTGCACGATCAGCTCGACCAGCGCCTGCGCCAGCGCATCGCGGTCCGGTTGCGGCCATTGCTCATCGATCACGGCCGTGACGTGACCGAGCTCGTGCCACAGCGCATGACAGATGTGCGGCACCATCGGTGACAGTGCGAGCACCGCGATCTCGAGCGCCTCCTGGCGCACGGCGCGCGCGCCGTCGCCGCTCTGCGCATAGTGGCCGACGGCGTTGAGCAGTTCCATGACTGCGGCAATGGCGGTATTGAAGGTCCGGCGACGGGCGATGTCGCTGGTCACCTTGGCCAGCGTCTGATGCGCTGAGCGACGCAGCTCGCGCGCCTGGGCCGAAAGTGCGGCTGGCTGCAGCGCCGGCACCGGGCCGCCGCCAGCGCCGGCGGCGACGTGATCATAGACCGCCTTCCACAGGCGGCGCAGGAAACGAAACTGTCCCTGCACGCCATCATCCGACCATTCCAGCGACTGCTCCGGCGGCGCCGCGAACATTATGAACAGGCGCGCGGTGTCGGCGCCGTATTTCTCGACCAGGGTCTGCGGATCCACCCCGTTGTTCTTGGACTTCGACATGGTGCCCAGACCGCCGTACTCGACCGCTTGCTGATCCACCAGCAGCACGCCGCCGATGCGCGCCCCATCGGCGTCGAATCGGGCTTCGACCTCGGCGGGATTCAGGAACTGCTTGCGGCCATGGGCCGGGGCCCGATAGTAGATATGGTTCAGCACCATGCCCTGCGTCAGCAGCTTTGCGAACGGCTCGGACAGCTCCACCAATCCCATATCGCGCATGGCACGGGTCCAGAATCGCGAATACAGCAGATGCAGGATTGCGTGCTCGATGCCGCCGATGTACTGATCGACCGGCAGCCAGTACTTCACCCGCTCATCGACCGGAGCACTCGTCTGGTCAGCACTCGCGAAGCGCAGGAAGTACCACGACGAATCGACGAAGGTATCCATGGTGTCGGTTTCGCGCCGTGCCGCACGGCCGCATGTCGGGCATTTGCAATTGACGAATGCAGCATCGCGCAACAGCGGATTGCCGCTGCCGTCGGGTACTAGGTCCTCGGGCAGCACCACCGGCAGTTGTTCATCGGGCACCGGCACATCGCCGCATTGATCGCAATGAATCAGTGGAATCGGACAGCCCCAGTAACGCTGGCGCGAGATACCCCAATCGCGCAATCGCCACTGCACGCGCTTGCGACCCAGGCCCTGCTGCTCGAGCGCCGCGGCGATGGCATCGATCGCCGCATGCGAATCCAGGCCGGAGAACTTCCCCGACCCGACCAGCACGCCCGGCTCGGAATAGGCGCTCTGCCATTGCTCGCCCACGACGTCGTAAGCGCCGGTCGCCGACTTCACCACGGTGCGGATCGCGATCCCATGGCGCTGGGCGAATTCGAAGTCGCGCTCATCGTGAGCCGGCACCCCCATCACCGCGCCCTCGCCATAGGCCATGAGCACGTAATTGGCGACCCAGACCTCGATCGCCTCGCCGCTGAACGGGTGGCGCACATGCAGCCCGGTCGGCATGCCGCGCTTCGGCGCGGTCGCGATGTCGGCCTCCGTGGTGCTGCCGCGCCGACATTCATCGACGAATGCCGCAAGCTCGGCGCTGCGCGTGGCCGCGGCCGCCGCCAGCGGATGCTCAGCCGACACCGCCACGAAGGTGACGCCGAACAGCGTGTCGGCGCGTGTGGTAAATACTTTCAGTGCCCCGTCGGCGCCGAGCTGATCGCGGGTATCGCCGTCGTACGGGAAGGCCAGCTCCACGCCCTCGCTGCGTCCGATCCAATGAGCCTGCATAACGCGCACGCGTTCGGGCCAGCCCGGCAGCTCATCGAGCGCGGCCAGCAGCTCCTCGGCATAAGCCGTGATGCGCAGGTAATACATCGGGATCTCGCGCTTCTCGACCAGCGCGCCGGTGCGCCAGCCGCGGCCATCGATCACCTGCTCGTTCGCCAGCACGGTCCGGTCCACCGGATCCCAATTGACCATGCCGGTTTTTTTATAAGCGATACCGCGCTCGAGCATTCGCAGAAACAGCCACTGGTTCCAGCGGTAATAGCTCGGGTCACAGGTTGCGAGCTCGCGCTTCCAGTCGATGGCAAAGCCGAGCGAGCGCAGCTGGCGGCGCATATAGTCGATGTTGTCGCGGGTCCAGGCAGCCGGCGGCACGCCGTTGGCGATCGCCGCGTTCTCGGCCGGCAGGCCGAAGCCGTCCCAACCCATCGGCTGCAGCACGTTGCAGCCGCGCATGCGCATGAAGCGCGCCAGCACGTCACCGATGGTGTAGTTGCGCACGTGACCCATGTGCAGCCGTCCGGAAGGATACGGGAACATGGACAGGCAATAATATTTCTGCCGGCTCGCGTCCTCGCGTGCCAGGTATGAGCCCTGCCTATCCCAATATTCCTGCGCCGCCTGTTCCACGGCAGCGGGGTCGTATCGCTCCTGCATCAGGCAAGAATACACGACCGCACACCCGGTACCGTAGCACCGGGTGTGTGTACTTCAGCTCATTGCAGCGTGATCGTGACGATCGACTGCTGGCCTTCGCGCTGGATCAGCAACGTCGCATCGTGGCTGGCGTTCTTGACCGCCGCTTCGAAGCCGGCAATCGTGTCGACCTTGATGCGATTGATGCTCAGGATCACATCGCCGCTGCGCACCCCCGCCTCGGCGGCTGGTCCCTTGGCGTTGACCACGACGATGTTGCCGCGGGCCTTGAGTTGGGTTTTCTCGGCCGCCGACAGCGCGCGCACCGACAGGCCGATGCGATTCACCGTCGCAGCCTCGCCTTGCTCGCCGCCGCCGCCGCCGCCGCCCCGGCGCAGGCTCGCCGCGGTGGTCTTGTCCTTGAGTTCCTCGACTGTGACGCTGATGCGCTTGACCGCCTTGTCGCGCCACACCTCGAGGTGCGCCGGCTGGCCGGGCTTGATCTCGGCGATCATCGACGGCAACTGCTCGGAGGTCTCCACCGGCTTGCCGTTGACGCTGATGATGATGTCGAGCGGCTCGATGCCGGCCTTGTCGGCCGGGCCGCCGGACTCGACCGAGGCCACCGCGGCACCGCGCGGGCGCTCCAGTCCGAGGTTCTCGGCCGTGGCAGCCGTCACCTCCTGGATGGTCACGCCGATGCGCCCGCGGCTCACGTGCCCGCTCTTGATCAGCTGTTCGGCCACGTTGTTCGCTACATCGATCGGAATCGCAAACGAAATGCCTTCATAGCCGCCGCTGCGGCTGTAGATCTGCGAATTGATGCCGACCACCTCGCCGTTGAGATTGAACAGCGGACCGCCGGAATTGCCCGGGTTCACCGCAACGTCGGTCTGGATGAACGGCACGTAGCCGTTGCTGCCGCCTTCGCCGCCGACGTTGCCGCGCGCCGTGGCACTGACCACGCCCGCGGTGACCGAGTTCTCGAAGCCGAACGGCGAGCCGATCGCGAGCACCCACTGGCCGGGCCGCAGTTTGTTGGAGTCGCCCAGGCGCACCACCGGCAGATCGCCCTTGGCGACGATCTTGATCACCGCCACATCGGTGCGCTCATCCTGGCCGACGATCTTGGCATCAAATTCGCGCCGATCGGTCAGCTTCACCGTAATCTTGGACGAGTTGCTGACCACGTGTGTGTTGGTCAGGATGTAACCATCGGGACTGATGATGAAGCCGGAGCCGATGCCGCGCACCGGCACGTTATTCCTCGGTTGCGGCATATTGGGCCGCGGCAGGCCGAAGCGGCGGAAGAAGTCGTTGAACGGATCGTCCGAGTCCTCCTCGCTGTCTTCCGGACCCTGCGCGCTCGGCGCCTTCTGCACCACCTGCACGTTGACAACGGCGGAGCCGACCTGCGCCACCAGATCCGCGAAGTCCGGCAGGCCGCGCTGCGCAGCAGCCGTCGCCGCGGGGGTAGGTGTCACCGCGGCGGTGGTCACGGCCTTGGCCGGATCGGCGCTGGCCGCAGCGGTAGAGGACTGCGGCGAGCACGCCGCAAACAGGGTGACGAGTGCGATGGCGCCCAGAAGCCGGGGCCCCACGACCTGATTCGACATAAAGGATCTACTCCGAGCGATGCAACTAACTGGTGAATGATAGACCGGGACGCGCTGTCCGGGTTCCTTTAGGAATAGCGGCGTTTCACGCCCGCGGCTGCCGCCGCGCCCAGCAGGCCTGACACCACGATAAGCCAGTTTCCCAGCCGGGCATAGGGAGGTAGACCGACGCGCGGCTGAACGGTTCCGCGCAGCACCGTGGGCTTGAATTGTACGGCTTGCGCCACGATCTCCCCGCGCGCGCCCACCATGGCCGAGATACCATCGTTGGCTGCCCGCAGCAGCGGCCGCTGCGCCTCGATCGCGCGCATGCGGGCGATTTGAAAGTGCTGGTGGCGCGCCCACGAGTGCCCGAACCAGGCATCGTTGGTCACGTTGACCAGCAGCCCGGCGCTGGCCAGTGCCTGCAGATTGACACTGCCGTAGGCGTCCTCGTAGCAGATACCCAGCGCCAGTCGCGTGCCGCCCGCGGCAACCGTCGGCTGCGTCGCCGCTCCGGCGCTGAAGTCCGAGTACGGCAGGTTCATGAACTCCAGCCAGGAACGGATGACCCCTGGCACCGGGAAATATTCGGCGAACGGTACCAGGTGGTGCTTGTCGTAGAAGCTGACCTTATCGGCCAGCGTCAGGATCGAATTGTAATATTTGTCGTTCTCGTCCACGCGCAGGATACCCATGACCAGGTCTGAGCCATGCCGTCGGGCGTCCGAATACTGCTGTCCGAGATAGCGTGCGACCTCGTTCGCCAGCTGCGGCAGCGCGGCCTCGGGCCAGACGATCAGGCGCGCACCGAGCGCCTGTTGATTGAGCTGTGTATACAGCTCGCGCGTCGGCTCGACATTGTCCGCCTGCCATTTGAGGTCCTGCGGCACCGCTCCTTGCAGGATCGCGACGCTGACGGCCGGGCCGGAAGGCTGCGTCCAGTCGATGCGCCTGAGCGCTGCGCCCACTGGCCACGGCAACAACAGCAGCACCGCCGCCACGATACGCACCGTGCGGCTTCCGCGCGCCAGGGCCAGCAGCGCGCCGCTGCTCACCAGCAGCAGGGCTGACAGCCCATAGACGCCGGTGACCGGCGCGAAGCCAGCCAGCCAGGTGTCGGTCTGCGAATAGCCGAGCGACAACCACGGGAAACCCGATAAGAACCAGCCGCGCCACCACTCGATCAGCAGCCAGATCGCAGGCAAGCCCACCAGCCAGCGCCAAGGGCCGCTCGACGGCAGCGCCCATGCCGACAGAAATCCCAGCAGCCAGTGATAGGCCGCCATGATCGCCACCAGTGCCAGCACCAGAGCGAGCGCCAGCAGGATCGGCGCCTGCGCGACGTCGTGGATGCTGATGTAGAGCCATGGAGTGCCGAATGCGAAGGTGCCGGCGCCGAAGCAGAATCCGATCCAGGCCGCGCGGCGCGGTGCGGCGCCTTCCCACAGCCACATCAGCTGCGCCGGGCAGAGGATCGCGAGCGGCCACAGATTGAGCGGAGCGAACGCGCAGGTCAGCAGCGCGCCGGCGGCGAACGCGGTTGCGTACACCAGTACCGCCTGGCGCAGCTCTTCATGGTTGTTTTCATGATCGTTCGCGCTGACCACGACGGTCGCGCCGGCACTGGCGGCCGCCGTCGGTGCGCGCGGCACACTCACTCGCTCTGCGCCGCGGGCTCGAATTTCGACGGAATGGTCACCCGCAGGCTGTCGATGCGGCGCCGGTCGGTGCGTAGCACGCGAAACTCGAACTCGCCGAGCGTGACACTCTCGCCCCGGCGCGGCATGCGCCCGAACTGCTTCATGACCAGGCCGGCCACGGTGTCGAACTCACCTTCCGGCAGCGCGACGTTGAAAAATTGGTTGAACTCGTCGATCCGGGTACTGCCGCGTACGCTGAACTGGCGGTCGGCTTCGCGACGGATATTCTGATCGTCCTCTACATCGAATTCATCGTCGATGTCGCCGACGATCTGTT
>Ga0209734_1000020_pt1 | contig 13430 bp, 8 predicted proteins | sample BlaSpr_A8_OM1_M2_FD_187981 | JGI IMG/M metagenome (GOLD analysis project Ga0209734, IMG submission 187981) | Forest soil microbial communities from Thunder Bay, Ontario, Canada - Black Spruce, Ontario site 2_A8_OM1_M2 (SPAdes) (version 2) | ecosystem: Environmental > Terrestrial > Soil > Boreal...
CCGCATTCCGCGCGGAGCGAAGAAAAACGAAATAAATCCCGCTTCCAGCAGCATGCCGTCCGATTGATAACCTGAAAAATCCTGCGCGGCGCTCACAAACGACAGGAAGCACACAAAACAAAGCGCCAGCATCCCGCGCGGCCACAGATTCAGCACCAACAACAATGAAGCGGCCATGCCGATCCAGCACAAAACCATTAAAATGTGCGGGCCGCTCGAAAGCCACAGCACAGTAGGCGCAAACCACACGCCCCGTACGTGTCCAAAGGTATGCGCTACTGCTTGCAGATATTCATTCGCGGGAAGAATTCCATTTGGCCCGATGAGCCCACGGATTTGAAACGCAAGGGAGAAGAACGCAGAGAAATAAATGCAGCCTAACGCCCGCAAAAAGAGCCATCGCGGAATCAGGCGGTCAGAGGCGCCATGCTCCGCATCGAATAGCCATCGAATGGCGGGCCGCCATTCCATAATTAGCAGCAATTATATGATACGACCCGGCAGGGACCTGATAGGCAGTGGCGTCGTTAAGTCTGTTCCGCGCGCCCTGCTTCGATCACTGTTTGTTTGGAGTTTCGATCTGGGATTTTGTGATCCTGCCGGAGACTTGCGCAGGGCTCGGGAGCTGCGAGCGATCCCATCCGCCGCCCAGCGCTTGAATCAATTGTACGGAGGCAGTCATCGCCTGGGTGCGAAGCGAAGCCAGGTTTTGCTGGTTGGAGAGTAGCGTGGTTTGCGCGACCAGGACATTCAGATACGTATCGACGCCGGTATAGTAGCGCGCATTCGCCAACTCCAGAAAGCGTTCCGCGGATTTCTCGGCTTCCTGCTGCAGCTCGATTTGCTGGGACAAAATGCGCACCGTGGCCAGAAAGTCTTCGACCTGTTGAAACGCTGTGAGCACCGTTTGCCGGTAGCCGGCTACATTTGCGTTGTAAGTAGCTTCAAACTGCAGCACCGTGGCGCGCCGCAGCCCTGCATCAAAAATAGTTTCCGACACCGAAGGGCCTACTGACCAGAATCGGCTCGAATAAGAAAGAAGATTTGTTAGCGAGGAACTCTCAAAGCCTCCGCTCGCGCTGAGCGTCAAATTTGGATAATACGCCGCCACCGCAACTCCGATCTGCGCATTGGCAGCGGCCATGCTGCGCTCGGAAGCCGCAATGTCGGGCCTGCGTTCTAAGAGTTGCGACGGCACACCGATGGGAATCGCAGGTGGAGCATGGTCCAGCGGTTTAACCGGAAGCGAAAAACTGGAGGCTGGGGTTCCAATCAGCAGCGCGATGGCGTGTTCGAATTGCGCGCGCGCTATGCCTAAATTTGCACCCGCGGCCTCGGCGCTCTGCAAGGCATTCTGCGCCTGGACCAGCGAAATTTCATTATCAATTCCGGTTTCAAATCGCGCCCTCGTCAGCTCAACTGATTTTTTATCCGCTTCAATAGTTTCATCGAAGATCTTGCGCAAGGCGTCCTGGCCGCGTAGTTCGAACAAAAAAATCGCCAGGCTGGCTTGCTCAATCAGTCGCTCGTTTTCCAGGTCAGCGGCACTCAATTGCGCGTTGTATTGAGCAGCGTGAATCTGGCTACGAATTCTGCCCCACAGATCAGGGGCCCAGGAAACGTCGGCGGGAAGCGAAAAAAGAGACGATTGCCGGCCCGCCGTCGTTGTGACCGCGCCAGTTCCCGTTCCAGTGGTCGGAGTGGAATTTCCTAGATTGCCAGAAGATTGCGACCGTGAAATGGAGGGAGTAGTTCCTATCGTGGGGTAAAGTTGCGAGCGGGCCTGCGCAACCAGCGCGCGAGCAGCCATGAAATTCTCGAAAAATTGCTTTATGTTCTGATTGTTAATGTTCAGTTGTTCTTCCAGCGAATTCAGCTCGGGATCGTTGAAAATTTCCCACCACTTCCCGCGCAACATTGCATCCTTCGGTTCCGCGACTTTCCACGGGCCGGGATCCTGAACCTGCGTAGGCGATTCCTTATACGAAGGAGGTGGCGGCTGAGGAGTCGCGTCTGGCCGGTGATATCGCGGGCCGACCATGCATCCGGCAAGACAGAGTGCCGCCATTGCAGGAAGGGGTATTAATTTCAGACGAATATTTCGCATATCCATAGCTTTCGAACTAATCGGCCGCGGAAGGTGCCGCGCTTGCCGGATTAAATGTGTCGCGCGCTTTTCCTAACACGCGAAGCCGCAGGCGGTCGAGCGTGAGATACACCACCGGCGTGGTGTACAGCGTGAGCAGTTGACTTACGATCAATCCTCCCACAATGGTGATTCCCAGCGGACGCCGCAGCTCTGAACCCGTGCCCGTGCCAAACGCCAACGGCAAAGCCCCGAACAGTGCGGCCATAGTAGTCATGAGGATGGGACGGAAACGCAGCATGCAAGCTTCGAAAATTGAGTCTTCCGTGCTCTTTCCGCCTTCGCGTTCTTCTTGCAGCGCGAAATCGATCATCATGATGGCATTTTTCTTCACGATGCCAATGAGCAGCACGATGCCAATGATAGAAATCACGTTGAGGTCCTGCTTGAACAGCATCAGCGCGAGCATGGCGCCCACGCTGGCCGAAGGCAGAGTGGAAATGATGGTGAGCGGGTGAACCAGACTCTCATACAAAATGCCAAGCACGATGTACACGGCGAGTAGCGCGGTCAAAACAAGGATAGGTTCCGAGCTCAGCGATTGTTGATAGGCCTGCAGTGTGCCCGCATAAAAACCACGAAGGGTACTGGGCGCACCGATCCGCTGCTTCATCTGGTCAATGCGCAGCGTAGCTTCGCTCAACGAAACGCCAGGCGAAAGATTGAAAGACACCGTAACGGATGGAAACAGGCCGGTGTGATTCAGAGCCAGTGGCGTGGTATTGGCCTGGCTCTTGGCCATCGTAAGAAGTGGCACGTCGCCGGTTGGCGTGGGATTAGTTCTTGCCGCTTGGTGAAAATAGATATTCTTAAGGCCATCCGGAGTTTGCGAAAACTCCGGAGCGACTTCCAGAACCACATAATACTGGTTCAATTGTGTATAGATGATGGAAACTTCGGATTGCCCGAATGCGCTGTAAATACCCGAATCCAGTGATTGCGCTGTTTGTCCCAGCTTCGCAGCGGTCACGCGATCGTAGTTCAAACGGATATCCAACCCTCCGTTTTGCTGATCGGAGTTAACATCCTGCAAGCCGGGAAGTTTTTTCATCTCCGCGAAAACTCTTGGTCCCCAGGTCGCCAGATCGGAAACCGTGTCGGATTGAATGGTGTATTGATACAGCGCCGCGCTGCCTCGTCCACCGATGCGCAAATCCTGTGACGGCTGCAGGAAGGCCGAAGCAACCGGCAGACGATTTAGTTGCGGACGAATGCGACCGATAACCTCCGCTGCGCTAATTTTTCTTTGGTTCAGCGGCTTCAGCGCAACGAAAAGATTTCCGGTGTTGGTAGCCCCGCCGCCACCAGTGAAGGCAATCACATTGGCAACCGCAGGATCATTCTTTATCACCGCTTCAATCTTTTGGATGGCATCGTTCATGGCCGGAAACGAAGAATCTTGCGGTCCCTGCACGGACCCGCCCATGGCCCCAGTGTCTTGCTGCGGAAAAAAGCCCTTGGGAATTTTTATGACCAGCGCGACGTTCAAAGCGACAGTCAGAAACAGAACCGTTAGGGTAAGAAATGAATTGTCCAGCACCCAGTGCAGGCTGCCGCGGTACCACGACAACATGCGATCAAAAAATCTCTCCATCACCATGTACACGCGGCCGTGTTTCTCGTGGCGCTCGTCGCGCAGCAGGTAGGCGCACATCATTGGTGTGGTGCTCAGCGAAATGACCATTGAAACGATAATGGCCGTGGACAGCGTGATGGCAAACTCGCGAAACAGGCGCCCTACAATTCCGCCCATCAGCAATAGCGGAATGAAAACGGCAATCAACGAAATACTGATGGAAAAAACAGTAAATCCAATTTCCTGCGCTCCTTTCAGCGCGGCGGCGAAGGGTTTCATTCCGGCTTCCAGATGGCGAGTAATGTTCTCCATCACCACGATGGCATCGTCCACCACGAAACCTGTCGAAATGGTCAGCGCCATCAAGGAGAGATTGTCGAGACTGTAGCCGCAGAGATACATCACCGAAAAAGTTCCGACTAACGAAACAGGAACGGCAACAGCAGGAATCAGCGTGGCGCGCCCATTCCGCAAAAAAATAAAAACCACCACGATCACCAGCACGATAGAAAGTCCTAGTGTCCGCTCCACATCGCTTACCGACGCGCGAATCGTAGTCGTGCGATCGAGAACAATGGTGGTCTCGATTCCTTGTGGAATCGAAGCTTCTATCGAAGGCAGTTCGGCGCGAATGCGGTCAACGGTATCAATGATATTGGCCCCTGGCTGGCGGAAAATGATGAGCATCACTGCGCGTTTGCCATTCAAATAACCCGCGGCGCGCACGTTTTGCACCGAATCGATTACATTCGCAACATCAGACAGCCTGACCGCTCCTCCGTTCTTATAGCCGACGATGATCGGCTTGTAGTCCTCCGCGTGGGATATCTGGTCGTTTGCGAGAATGTCAGCGCTGGTCTCGCCATTGGTAATTTGCCCTTTGGCGAGATGTGAGTTTTGCAAACGTAACACCGATTGCAAGTCCGTCATGGCCAGCCCGTAGCCGGCCAACTTCGTGGGGTCGACTTCCACGCGCACGGAAGGCAACGCGCCGCCACCCACGTTTACCTGGCCTACTCCCTGGATTTGCGAAAGTTTTTGCTGAATGACCGTTGACGCTTCGTCGTACAGCTTGTCCGGTCCATACTTATCGGAAGTGAGTCCGGCGATCATGATGGGCGCATCCGCGGGGTTAACTTTGCGATAGGTCGGATTCGCGGGAAGGTTTGCAGGCAGATACGTCCGGGCGGAATTGATGGCCGCCTCAACGTCCCGAGCTGCCCCGTCAATATTGCGGCTCAGATCAAATTGGATAGTGACGTTTGTTGTTCCCAAACTACTCGTGGAGGTCATCTCCGTAACGCCGGCAATGTGACCGAACTGCCGTTCCAGAGGAGTAGCGACGGAAGAGGCCATGATCTCCGCGCTCGCTCCCGGCAAGCTGGAGTTGACCGAGATGGTTGGAAAGTCCACTTGCGGCAACGGGGAAACGGGCAGCACTTTGAAAGCGATCGCCCCGGCAATGGCGATCGCAATCGTCAGCAGCGTTGTCGCGACCGGGCGGTAGATAAACGGAGCGGATACGTTCATGAATGCTCCGCGGTTTGCGGCTGCGCACCCGGTCCCCAGGCTGGCGATTTTCGCGAAAAGCGCTGAGCGATGCGATCGAAAAAGATGTAAATCACGGGCGTGGTGTACAGCGTGAGCACCTGACTCACGAGCAGCCCGCCAACCATGGCGATGCCCAAAGGCCGTCGAAGCTCCGAACCAATGCCGGTGCCAAACGCCAGTGGCAGACCGCCAAGAAGCGCGGCCATGGTGGTCATCATGATGGGCCGGAAACGAAGCAGGCTCGCCTCGTAAATGGCGTCTCTGGGACTTTTTCCGTGGTTGCGCTCCGCTTCGAGCGCAAAGTCGACCATCATAATTCCGTTTTTCTTGACGATGCCGATCAGCAGCACTAACCCGATGATGGCCACCACGCTCAGGTCTTGATGAAAAATAATCAACGCCAGGAAAGCGCCCACCCCGGCGGAAGGCAACGTCGAAAGAATTGTTACCGGATGGATGAAACTTTCGTACAACACGCCGAGCACGATGTACACCGTGACGAGTGCGGCAAGGATCAGCAACGGCATATTCGAAAGCGAATTACGAAAAGACGCTGCCGTGCCCTGAAAATCGGCCTGCAAACTGGCTGGCATGTGCATATCTTGTTGAACTTTACTGATGGCAGTGATGGCCCCGCCGAGTGCAGCGTTGGGCGCCAGATTAAAAGAAACCGTGATCGCTGGAAACTGTCCTTGGTGGTTAATCGACAACGGCTGGGTCTTTAATTCAAAATGCGAAAATGCGCTGAGCGGCACAGCGTTACTTTTTGCGGAGCTCGTGACTGCCGCCGGATTACTGACTTTGTTTGATGTGGTATTCGATGTCCCGGCGGTGAGTGCATTCAGCGGAGGAGTCAATGTGTTCGGCGTTGGATTATAGAGGGGGCTGCTAGTCAGTGCGTTCGAACCGGCCGACGTGGAACCGTTTCCACTCGAACTCGCCGCCGCTCCCGTGGTGCCTGCGGCAGCATTCGCCTGAATATACAATTTGTTCAATTTGTCCGGATCATTTTGAAACTGCGGCTCAGATTCCAGGATCACGTGATACTGGTTCAACTGCGTGTACATCGTATTGATTTGTCGCTGGCCGAAAGCGTCATACAGCGTGTTGTCGATGGTTGTCGGCGCGATTCCCAGCCGCGAAGCCGTCGCGCGATCGATTACCAACTGGACCGCAAGTCCACCGGGTTGCTGATCGGTGGCCACATCTTCCAGCTCCTTCAAATCTTTTAATTTTGCTACGAAGCGATTGGTCCAGTCATTCAGTTCGTTCGGGTCGGGGTCTTCTAGCGTGTATTGATATTGCGTGCGGCTGACGCGATCGTCGACGGTAATATTTTGTACCGGCTGCATGAACAGCTGAATGCCTTGCACATCAGCGAGCTTGGTCTGCAGCCGACGGATAACATCAGATGCGTTAAGATCCCGCTGGCTAAGCGGCTTCAAGTTGATGGAAAACCTTCCACTGTTCGTGGTGATGTTGGTGCCGTCAGCCCCGATGAACGACGACAGGCTCTCAACCGCGGGATCGGCAAGAATGACGTTGGCGAGTTCCTGCTGCTTTTCCGCCATGGCTTTGGGCGAAATCGTCGGCGGCGCCTGCGAAATTCCCTGAATAATTCCGGTATCCTGCACCGGAAAAAATCCTTTAGGAATGACGATATAAAGAAAGATGGTCAGTAACAGCGTCCCCAGCGCCACCAGCAGCGTAATAGTTTGGTGCCCCAGAACGAACTTCAAGGTCCGGCCGTAAAACGCGATCATGCTTTCGAACATGTGTTCCGACTTACGATAAAACCAACCCTGCTTTTCCTTGGGGTTGTGCTTCAGGATGCGTGAAGCCATCATCGGCGTGAGCGTCAAAGAAACCACCGCCGATACCATGATGGTGACTGCCAGAGTCACCGCGAATTCCCGGAACAGCCGGCCGACAACATCCCCCATGAAAAGCAGCGGGATCAACACCGCGATCAGCGAAACCGTCAGAGACAAAATCGTGAAGCCAATCTGCTCAGCCCCTTTTAACGCCGCCTGCATGGGAGGCTCGCCGGCCTCGATATATCGCGAAATGTTTTCGACCATGACGATGGCGTCATCAACAACAAATCCGGTCGAGATGGTAAGCGCCATCAGCGACAAGTTATCCAGGCTGTAACCCAGCGCGTACATCGCCGCGAACGTGCCCACCAGTGACAGCGGCACCGCCACGCTGGGAATGATCGTCGCGTACAGGTTTCGCAAAAATAGAAACATCACCATGACGACCAGCGCGATCGTCAGCATCAATTCAAACTCCACGTCTGACACCGAGGCCTGAATCGGTGTGGTCAGGTCCGTGAGTGTAGTGATATCGATCCCTTTGGGAAGATTAGCTTCCAACTGCGGCAGCAGCGCTTTTATCCGCTTCACCACGCTGATGGTGTTTCCGCCGGGTTGCCGTTGTACGTTCACGATGACCGCCGGCGTCTTGTTCATCCACGCGGCCTGATTCTTGTTCTCCACGCCATCCACGATATTCGCTACGTCGGTGAGCATCACCGGCGCTCCATCGCGGTAGGCGACCACTACACTTCTGTAATCCTTACTGGTGACCAATTGATCGTTGGCGTCGATCTGATAGTCCTGGCGCGGACCATCAAAATTCCCTTTTGCGGAATTGACGCTGGCTTGCGTAACCGCTGTGCGCAAGTCTTCCAAATTAATTCCATAGGAAGAGAGCGCAGCTGGATTAGCTTGAATACGAACTGCAGGCTTCTGACCACCGCTGATGGTGACCAGTCCAACGCCGCTCAATTGCGAAATTTTGGGAGCCAGCCTCGTATCCACCAGGTCTTCCACCTGCGAAAGCGGAATGGTGCTCGACGTGGCCGCCAAGGTCAGCACCGGCGCGTCCGCCGGATTTGTCTTGCTGTAAATCGGCGGCGAAGGAAGGTTCGCGGGCAGAAAGTTTTGCGAAGCATTGATCGCGGACTGTACTTCTTCTTCCGCGACATCAATATTCAAACTCAGGTTGAATTGCAACACGATGACCGAGGTGCCGCCCGAACTGCTGGAAGTCATCTGACTAAGTCCCTGTAGCTGGCCAAACTGCCGCTCTAACGGTGCGGTTACCGTCGTGGCCACCACGTCAGGGCTCGCTCCAGGATAAAAAGTGAGTACTTGGATAGTGGGATAGTCAACTTGGGGCAATGCGGAAACTGGCAACTGCGTGTAGCTCACAATGCCTACCAGTAATATGGCGGCCATAAGCAGCGACGTTGCAACCGGCCTCAAAATGAAAGGACGTGACGGACTCAATGAGGCGTGCTCCCCTGATTGTTAGTGTTTCCCGGAGTGGATGTATTCCCTGGAGCAGCGGCGTTTCCCGGACCACTTGGATTTCCCGGAGCAGCACCGTTTCTGCCGCCAGCGCCATTCCCGCGGGGGGAGGAGCCACCGGGAGCGTTGCCTGGAGCAGATGGATTAGAAGCGATGACAACTTTCGAGTTGTCCTGCAATTTATCAAAGCTGCTGTTTGCCAGCACCTCCCCGGGGGACACACCCGTGACTTGCGTAATTCCGCCGTCCGTCACGCCAGGTTTAATCGTGCGCATGTGTGCGGTGTTGTCCTGCAGAACATAAACAAACGCCGTCTGTCCGTTATGTTGGATTGCCGAACTGGGAATTAAGGTGGCATCGTGAAGCGTATTCACCAGCAATCGAACATTAACGAACTGATTTGGAAATAACGCACCGTCCTTGTTCTCGAATGAAGCGCGCGCTTTGACTGTGCCTGTGGTGGTGTCGATCTGGTTGTCCAACGTTAGCAATTTTCCGGAAGTTATTTTCTGCTGCCCGCCACGGTCAAATGCATCCACCGTTAGTACCGCTTTGTTACGCAAACGCTCCTGCACCGGTCCGAGATTGTCTTCCGAAATAGTGAAAATTACCGTGATGGGCGACATTTGCGTAATCACCGCCAGCGTTGTCGTTCCCGAAGACTGCACCACGTTTCCAGGATCGACCAGCCGCAAACCAACCTTGCCGGTAATGGGCGCCACGATATGGCAATAGCTCACCTGGACCTGATCGAACTGCACCGTGCCCTCGTCAAGCTTCACTGTGCCCTGATCTTGCAGCACAATTTTTTCTTGATCGTCTAGCTGTTGCTTTGGTATGGCTCTGCGATCCCATGCTTCGTGGTAGCGCTGCAGGTCCATTTTGGCCATCGCCAAAACATTTTCGTCCCGCTCCAGCGTGCCCTGCGCCTGCATGAGCGTGGCGCGATACGGCCGGGAGTCAATATCAATCAGCGGATCACCTTTGTGTATGATCTGGCCCTCTTTGTAGTGCACCTCCGTCACAATGCCATTCACCTGACTGGTGATCGAAGCGGTATAAACCGGTGTGACCGTGCCGATGGCATCCAGGTATACGCCGATGTCGCCCTTCTGTGCGATTACCGTCGTCACCGTAACTGGCCCACCGCCTCCTCTGGGTGCTTTGGCCGTTGTTGCATCCTGCTGACGTAATACCAGCCAGAAGCCCAGCCCGAAGACCAGCAGGATCACGACCCACATAATGACGCGCACGGCTGTGCTTCGCCTGGGTGGCGGCGTGTCCGTCGGAGGGGGTAACTGATGCTCGGGCCCGATAGCTGGACGCTCATTCTGATCAGCAGGCAAATTGATTCCTCATCCTCACGTTAGTCGGGACCGGGGTCAGGGAGTCCTTAATTTATGGGACGAATAGTAACCCGTGTTTGGATACAGCCGGGCCTAATATTGGGTGCGGGCAGTTTCTTCTCTTAGGCAGGGTTGTTCGCTACTTTCCACGAAACAGAAAGGCGAGGTCAACTATTAGAATGATCACTATCGCCAGTTCCAGAACGAAGCTGCGGGTTTGATTGAACTGGTCCACCATGAATCTGTACAGCTCACCGGCAGTGCGCAATTTCTGATCCACCAGTCCGCGATAATCGGGCACGCCAACTTTGGCCGCAATTAAATTGTATAGCCGTGCATAAAACATATCGCTCAAAAACTTCACCGCATTATCGACCTTCTCCGTCAATTCCATAACATCCAGGCGGATGGTGTTCAACCGGGCCGCTTCACGGGAGAGCCGCCAGGCGGTAAGTAAGCCGCCTTGGCGCTCGAGTGAACGATACACACCGTCAAGCAGACTCGTGAGCAAGGTGTCGTAATAACGAAATTCCAGCAGCTGGGTATTGGCATATTCCAGCAGTTGTATGGTTGTGGCTGCCACTTCCGAGCTTCCGTAGACTAGAGCGCCACCCCAACCCACTACCAGCAAATCCGTGTGGGAATAGGAGATGCTCGATTGCAAGACTTCCTGTCGCTCCGCGTCGGACAACAACGCTGATTCCCCTCGAACCAGTTGGGCGATTTCTGGGCCATGCGATGCCAGCAATTCTTCGGAAGCCAGGCTATGGCCATCGGCTCCTCGTATTTCCCGGAGTTGTATAACGTAATAGTCCTCTTTGAGCCAGGTATCGTAGGGTTTGACCAGAGCTGGAGCGGCGTGTTTCAAAGCAGTACGAAGTAATTCCGTGGCCCGGCTTTCGAGCTCCGTCGCGCCGATCAACTGACTCGATTGCTGAACCAGAGCACCCCAGTCGCAGTCGAACGGTAACTCCAGTTCAATGCTGACCACTCCGTAATCGTAATAATTGGTTTTTCCCTCTATGTGCTCGCCGGCCTTCAAGACCATCGGATGGATGGACTCAACAACCGGCGATCTTTCAAAGTGCAAATAGTGCGGAATCGGGGGAGTCAAACCGATTGAGGGTTGCACACCGCCTGGTTCGAGCAGGGGTCGCAGTACATCAAGGCGTATAGCCTCGGCAACCTCATAAAGAAACAAAATGCGAAACTCGCCCTTCAAGAATCGCTGGCCCTCCCAGGCTACGTCTACATTACCCGCCAGTAGGTAAACATGCGAATGACAAAAAATTGGCACCCGAGGCAGGACGGCGAATTCCACCTTCATAAAACACGACGGGCAGCCCGTTAAGGCTGCCCGGTGCAATTTGACTGCGTGTGTAAGCGATAGAATTTAGTGGTTATCCTCACCATGTTCATGACGCCACTTCCAATAATTGTCCTGATCCCTGCGCTTCAGCTTCGAGTAATCGCGATACTCTCTGTGGTTATCGGTGTAATATTGATGGTAGTAGCGGTCCTCATTGTTATCCCAGTTGTGATAATCCTTGTGGGAGCGATCGTATACGCGTTTTTGATCGTGATGTTCATCACGATGTTCATCCTGCGTTGCAGCCCTGGTAACTATGGCTGCGGGTGCGCTTAGTGCAGCAGTCAGGAAAAGAAAAGTAATGTATCGGTATCCGGCTTTCATAATTCCTCCTTGGGTATGACTTCCACGGCTAACTGATTTGTACACTCGACAAATAAAAGTATGACCCGCTTATTTGGAGTGTTCAATGCCGGAATCCCTGCAATATTTTACTAAGGTGTTTAGCGTATGGCTTTTACGCGCCAGATAAGGCATCCATCCGGCGCATAGCCCGCGGAATTTATACCCAGTGTTTGCGCGGTTCGAGCAAAGCGTGTCCATTAAAAAGTGGCTTCACTGATTGACGACTACATGAAATCTTCTGACAGCACCGTGATTCGACTAATCGCACTATTTAAGCTGGTAAAAGCGCTAATTCTCATCGCCCTCGGCGTGGGCGCCCTGAAGCTAATTCATCGGGACATGGGTAGCACACTGGAATATTGGATCACTACGTGTGGTCTGGATCCCGAAAACCGCTGGCTGGAGCGAGCGATTGAGAAGGTATCTAATCTGACGCCCGCTAAAGTAAAGGGCCTCGGTTTCGTGAGCTTTATCTATGCTGGACTGTTTCTAACCGAGGGAATCGGACTTTGGCTCATGAAACGTTGGGCCGAGTGGTTCACCGTAATCATCACCAGTTCGCTCGTGCCGTTCGAGGTTTATGAGCTGTATCGCGATCCCAGCGCTATGAAAATTCTGGTGCTGGTCATAAATGTCGCGGTAGTCATATACCTTCTCTATCGGATTCGAAGCCATGAAGAGAGCTCTAAGTAAGGGTGCTGCTTCAGGATTGCAGCGCGAGTTCCCGCTGAGCGTCCGCTTTCACGGACTGAGGCTTGGCGAAAATCGTAGCGATTAACCCGCACGCTGCCGCGAAAGATAGCCACAAACCCGGAATCGCACGGTTGCCTGAAATATGAATCAGGTACGTGCTTAGTGCCGGTGTGAATCCGCCAAAAATTGCCGTAGCCAGGCTGTACGCCAGAGCAAATCCCGATGTTCTTACGTCCACCGGCATAATTTCCGTAAGCGCCACCACCATCGCGCCGTTATAGCTGGCATAGATAAACGATAGCCACAATTCGACAGCCAACAACCTCCCGAACGACGGCTCTCTGACTAACCAGAGCATCGCGGGATAAGCAGTGATCAACATCAGCAACGTGCACCCAAACAGCAAAGGCCGCCTGCCGATGCGGTCAGACAACGCACCCATGATGGGTAGCCAGAAAAGGTTCGACGCGCCCACGCATAAAGTCACAATCAAGCTGTCGATGCTCGCCAGGTGCAGCACGGAGTTCCCAAACGTGGGCGTGTACGCGGTAATCATGTAAAACGATACGGTCGTCATGGTGACCATGAACGTGCCCACCAGCACGATCGCCCAGTTATTTCTTAGCGAACGAAAAATCTCGGCGGTGTTCGGCCGGTGTTTGCGCGCAAGGAACTCATCGGTTTCCGCGAGAGATTTTCTTAGCCTGAATAGAAACGGAATGATAAGGCAACCGAGAAGCAGTGGAACCCGCCATCCCCAGCGCTGCATCTTTTCAGTAGACAAAAGAGAATTAAGTATCACCCCCACGGAGGCCGCAAACATCACCGCCACTTGTTGGCTGCCCGATTGCCAACTTACGTAAAACCCTTTGTGCCCGGGAGTAGCAATCTCCGACAAATACACCGAGACGCCCCCGAGTTCCATCCCCGCGGAAAATCCTTGAAGAAGCCGCCCAGTCAAGACAAGTATTGGGGCGAGCAAGCCAATCGTCGCGTAGCTGGGCATGAACGCGATGGAAAAGATTCCGATCGACATCATTCCTAACGTCAACAACAACCCAGCGCGGCGCCCATTCCGGTCCGTGTA
>Ga0209734_1000021_pt1 | contig 13417 bp, 13 predicted proteins | sample BlaSpr_A8_OM1_M2_FD_187981 | JGI IMG/M metagenome (GOLD analysis project Ga0209734, IMG submission 187981) | Forest soil microbial communities from Thunder Bay, Ontario, Canada - Black Spruce, Ontario site 2_A8_OM1_M2 (SPAdes) (version 2) | ecosystem: Environmental > Terrestrial > Soil > Boreal...
CTTCAGGCGACTTTGCGGCTCAATACGATGGCGCATCTGGACATCACCCACCATTTCGGCGCGAAACTCGCCAAGCGGAGGCGGGGCGGCTTGATCCTCGTGGGGGCAATGGGTGCGGAAAACGGCATTCCCTGTTTGGCGAATGACGGTGGCGCCAAGGCGTATGTTCACAGCCTTGGCGAGGCGCTTCACTATGAGTTCAAACCTCTCGGCGTCTACGTCACTGTACTGGCAGTCCCGTTGACGAACACAGCGGTGCTCGAGCAGTTCGGCCTCGGTCCGAAGACCATGCCGATGAAACCGATGAGCGTCGAGCAGTGCGTATCTGAGACCCTCAGCGGTCTGCTTAAAAACCGCTCCAGAGTCGTTCCAGGCCGGCTGAACCGCATCGTGAACGCCCTCGTGCCCCCTTCACTTGCGCGGAAGATGGAGGCGGACATGCTTAGTAAAGGGCTTGCCAGCAAGGCCGCATCTGCCGGCCCGTCAAACGCTTGATCCCTTGTCCATGAGCACCGTCATGTCCGTCCAGCCTCTCTTTACCCCACTCCGCATGGGCGATCTGGATCTGCCCAATCGCATCGTCATGGCACCGCTCACCCGCATGCGCGCTGGGTCGGTGGATCACGTGCGCCGCGATCCACTGCGCAAAAACCTGAGCGTAAAACTGCGGCGCGCCACCTTGCAGTGCCGTCACTACGGTGGAAGCGAAGCTGCCAATAGCTGGATCGTCGAGAAATGGCACGTCGGTTACGGAACTCCTGACTTTCGTCCGGGGCTTTTGCACCTCGTCTGCCACGAGAGTGAATGTGACTTGAGGGTCAGCGCATCTTCGGTCCTCCGTTAGGCCTTCGAACGACAGCCGCGTCCCCCCTTCGAACATTAACGTGGCGTGATCCACGTGCGCCGTAACAAAGCGGACACCACCGGTGCGCGCGCCACTGATAGGGTACATCCGCGGCGATGGGCGAACAGGCGCCCGAGAATCGAGAATGGCGATGGCCACACTGAAGAACGCGAGCCGTCAGGACGAATCCAGGCGCGTAGAACGCAGTTCGGTGAGTACGCCCGGCCAGACTTGCGCCCCCCTTTCACCAATGAACGGCTCACATCGACGAACGACGTCAATCAACCTGAAAGAGCGACGGCTCACGGTGGTGTGCCTTCTGTTGGTGGTCCTGACCGGGTCTGGAATCGCCGGTCAAAGCCAGTTTCTGGGCAGCGTTCCAACCGGCGTCCCGTCCTCTACTCCGTTGGCTCTCTCGTTGCGCGAGGCGATCGATCGCGGCCTGAAGACGAATCTGGGATTGCTGCTTCGCGAATCAGACAACGAAAACGCCAGGGGGGAGCGCCTCCAGATGCTGAGCGCGCTCCTCCCGCAACTTGACGGCCGAACAAGCGAGAGGGCTCAACAACTAAACCTGAAAACCGTGGGGTTCAATTTCTCCATTCCTGGAGTCTCAATCCCGACAGTCGTTGGTCCATTCCACTATACCGACCTGCGCGCCTACGGAACGTGGACAGCTTTTGACTACATGGCGCTGAAGAACTACAGCGCGTCTCGGGAGACCAAGCGTGCCAGCCAGCTCTCCCTGTCTGATGCACGTGACCTCGTCGTTCAAGCCGCAGCCAACGCGTATCTTCAGATCACCGCCGACGCCTCTCGAGTGGAAGCGATACGCTCGCAGGTAGAGACGTCCCAGGCGCTTTACGATCGAGCCGTCGCTCGGCAAACCGCAGGAACCGCCGCCGGCATTGACGTATTGCGATCCCAGGTCGAGCTGAAGCAGCAACAGCAGCGGCTACTCGTTCAGGCCAATCAATTCGAAAAAGACAAGCTTACGCTGGGCCGTGTGATTGGAATTCCTGCCAGTCAGGATTTCAATCTTTCTGAGACCGCACCTCTTCGACCGTTCGCTTCGATCAGCCAGGATGAGGCGCTCCGGATTGCTCTTGATGCTCGATCAGACTTGCAGAGTTACCAGGCGCATGTGCGAGCGGCAGAGGACGCCGTAAGAGCCGCATACGGCGGCCGCTATCCAACGGCGGAGGTGACTGCTGACTACGGCCGTGTGGGAGCGCTTGGCGAGCTCCATCCCACCTTCTCCGTCGTGGCTTCGGCAACCATCTCCATTTTCGACGGCGGCCGAATCGCCGGAAATGTCACCCGAGCGAGGTCCGCGTTGAAGCAGCGCCAGGATGAACTCGCTGATCTCCGCGGGCAAATCGAGTATCAGGTCCGGACGGCGCTTCTCGACCTTCGATCGTCGGCCGAACAGATGGTCGTGGCCCGAGACAATCTTGATCTCGCGAATCAAACGCTCCTCCAGGCGCGCGACAGGTTCTCAGCCGGGGTGAGCGACACCGTCGAGGTCGTGCAGGCGCAAGAGTTGGTTGCCACCGCAAACGACACGCTGATCTCGGCGGTCTTTACGAATGATGCGGCAAAGGTCGCCCTGGCGCGCGCCCTTGGAGGCACGGAACAAGTCATTCACACGCTTCTGGAGGTGCAATAGCGATGGCCGAACCTGAGAAAGACCAGATTGCGCCGCGCAAGAGCCCGAGGGTTGCGCGCTATGTCATCGCCGCTGTGGCTGTCGTCGGACTGGGGATCGTGAGCTATTTCGTCTGGAGGTACGTGAACACGTACGAGACTACCGACGACGCCCAAATCGACGGCCACATCAATGCTATCAGCGGCAGGATTACCGGCACCGTGACTGAAGTGCGTGCCGAAGACGCGCAGTATGTCAAAGCCGGAGACGTCCTGCTGATGCTAGATCCGCGCGACTACGAGGTCGCGCTAGCGAAGGCCCAAGCGGACCTTGGAGACGCCGAAGCGGTGCTCGAGAACTCCCGCATTGACGTGCCAATCATCACCACCAACACCGCCAGTCAGTTGAAAACGGCGACGTCGTCGCGGGCCGATGCGACCGCGTTCGTCATGGGCTCTGAGCGCAAGCTGTCTGCTGTTCGGGCGCTCTTGGATTCTGCGCAGGCACAGGTCCGGGAAGCCGAGGCGAACGACAAGAGAACCGGCGACGATGCGACGCGATACAAACTGCTTGTCGACAAGAACGAAATTGCGCGTCAGCAATACGACGCCGCCGTATCGGCGGCCGCCGGCGCCAAAGCTGTGCTCGACGCTCGCCGCGCCGCGGTTCGTGAGGCTGAGCAGAACATTGAGGCGGCACAGAGCGCGGTGAACCAGGCGACTCAGCGAATTACGCAAGCCGACGCCTCGATTGAATCTGCCATGACGGCGCCGAAGCAAGTTGCGGCCAGCGAAGCGCGCGTAAAGTCGGCGTTGGCGCGAGTCGCTGAAAAACAGGCGCTCGTGGAGCAAGCACGGCTGAACCTCACCTACTGCACGATCGTCGCACCAGTGACGGGGATCATCGGCAGGAAGACTGTTGAGGCTGGACAAAACATCACTCCCGGACAGCAGTTGATGGCCGTGGTTCCTGTTGACGACATCTGGGTCACGGCTAACTTCAAGGAAACACAGCTCAGTCGCATGAGGCCCGGTCAGCGCGTCCAGGTGACCGTGGATGCCGAGGAGCGGGCCTATACCGGGAAAGTAGCCGCAGTCGGCGCAGCCAGCGGATCGCGGTTCAGCGTCCTGCCCCCGGAAAACGCGACAGGGAACTACGTCAAGGTCGTGCAGCGTATTCCGGTCCGCATCAATCTGGACGCAGGCCAGAACGAAAGCCGCCGACTCCGCCCAGGGATGTCGGTCGCCCCGAAGGTTTACGTCGAATAAAGGCAGGCCATGGCCGACGCGCCGGAAAGATGGAGGCCGAGATTCAACCCGTGGTCGATTGCGATTGTGGTAGCGATGGCTGCGTTCATGGAAGTGCTCGACACCAGCATCGCCAACGTCGCTTTACCGCACTTGGCTGGGGACCTGGGCGCGAGCAACGATGAAAGTACATGGGTACTGACTTCCTACCTGGTGTCGAACGCCATCATTTTGCCCATGACTGGGTGGCTGGCGACGACATTTGGACGCAAGCGGCTGTTCTTGCTATGTATCTCGTTGTTTACCGCTGCCTCCTTGCTCTGCGGCATCGCCCCAAGCCTGTCGGTGCTAATTCTGTTCCGTGTAGTTCAGGGCATTGGCGGGGGCGGCCTTCAACCGATGGCGCAGGCTATCCTGGCGGACACGTTCCCTCCAGAAAAGCGCGGGCTCGCCTTCGCGTTCTATGGAATCACCGCCATCATGGCGCCCACGATTGGCCCCACGCTGGGTGGTTGGTTGACCGACAACTACTCGTGGCGATGGATCTTCTACATCAATCTTCCCGTGGGCCTGCTGACTCTGTTTCTGGTGTCCCGCATGGTGGAAGACCCGCCATATCTCGCTACGAGAAAAGGAGCCGGCGTGCGCGTCGATTACGTCGGCATCGCATTACTCGTGCTGGCCGTAGGAGCGCTACAGATCCTCCTCGATAAGGGCCAGGAAGCAGACTGGTTCGCGTCTCACTTTATCCTGATACTGGCGGTAGTATCGGCGGCCGGCTTTATTTCTCTGGTCGTCTGGGAGTGGCGCCAAGAGTCGCCGATTGTCGACGTCCGCTTGTTCAAGAATTTCAATTTCGCCGTGTCGAGCCTCATGATGTTCAACCTCGGCGTTCTGCTGTTTGCTGGCCTGGTGATGATGCCGCTGTTTCTTCAGACGTTAATGGGGTACACGGCCCAGTTAGCCGGGCTCGTTCTGTCTGGCGCCGGCCTGGTCTTGCTGATCGAAATGCCGATCGTCGGCCTGCTCACGACGAAAATCCCTGCAAAATACATCATGGCCTTCGGCTGGCTGTGTCTCGCATCTGGCATGTACCTCTCCGCTAAGCGGTTGGACCTGCTCATCAGCTTCAGCGCGGCAGGCTGGCTGAGAATCGCTCAGGCATTCGGCATGGCTTTCCTGTTTGTGCCGGTCACGCTCGCAGCCTACAACGGGATCGCGCCAGAGAAAGGAAACAGCGTCTCAGGGCTGGTGAATTTCATGCGCAACATTGGCAGCAGTGTAGGAACCTCCCTGGTCACGACGCTGCTGGCACGGCGGGCGCAGTTTCATCAATCCACGCTGTCCTCCCATACGACCAGCTATGATCCGGCGTTCCGGAACCAGTTGGACGGGCTTGCCGCACAGCTGATTCACGCCGGAGCCAGCGTGCCGGATGCGCAAAAACAAGCCTTCGCGCGCGCCTACCGGGCCCTCCAAATCCAATCACAGACCCTGGCCTATATCGATACGTTCATGGTGCTGGCGGTCGCCGCGAGTCTCATGTTCTTGCTGTCGTTGTTTGTCCGCAAGAATGATCCACGTGCGCCGGGACCGGCCGCTGCGGAGTGAGAGGACGCATCGATGGCTAGAGTGCTGACGATTGAGCGCGAATACGGAAGTGGCGCCGCCGCGATCGCCCAGAAAGTAGCCGCGCAGCTCGGCTGGAAGTTGTGGGACCAGGTGCTGACCGACGAAATTGCTCGCCGGATGGCGTGCGACAGACGAGTCGTGGAGCAGCACGAAGAGCGACGGGACCCGTTACACTACCGTCTGTTCAAGGCTTTCTTGCGAGGCAGCTTCGAAGGCAGCTTGAATGAGCCTCGCCTGAGAATCGCAGATGCCGACAGTATTCGGAATGTGGCCGAAGAACTTGTCAGAGCGGCGGCCGCCGAAGGCAACGCGGTGATAGTCGGGCGCGGCGCGGCCTACTATCTCCGCGATCGCGCGGACGCGTTCCATGTGTTCATCTACGCGCCATTTGAAGAGAAAGTGCACCGGTTGCAGCTTGAAGAGAGGGCTCACGCGCAAGCCGCTCAACTCGCCGAGAATGTTGACCGCGACCGGGCAGCGTTCATCAAGCAGCATTTTGGGATCGAATGGCCGGCCCGGCACTTCTTCCACATCATGATTAACTCCACGATGGGTGACGAGGCAGCCGTCCAGACGATCGTCAACAGTCTGCAATGGCGCCAAGACAACAAGACGATGTCGGTAAACGAGCGTTCTTAAAGAGCAATGAACGTTGTGCTGGCAGCTAGTCCCAACACGGTATGTCTATTTTCAACGGAACTGGACCACGAAGTGCGGCCGATCTGCGCGATGTCGACGCGTGCGGTCGACGCGCTCGCCGGCGCCATCCGGCAGAGCATTCACGTAGTTGGTGTGGCCCTGGGCGTGGTTTGCACCGGGGGCCGCAGGGACGTTCCCAAGGCCAGCTAGATGTCTTTGCACAACACCATCTGATACCGCGCCTTGGCGTCCAGGAGCACATCGCATACACCGTGGCGTTCCTCGTTCCTCCTCTCCGACGAGGCTTCCTCTTTCAGGGGAGACCTGCACGACGTCGACGCGCTCGCGTGTCTAAGATGAGAGGCGCGATGGGTCGCGCGCAATGACACGAGCGGGCTCGGAGGCGCCGAGTATATGTTCGAGGACCTGATGGCCGATGCTGCCAGTGGGCGCGGTGCAGACGATCATGTGATCTCCCTCACCTCCGGCGTTACTGCAGGGTTGTCCCGCAGGCCTTACGGGCAATGCTCGTTCTTTACAGAAAAGTGCTGCGTACTCCGGCCGAGGTAAAAGAACGGTCGCGACTGCACAAGTGGCGCTTCAATCGCTCGGATGTGTGACGCAGATCGGCTCGGATCGAAGGCGAGCGCGTGTCCATGCGAGCGGAACGACGGACGGAGCTATTCCCCATCGGGCGTGACGCCGATCCCGCCTTGGGCCAGTCGCCTTCGCACTTCTTCGGCGGCCTGAGGTTTAACGAATACGGCTGTGATCTGCGGATGCGCCTCGCGGAGACGGCGTTCGAGTTCAACAACTGCCGCCTCGATCTGGGTCGTGTGAAGGGCATCGTCGAACTCGATGCTGAGGTTGACGACAACTTGATCTGGCGCGAGTTGGACGGTGGCGATCCCGTTCGCCTGGCCGATGCCCTCGATGCCACGGGCCGCCGCGAGGATCGCCTTCCCGAGTTCCGGGTCGGCGCGCTCGCCGATGAGTAATCCTTTGGACTCTCTCGCCAGCAGCGCCGCCGAGACCGCCAGAAACGCACCGATGATCAGCGACGCCACTGCATCCCAACGCGAGCGGCCTGTCGTTATCGCCAGACCCATGCCCGCTCCGGCGACGACGTCCCCGCCAAGCGCAGCGGAATTCGTAAACAAGGTGATGAACGACGGCGGGTTCTTGGAATTACGGAAGGCCCTCCACCAGCCGACGCGGCCAATCGCGGGGCCGCTCTCTCGTAGTGACACGATCAATGATGCGCTGTCCAGCAGGAGCGAGATGGCTAGCACCCCGAACACCAAGGCCGGCTGCTGGATCGGTTGAGGATGGATCAGGTGGTCAAGACCCTCATAGACTGCGATGCCTGCAGCGACGGCGATCAGCAGGGCGACAATGAAGCTCCAGAAGTAGACCTCGCGACCATGACCAAGAGCGTGCTGCTGATCGGACGCGACGCGAGACCGCTTCATGCCATAGAGCAGCAACACCTGGTTGGCCGCATCCTCCAAGCTGTGGAGGGCCTCGGAGAGCATCGCCGCTGATCCGCTCATGCCGGCTGCGACAAACTTGATGACGGCGATCGAGAGATCGCCTGCAAGGGCGATGAACACGGCGAACGTGGTGCCGATTTCTTTTTCTTTCACGCGTCGGCCCTGGACGACGCTTTGAGCCATTCAATCGGCAGGCCGGAGCAAGGGCGACTCTACCAACGTGTAGGAAGGCGCCTCGAAAGACTTCACACTATGTCCAGCGTCCGCTCGACGCCAAGAACGGTTGCACGTGCTCGGGGGGGCCACCGCCGCCTTGACATCTCCACGTGGGTGAACCGATCGGTGCGTCACATCTGAATCTGGCTGCCGTGGACCTGCGGCTCGGATTGTTTTCGCATGAACTCAGACCTTGTTGACCGCGGTGGCGCTCACTCATCTCGCGTTCTACCGTTACTAAGCTGACTCAAGACCGCGATTACTACGAATGGGGCGGCGACACGACAGAATTCGCCGAGCGCACTGTCGGCTGACAGCTGATAGTCACTCGAGTCTGTGGGGCTAACGCAAAGGTTATAGGCGCTGCAAATGACAGCATGCCCGATGCGGGCGAATTTGCCGGCTACCCACATGACACACGCCGCAAACAATAGACGTGACAGCGGAAGAGCCGCTTCGGAGCCGTGGCTGCCGTGAGCGACGTTACATTGGTACCAATGGACCACAGGAGTCTCTCACACCGCAGCCATCGGCAGTCTGAGGGGCCGCGATATCGGCGTGCCGGTACGGCCGGCCTCAATCGCCTTGCGCCAGTCAGGCCGCACCGTTGCCAGCAGCTCGTCCCGAGTCCGTCGCGGCAACGGCCGGCCGCCGTAGATGACGCCGGCTCGTGCCAACCAATGTTCGGGGGCCACACCGGAGAATTGCACGAGGGGCCAGGTAAAGTTCGGCCCATTGACCCGTCGCAGCCGAGAGGCCCAGAGCACCAGCGCACCGACGCCGAACGACAACTTGCCCCATCCTGTCTGTAGTCCAATCCGCGACGCCATGCTCCACGCTTTCATGATGACCTGCCACTGCAACTGAGAGAGGTGTCTAGTCTCACGAATGCCCTCGCCGCCCTCCATGCGCGTTCGGACTAACGGAGTAAAGATGGACGGCACCCACATGCAGTGGAGACCCCGTCGCTCGACTTCGTATAGAAGGTCTAGGGTCGCCATTGAGTCATCGTCGGTCTCGCCCGGCGATCCGACGATGAGCGTGCACACCGGGAACCAGTTGTGCCGGTTCAGTACCTCGAGCCCGTTCAGGACGATGTGGGGCCAGTCCTTGATATCGAATGGCAGCGCCTTCCCTGCCATGATCTGGCGGGCGACGCGGACCGAACCGGTCTCGACACCGATGAGGGGCGCCAAAGCGCGACCTTCGGGGTGGGAACTGACCGACCGTAGCCGAATCGGGCTCCTGTCGAGGAGCAGTGCGCTCAGCTCAGCAATGAGATCGGGATCGACCAGCGCGGGCGCAATCGTCGCATGGGACAAGGTGATCTCCTTCACGCCCGGTACGTCGACGATGCTGCGGTACAAATCGAGTAGCTCCATTCGGTTCGGCACGAAAAATGGCAGACCGGCCTCGTCTGTTCGCCAGACGAACATGTCTTCAGTGGCGAGCGAGACCTGGCGATTGCCCGCCGCGACGTTGCCGGCTACCGCCTTCAGGATCTCCGCCTTGGGCACCGAGATGCGGGGGTTCAGATCGGGCTGGCAAAACGCGCAGCGGCGCCCGCAGCCAGTCGTCATCTCGACGACACCGAACGATGTACGGCTCTCGGGGACGACCAGATCGCTCGCGTGATGCGGATGGTCAGCCTCGAGTCGTCGCGGTAACACCTCGCCGGCGAGCGCACGGCTAAACAGATTGATCACGTCGCGGCTTTCGGCGCGCCCGCTGACGACGGTGTCCACTCCGAACTCCGCCTCAGTATCGGTTTCTTGGATCTGCCAAGCACCCGAACCGCCGAGGATGACCGAGAACGGATATCGCTGCCTGCGTTCACGAATCGCGTCGAACATCCTGCGCGCGTACAACGCATTTATCGGCTCTCGAGAAGAGCCGAAGATCGACGCGTACACACCCGCCGCAAACGTGGTCCCGAGTGGATTGTGCGTCGAGACTCCCACCACACGGGTTCGGGTGCCGATGAACTGACTTAGTTGGTCGGGATAACAGACCACGACCGCTTCGGAACCGAACTCGCCGGCGAGTACGGTTTCGAGCACGCGAAGACCCGCGGGCGCTGTCCCGGCGCTGCCGTCGGCCGCAGTCGGTACGTTGCGCCAGGCCGGATACTTTCTGTCGATCGCCCACTCCATCCATCCAGGAATCGATGCCAGCGACATCTGAATGAAGAAGCCGGCGTGATCGATGCTTTCCGTCAACGGAGCGGTGAGCACGATCGGGACACCTTCGAAGCGCTCGCTCATCAATTGCTCCAACTCCTGAACGTCGTCCGCAAAGGCCGAGGTCCGCCGTATTCGGGTCACCGCTGATTCAAAGTCAAGGTGCTAGCCGACGACCGCACAAGTTGGGTCTCGGAAGTCTGACGATTCCTGCGGCACATCTTCCATCGACCCGATTCATCGGTAATCGGTGGTGTCCCGCCGGCGACCACACTGTTGACGAACGCGAAGCCGCCAGATTCGGCCGGCACTGTATGACCACGCCGTCGTCCCCTCGTCGAGACAGACACATCTGTCGCGGTCCCTTGTCGACCGATACCTCGGTCGTCGGTCTCGCAGCGTATGGCAGGCATCGACGCGAAGCTGTAACAAAACGAACAGGCGTGCGACCAAGACAGCGGCATGCGACTGGTGACGTGTCCAGTTTGTTACAGCGAACGAGATCGCTCGACGTTAGCGTCAACAGCGTGGTTGCGATATGCGCGCTCGTCCGGGTGAGGCCTACGGGGACTCGTTGAGCATCGCCTGCATTGTGAACGCGGGACCGAGGCTCGTTCCTCGCGCGCCATCAGCTCGCAGTTCTGTAACAGCTGTCCGCAGGGGTAACCATGAGAACCGTTGACATCTTGAGAAGCCGCATCCGCGCAGAGTACCGCGAAATGCCGGGACTGCTGTTGACACCAGAACAGGTGCAACGGTTGTGTGGCATCGAGCGAATACTCTGCCAACTGATACTGAACGAACTGGTGGACGCGAAGTTTCTCTGCGTCAAGGTGGATGGACGCTACGCTCGTCTGACCGAAGGGCGTGAGCCGAGCCACGAACCCGCGCGATCTTCTTGATCGGTGTCGTGGATATCTTTGAAAGGGCGGATGTGATGTCCAGATGGGATCAACCGAGACAGGCCGGCGGCCGGCGGGACGTCTCTGATGAGTTACGTGGCCGGCGCGTCCGGCGTGTTGGACGAAGGCACAACGATCGGCGCGCCTTGGCGCCACGATCACAATCCGTCAAGCCCGAAACGACTCTGTTGTGCGGAATGCTACCGAATCCTCGATCGACTGGTGTCAATCTCTTCGCATGGTGTTCGTGCCCGAGTTGTACCGCGCCGAATACGCTCTGCAGGGAACTACTCAGCCTGTGCCATGAAATCAGTATATTCCTGTGCGAGAGGTGCGGACGAACATGGTCGAACACACGCCGCATCAACGTCGCTTGACTGCAGGCGCGCAGCTCGCGGGATGATCGAAGAATCGCGCTGCCGCAAGCCTCATTGCTTGGCGCGGCCGAGGGGCGGGCCATGGTCATGTCCCGCGCCTCTCGAGGTGAATCTCCCCGAGCCGAAGCGTGTTCAAGACGCCATGATTTACGGTGATCCACACGACAGGCCCGGCTCTCGCGGACAACATGGACTGAGGCACCCCGCCCCATGCAAGACGTAACGCTGCTTTCAAACGGCACGTACCACGTGGCGGTCACATCGCGAGGAAGTGGCTGGAGCACCTGGAAGGGGTTGGCTGTCACGCGCCGGCGCGAAGACGCGGTCTTGGACGACGGAGGCGCGTTCGTCTATCTCACCGATGCCGACGAAGGTTTTCTCGGGTCGCTGACGACACGGCCCACAGGTCTTGTGCACGATGGCGGTACGACCCGCTCCATCTGTGTCGATGGCCAAGCGTCATTTTCGCGCCACGTACACAAGATCAAGGCGGTCACGCATGTCGCCGTGGCCCTGGACGACGACGTCGAGCTTCGGCGCGTTCAGCTGACGAACCTTTCGTCACAGACGCGGCGGCTCAGCGCGACGAGCTTCGCGGAGATCGTTCTCTCGCCCCCGGCGACTGATTCAGCCCATCTTGCCTTCAGTAAGTTGTTCGTTGAGACGGAGATCGATGCGGAACTGAGCGCCATCGTCGCAACGCGGCGCCCGAGCGGGCCGGAAGACGTGCGATCGTGGCTCTTCCATCAAGCCATCGCGCCCGACGGCAGCGGAACCCTGTCGTACGAAACCGATCGGATGTGCTTCATCGGGCGCGGTCGAAATGCGTCCGAGCCAGCCGCATTAGAGACGAGCGACCACCTGTCGGGTCACGCCGGTCCGGTGCTGGACGCCGTCGCCGCAATCCGCGTTCCGCTCACACTGGAGGCCGGGGGCTCGTGCACGGTCGACTGGTTCACGGGCCTCGCCGTGTCGCGGCCCGAGTGCGCTGCGTTGGCGCGCAAATACCGCACCGCAGGTGCAGGCGACCGGTTGATGGCACAGGCCGGCGGGTTTCGCCAGGCGACGCTCCGAAGAATCGATGCTGGCGACGCCGAAGGACTCGTGTATGAACGGCTGGCCTGCTTGATTCTCTACTCAGGCGCGTTGCGAGCCGACGCGAGCGAGATCGCGAAGAACCGGCGTGGCCAGTCGGCCCTTTGGCGATTCGGTCTCTCAGGCGATTTGCCCATCGTGCTGCTTCGCGGGGCGAAGTCCGATGAGGTTGAGGTCGTGCTGCAACTCGTACGCGCGCATGCATTCTGGAGCGCGTGCGGGCTCAAGACCGAGATGATGATTGTGACCGAGGGGGCGGGTTCGGGACTCTCGATGCTCGACCCAATGCAGCAGGTACTCGCAGACAGCGTCGGCAATGCGGTTATCGGCAAGCCTGGCGGCATCTTTCTTCGCGACGATACGACACTCGACGACGACGATCGCGCTTTGTTGAACGCGGTGGCGCGCATCGTCGTCACCGGCTCGGCGGGAAGCTTGGCCGAGCAGCTCGATCGAAGCGAGCGGCGTGACGGGCGTGCGGCGGACATGCAGTCCGAACCGCGCGTCGCGCCGCTTCCAATATCGCTCGCTCCCTCGCCCGCGGCGACGGCGGCATCCGAAAAACGCCCAGCGTGGCCGGAGCCCGACAACCTGCTCTTCTTCAACGGTTACGGTGGTTTCGCGCCGACCATGCGCGAGTACGTGATTGTCGCGTCGACCGATCACATGACGCCGGCGCCATGGACAAATGTGATCGCGAATCCCGGCTTCGGCACACTGGTGTCGGAAAGCGGTAGTGCATCGACCTGGAGCGAGAACGCGCATGAATTCCGGCTGACGCCATGGTCGAACGACCCGGTGAGCGATCCCAACACGGAAGCGTTCTACATCCGCGACGAGGACAACGGTCACTTTTGGTCGCCGACACTGCTGCCCACGCGCCACGCGGGGCCACACGTCGCGCGCCACGGCTTCGGCTACAGCACGTTCGAGCACACGGAAGAGGGCATCGAGTCCGCGTTGCGCGTCTACGTCGCGATCGACGCGCCGGTTAAATTCTGTGCGCTCACGCTCCGCAATTGTTCGGGCCGTGCGCGACGCCTCTCGGTCACTGGCTATCTCGATTGGGTGCTCGGCGACGAACGGGCCAAGACGCTGGCGCACGTCGTCACGGAGCTTGACGAAGACAGCGGCGCCGTCTTCG
>Ga0209734_1000022_pt1 | contig 13389 bp, 12 predicted proteins | sample BlaSpr_A8_OM1_M2_FD_187981 | JGI IMG/M metagenome (GOLD analysis project Ga0209734, IMG submission 187981) | Forest soil microbial communities from Thunder Bay, Ontario, Canada - Black Spruce, Ontario site 2_A8_OM1_M2 (SPAdes) (version 2) | ecosystem: Environmental > Terrestrial > Soil > Boreal...
GGTGCGCGCGGCGATGGCCGCCGCCGGCATCATGAAAAACGATGTGAATTTTCCGGGGCTTCGCGTTCATCTAGCGAATATTGCCAGGTTCATGCACACATTGTTGCATAGACTTTTCGGCATTTGCCAGGAGCGCGTACCATGCCATGTGGATAACATTGTAAGCCTTTTGTGTTCAATCAGTTATGCAGCAACATTCATACTCAATTAGCAGCCTCTTCACAGCCTGTTCATATCGTTGCGAAACGATATACCCATGCGCTGCGACCTGCATGTTCACTCTGTAGCCTCCGGCATGTGCAGTCCTCCGGTTTTGGACCGCATTTGCCGCGAATCCTACAACGACGCCACCGAGGTCTATAAACGCCTCAAAAAACTGGGCATGGCTATCGTGACCATCACTGACCATGACTCCATCGACGCCGCGGAAGCCCTCCGTAAATACTCGGATTTCTTTCTCAGCGAAGAGGTTACCGTGCGCATGCCTACCGGCACCGAGGTGCACGTCGGGGTCTACGATATTCGCGAGCGCGACCATGTGGAAATTCAACGCCGCCGCAATGACTTCATTTCCCTGGTGATGTATCTGACCGAGCGGAGACTTTTCTTCAGCGTGAACCACGTCTTCTCCAGCCTCACCGGGCGCCGCGACGAGCGCGATTTCGACTGGTTCGCTTCTTATGTTCCGGCGCTTGAAGCGCGTAATGGCCAGATGTGTCGGAAAGCCAATGCTGACGCTGCCAATCTCGCAGCGCGTTTTGGAAAAGTGGCCATTGCCGGCAGCGACTCCCACGCGCTCGCGGGAGTAGGCCTGACTCACACCGAGGTGCCCGGCGCGCGCACCGTCGACGAATTTTTCGCGGGACTCCTGCAAGGACGCGGCCGCATCCACGGCGCACATGGCGGCTACGCGAAGCTGACCGCCGACGTCTTCAGCATCATCAATTCCCTGTTGCACGAGAAACCTTGGACGCTGGCAATTTCGCCGCTCGCGCTGCTCGTGCCGTTTTTTACCGCCGGGCACTGGCTGAATGAAATTCGTTTCTGCCGAAAATGGTCGGCAATGCTGGAAGATTCGGAAAAACGCACGCAACACTTGTGGGACGTCGCGCCACACGCGCACGATTTAATTCCGGGACATTTTTCGTTTGGCATTTCGCTAGAATCTTCTCTTGGGACCTCGTTAGGCGCTTCCGCATGAGGTGAGGCCGTGACTGTGACGCGCATGCTGTGGGGATTCATCGAAAACCGCGACCATCGGGTCATGCGGCAGATGAACCGCTGGCGTGCGCCGCGATGGTTTCGCATCTGGATGATTCTCTCCACGCGCCTTGGCGACGGCTGGCTATGGTATGGACTGGGAATCATGCTGCTGGCCTGGGGCGGGCCGCAACGCCTTGCCGCGGTCGGCGCAGCGGGCTCGGCGGCCCTTGTCGGCGTACTGATTTTTAAAGCCTTGAAACATCTGAGCCATCGCGTGCGGCCGTGTCAATTCGAGCCGCACTGCTGGTCAAAAGTTTTGCCCCCGGATAAATTCTCTTTTCCCTCGGGGCACACAATGACGGCGTTTTCCATCGCGTTGGTGCTCAGTTATTTTTATCCGGCGCTGGAAGGCACGCTGTTCTTTTTAGCCATCAGCATTGGCTTTTCGCGCATCGTGCTGGGCATGCATTTCCTCAGTGACGTGCTTGCCGGCGTCGTACTTGGCGTGGCGCTGGGCTGCGCATCCATCACCGCATTTGCGTTCCTCGGTTGGATATGAAAGCTTACTACCCAAGCTAAATAACCGTTAATGTTAACCCCGCATTATAAGTTCAGCTGCTAAAGTGATCTGTGTAGAGTCCCTCTCCACTACCCGCGTTATTCTTCGCGTCCAGCACGTCTCGATCACAGGAGATTTTTCGATGGTCTATTTAGGCCGCTTCAAGAGCTATTGCCTTGCCGCAACCGCGTGTTTTCTATCTATGCCGGCGGTCGTATTCGCTGAGCAACACGCTCCCGTTCCTGCGGTAGCTTCTGTTGTCAATCGCGTCGCAGAGAATGTAAGCACCGGTATCAATTCTGATTATTTACTGCCAGATTACCCGGCGTCCAAAAATTCCGGCCCCGAATCTTTAACGTCCAACGCTGCAAGGGCAGCGAGCCTTCCGCTTCCGCGGCCTTCGAAAGAAGATCCAGGCGAAGACCGCGAAGTGTCATTGCGCAAATTGCCGATGAATTTTCTGCACGACCAAAAAGACATGTGGCTGTTCCCGCTGGATCTGGCCAAGGGCCACCACTGGCTTCCGGCTTTATTTATTACCGGGGGCACGGCAGTTTTTCTGGCTACCGATCCGCAGACGATGCCGCACTTCCGCCAGACCACGGATTTCCACGATTTCAATCGCGTGTTAGGCACCACCGCGACAGGTGCGGCCATCGCCGTTGTGCCCGCGGTTTTTTACGGTGTGGGCCTGCTCCGACACAATTCTTACGACCAGGGCTCCGCGCTGTTTGCCGGCGAAGCAGTAGCGGATGATGTCGTTCTCATGGTGGTCATAAAAGCGATCACGCGGCGCCAGCGTCCCACAGAGCGTCCGGTGGCCGGCCCTTACAACGATACTTTCTTCCACAGCAATGGATCCATCTTCGGCAAGGGCACGAGCTTCCCCTCCGGCCACGCCATGATGGCGTTTTCGGTAGCTACGGTTTTCGCGCGACGTTATCGCCAGCATCGCTGGGTTCCGTATCTGGCCTACGCCGCCGCTAGCGCCATCGCCTTCTCGCGCGTAACTACCGGGTCCCATTTTCCCGCCGATGCCTTCGTCGGCTCTGCTCTAGGCTTTGTGATCGCGCGGTATGATGTTCTGCACGGTCAGTGAAGAAAAAAATTCTGCTGGAACTTTCGGTTGAGTCGGTTGACGCCGCTGCGGCTGCTGAGCGCGGGGGCGCCGATCGTATCGAGATTTGCGCGGACCTTTCCGTTGGCGGTCTCACTCCTGACGCAGCATTAATCCGTGCGGTACGGCAACAAATCCAAATCCCCATTTTTGTAATGATTCGCCCGCGTCCCGGTGACTTTGTGTATTCATCGGCTGAATTTGCGCAGGTGAAGAAAAGCATTGCTGCGGCCAAGGATTCAGTCGCCAGCGGATTGGTCTTCGGCATTTTGAAACCGGATCGGACCGTCGATATCGATCGCACCCGCGAATTGGTTGAGCTCGCTCAACCCTTGCCGGTGACATTCCACCGCGCTTTCGACGCCTGCCGGGATTTGTCGGAAGCGCTCGAAGATGTCGTAAGCTCGGGCGCTTCTCGTATTCTTACCTCGGGTGGAGCGGCCAGCGCTCCCGGAGCCGCCGCCGATTTAGCGAACCTCGTGGCGGCGGCAGGCAAACGCGTAACGATTGTTCCCGGAGCCGGAATCAATGCGGAGAATATTTTGCCGCTCGCAATAGCTACACGAGCGCAGGAGTTTCATTCCGGCTTGAGCAGCTTGTTGCCTCACCCGCAAACCGACTACGCCCACTTTGAAAAAGAAGTCCGCGCAATGGTTAGAGTGTTGTCGACCATCAGCCCTGAATAACTCACGCCTGCACAAGCACAAAAAAGAAGGGCGCATTGACATGCGCCCTTTTTCGAAACCAAATTAAAAAAACCTGGCTGATCACCGGGGGACCCGCTCAGGCCTTTTGGGCTTGGCGCCGCAAAAACGTCGGCACGTCCAGGTCATCCATGTCCTGGTGCACTTCGCGAACAGGCTGCTGAACCTGGGCGTGGTGCACGACCGGTGCCGGCGGCGCTGGTGGCGGTTCTTCTTGTACCTGCTTCGTTATTTGCACTTCCTGCGCTTCAGGCGCGGCCTTCCAGGTTTTCGCCAGATAGGATGGCTTCTGATGGGTATTCTTTTTGTTGGCGTCTTTGAAGCCCGCAGCGATAACCGTAATTTTGATGGTGTCTTTCATGGCGTCATCCTGCACCGCGCCAAAAATAATATTGGCATTTTCGTGCGCGGCTTTTTGAATGACGCTGGAAGCTTCGTGAACTTCATGCAGCGTGAGGCTGGAGCTGCCACTGATGTTGATGAGAATGCCCTGCGCGCCCTGAATGGAATTGTCTTCCAACAGCGGGCTGGCGATGGCCCGATTGGCGGCATCCACAGCGCGGTTCGTTCCGGTAGCGACCGCGGTGCCCATCACCGCGTAACCCTGGCCGGACATGATGGCTTTCACGTCCGCAAAATCGCGATTGATGATGCCAGGCACGGTAATAATGTCGGAAATCCCCTGCACGGCCTGGCGCAAAATGTCGTCAGCAATTCGAAACGCATCGAAAAAGCTGGTGCCGCGCTCGACCGTTTCCATCAAGCGTTCGTTGGGAATCACGATGACGGTATCCACCGCGCCAATCAGTTCCTCCAAAGCCTGCTCGGCTTGCAGCATTCTGCGCCGGCCTTCAAAGGCGAACGGCTTGGTAACCACCGCCACGCTCAACGCGCCCAATTCACTCGCGAGTGAAGCTACCACGGGTGCGGCGCCGCTGCCGGTACCTCCGCCGAGCCCTGAGGTGATGAAAATCATGTCAGCGCCTTCCAGCGCTTCGATGATTTTCTCCGTGTCTTCCAGCGCCGCTTTGCGGCCCACTTCAGGATTGGCGCCCGCGCCCAGTCCCTTGGTCAACTTCGCGCCGAGCTGCAGTTTCACCGGAGCCTGCGAAAGCTTCAGCGCCTGCAGATCAGTATTCGCGGTAATAAATTCGACACCTTCGACTTTGGCGCGGATCATGCGATTAACGGCGTTGCACCCGCCGCCACCCACTCCGATTACCTTAATCTTCGCCGGCTGAAGCTCCTCGCTAAAGCTCATCCGGATTCCAGCTTCCCTTATTGGCATGCTTTCCCCTCGACATTCTCTACATTTACCGCGCAGCGTTCGGGTTGGGTCACGAGGCTCCGGCAAACATAGCTTTTAATTTAGATACTAAATTTCCGGCGCGTTGCGGCGTGTTGCGCCGCGCTTTCGCGCCGTACATCACCAGACCAATTACGGTTGCATATTCCGGCTGCGCTACCTGCTCCGGCAGACCAGCCAAACCCTTGGGCTCCGCAATGCGCACCGGCAAGTGCAGCGATTGCTCGATGAGCTCATCAAAGCCATAGAGGCGCGCGCCGCCACCACACAGCACAAAGCCGGCGGGGATTTGCGTTTCCAGGCCCGCGCGGCGCAGATCGTCGCGAATCATGGCCAATAATTCCATCGCGCGAGGCTCAATGATGTCTGTCAGAGCGCGCGCGAAAATCGTGCGCTTCGGCCGGTCGCCTACGCTGGCAATTTCGATGGCGCCGTCCTGGCGCAAAAGTCCGGATGAGGCGCAACCGTTGCGGCGCTTGATTTTTTCCGCCTCGGGAATGGGTGTACGCAAACCCACCGCCAGATCGTTCGTGAAATGGTCGCCGCCAATGGGTACAGCGCTGGTGTGGCGTACGACTCCGCCACCGTAAACAATCAATTCGGTAGTGCCGCCGCCAATGTCCAGCAAACAGCAGCCCAGGTCCCGTTCATCCTGCGTTAGACACGATTCCGCGGAAGCCAGTGGTTCGAGCACCGTGTCGCTGATCAGGATGCCCGCTTTATTCGCAGCAGTAACCAGGTTCTGCGTGGCGGCTACTGAAGAAGTGACTACGTGAACGTTGGCTTCCAGGCGATGGCCGATCATGCCAATCGCATCACGAATGCCTTCCTGCGCGTCCACGCGAAATTCATGCGGAAGGACGTGAAGAACTTCGCGGTCATCGGGAAGCGAAATGTTACGAGCGGCGTCGATGGCGCGGCGAACATCTTCTCGTTCGATATCACGGGGACGCGTGCCCAGGGTGATCCCGCCGCGGCTGTTCACTCCGCGCACGTGATTCCCGGCAACGCCGATGACTGCTGACTCCACCGGAACGTTCGCCACACTCTCGGCTTCTTCCACAGCACGCCGAATGGAACTCACAGTAGAATCCAGATTAACGATCAGACCTTTGCGCAGGCCCTTGGATTCCGCAGCGCCCAGGGCGAGAAAATTCACCTGCTCTTCGTCGATTTCCGCGATGATCGCGCAGGTTTTTGTACTGCCGATATCCAGCCCTACGATGTATTTATCTTTCTTGCTCAACTCTATGCTCCTGCCTGCACTACCTGGCTTTCGCGACCGCTACCCCCGCGCTGGAATCGGGGTTCAAGATCACTTGCCGAGAATACTGCAAATCGACGGATCCTATGTGGCCTGCATTGGCTTGCCACTGTAAAAAATTTTCGACCAGCATGCGATATTTGGCGGCAAAATCTCCACCGCCAAAATGAATCGTAACCGCCTGCGAATCGGTGGGCCCCGCAAGGCCGACCATTACCGCGCGGAAATCTCGCGAACTGCTGAGATCCACTTCGCTGACCTGATCGGATGAGCCGGAGCGCACCAGCTCAATGGCTTTCATGAACTCCTGATACATCTGCATGCGTTTTTCGCGTTGGTCACGCGGGAGCTCTTCGGGGACGCCGCTTACGATGGGGAAATGCCAGTCTTCGCCCTCGGGCCGATCGAGAATTACGCCATGCGCATCGATTAAATAAAGCGCATTGCCGGTGCGCGCAAAGGCGATAGGCGTTCGCTCATAAAGTTCCACGCGAATGCGATTCGGTAAAATGCGCTGCACGCTGGCGGACTCCACCCAGGGCAACTGCTCCAGCTCGCTGCGGCGCTTGTCGAGTGGAATTTGCAGCACACTGCGATTGCGGTCGCGCAGAAATTGTTTGAGCACCGCTTCGCGCGAAACGATTTTATTTCCGGTGAGATCGATCTGATCGGGCTTTGCCAGCGCAAACTGTGGCGAATACAACAGAAAGCGCACGCCTTCGATAACCACGGTAATGCTGGCGATTCCCGCGACGCTCAAAATCGCCACGCGGCGGTAAAAAGACCAGCCACGTCCGGCAAATTTCTTTCTGCGAATCTCCACCGGCCTTTGACGCCGCAGATAACGCGGCTCTTCATCGGTAAGCAATTCGGGGCGGTAAGATTCAGCCTCGGCGAGGCCCGATTTATTTCTGGAGATGGTCTTTACGCGTTCCATACGACCACCTCGTTCTCCAATTCGAAGCCGTACGCTTTTTGCACCCGCTCGCGGACGTCAGCTATGAGCGCAAGCATATCTTTCGCGCTGGCTTTCCCGACGTTCACGAAGAAATTTGCGTGCCGGTCGCTTACCCGCGCATCGCCAACGGAATGGCCTTTCAGTCCGAGCTCATCGATCATGTGTCCTGCAGACGCTCCGGGAGGATTCTTGAAGATGCAGCCCGCGCTTTTCTGGCCGAGAGGTTGGCTTGCGCGCCGTTTTTCGTTGCAGATACGAATCCCTTGGAGAATTTCGCGGAATGGCTTGGAGGGAAGTTCCAGCTTCACCGCGAGCATCATATCATCGGGCGCAAAAGATGTATGCCGGTATTCGAAGGAAATTTGATCGCCCTTCAAAGTTTCAATGATGCGCGCGCCGCCGCGATAGACTTTCACTTCTCGAACGTAGTTCCCAATTTGGATTCCGTAGGCACCGGCATTCATCCGCAGGGCGCCCCCCACCGTGCCGGGAACTCCGATGAGCCCTTCCATCCCGCCAAGGTCGTGCTTGGCGCACAACGTTACGGTTTTGCCGAGGTCGGCCGCGGCATCTACCGTGGCGATGTTTCCCTCGATGACCACATCGGGGTCGGGTTGCGCCAGTTGCATGACCACCCAGGGGAGCACGTTGTCAGCCACAAGCAAATTCGATCCGCCGCCGATAAATTTAAAGGGAATGCCGTTGGATTCGAGGAGTTTTACCACTTCGGGAATCGATTCGTGACGCGTGAGGCGGAGAAGATCGGTGGTGCCGCCGATGCCCAGGTAGGTGATGTCCGTGAGCGAAGCATCGCTTTTCAGCTCGACGCCAAGCTCGCGCAAGGTCCCCAGTACTTTTTTGTCTTCAATACGCATGTTGCGCTGGACGCTCCGCTCGCAGTAACGCGAGAATTTCGTTGCTGGCGCGACTGATATTGCCTGCGCCGATGGTGAGGATGGCGTCCCCGGGTCTGGCTTCCGCGAGCAGGCGCTCGATGCCGGCCTGCATGGACGGGTAATAAAAAACCTGTTTGTGGCCGGATTTGCGAATGGCGTCACCCAACGCTTCGCTGGTGATGCCGTCGATGGGTGCTTCGCTGGCGGGGTAAATGTCGGTAAGCACCAAAACGTCGGCCAGATTGAAAGCGCTGCAGAATTCATTCCATAGATGCTGGGTGCGCGAATAGCGGTGCGGCTGGAAGAGCACCAGCAGGCGATCAAACTTGCAAATTTTGGCGGCTTCCAGCGTTGCGCGAATTTCCACTGGATGGTGACCGTAGTCATCGACGACGGTGATGTCGTTGGCCACGCCTTTGATATCGAACCGGCGGCCAACGCCGGAGAATTTTGCCAGGCCATCGCGGATCAGCTCGACCGGCACGCTGAGATATAAGGCCACGGCCGCTGCGGCGGCCGCGTTGCGCACGTTGTGAATGCCCGGCGGGTTCGGCAGGCGAAAGCTGCCTAGCGCTTCGCCCTTAAAAGTGAGCTTGAACTCGCTGACCAGGCCCTCCAATTTTATGTCGCAGATCACCAGATCGGCCTGACTGGACGTGCCGTAGGTGATGATGGGGCGCTTGATGTGCGGCACGATGGCCTGCACATTGACCTCGTCGAGACACAGTATGGCAGCGCCGTAAAATGGCACGCGATTCACAAATTGAATGAAGGCGTCCTGAATATCTTCAAGCGATGTGTATTGATCGAGGTGCTCGCGGTCGATGGTGGTGACCACCGCGACGACCGGCGCAAGCAACAGAAAGCTACGGTCGCTCTCGTCCGCTTCCACTACGAAATAGTCCCCTTTGCCCAATTTGGCGGTGGTGCCCGCCTGGTTCACGCGGCCACCGATAACAAAGGTGGGATCCAGGTGCGCCGCCGCCAAAACCGAAGCGACCATGGAGGTGGTGGTAGTTTTTCCGTGGGCTCCCGCGACGGCGATGCCATATTTTAGGCGCATCAACTCGGCAAGCATCTCGGCGCGCGGAATCACCGGAATTTTCATTTTGTGCGCTTCGATGATTTCAGGATTGCTGGCAACGATTGCTGAGGAGGTCACCACCACATGCGCTCCATCCACGTTGATGGCTTCGTGCGCATCGAAGATTGTGGCGCCCAGTTTGGCGAGGCGCTCTGTGATGGGCGAGGGTTTGCTGTCGGAGCCGGAAACGGAATAGCCGAGCGTCAAAAGTACTTCGGCAATACCGCTCATGCCGATGCCGCCAATGCCCACCAGGTGAATGCGCTGAAAATTTCGGAAGCTGACCATCATGGCGCGACCTTCTCCCTGTCTAGTGTGGAAACCGCGCGGGTGGAAACGGTCGAGCCGCCCGCAGCGGCGCGAACTTTCTCCTGTGAGGGAGTGATACCGGCTGCTTGTTCGATCAGATTGACGATGTCGCGGGCAGCATTGGGCCAGGAAAGACTGCGGGCGGCCATCGACATACGTTCGATTTGTTTCGGGCTATCGAGCAGCGTAAAAATTTCTTTGCTCAGGCGCTCGCCTGTGAGTTCCGCTTCGGTAATGACGCGGCCCGCTCCCTGCTTGGCCATTTCCTGCGCGTTGCGCAACTGGTGGCTGTCCGTGGCGCGGCCAAATGGAATGAATATGGCCGCGCGCCCGGCGGCGGCGACTTCCGCGGCGGTTATGGCGCCCGCGCGGCAGACGATGATGTCAGCCCATTCGAAGCGTTCTGGCATGTTGTTAAGGAAAGGCACGACTTCCGCGAGAATTTCGTGCCGCGCGTAAGCGGTGCGCACCGCGTCGTAGTCACGCTCACCGGTCTGGTGCACGATGCTCATTTCGTTTTTTCTGGTGGCCAGAAAATTCATGGCATCGACAAACGCGCGATTCACCGGTAACGCGCCCTGGCTGCCCCCGGTAATCAGCACGCGCAAGGGTTTTTGAGGAATACGTTGTGCGATGGTTAGAAATTCCGGGCGCACCGGACAGCCGGTGACCACCGCTTTCGCGCCCCAGGTCCGCGCAGATATTTCATATCCGGTGGCGATTCGCTTGGAAATGCGTGCCAACGATTTGTTGGTGAACCCCGGTTCCGCGTTGGGCTCGAAGATCACATTGGGAATTCCGCGCATCCAGGTGGTAAGCAACATCGGTCCCGCGGCATATCCGCCAACGCCAAAGGCCGCAACGGGTTTGTGTTTTTTGAATACCCGCGCTGCATCCAGCATGGCCGGCACCAGCTTGAAAAGATTTTTCAGCAGCGTGCTGCCGCCTTTGCCTTTTAGTCCCGCCACACGCAGCGTTTCCAGCGGCAGTCCGGCTTGCGGCACCAGCTTCATTTCGATCCCGCGTTTTGTTCCTACCAGCACGACTTCCCTGTCGCTCCCGCGTGACAACCATTCACGCGCAATAGCCATCGCCGGAAAAACATGTCCGCCCGTACCGCCACCCGCGATTAGTAACTTCGCGCCCATTTCACACAAGCCCCGTCTCACCAGCCGATGTCACACAAAACATCTTCACGCGCGTCATCCTCACTGCTCCGTGGCTCACTGCTCCGTGGCCTGCTGACTGATATTCAGGAGCACGCCAGTTGCCAGCAGCATCACCAGCAAACTCGATCCCCCATAACTCACGAAGGGCAGCGGAATCCCTTTGGTGGGCACCATTCCCAACACCACCGCGAAATTAATCAGGGCCTGGCTGATGACCATGGCGGTGATTCCCAACGCCAGCAGTCGGCCAAATCCATCTGGCGCGGTGAACGAGGCGCGCAACCCGCGCCAGCCGTAAACCACAAAAAGTCCGATCACCAGCATGGCGCCGATGAATCCCAGCTCTTCGCAAATCACCGCATAAATAAAATCGGTATGCGCCTCCGGCAGATAAAACAATTTTTGCTTGCTCTCCATCAGGCCCACACCGCTGAATCCGCCCGAACCGACGGCTATCAAGGATTGTAACAACTGAAATCCTGAGCCTTGCGGGTCCGATGCCGGATTAAGAAATGCCAGGAGCCGCGCCTGACGGTAAGCCACGTGTGTGATCAGCAGATAAAGAATCGGTACCGCACCCAGCAGTCCGCAGGCAATCCACTTCCAGGAAAGTCCCGCGACGAACAAAATGGCCGTGGCGATCACCACGATGTCAATCGCGGTGCCCAGATCGGGCTGCAACAGAATGATGCCGACGCACAAAAGAATCGGACCCAGGGCAGGCAAAATCGTCTGTACAAAATCACGTTTGCAAAATTCCATCTTTGAGGCGCTGCGACGCTTGCGATCCAGGAACCACGCGAGATACAGAATCAGCGCGAGCTTCGCTAGCTCTGACGGCTGAATACCTACCGGGCCGAACTTGATCCACCGGTGCGTGGCGTGAGATTTGTCCAGAAAGAATGCTCCCACCAGCATCAACAGCACCACGCCGAGAGCCGTGTAAACAACTTTTGGTTCGCGCAAACGACGGTAGTCCACGCGCATCAGCGCAAACATTCCAAAAAGTCCAATCACCAGCCAGGCCGCCTGGCGCAATAGAAAAATATAAGAGCGTCCATAGTGCTGCTCGGCGGTGACTGCCGAAGCCGAAAACACCATCACTGCCCCAAGCAGGCACAGTGCCAGCGTTACACCGAACAACCAGCGATCGTTTTCAAGCCGTCTCGGCACTCTTGTTCGCCTTTCCATCGGATTTCACTGCGTCGTTCAACGAAGCAGATTTTTGTTCACGTTCCTTGATCAATTCTTTAAACACGCGTCCACGATGCTCATAGTTCTCAAACTGGTCGAAGCTCGCGCATGCCGGCGCGAGCAACACAACATCGCCGCGCCGCGCGGCCTGCGAGGCGATTTCCACGGCGCGTTCCAGCGTGCCGGCGCGCTCGAGCGCTACGCTGTCGGTGATTTGTTGTTCGATTTTTTCCGCCGCTGCGCCGATCAGTAAAGCCAGGACGCTTCTTTCACGCAGCGCAGGCTGCAGCACCGAATAATCGCTGTCCTTATCTTTGCCGCCGAGGATTATCAGCACTCTTCCGGGAAATGCTTCCAGCGCCTTCAAGGCCGCATCGACATTCGTCGCTTTCGAATCGTTGTAATAGCGAACGCCGCCAATTTCCGCCACAAATTCAAGTCGATGTTCTACTCCCGGGAAGGTCCGCACCGCTTCACGGACGGCCGAAGCAGGCGCTCCTTCCAGGCGCGCAGCGGTAACGGCCGCCAACACATTTTCAAGGTTGTGCGCGCCGGGCAGCGAAATTTCTTGGCGCTTCAACAACACTTCCACCTGCTTGCTGGTGCGAAAAACGATTTCTTCGCCTCTCAAATAAGCGCCTTGCAGCACTTCTCGTTTGCGACTGAACCAATAAAGCTGCGGCCGCTTCGGCGCCAAGCGCGTCGCCGCAGGATCATCTGCGTTTAAAACCGCGAAATCCAATTTGGTTTGATTTTCAAACAGCCGGCTCTTGGCCGCCGCATAAGCCTCCATGGTCTTGTGGCGGTCCAGATGATCCGGAGTGAGATTCAGAAGGACGGCGATATCTGCATGAAACGTTTCGATCAGCTCCAGTTGGAAACTGCTGAGCTCAGCGACGGTGATGGTATCGTCGCTCGACAGCTCCACTCGAGAGATCAGCGGCGTTCCGATGTTACCGGCCACCATGGTAGAAAAACCCGCGACTCGCAAAATGTGATGCACCAACGACGTCGTAGTCGTTTTGCCATTCGAACCGGTGATGCCAATCAGCCGGCCGTCAAGAAACCGATCGGCCAGTTCGATTTCGCTCCATACCGTAATATTTTTTTCGCGTGCCGAACGCAGCAGCGGCGCGTCCGCGGGAACACCAGGACTCGGGATCACCAAATCCTGATGGGGCAAAGCGGTTTCCGGATGCGCGCCAAGTTCCAGCGTGACTCCCTCTTCGCGCAAGCTGAGCGCCTCCGCGCCAAGCTCGCTTTCGGAATGCGTGTCCGTGGCCGTGACGGTCGCGCCATGCTCAGCGCAAAAGCGCGCCGTAGCGATACCGGTGCGCGCCAGTCCGATGATCAGAACATGCTTGCCGCGCAGCTCGAATCCGCCTGTCATTGCTTAGCTCGAAACCTTTCTACGCTACTTCTGACTTATTGCGCGTCCAAAAACTCGACCGCTACCTCAATTTAAGCGTCGTCAACGCAAACAACGCGAACACCAGCGCCAGTATCCAGAAACGCACGATCACCTTGGACTCGCTCCAGCCTAAAAGCTCAAAATGATGATGTATCGGCGCCATTCGAAAAATACGTTTGCCTCGCAGCTTGAAAGAGCCCACCTGCAAAATAACC
>Ga0209734_1000024_pt1 | contig 13235 bp, 9 predicted proteins | sample BlaSpr_A8_OM1_M2_FD_187981 | JGI IMG/M metagenome (GOLD analysis project Ga0209734, IMG submission 187981) | Forest soil microbial communities from Thunder Bay, Ontario, Canada - Black Spruce, Ontario site 2_A8_OM1_M2 (SPAdes) (version 2) | ecosystem: Environmental > Terrestrial > Soil > Boreal...
TTCCTTCTTCGCTCAGCTACTCAATTAATTAGGACGCTTGCTTTCGTCCACGTCCACGTATTCGGCATCGATCACATCGCCGGGCTTCCCGCCCTGCGGGCCGCCGGCCGGGTTCGCGCCTGGACCACCCGGTCCGCCTTGAGCGCCTGCGCCAGCTCCCGCCGCGTCTGCCTGTCCCGCCCCGCCAGCCGCCTGGGTGCTCTTGTAGAGCTCTTCAGCGATCTTGTGCAGCGAGCGTTCCAGATTCTCAGTAGCGGAGCGCAGTCTCGCAACGCCGCCTTCGTTGATAGCTTTCTTTGCGTCATCGATGGCGCTCTCCGCGGTCTTCACGTCCGCTTCGCTCAACTTCTCGCGATTCTCACGAATCATCTTTTCCGATTGGTACAGAATGCCGTCCAGGCGATTGCGCGCCTCGACCTCTTCCATACGCCGGCGATCGTCCTCGGAGTGCGACTCCGCCTCCACGCGCATCTTCTCGGCTTCTTCCTTGGTCAAGCCGCTCGAAGCGGTGATGGTGATCTTCTGCTCCTTGTTGGTCGCTTTGTCCTTGGCGCTGACGTTCAGGATGCCGTTCGCATCGATGTCAAAAGTGACTTCGATTTGCGGCGTCCCGCGCGGTGCTGGTGGGATTCCATCCAGCTTGAATTTGCCAAGCGAGCGGTTGTCGTTCGCGAATTTGCGTTCGCCCTGCATGACGTGAATTTCCACGCCAGGCTGGTTGTCCGCCGCCGTGGAATAAGTCTCCACTTTGCGCGTCGGAATGGTGGTGTTGCGAGGAATCTGCACGGTCATTACTCCGCCCAGAGTTTCCACGCCCAGCGAGAGCGGTGTGACGTCCAAGAGCAGGATGTCTTTCACGTCTCCAGCCAGCACCGCGCCCTGAATCGCAGCTCCCACTGCTACCACTTCGTCAGGATTCACGCCCTTGTGCGGTTCTTTTCCGCCGAAGAACGTGCGCACCAGTTGCTGCACCTTCGGAATGCGCGTTGAACCGCCGACCAGCACTACTTCTTGTATGTCGTTCGGCGACATCTTCGCGTCTTCCAGCGCCTGCTTCACCGGCTTCATGGAGCGTTCGAGCAAATCATTCATCAATTGTTCGAGGCGTGTGCGGGTCAGCTTAGTTTGCATGTGAATCGGCCCGCTCGGGCCCGCGGTGATGAACGGCAGATTGATCTCCGTCTCCATCATTTGCGACAGCTCGATTTTGGCCTTTTCCGCCGCGTCCTTCAGGCGTTGCAGCGCCATGCGGTCCTTGCTCAGATCGATATTGTTTTCTTTCTTGAATTCGTCGATCAACCAATCCACGATGCGTTGGTCAACGTCGTCGCCGCCAAGGTGGGTGTCGCCGTTAGTGGACTTCACTTCCACTACACCGGCACCAACTTCCAGCACGGAAATATCAAACGTGCCGCCGCCGAGGTCGTATACCGCGATGGTCTCGTCAGTCTTCTTGTCCAAGCCGTACGCCAGCGCGGCCGCCGTCGGCTCGTTAATGATGCGCACCACGTCCAAGCCCGCAATTTCGCCTGCCTGCTTGGTCGCTTGCCGTTGCGCGTCGTTGAAGTATGCCGGTACGGTGATAACCGCTTTGATGACCTTTTCACCAAGGAAGTCTTCCGCTGCGGACTTCAGTTTTCCAAGAATCATCGCGGAAATTTGTGGCGGGCTATACAATTTCCCGAAAATTTCGACGCGCGCATCATCGTGGTCTCCCTTCACGACCTTATAAGGGATGCGCTTCATTTCGTCGGTTACTTCATCGAAGCGGCGGCCCATAAAGCGCTTGATCGAATACACCGTATTTTCGGGATTCGTCACCGCTTGACGCTTCGCCACTTGTCCCACAAGGCGCTCGCCGCCCTTGGTGATCGCTACCACCGAAGGGGTTGTACGCGCGCCCTCCTGGTTGGGGATTACCACCGGCTCTCCACCCTGCATCACGGCCACAACTGAGTTGGTTGTGCCCAGGTCAATTCCAATTATTTTACTCATGTAATTCTGGCCTCCATTTAGCCCGATATCTTCAAACCTGTTGAGCGAATAACGCCCAAAGTTTGTGCGGGTCCCCAATGACCCGTTCGAATCAGCTCGAGGCACATTATAAATATTGAGTGCCTCATTGTCAAGTATTGTTGTTGACCTAGTATCTCCTTGTATATGTTAAAGATGCTGACCTCTAAATCGGAGTCTGCTGGTAAACTCTACTGACAGAAACATCCTCTGCCCTGGCGGCATCTTACTCTTTGAGCCTCGCGCAGCCGAACCGCGCCGGAAACTCGGTTGTACATTTCGACATGCCAACGGTGGCCTTTGGGATGATTCGCGGTAGAATCGTGGAAGGCCAATTTCAAGCGTCCAACTAGTCGGAGGAACCATTGACCCGTAATCGAAGAGGAATTCCCAAGCTCGCTGTGGCCTTCCTCAGCTTGGTGGCCGCTCTAGGTATCGGCGTCGTTCTTATGGCCATGGCCGCCCCTCCCCAAACGCCCGGCGCCGTAACCGACGTCGACCCGCATAAGGCTTTCGGGTCCAAAAGCGCTCCGCTCGTTCTGGAAGTTTTCAGCGATTTTCAATGCCCGGCTTGCAAAACCTTGTATACGACTACGAACCGGCAGCTGATGGAGAATTACGTCAGCACCGGCAAGGTGTACCTCATCCATCGCGACTTCCCACTTCCCATGCACGCCCACTCGAAGGTCGCGGCACAGTATGCCCGCGCCGCCGCGCAACTGGGAAAAGCCGAACCCGTCGAGCAAACGTTATTTGAAAATCAGGAAAAGTGGGAAAACTCAGGAGACATAGACGGCACCGTCGCAGCCGTGCTGTCGCCTGCGGAAATGAACAAAGTACGCGCTCTCGTGAAAGGTGGCACCCTCGATCTGCTGATCGAGAAAGATCTGGCGGTTGGCCGCTTGTACAACGTAAATCAAACTCCCACCACCATTATCCATTCCAATGGCCAGACCTATCCAGTGGTTGGCGTGCAAAGCTACGCCGTGTTACACCAGTTCCTCGACCAACTGCGTGGTCAGAAGTAAGCTCGTGACACTCGTTCAGTGGCGTCCGTCTTGAATCTTAACCGTTGGTCTTTGCATCACGTTGGTCGCGCATCTCAATTTTTGATTCTTCTGTTACGATGAACCCCATTTACGACGCTCGCAGGTAATCGACTTGCTGCAATCCAGCCCACTCAACTTCCGGCGCGCCATCATGTGGCTGGGGCGTCTGGTTCTAGGCCCGGTTTTCATCTACGCGGGCTATTCGAAGGCTTTTCTGCCGAACCACACTTTTTGGCCTCTTTTCTTCTTAAAATTTTCCATTTCCACCAATCTCGCGAACTTCGCGCTCCAGGTGGAAGCGTTCAAGTTGCTGCCTGCGTGGGGGGTGCAGTTTGTGGCGCACGTCCTGCCATTCACTGAAATCGTGCTGGGTCTGCTGGTGCTAAGTGGATGGAAGCTGCGCATTTGGGCATCGCTACTCGCGGCCATCATGCTGGGATTTTTCCTCGTAGTTCTGCGCGCCTACCTTTTGCACATGGACATTAATTGCGGTTGCTTCGCTACCCCCGAACCAATCAACCTGAAAAAAGTTCTGGAAGACGCTGCAATGTCAGCACTCGCCGTCCTGATGACCATCTTCGCGTTCATCGAAGCCCGCCGCCCGCATCCCTGGACCGCAGCACCAAAACCCGAAACAGCATAATCTACCTGCTGCCCCAGTTTGCCAGCTTCGATAGCTGCGTTCATGCATCCGTGGTCCGCACGCCATGCGCGAAACTGCGCCCGTGAGGTGTAACGCTATCGCTCCAACTTTTCCTCAGCGTATAATTCCGGCACTCATGCCTCTGCCTCCGGGTACAAAACTTGGGCCGTACGAAATTTCTGCCTCGCTCGGCGCCGGCGCGATGGGCGAAGTGTATCGCGCCAAAGACACGCGCCTCGGGAGAGAGGTGGCCATCAAGGTGTTGCCTGGCGCTCTTGCACAAAACGCGGACCGCCTGCAACGGTTCGAGCAGGAAGCCCGCGTTCTCGGAACGCTGAATAATCCGAACCTGTTGGCAATTTTCGATGTGGGCAGCGAGGACGGCCTTCAGTACCTGGTCTCCGAGTTGCTAGAAGGTAAAAGCCTGCGCGAACGCCTGAACGATGGCGCACTGCCGCAGCGCAAAGTGGTGGAGTACTGCACCAAGATCGCCAGCGGGCTGGCAGCGGCACACGAGAAAGGTATCGTGCACCGCGATCTGAAGCCGGAAAATGTTTTCGTCACGAATGACGAGCAGGTGAAGATTCTTGATTTTGGCCTGGCGAAATATGCCACGGAAGCGGCGCTCTCCGGCGCTACCGTGACAATGACATCAGCCGGAACCTCGCCCGGCACCGTGATGGGCACGGTTGGCTACATGTCGCCCGAGCAGGTGCGCGGTGGCGTGGCGGACTCGCGCTCTGACATTTTCAGTCTCGGCGCGGTGCTCTTCGAGATGGCCACCGGCCAGCGAGCGTTTACCGGCGACTCTGCGGTGGAGACGCTCGGCGCAATTCTCAAGAGCGAGCCGCCCGAAATCGATCTGGAGAAAAACAAAGTGTCACCGGGCCTGGAGCGGATCCTGCGGCATTGCCTCGAGAAAAATCCTTCCGAACGCTTCCAATCCGCGCGGGATCTGGGATTCGCGTTGGCTGCGCTCTCAGGCACAGGCTCAGGTATGACCGCCGCGCTGCCGAAAGGCGAAGACAAGACCCGCCGTGTGTGGGCCGGCTGGTTATGGATTACCGCAGGAATAGCCCTGGCGTCGCTGTTGGGGCTCGTGCTGGTGCTGCGCGCTGGCAAGCAACACGCAAGTCAGCAGGAATTTGCAATTCCTTTGCGCGGAGAAGCGAATCACCTGGCAGTCTCCGCCGACGGATCGATGCTCGCGTACACTACGCCCGACGAAAAATCCGGCAAAAACGTAATCACTGTACAGAAGGTCGGATCAAGAGCGGTATCGACACTCCCAGGCACAGAGGGAGCGAGCTATCCGTTCTTTTCACCGGACAATCAGTTCGTAGCTTTCTTCGCGGACGGAAAATTGAAAAAGATCGCGGTCAGCGGCGGCCCGCCACAGGTGCTGACACTTGCAACCAACGCAAGAGGCGGAAGCTGGGGCAGCAAGAACGTGATCCTGTACGCGCCTAACACCGGGCGAACCATTTGGAAAATCAATTCCGACGGCAGCCATAACGAAGACCTCACCGTGAAATACTTCTCGGCGACGGAAAGCACCCACCGCTGGCCGCTTTTCCTTCCGGATGGAGAGCACTTCTTGTTCTTTGGCGGCAATTTCAAGAATGTGGATGACGACCCGGACAGCGGAATCTACCTGGCCTCACTGAAGGGAGGCGAAAGAAAGAGAATCGTGCTGGCGCATTCCAACCCGGGATACGCCAATGGACAGTTGATTTACCTCGAGCACAGGGGGCTGGTATCGGCAAAGTTCGATATCTCGTCAGGGCAAGTTGCAGGAGAGAAGAAGCTGATCGCAGAGGGAGTTGGCTTTCAGCCTTCGACGTTCTATGCGGGTTTCGCAGCCGGATACAACGGGACGGTGGTGTACAACACCAGCGCGGGCGCCACCACATCCGTGCTGGCGTGGTACGACCGCAACGGCAAAGAATTGTCGCGACTCGGCGAAGAGAGCGTGATCGCCAATCCCTCGCTTTCACCAGACAACGCGTATGTCGCTGTGGACCGCACGGACATCAAGGCCAGCAACGTGGATGTCTGGATTCATGATGTGAAGCGTGGAACCGCGTCGCGATTCACGTTTGATCCATCGGAAGAAGTGACCCCGGTGTGGTCGCGGGATGGACAGAAGCTGGCATACCGCTTGGCGAAAGTAACAACCACTGTCTATGTGAAGAATCTCAAGGGGACCGAAGCGGAGAAAGTGGCGTTTGCCTCGCCCCGGGAAGCGGCATTCGAGAACATTCCCAATTCCTGGAGCGCGGATGACGCGCAGATCTTGTGCACTTCTGAGGACGTCAAAGGCTCGACATATCTCGCCTTGGTTTCGGCAAGCGGAGCGGGACTCAAGCCCTTCCTGAAAGGAACGTCACACTACAGCAACGGCCAGTTTTCACCCGACGGCAAGTGGGTAGCGTATGCGTCGGACGAGTCGGGGGATTGGGAAGTTTATGTCACTACATATCCGGGAGCTTCCGGCAAATGGCAAGTGTCGCGCGGTGGAGGAACCGAGCCGCGCTGGCGTGGCGACGGAAAAGAAATGTTCTACCTCGGTCCGCACGAAGAGTTGACCGCCGTCGAAGTCAACGCGGGAGAAACCTTCAGCGCCGGCGCCCCGGTGAAATTATTTACCTTCCAGGCACGAGCGGGCATTTCCTCCACAGATTTATTTACCTACGATGCCACCAAGGACGGCCAACGCTTCATCGTAAACCGCTACGTGAAGCCGGAAGCGATCGCACCATTGATGGTGGTGTTAAATGCCGGCGCCCAGTGAGATTCTTGCCATTGCCGGAAGCCTCAAAGCGACTATGGCATTGAAGTATTGAACCCAGAAGTGATCGAGGAGACTTCTATGAAATACCTATGCCTTGTCTACGGTGAAGAGAAGGAAATCGGGGCCATGACCGACGATGAGTGTATGGCTTACGATCAAGCCCTCCGAAACGTTGGCAAGTGCCTGGCCTCGGAGGCCCTTCAGCCTGTACAAACCGCTAAAGTGGTACAGGTCCGCGACGGAAAAGTGTCCATCAGGGATGGCCCTTTCACCGAAACGAAGGAGCATCTGGCAGGGTTCTATCTGATTGATGCCGCCGACATAAATGATGCTATCCAAGTCGCCTCGCACATACCGCCGGCTCGCGTGGGAACTATTGAGGTGCGGCCCGTCAGGGAGCTGGCTAGCACAACCGGCGCACGAAGACAGTTGTAGCCGAAAAGGATTCTTTACCAGCGATCTGGAAACTCCCCTCGCCTTCGCCTCTGCGCAACAACTTCCATCTGCGTTAAACTTTCTTATCGATGATAAGTCTGCCCCCGATCACCTTGCGCTTGCGCGGCTTCAAACTGATTGACCGCGTCGCGCTGGCCTTCTTGCTGCTGTGCTCCATCGCGCTGGGCGCGGCCTGCGGCCTGCTCTTCGTTTATGCCAGCGACCTGCCTGAAATCCGCGCGCTCGAAACCTATCGCCCCACAGTCGTCACCGAAATTTACGCCGACGATGGCCAAATGGTCGGCAGCTTCGCGCTTCAGCGCCGCATCCTCATGACCTACGAGCAAGTTCCCCGGGTGCTTTACAACGCCGTGACCGCCATCGAGGACCAGCACTTCGAAGATCACTGGGGCATCGATTTCCCACGCATCGCCGGCGCCGCCTTTCGAAACGTTTTGAAGCATCACATCACCGCAGGCGCCAGCACCATCACTATGCAACTGGCCGGGAATCTTTTCCTCGACCGCAGTGATAGAAGTTTCCGCCGCAAAATGCAGGAAATTCTTCTCGCTCTGCAAATCGAGCGTCGCTATACCAAGCCGCAGATTTTCACGATGTATTCGAACCAGATTTATCTGGCGCACGGCAACTATGGCTTCGCTGCCGCTTCCCAATTCTATTTTGGCAAGGCCGTCACGGATCTGAAACTTCAGGAGGCAGCCCTTCTGGCCGGCATGGTCAACGGGCCAAAATTTTCGCCCCTGAATAATCCCGCGCTCGCGCTCGCCCGTCGCAACCTGGTGCTCCACCGCATGGAGGAAGAGGGGAAAATCACCCCGGCCGAAGAATCCGCCAGCCGCAAAACGCCTCTCGGCGTGCACATTCAATATCCACGCAACGACCTGGCGCCCTATTTCTTCGAAGACATCCGCAAATATCTGGAAGCCACCTACGGCACCGAAGCCGTTCATGAACGCGGCCTGCGTATTTACACCACTCTAAATATCGCCATGCAGCGTGCCGCCAATCAATCCGTGCGCGACGGCCTGCACAGTTATGACCGTCGCCACGGCTGGCGCGCCAATCTGCCCAACATCATCCGCGACAATCTCGGCACCATCGCTACTTATGAAGACGACGACTGGCGCCGCCCCATCGAAAAGGGCACGTACACCACCGGACTCGTCCTTTCCGTCGAAGACAAAAACGCCACCATCAAAATCGGTAATTACCGCGCCATTCTTTCTCCCGCTGATTTCGCCTGGACCGGTCGCAAGAAAGCTTCTGACCTTCTAAAACCCGGCGACCTCGCTCAATTTTCTATCCAGGAATTACGCGAAACTACCGCGCGCGTGCAGCTTGAGCAGCAACCCGGCCCACAAGGCGCCATGGTTGCCATCGATAATCCCACCGGCGAAATCAAAGCCATGGTCGGTGGCTACAGTTTCGAAGACTCAAAATTTAATCGCGTCACGCAAGCATTTCGCCAGGTAGGCAGCTCATTCAAAATTTACGTGTACGCCGACGCTCTGGAAAAGGGTTCGACACCTTTCGACACCATTCTGGACGCGCCTTTCACCACTATCAGCGGCGGCCAGCCTTATTCACCCCGCAATTACGACGAAAAATTTGAAGGTAACATCACCCTGCGCCGCGCTTTGGCCGGCTCGCGCAACGTTCCCGCTGTAAAGCTCGCGGAAAAAGTGGGCATCAACACCGTCGTCAATGTCACCCGCCGGTTCGGCATTACTACCTTATTGCCGCCTTATCTTCCGCTTGCGCTGGGCTCCGCGGATATGCGCCTGCTCGAACACGTTTCCGCGTTCACCGTTTTTCCCGATGACGGCATCCGCATTGATCCGCACATGATTCGCCGCGTCACCAGTTACGATGGCGCACTGCTTGAGGAAGCGCACCCGGAAGTCCATGACGTGGTGTCTCCGGAAGTCGCGCGCACCATGACCGCCATGCTCGAGGAAGTTATCCAGTTCGGCACTGGCATCCAAGCCAAATCACTAGGGCGTCCCGCCGCGGGAAAAACCGGAACCACCCAGGACTACACTGACGCCTGGTTCATTGGTTTCACGCCGCAAATTACCTCAGGAGTGTGGGTCGGCTTCGACGACAAGCAAATCTCGCTGGGCAAAAAAGAGACCGGCGCGCGCGCGGCGCTCCCCATCTGGATTGAATTTATGAAGGCCGCGCACAGTGGCCTGCCCGAAGTCGAATTTGCCAACGTCGTGCCGCTCGAACAACAAGCTGCCGACCACGAAGTTCACGTCGACACGCCCGACACGGCTCCCACCGAGGACGAACCCCGTAGCCCCAAAGAAAAACCGCCCGTCGTCATTCCGCCGGCCGCGCCTCCACCTGTAAAGACTTCTACTTCCACGGCCGTAACCACTCCGGCGGAGTCGGCCCGCCCATAAATTCAGCTGTTCGTTTGTGTCTAACGGGAGAACGTTGCATCAGCAAACGCGATGCGTGTGGTTTTGGTGCTTTAGCAGCCGAGGCTTTCACCTTTCGAAAGGCAACGTGTTACTTATTTATCGCGCAGGATCACTTCGCCTTGGCCGACGAGTTGGTCGTTAAGCCATAACCGGTACTTGAAAGTTGCGCCTTTGAGGCCGATCCGCGGCGGGCCGCTCAGCAGGCGCATACCCGCCGGAGCCTGAAATACATTAGATGAAAATGGGCAGCGGTTGACATCAAACTCCACACGGAGATTCCCAGCGTCAGAGATCCAGGCGACCTGGTCGCCGTCATCGAGTACCACAGTATGGGGAATAACGCCTACAAGTACCGGCCGCTCAGCCATTCTCTATCTAATCCTTCTTAAGTGACGATCTGAGACCGCGGGCACACAGTCTGCAGCGGCGCGCGAGAAAACGATAGCACATTAGCGCAGATGATTCTGTCTCGAGCGCTATCTTATCTGCGCCAGAAGGCATCCAAATAAGTACAGCTGGCCGACAGTACCCTTGACCGCTGCAGTGTGCGCCCGTAAACTGGTTGTGCAGGGTCTTCTCAACACCCGACATTTCCGCCGCGTCCACATCGTTGGCCTGAAGTGACTCTGCGTTCGCAGAATATGCTTTAAGAGCGTCCTGCCACATCCGGACGCGGAAAGAAACACCAAGAATGGCTACAGCCTCACGCGGATGGTCGATTCCCCTGCCTAACGGCTCACGAATTTCGGTGATTATGTCCCTGCCGTTCGCGCTGGTGCATATCGCCTCGTTGCTGATATTTTTCATTCCTTTTCACTGGTATTATCTGGTCACTTGCCTGGCGCTCCTCGGCGTGCGCATGTTTTTTGTTACCGCCGGATACCATCGCTATTTTTCGCATCGCGCATTTAAAACCAGCCGTGTCTTCCAATTTATTATCGCGTTCATGGCCATGAGCTCGGCGCAAAAGGGCGTACTGTGGTGGGCAGCGCATCATCGCCATCATCATCGTCATTCCGATCAGGAACTGGACCTTCATTCGCCGACACTGTTTGGATTTTTCTGGTCACACGTCGGCTGGATCATGTCCGATAAATACAATGACACGCGCCTCAGCTACATCGGCGACTTCGCGAAATTTCCCGAGCTGCGCTGGCTGAATAAATATCACATGGTCCCTCCCGTAGCCCTGGGAGCGGTAATCTGGCTGATTGGCGGCTGGCACCTGTTCATCTGGGCGTTCTGCCTGAGCACCGTGCTCTTGTGGCACGACACCTTTACCATCAATTCGCTATCGCATTTGTTCGGCACGCGGCGCTATGAGACGACCGACACCAGCAAGAACAATTGGTTTTTGGCGCTGCTGACGCTGGGCGAAGGCTGGCACAACAACCATCATCACTTTATGGCCTCAGCCCGCCAGGGATTTTTCTGGTGGGAAGTGGACATCACCTACTACACGCTTAAAGTCCTCTCGTGGTTTGGCATTGTGTGGGATTTGCGCAAGGTGCCAGTGCACTTGCTAAGCGAACAAAAACTGGCAGCATAATTTAGATCTTTATCAGAAAGTATTAAGGGATAGGCGTTCGTCGCCTGTCCCTTTTTTTATTCCGGGACGTGTATAGTAAGTTGATTTTTCAAGGGGGGGGACAGTGCGGGATCACCGGAAAGTTTTGGTGGGATGCGCGGGACTGTTGGTTGTGTTCGGCGCATTGGCTGTAACAGCGAGCAAGGATGCTAACGCCCAGGAAAGCGCCGCCGCGGGCAGATCCGGATATCACCTCATTAAAAAAGTGAAGCTTGGTGGCGAGGGTGGCTGGGATTATCTCACCGTAGATCCGGCCAGCCGGCGCTTGTTTATTTCTCGTGGGACGCACGTCATGGTGGTGGATGCCGATGAAGGCAAAGTTGTTGGCGACATTTCTAATACGCCAGGCGTGCATGGCATCGCACTTGTCCCGGAAATGAATAAGGGCTTTACGAGCAACGGGAAGGCCGCCACGTCAACAATATTTGACATGAAGACTTTGCAGACTGTCGGGGAAGCAAAGACAGATAAAGATCCGGACGCGATTATTTATGATCCAGTCTCAAAGCGAGTGTTTACTTTTAATGGCGACGCCTCCTCGGCGACGGCCATTGATGCCGCAACCGGCAAAACGGTTGGCACCGTCGCGTTGGGCGGCGGGCCTGAATTCGCAGCTTCCGACGGCAAGGGTCATGTGTTTGTAAATCTGGAAGACAAAAGCCAACTCGTGAAATTCGATCCAGTAACGTTGAAGGTGGAAAAGACCTGGCCACTGGCCCCGTGCGAATCGCCCTCCGGACTCGCGATCGATGCGGAACACGAGATTCTGATTGTGGGCTGCCATAACAAGATGATGGCTTTCGTGGATGGCAATTCCGGTCACGTGATCGGAACGGTGCCCATCGGTCAAGGCGTGGATGCCAACCGCTTCGATCCTGAAACCGGCTTCGCGTTCGCGTCATGCGGCGATGGAACGGTTACAGTGGCGCACGAGGATTCGCCGGACAAATTCTCCGTGGTGGACACCATCCCCACGCACCGAGGCGCGCGCACCATGGAGCTGGACACCTCCAACCATAATTTATATCTGGTAAGCGCGGATTTTGGCGCGACGCCGGCGGCCACCCCAGAACACCCCAGGCCGCGCCCGGCAATCGTGCCGGACACCTTCACCCTGCTGGTCTTTGGCAGGTAACATCAGGGCAGTTAAAATCGGGCGGATAAAATTTAAGGGGGATAAAAACGCAACTCAGTGCGCCAACAGAAACTGTTTGAATTCGTCGTAACTACTCGACATCGGTAGTGACAGTTTCTCCCGTTTCAGATAGGCCGCAAGCCTGGCCGGCAATCGCGGAGCAATGCCAATCGCGCGCGTCACCACTTCCGCAAATTTTGCAGGGTGTGCAGTGGCCAGCACCAATCCCTGCGCCGGCTCCGGATGCGCTTTACGGTACGCCTCCCAGCCCAAAATCCCTACCGCAGTATGAGGATCAGCGATGTATTGATAGCGCTCGTACACCAACTTCATCGTCGCCAAAGTCTCCGCATCCGTTGCGCCGTGTCCCCAGATTTCTTTTTGCACGTACTCCAGCCGGTTGCGGCACAAATCCAGCAACCTGGGAAAATTGTTCGGATTCCCCACGTCCATGGCGTTAGACAACGTCGCAAAAGCCTCATGCGGCGCGAATTTCCCGGTGCGCAAGTATTCCGGCACCACATCATTCGCATTCGTCGAGGCCACAAATCTCGTCACCGGCAGTCCAATGCGCTTGGCAAATAGTCCTGCCGTCAAATTGCCGAAATTTCCGCTGGGCACCGACACGATCAGCGGCACGGACGCAACCGGCAATTGCCGGTACGCAGCCACGTGATAAAACATCTGCGGCAACAGGCGCCCGATATTGATGGAATTCGCCGAAGTTAAAAAAGCGCGCTTGTTCAGCTCCACATCCGAGAACGCCTGCTTCACCAATCGCTGGCAATCGTCAAAAGTTCCTTGTACTTCCAGCGCGGTGATGTTTTCTCCCAGCGTCGTAAATTGCTTTTCCTGCGCTACGCTGATGCGCTTCGAAGGGTAAAGAATCACGACGCGAATCCCCGGCACACGCAAAAAACCGTGCGCCACGGCGCTGCCCGTGTCGCCCGACGTAGCCACCAGCACGGTGAGTGTGCGGGTTTCCTCGCGCACAAAATAACCCATCAGCCGGGCCATGAATCGCGCGCCAAAATCTTTGAACGCCAGCGTTGGCCCGTGAAAAAGTTCCAGAATGTGCAGTCCTGGGGAGAGGGAAACCAACTTCACGGGAAAATTGATGGCCTCGCT
>Ga0209734_1000025_pt1 | contig 13173 bp, 11 predicted proteins | sample BlaSpr_A8_OM1_M2_FD_187981 | JGI IMG/M metagenome (GOLD analysis project Ga0209734, IMG submission 187981) | Forest soil microbial communities from Thunder Bay, Ontario, Canada - Black Spruce, Ontario site 2_A8_OM1_M2 (SPAdes) (version 2) | ecosystem: Environmental > Terrestrial > Soil > Boreal...
CCCCGCCACTACCAGCACAATTGGATACGGAGTCTCCAACTTGCGAGCGAGCACTGCGAAAACCACCACGAAGAGCAGCAGTGTAAGAAAAACAATTTCGGCCGCCTGGATCATCAGCGCATTTTATATGTTTGACAGTCCAGAAAAAAAGCCGCGGTTATCTTTTGGTGGGGCTAATGCAATGACCGCCGCGACTGCTGCCCTTATGCCAGAGTCTTCCTCTATCGGTCCACGATACTTTTACACAATGAGTCGGAATGCGGGCCTATCGATTGCTCGAAATCCTTGTAGCGACCAGGCGTTCGCGCTTCCACTTGCTTCCCATAGTGCGACGCGACGCCCGTCTGGCGAAGGGATCGCCCATCCAACATCTTTGTCCGGATCCTCCAGCATCGGTCTCATCTCCCCGCGCATATCTATGTGGATGAGCCTTTCAGCTCCCGACGGCGTCGAAGAACTTGCCCAGAGGCTCCGGCCATCGGCAGCCCAGTCAAGAGCCAAAATTCCGCCTTGACCCTTCACTGCCAGCGATTTCGTCGAACCATTTGTGGTTGAGAGAAATTGAATTTGATTGCTTCGCCATACTGCAGTCGCGATAGTTAACCCATCCGGGGAAAGGCTCCAATTATATTTGTATCCTGTGGAACCCTCGATGCTCGTCAGTTCCTTTTTCGCGCCACTCACTGGATCAAAAATTACAAATCGCTCAGCAGTTGGAAGGGACTGGCTAAAGACGCAAAGCGAAGACGGAGAATGCGCGCATTGCAGGTTTCCAATAGCTTCATCCTGCAATACCAATGTCGGAGCGCCTCCGGAGAGCGGCATGCGCATGATCTTGACGGAGTCAAGATTGTTACCCCCCTTAGAATTCACCGAGTACAAAATTTCCGATCCATCAGAATTTGACCTGGCAATGAGAACCGAATCCTTTCCGCCGACGAGTAAATCCGGCGCTGCTTGATCCAACGCCTGTTTAAACACGTGAGTCGGTCCATCCCGGTCCGAAGTGAAAAGCACGGATTTGCTGTCGGAAGTCCATGCGTAGGGAAGATTTCTCCCCTCAGGAAGACCCAGACGGCGGGGGGAAGACAATCGGCCGGTACGGGTCTCAATCTGCGCCAGGTAGACCTGTGGCGCTCCACTCCATTTTAAGAAGACCAAAGACTTACCGTTCGCGGAGACGCTCAATCCCATTTTTTTATCGGGACTGTTGGTGAGGCGTGTTGCCTCGCCAATCGGGCGGCCAGTAGTTGAATCCAATCCTACTGCCCACAGGTTTGAGCCACCCTGGTTGGGCGGCGGCTCCGCCAGGGAATAAACCAAACGCCCGTCAGGAGCCCAAGCCAGTGCGTCACCCAGCTTCAAATCTGAAAGAATGATATTGGTTTCCTTGCTCGCCGGGTTGCACACCGCGATCGACACATACCCTTCGTAAGCACCCGGATAGTAGCCATAGCGAACGAAAGCCAAACGGCGGCCATCCGGCGACCACACTACCGACCCAAAGATATCTCCTGGTTCGCCGGCGATTTTTCGCGCTTGTTCCCCGTCTGAAGACGCCAGCCAGATTTCCTGATTTTTCTCGCCTCTGACAAACGCGATTTGAGAACCATCTGGTGAAACCGATCGTGCCTCGGCGATATCCATGAGTTTGCGTGGATTTCCCCCGAAAACAGAGATGCTCCACACACTGGACTGTTCTCCATATGCTGGGAATTTGTCGGCAAGAACGTGGCTTCCATCCGGAAACCAACTCACTGGTCGCGCGATGAAACCGTCTGGCAAAGCAATGGAATGTGTTTCTCCGGTTGCGACCATTTTCAGATAAAGGCCTTTCCGGTCAGTAAAAGCCAAATATTTGCCATCCGGAGAGATTACCGCGTTAAACACTGGATCGTCGGAAGGGTTGGCGGTGAGTCGCAGTTCTGTGAATTTAATATTCTTCGTAGCAGGATTAAAATGACGGGCAGCTATCCAGCCTGCACCGCTTCCCGCCAGAAGTACGATGACGACTGCCAGCGCCACTCTCCAATAGAGTCCGGTTGACGAAACTGAGGTGCTCTCCTGCGGCTCCTTTTCTGATGCTCCATTTTTTTGTGCTTGGACCGGCGCGACAAAACGATAACCACGCCGCGAAAGAGTCTCCACGAACCTCGGGTTGTCAGCGCTATCGCCCAGGGCATCTCGAAGTCGCCTGATAGCTGCGTTCAGACCATGGTCAAAATCTACAAACGTATCGTCGGACCACAGCTGAGATCGCAACTCCTCGCGTGTCACAATCTCGCCGGGCCTTGCCAACAATAACGCCAGGAGCTGAAAAGGCTGGACTTGAAGTTTGACTCTGGCACCGTTTCGCCGAAGTTCGCCGCTCTCAAGATTGGCTTCGAAAATCCCAAAGCGAACGATATTAGAGGCCATAGTCCCCGGCATATGAGTTCCCCGATTTCGATAACTACCTATTAATTACGCTTTTCTGCCTGCGATGTTTCAGGATTCTCGCGTTACCCACGACGGTATCTGACTCTTCCATGGCCACTTAGCGCGTCACCAACAGAAGCGTTGCTCGTAACCCGCCAACCATTGAGGTACCCGCACGCTCAGCCCACTTTCACCTGACCCGGAGGTGAACTGTGCTAAGAAAGACGGGAAGCCCGTACCTTTGGTTAGGGTTACTTCTGTTGCTGCCGCTATCCGCAGCGACGGCGAGGATTCCAAGTTCCTCGACAAATTCGGTCAGCGTGGCCGTCTATAACGATGCCGACGCGCCTGTCCACCTGGTAGTGGAAGCGGAAACCATCGCCACGCGGGTCTTTGAGCAAGCAGGAGTAAATGTGAGGTGGATTAATTGCCCGGTGGTACCTCGAGATTTGCCAGACGCGGCAATCTGCCGAAAGGCGGTTTTCCCCACCTATTTTCAACTGCGAATCGTGCCGCCGCACCCTGGCCTGAGCGAATCGTCTTTCGGTGTTTCTTATATGTCTCCGGAAGGCATCGGCTGCTACAGCTACGTTTTCTACCAAAGGGTAGCGCAACAACATCTCGATAATGAACAAAGCGCTGCGGTGTTGCTTGGCCACATCATGGCACACGAGATCGCGCATCTCTTGTTGGGAACGAATTCACACTCCGCTTCCGGAATCATGCGCGCGCATTGGTACCTTCAAGAACTTGCCAGCGCCAACAAGCGTGAGCTCTTGTTCACGCCCGACCAAGCGCGGGCGATGACGGAACGGTTGCATGAGAGTAAGCAAAATACGGAGAAGACTTCGGCGTTGGGTACAAAGGTGGCTCGAACTTTCGAAGGGTCCGACAAGTAACTCTACGAAAAAATGTTCGTATTGAGGAAGTCATTCCGAAACTTCCCGTGGGGATCGTACTTTTTGCTGAGCTCGACGAAGTCCGGCAACTTTTCGTAGAGTGCCCTCAATCGTTCGGGAGCCAGCATGAAAAGTTTCCCCCAGTGCGGGCGCACCTCAAATGGCGATAGTTCTCGTTCGATGATCGGCAACAACTTGCTGACCGCCGGCCAATCCGGCTTCAAGGTGAAGTGAATTGTAACGGAATTCTGCTTGTAGCACGGACTCATCCAGAAATCGTCGGCGGCAATGGTCCGTATCTCTGTAATCAGCAAATGAGGACTGACCTGATCGCGAATCCGTTCTACCGCGAGGATAGCCTCAACCGCGTGCTTGCGCGGAACGAAGTATTCCGCTTGCAGCTCATCTCCCGCGCTGGGCGTAAATCCCATGCGGAAGTGTGGCAATCGCTCGTACCAGGGGCCGGGCACTCCCATTTGCTCCGTGCAATTTTCGGCTGAAAGCGCGGCGATAGGATGAAGATTCCTGGTCGCCAACGTGGCTCCAAAAAATTCCGGCGTGGGCTTAAATTCTTGCCCAGGTTCCACGCGACTCTTGATCCACACTTCATTAATGCGTTTTTTCTGCCAGTCAGTGAAAAGGCTGACGCTGTAGCCGCTGGCCTCGATGGCATCGAAATGGTCCTGCATCTGGCTGAGCGGCAGGTTTTCATAAACGTATTGCTTCATCATGAAGGTGGGCTGCAGGTCGAGCGTGATTTTTGTGACCACCCCGAGCGCACCCAGCCCGACCACCGCCCCTGAAAATCCTTCGCCATCTTGTTTGCGCGATAGCGTAACAATGTCGCCTGACGCAGTAATCATTTCCAGTGCGGATACTGAGGTGGATAGGTTGCCGTTCTTCTCGCCTGATCCGTGCGTCGCAGTGGCACATGCGCCCGCGACGGAGATATGCGGCAGAGACGCCAGGTTGTGCAGCGCGAAACCGTGTTCATGCAGGTAAGGAGCCAGCTGCCCATAGCTCACATTCGCGGGAATGGTCACCGTGCGTGCTTTCGCGTCCAGCTCAAGCACTTTATTCATCGGACGCAGCGATAGAAATTCGTCCGTGCTGTCGGCAATGTGATTGAAGCAATGCCGCGTGCCGAGCACTTTCATCCGGGCATGCTTCCTGACAAACTCCTGCGCCTGCTCAATGGAAGTCGCCGAGTACAGGCGGTCCGTACCGTACTCGACGTTGCCAGCCCAATTTTTTAATTTATCTCCCGCCGCCCAGGCCAGTAGCGGCGAGAGAACTGGAGCTGACATTGCGCCGGAGACAAGTTTGAGAAAAAATCTCTTATTCATGGCCAATATGGTTGGGCAAACTCGACGACGCGAAGTATCGTAACCTTAATTGAACCCAAGCTGAATGCTTTTCGCCGCCGGTTTCATGAGTGGGCGGGTGGTTTACCGGGCGTGCCTCGCTTTGATAGAGTCGCATTCGCGCTGTTTCTTTACGATACGGAGGCTTTCGTATGGCAGTACGACAGGATTTGCTGGATATTTTGGTATGCCCGCTTTGCAAAGCTCCCGTGAAGCTCTTGGCCGATGGTTCAGGGCTCAAATGCCAGGCATGCAAACGGATCTATCCCATCCGGGATGACATCCCGGTAATGCTGCCGGAAGAAGCGAAGATCGCGGCCGATTAATTTCAGGAATTTTAAGTTCGAACCGCCTCTGTGAGTTTTTGACCGACAGCCTGCTCGAAGAAATAGGCGCTTAAGCTATACTGATTTTTCACTGCTCGCGGGGCAGGAGAAAAAACATGACGTTATTTGACACCCCTGCCGAAAAATCTAACAAATCCCGTGCCATGGCTTTCACGATTGGGGCGCTAGCCCTTTCCGTGGTCGTACTTTTATATTTTGCGTTTCGCTACTATCCGGAAAGGCGCGCGGCCGAACATTTTTTTGACGCGCTCGTCGCCGGCGATACCGATACCGCGTACCGGTTGTGGAAACCCGGGCCCAGTTACGGCATGAAAGATTTCATGGCCGATTGGGGACCGCAAGGCTACTACGGTCCGGTGAAGAGTTACAAAATTCTAAAAGTAAACGCACCCCCAAAAGCGAATGCCATTGCCGTACGAGTAGCGACTAGTCCTTTTTCACCCCTGCCGGATGCCGGCGATGCGGAAAAAAGCCGCAAGACCAGGGTAGTAAGCGTTTGGGTGCTCACCAAAGACAAGTCCTTAAGTTTCCCGCCAGAATAGTGCCATCCTAAGCGAATGCAACTTCCATTGAACGGTCATTCACGAAAGCTGCGCGTCGGCGTGCTTTTTGGCGGACGCTCTGGCGAACACGAGGTTTCGCTGGTCTCCGCAGCCTCCATTATTCGCGGGCTCGATCCTCAAAAATACGAAGCCGTGCCCATCGGCATTACCAAGGAAGGCCACTGGCTGATCGGCGAAGGTGCGCAAAAAATGCTGCCGGAAGTTTTGAGAACAGGACAGCGCGTGATCATGAGTGCCGATCCCACCGAATCGGCGTTGATGCCCATCGACGGAAGCGCACGAGGGCAAAAATTGGATGTCATCTTCCCGGTGATACACGGAACCTTCGGCGAAGATGGCACGATGCAAGGGCTGCTTGAGCTTGCTGGCTTGCCGTTTGTGGGTGCGGGAGTATTAGGCTCCGCGATTGGCATGGATAAGGACGTGGCCAAAAAATTGATGCAGGTGGCCGGGATTCCCGTGGTCCCATGGATCGCGGTGCAACGCGCGGACTGGGAACGCCAGCCCAAGGAAATCCGTCGCGCCATCGAGAAGAAATTTAAATATCCGGTTTTTGTGAAGCCTGCGACGCTCGGCTCCTCAGTTGGCATGACCAAGGTGCATTCTCGTACTGAGCTGGGCCCTGCTTTGGATTTAGCTGCGGAATTTGCGATGAAAATTATGGTGGAACGCGCGGTAAGTGCTCGTGAAATCGAAGTTTCCGTTCTGGGCAATCACGATCCGCGAGCATCTATTCCCGGCGAAATCGTGCCGCATCGCGAGTTTTACGATTACGCGGCGAAATACTTGGAAGAAGGCACGCAGCTACTGATTCCCGCAAAGCTCAAAAAATCTGAAGTCAAAAAAGTACAGGCCATGGCGGTAACAGCGTTTCGCGCACTGGAATTGAGCGGAATGGCACGTGTGGACTTTTTTATCGAAAAGCGGGGCGGAAAAATCTTCCTGAACGAAGTGAACACCATTCCGGGTTTCACTTCCATCAGCATGTATCCGAAATTGTGGGAAGCGAACGGCATCCCCTTCCGCGAACTAATCACGAAATTGATAGATTTGGCGCTGGAGCAGCATCAAGAAAAAGCGCGCACCAAGTATCAGATCGAACTGCCGGAAGGTGCCAGCGGCGCACTCGGCGGATAAATCCATTAACTGGGTGCCGCACACCACAAGAGTTTTCGTGCGGGGATTTCGTATATCTTCGGGGTGCTTTTAGTCCTACAGAATTTTTTGGCCCAATCCGGACAAAATCAATTCCACACCTAGCAATGCCGTTCGATTGTGCTCGTCAATCACAGGATTAATTTCCACGACCTCCATGGACGCCATTGCATCGCTGTCCGCGATCATTTCCATCGCGAGGTGAGCTTCCCGGTAAGTTACGCCTCCACGCACAGGCGTGCCCACGCCCGGTGCGTCGGATGGATCCACAAAATCCATATCCAGGCTGACAGAAATTCCATCGGTATCATCGGTAGCGTACTTTAGAGCGTCGGCCATCACTTCGCGCATGCCGCGCTCATCGATATCGCGCATGGTGAATACGCGTACGCCAGACTTCTTGACCAGACGCCGCTCCTGAAGGTCCAGGTCGCGCACACCAACCAGAACAATATTTTGCGGTTCAACTTTTGGTTTGAAACCGAGAAGATCAACCAACTCCGGGGCACCGTAACCCATCACCGCGGCCAGCGGCATTCCGTGCACGTTTCCGGATGGTGACGATTCCGGCGTGTTCATGTCCCCGTGAGCATCGAGCCAGATGTAGCCAATTTGTTTTTTCTGTTTGCGGAAATGCGCGGCCACGCCCGTGACGGCGCCCGCGGCAATGGAGTGATCGCCGCCAAGAACCAGCGGCACGAAATCTTCTTCCAGGCATTTTTGAACAATTTCGGCCAGGTCTTTGCAGGTTTCGGCGATTTCCGCCATGTACTTGGCTCGCTTTTCACCGACCGGCATTTCTTCTGGTTGTTTTACCGGGATGTTGCCGATGTCTTCGACCTGATGACCAAGTTGCTTCAGCCGCGCCTGCAATCCCGCGACACGCAATGCCGATGGCCCCATGTCGACGCCGCGGCGGCTCTGCCCCAAGTCCATGGGCACACCGATAATTCTGACTTTTTGCCCCATATAGTGTTCTTTCTTTCGCGGATACTAAGGATATACCCGGTAAATCATGCGCGGAAAGGGTATCACTTCCCGGATGTGTTCCGTGCCGCAAATCCACGCCACGGTTCGCTCCAGGCCAAGACCGAATCCCGCATGCGGCACGCTGCCATAGCGGCGCAGATCGAGATACCACTGAAACGGTTCTTCCGGCAGATTGTATTCGTGCAGGCGCTTCATCAGCAAATCGTAATCGTGAATGCGCTGGCTGCCGCCGATAATTTCGCCATAACCTTCGGGGGCAAGCATGTCGAACGCCAGCGCGAGATCGGGACGCTGTGGATCCGGCTGCATGTAAAAAGCTTTAATGGATGCCGGGTAGCGATGGACCATCACGGGCCGGTCGAATTCATTGGAAACGATGGTCTCTTCGTCTCCGCCAATGTCGTCACCGAATTTTGTGGGGTTGTTGTGTTTATTAAGAATACCGATGGCTTCTTCGTAGCTGATGCGCGGAAATGGCGGCTTCACGTTTTCCAGTTTTTTTAAGTCGCGCTTCAGCGTTTCAAGCTCTCGTGATTTGTTCTTGAGCACGGACTGCACCACGGCGCTTACCAGGCCCTCGGCGAGACCCATCATGTCGCCGAGTTCGGCGTAAGCGGCCTCCGGCTCGAGCATCCAGAACTCCGTGAGATGACGCCTGGTCTTCGATTTTTCCGCGCGAAACGTGGGGCCGAAGGTGTACACCTTGCCCAGCGCCATAGCGGTAGCTTCGATGTAAAGTTGACCGCTCTGCGTAAGGTACGCTTTCTGGTCATCAATATAATTCACTTCAAAAAGCGTAGACGTGCCTTCGCAGGCCGCCGGCGTAAACATCGGGGCATCGGTGAGGATATAGCCCTGGCTATCCATGAAATTTCGCGCGGCGCGAATGGCTTCCGCGCGAATGCGCAAAATGCTGGCTTGCCGCGGAGTACGAATCCACAGGTGGCGATGATCGAGAAGAAAATCAACGCCATGCTCCTTGAGCTGAATGGGATATGGCTGCGCTTCCGAAACTTTCTGAAGCACCTGAATTTTTGAAACGCCCATTTCAAATCCGCCCGGAGCACGCTGCTCGGCGCGAATTTTCCCGGTGACGATGACGCTGGATTCCTGCGTGAGGCCTTTCAATGCCTCAAACGCTTCAGGATTTTCTTTGAGCGCGCACACGCCCTGGATGATCCCGGTGCCGTCGCGAAAAATCGGAAACATCAGCTTGCCTGATTCGCGCAAATTGTAGAGCCAGCCACGTATGGTTACTTCCTGCCCCTCGTATTTGCCGGCTTCTTCGATGGAAATAATGGTCATTCGTCAGGTTCCCTAAATCATGACATTCGCAGCTGATTCCAATCGTCCAGGAAGGCAGGATCGATCGATCCGTAACAATAATTCAGTCGAATCTATTTTAGCAGTGGCGGGTTCAAAAGTTGAAAAGTCGACAAGCTTGGAGAACTAGCCCCATTCTTCTTCAAATTTGTCCATCGCGGTGCGCGCGGACTCCAGCAATTCTATTGCGGCTGGCGCGTCATGACCGTTTTTTTCTTTTAATTCAAGCACGATGGGAAGTTTTTCTCCCTCGAGAGTCGTCTTGAGCAATTTGATAGCGGCGGGCCAATCGATGGTGCCGGCATAGGGCGGAAGATGCTCGTCTTTCTCGCCGTGATTGTCGTGCAGGTGTACGCTGGCGACCAAGTCGCGCATGGGCTCGAAACATTTTTCGATGCGTTCTTCCGCCGGCCCATCGCACAGGTGCGCGTGGCCAATGTCAAAATTAAAGCGCAAGCCGGACAGCCGCGTCTCGTCCACAAAAGTACGCAGGTAGGAGGGATCACCCATCTCGCTGGGAGTATTTTCGATGCACAGAGTGACGCCACAATGGTGGGCGTGAAGAACGAGATGCTCAAGCGTGCTGAACGCGGCGTCGCGTTTACGCGGGTCCGCGGTTTCCCGTGAGCCTCCCATGTGTAGGACCATCCGCGAATACGGCAAATCTTCGGCCACATCGATGGCGCGTTTCAGTTCATCCATAGCTTCGATGCGGCGCACACGCTCCACTTCGCAGATGGAGAGCGGCGTACCGCCTTCACGCGTGGCACTGAGGTCGCGACTATTCGGGGCGTGCAGCGATTCGAGAGTAAGTTTGTGGGTGTTGAGAGCTTCAGCCATGGCCTGGATTTGGGCGCGCGAGGTGTAATCGAAATGACTGCGCGAACAAAAAAGCTCGACGCCTTCAAAGCCGGCGTTGGCGATTTGTCCCAGAAGCTCCGGAGTGACTTTGCGAGATATGAAAGGATAAGAGGAGAGAAGTCTGCGCATAATCTTGTCTTTGAGAATTATATTCCTAGAAAATGCGTGATGCTTTGAAGAGTTCGCGTCCTTGACGCGAGAATAACAAGAGTGGTTGCGCGAATACTTACATTCGGGAGCAAGGTGAGTAGCGTCAAGGTTAGTAGCCCATGGCGGAGCCGTGGTCGCGGGGATCGGCGGCTCCAAGGCGGTCGCCGGTCTGCGCATCGATACCAATGGCATTTACAAGCCCGATGTGGCCCTTGCGTTTCGTGGCATAGCCATCGGCGTTAAGGGCCTGCTCGAATACAGGGGAAAATTCCTTTTCCAGCACGACTTCATCGGGCAGCCATTGATGATGGAAACGAGGGGCATTGATCGCTGCCTGCGCGTCCATGCCCAAGCGCATCCAGTTAATGACGCTCAAGAGTGTAGCGGAAATTATGCTGGGGCCTCCGGGGGAGCCGGTAACAAAACTCAATTTGCCGTCGCGCAACAGTATGGTTGGAGTCATGGAGCTCAGTGGCCGGTGATTGGGGGCAATGACGTTGGCATCTGATTGAATCAATCCGAAAAGCGCGTTGGGCACACCGGGTTGCGTGGTGAAGTCATCCATTTCGTCATTGAGCAAAAATCCGGCGGAGCAGGTGACGTGCGATCCGTAGCTGTCATTAAGCGTGTAGGTACTGGCGACGGCGTTGCCTGCGGCGTCCACCACGGAGAAGTGCGTTGTGTGTGGGCGTTCGCCGAGGCTTACCACCATATTGGACGAGGTGGATTGACCGGCCGAAATTCCGCAGACGTGCGGTGTGCCGGCTTTGATTTCCTTGCTTGAAGAAGCATGCTGGGGGTCGATGGTCGCGAAAAGTTCCTTGCCATAACAATCGCTGATCAGACCGGCGACAGGAACATCAGAATAATCAGGGTCCGCTAAATAAGCGGCGCGGTCCGCAAATATTCGACGCATGGTTTCCACCACCATGCGCACGCTTTGCAAATCTTCCCAACCTTTTAGCGGCGTTTGCCGGAGGATGTTAAGGGCTTCAATGATGGCCACGCCGCCGGAACTGGGAGGTGGCGACGTGAGAATGTCCCAGCGGTGGCCTTCGATCTGATAATGAGCGCGGAGAACCTCACGAATCTTCGGCCGGTAATTCGCTAAATCGTCGCTGGTGATGATGCCGCCGTTGCTTTGCATGTCGGCCACGAGCATGCGCGCAGTCTTGCCGCGATAAAAATCGGCCGCGCCGTTTTTGGCGATGCGCTGCAGGGTGGCGGCAAGTTCCGGCTGGCGGAACATATCACCGACTTTGTACGCATGGTTTTGGTTCCGACTATTGGTTAGAAAGATGCGTTTGCTGACGGAGTATTTTTCCAGGCCGGGTTTTTCCTCGTCGAATTCGCGGACAAGTTTCTCAGTGATGGGAAAGCCATTCTTGGCCAATCGGATGGCGGGAGCCATTACTTGGGCGAGCTTCATGGTGCCGTGAGTTTTGAGAGCTAATTCCAGGCCAGCGACAGTGCCAGGAACGGCGATAGAGCGGTAACCGAGCGTGCTGGCATCGGTAATGAGTTTGCCGTCCTGGATGTACATGTCGCGCGTAGCTTTGGCGGGCGCGACTTCGCGATAGTCGAAGAAATTCGTTTTACCATCGGCGAGCCTGACGAGCATAAATCCGCCGCCACCGATGTTTCCTGCCGCGGGCTCGACGACCGCAAGCGCGAAGGCTACGGCGACGGCGGCATCCACGGCATTACCGCCCTGCTTCAGAATTGTGACGCCGGCCTGGGAGCCGAGCGCTTCGTCGGTGGCGACCATGGCGTGCGTGCCGCGCACTGCTTGCTGCGGCCAGGTGTCAGAGGTGTTGGTGTGTTTCGCAGCGTGGGTAGAGTTGACCGGGAGTTCGGCGGCGGTTTGCGGATAGCTGCGAGATGCGGAGAGCAACAGGAGAAGTGCTAGAAGAAAACTGCGACCAAAAATATTCTTAGATTTTCTTGAGTCGACAAAGTAAGCGGTGCGACGAGCAATAGCAAAATTCCCGCACGCGAATTCGACGTTTGTGGCACCCGATGCTCGTCGTCGAAAGGCGGGCAACTGGTGTGGTGACATTTATGCTTCGCTGAGGAATTCGACGGATGGGGGGCCAGGGAGCAGGCCCGCGGCGGTGCCACGATTGATTAACTCGGTGACAGCTTGCTTGCCACGATCGCCGTATCCAAGGGTCCATCTGTTGACGTACATGGCGACAAACTTGTCGGCGATATCGGTTTCCATGTCGCGGGCGAATTGCATGGCGTAATTGAGGGCTTCTTCACGATGTTCGAGGCCGTATTCCACGCTATCGCGAATGGTACGCGCAATCTGGCGACCCAGTTGAGGGCCCAGAGCCCGACGAACGGCATTGCCGCCGAGGGGCAAGGGGAGATTGGTCTTCTCATGCCACCAGACACCGAGATCGATGACGCGATGCAGTCCGAGTTTTGGAAAAAGAAGCTGCCCTTCGTGAATAAGAAGCCCCGCGTCCACGGCGTCGGCTTTCACGGCATCAAGAATTTTGTCGAAGGGCATGACCACAGCCTCGAAGTCTGGCTGGAAGAGTTTAAGCGTGAGATATGCGGTGGTCTTTAATCCAGGGACCGCGATGCGCTTGCGAGCCAGCTCTTCTTTGCGCAGCGGCTTGGAAGCCACGACGATGGGGCCGTAATTTTCGCCAAAACTAGCGCCGCAGTCGAGCAAGACGTATTTATCGCGAAGGGAGGGGTACGCAGCGAAGCTGACAGCGGTGACGTCATAGGTTTCTGTTAAAGCGGCTTCATTGAGGGTCTGGATGTCGGAAAGGACGTGGGTGTACTTGTAGCCGGGAGTGGCAAGCTTGTGAGTGGCCAGGGCGTAAAACATGAAGGCATCGTCGGAATCCGGCGAATGGGCAAGCTTAATTTCCATAGGCTGTTTTTCGGCGCGAGGCGCTGGCTGGGTAGCAGGCATGGCGTGGTTACGTCCTTTTCATTTGGCGATGATGACCCGGGGCTCCGTCGCAGTCCCCGGAGGCAGATACACGCCAAATGGCGCTGGATCAGGGACGGTGCGGGAGAGAACCTCTGGCGTTAGCAGGAACTTACACGCCTGGTACCGGAGCATTTCGCTGGCACAGCC
>Ga0209734_1000026_pt1 | contig 13026 bp, 10 predicted proteins | sample BlaSpr_A8_OM1_M2_FD_187981 | JGI IMG/M metagenome (GOLD analysis project Ga0209734, IMG submission 187981) | Forest soil microbial communities from Thunder Bay, Ontario, Canada - Black Spruce, Ontario site 2_A8_OM1_M2 (SPAdes) (version 2) | ecosystem: Environmental > Terrestrial > Soil > Boreal...
AGCGATTAGCGCTTCGCGGCCAAAGCCGCCGTCTCCACCGAAAACAATTTCGCGCAGCAGGAAGTAGCGCAAAGCGTCTACGCCCAAGACGCTGACGATCGGTTGCGCGGACTGAATGTTCCCGCGCGATTTGGACATTTTCTCGTCGTGGAACAAGAGATGGCCATGAGCGAAAATCTTTTTTGGCAGATCCAATCCGGCAGCCATGAGGAAGGCAGGCCAGTACACCGCGTGGAAACGGATGATTTCCTTACCAACCAGATGCACATCGGCGGGCCAATAGCGGGCAAATTCGTCTTTCCGGAGGGGGTAGCCCACGGCAGTGATGTAATTCGTCAGCGCGTCTGACCACACATAGAAAACGTGTTTTTCATCGCCCTGCCAGGGTATTCCCCACTTCAGAGTGGTGCGGCTGATGGAAAGATCTCGCAAACCGCCGCGCACGAAAGAAATTACTTCGTTGCGGCGAGCTTCCGGTTGGATGAATTCCGGATGTTGTTCGTAATAATTCAGGAGTGGCTTTTCAAATTTTGAAAGCTGAAAAAAGTAATTTTCTTCCTTAACTCGTTCCGTCACACGTCCACACTCCGGACAAGTCGCGCCGGGCGTGGAGTCTTCAATATACATTTCGTCGGAGACGCAATAATTTCCTTCGTAGTGCCCTTTGTAAACGTAGCCGTTGTTTTGAATCTCGCGGAAGAGATGCTGGACGGCGTGGGCGTGGCGGGTTTCGGTGGTTCGAATGAAACGGTCGACACGCAGGCCCAATTCTTTCCAGAGGTCGCGATACTCGGCAGAGACGCGATCGACGAAGTCAATTGGGGATTCGTTGTTATTCTTCGCGGAGCGCTCGACTTTTTGGCCGTGTTCATCGGTGCCGGTCAGGAAGAGCACGTCGAAACCGCGCATCTGTTTGTAGCGCGCGATAGCATCCGCGGCGATGGTGGTGTACGTGTGCCCGAGATGGGGCCGCGCGTTTACGTAATAAATCGGAGTGGTGATGTAATACTTCGGTTTTGCGGACGCCATTTCCTCTATTTTGACCTAAGTGTTCCGGATACAGATGACGTGATTCTATTGCACGCCAGCTCGATTTGCCGGGCAACACGCTTCCAAGTTAATTGACGCTTAAAGTGAGCTAGCTCTTTCCGCTGTTTTCATACGTGCGTAAGGCTTCGCTAATTACTTGTTGCAAAGGAACTTGTTTTTCGACGGCAAGTTTGCGGCAATCATCATACTCTGGTGTGACGTGGAGAACGTGCCCATTCGAACGTGAAAGTTTGATGCGCACCGAGCCATAACTGGTAGAAACGTTCACCCATTCCCGCGGCAGCGCCCGGCGTTGCGCGCGGTGAGTACGTACACCGAAGGTGGTGGTCTCAGCAAAAATGAGCGACATCATCGTGTTGGTATCTTCCGGCCGGCACAAAATCGTCAGCAAGGTACCCGGGCGATTCTTTTTCATTTGCAGTGCCGTCGTGTACACATCCAGCGCGCCTGCCGATAATGCTTTTTCCAGGACGTAGCCATAGATTTGCGGATTCATGTCATCGAGGTTAGCTTCGATGATGGAGATTTCTTCATCGCCCGCAGACGACGCCTTGTCTGCGGAGTCACCAATCATGATGCGTACAACGTTCGGCTGCCCTTCGAGGTCCGTCGTTCCGGCGCCGTAGCCGATGGCAGAAACTGTCATGGGCGGCTGCGGCCCAAAAGAGTCGCATAAAGTTGCGACGATTGCCGCGCCAGTGGGAGTGATCAGCTCTCGCTGCACACCATTCGAGAAGGTGGGCGCGCCTTGCAACAACCTGGCTGTTGCAGGCGCGGGCACAGGCAATACGCCATGGACCATTTTTGCTGTTCCGCCACCGACATTTAGCGGCGAACATGTAAAACGCTCAATGCCCAGCGCGTGAAACCCGATACACGATCCGACGATGTCGACAATTGCGTCGACGGCACCGACTTCGTGGAAATGAACTTTTTCGATGGGCGCGTCATGAACGTGCGCTTCAGCCTCACCAAGTTTCTGAAAAATGCGCGAAGCACGTTCGCGAACCGAAGGAGCGAGTTGAGAATTCTTCAAAATTTCAAGAATGGTGGCGAGCGAACGATGCTTTTGCTGGTCTTCGGTCTTGACGCACACGTAGGTGGCGGCCATGCCGTTTTTCCAGACCTTTTCAGTGGTCAATGTCCAACCGGAGACTTGCAGGGATTCTAATTCCGCACGCAACAAGTCGGCCGAGCAGCCAGCATCGACCAGCGCTCCGAGGGTCATGTCGCCGCTGATGCCCGAAAAACAATCAAAATAGGCAAGTTTCATGGGGTCTTTCGTCGCACGAGAAGATCCTGCACGGCAAATGAAGCGCGGAAGCGGCTAATCGATAGTAGCGATGGGGCCAAACAGTGTCAAACGCACGGCCTTAATCGCTACTTGTGGAATTCGAGCACCATGTTTTCTTCGTCGTGCGAGTCGTTGCCGATTTTTAGTCCGCGGGGCTCGACGCCGAAGGAGCGGAAGCCAAGGGAGGCGTAGAGTTTGCGCGGCGCCGGTTGATCGACGGCGACGGTGAGGAGGAGCATCTCGACGCCGGGGATGGATTTGGCGCGTTGTATGGCGGCTTGCATGAGGGATTTGGCGATTCCGCGTCCGCGTGCGGCGGGGGCGACGAAGACGCCCCAGATCCAGGCCTTGTGGCGGCGCTTGAGCGGCACTTCCTGATAGCAGCCGACCATGCCGACGGCGGCGCCTTGTTCGAATGCGCCGACGATGAAGTTTTCGGCGTGATCTGCGCGTAAGCGCGTGGCGAATTCTTGCACGGACATGGCGCGGAGTTCTTCGGGCGAGTCGACGAAGGACCAGGGGTCGGTTTCGAGGGCGAGCATGCGCAAGTCCCAGAGGGATTGGGCATCCTGCTCGGTGAATAGTCGGATCTCCACGAGGCTCCTCTAAACTGCAGGCAAACAGAATACCAGTGAGCCTCGGAAACTTGACATCGTCCAGCCAGAAACAGGAGACTCTTCCGCAACGTCTGTTGAAATTCACTGAGTGCCTATTGCGATTGGAAAGAGGAGGGGTAAATGAGGCCGAATTATGTGGCGGTGTTTGTGGCTGCACTGGCGTACTGGTTGCTCGGCGCGGTGTGGTATTCAGTGCTGTTCAACAAGCCATGGATGGCGCTTGAACATGTTACCCCGGAGCAGATGAGCGGTCCGAATCCCATCACGCCATACATCATCGCGTTTATTCTGAATCTGGTTATGGCATTTGTGTTAGCACAGCTGTGCGCCTGGCGAAATGCGAACACCGCTGCGCGTGGCGCGGCGCTGGGCATACTTATATGGATCGGATTTGTGGGCCCCGCGGCATACACCACATACATGTTTGAAATGCGACCTAAACAGTTGTTTGCCATCAATGAGTTCTATGTGTTGGTGGGGTTGTGCTTGATGGGTTCCATTCTGGGCGCGTGGACGAGAAAAACAGCCGCATAAATTTCGTCGCGAGTACGAAAAACCTAATTCATATTTCGCTCGCCGTGTTAATTCTAGATGGTGAAGTTTACTCACGGGATTGAGGAAACGTGTATCTGAAGTTGACAAAGCGATTCCGCGACGCATTGGGCGCGCACATCCGCGAGAAATACGGCTTGGATATAGGCATAGTTACGGAGCGTCCACCAAAAATCGAAATGGGCGAGGCAGCTTCACCCGTTTCTTTTGAACTGGCAAAACGGCTGAAGCGCGCGCCACGACAGATCGCGCAAGAAATTGCTGCCAGCCTCGCACCCATCGCAGGGATTGCAAAGGTTGAAGTTGCGGGTGCCGGATACCTGAACGCCTATTTTGACCGCGCCAACTTTTTGCGAGAAGTTCAACGCGAGGCAGGCGCAGCCACAGTACGTGATGGTGCGGGCAAAATTATTGTTGAGCACACTAGTATTAACCCGAATAAGGCGGCGCACATTGGGCATGTGCGAAACGCTGTGCTGGGCGACACAATCGCGCGTGTGCTGCGGCACAGTGGCGGCGCAGTGCAGGTGCAAAACTACATAGACAATACTGGGGTGCAGGTCGCCGACGTGGTCATCGGATTTGTCCACATGGAGAAAAAGAATCTCGCACAGGTACGCGAGCTGGCCGCGCAGCCCAAATTCGATTACCTATGCTGGGATGTGTACGCTCGCGCGGCCCAATTCCTGGCCGAAGATAAAACTCGTGCGGCGGCACTTCGCGGCGAAACTCTGAAGGCCATCGAAGCAGGCCACGGTGAAATCGCCGAGATGGGCGCCGCAATTGCGGATGCCATCGTCAGTCTCCATCTGCAAACCATGGCCCGCATGGGAATCTTCTACGAACTGCTGGCGCGCGAGAGTGAAATTCTGCATTTGCATTTCTGGGATGCGGCGTTTGAACAGTTAAAGGCCGCGGGGGCGATTCGACTGGCGACGACCGGAAAGATGGCCGGCTGCTGGATCATGCCCGCGAAAGAAAAGGCCCGCGCGGATAAAGAGAATGTGGCAGCCAGGGAAAGTCCCGATGCCAACGAAAGCGCAGAGGCGGATTCCGATGAGGATCCCAATAATCAAGACAAGATTATTGTGCGTTCGAATGGGACAGTGACGTACGTAGGCAAGGATATCGCTTACCAATTATGGAAATTTGGGTTGCTGGGTAAGGATTTTTTCTATGTTAAATGGCTCAATGCGCCCGGCGCATATACTTTGTGGAGTACCGCAAGCGCGGCTGGCGATCCGTCAGCGCCAAATTTTGGAGCTCCTGCGACAACCGTCTATAACGTGATCGATTCACGCCAGGCGTATTTGCAGGACGTGGTCTCGGAAGGCTTGCGCGCTCTGGGCCACAATAAAGAAGCGGATCACTCCATTCATTTTGCGTATGAAATTGTGGCGTTGACTCCGCGGTGCGCGGCGGAGATGGGTTATGAGCTCTCTCCAGGAGAGACTAAGAAACCTTATGTGGAAGTCAGTGGCCGCAAGGGATTTGGAGTGAAGGCGGACGACTTGCTCGACAAGCTGGAAGCTGCGACCTTGAGCGAAGTTCAGCAGCGGCACGCCGATATGGACAGTGAAACGCAACGGCAAACCGCGCATAAGATTGCGGTGGGGGCATTGCGATTTTTCCTTTTGAAATTTACGCGTAACGCGACCATCGCGTTTGATTTTAAGGATGCGTTGAGCTTCGAAGGAGAGACTGGTCCCTATTGCCAGTATGCGGTGGTGCGAATCCGTGGAATCCGCCGCAAGGGGGTGGAAGCGGGCGCGACGGAGGCGGAAGTTACGCATGAAACAGTTGCGGCGCTATTTTCCGGACCAGAAGGCAACAGCTTGTGGGAGTTGGTGGTACTCGCGGGGTCGCTTGATATGGCGGTTGAAGCAGCGATTAAGGGACAGGAGCCGGCTTTTGTCGCGAAGTTTGCGTTTCAATTAGCGCAGGCGTTTAACCTGTTCTACCACCACCATCACATTTTATCGGAAGCGGATGAGCAGAAACGCGCGTTTCTGCTACGGCTGACGGAATTGGTTGAAACGCAACTTGTGACGGCCCTGGATTTATTGGGGATCGAGGCGCCAGAAAAGATGTAGCTCTGATCGAGAGCTCTTCGGAAATTAGGAACCCACGCAAAAATCGCACGGATAGGTTCAAAAATCGCACGCTTGAAAAGTACAAGGGTGCGGCATGCGGTGCTGTCCGACTAATAAGACATTAGCATGTGGACTAGAGTGCGCACGGCGGTGCCTGTTGCGCCCTTGGCCATCCATGGTTTTTGGTCATCATTCCAGGCCGTGCCTGCGATATCGAGATGAATCCATGGGGTGTCGCCGGTGAATTCCTTGATGAACATGGCGCCGGTGATGGCCCCGCCGCCTTTCCCACTGCCAATATTTTGAATATCGCCGACACTGCCTTTGATGAATTCGCGGTAGTCGTCGTCGATGGGCATCTGCCACATTTTCTCACCGGCCGCTTTCGAACTGGCCAGCAGTCTGTCTGTGAAAACCTGATCGGAGCCGAATACGCCGGCGTTGACGTTGGATAAAGCCACCACGATGGCGCCTGTCAATGTCGCAGCGTCGATTAAATGGGTGGCTCCCAGCTGCTTGGCAAAGGTAATGCCGTCGGCCAGAATCAACCGACCTTCTGCATCGGTGTTCAGGACCTCGATAGTCTTGCCGGACATGGCGGTTTGGATATCGCCAGGCTTCTGGGCTTTTCCGCCGACCATGTTTTCGGTGGAGGGTACGACACAAATTACTTTTACATTTGGTTTCAGGGACGCTATGGCGCGCATGACTCCGAGCATGGCTCCCCCTCCGGCCATGTCGTATTTCATTTTTTCCATGCCATCGGCTGGCTTGATGGAGATACCGCCGGTATCAAAGGTCACGGCCTTTCCAATGAGACCAATCACGGGCAGATCGGGTTTTACGTTTGCAGGCACATAGGTGAGTACCATGACTCGCGGCGGTTCAGGGCCGCCCTGAGCGACGCTGAGCAACGCGCCCATTTTCAAGTCGGCAATCTTCTGTTCGTCCAGAATTTCGACCGCCAGCCCGGCTTCCCTGCCCATGGCCTCGGCTTTTTCCGCCAGAATTCTGGGGGTGAGTTTGTTGGCGGGCTCGTTGACGAGGTCGCGAGTAAAATTTTGCGCTTCGCCGATGGTTCGACCTTTGGCCAACCCTTTTTTCCCGGCTGACTTTTGCGCCTCGGAGTATCCGGTCAGCAACACTGTTTCGATGGATTTATCGGTCTTTTTGTCGGTTTTGTATTTGTCCGATTCAAAATTGGCGATGATCACAGCCTCGGCAACGGCCTGTGCAAATTCCTCGGTTCGGTCTTTGTCAGGCGCCAGAATCGCGAACTTCTTTATGGATCGCCCTTTTAGATAACGCAGGGCGGCGCCAGTCACTTTGCGCGCCACTGCGCCGTTGAACTGTTCGCGCTTGCCGACACCGACCAGCAGCAATCGAGAAGCTTTCAGTCCCTGAGGGGAGTGAATCAGGGTGAACTCCAACATTTTGCCGGAAACTTCCCCGCCGTTTACGAGCTTACGGAGCAAGCCTCCCGCCCCGCGATCGATTTCGTCCAACTGGCCCTGGACAGGGTCAGTCTCCTCGAATAGATAAGAAACGAGCGCTTCCGTTTCAATTTCAGAATAATTCCTGGTCTCCAACGTAATTTGCATAACTGCGTTATCGCCTCCGGTTTTGATACATCGCGTCTTCCGCTTCTCTACGAGCTTCCTTGGTGCGTTCGTCCTGACGGCGGTCCCAGGATTTCTTTCCTTGCGCCAAAGCGATTTCAACTTTGGCAATCCCTTTACGGAAGTAAATCTTGAGGGGAATAACCGTCAAACCTTTGGCCTCAGTGCGTCCGGCCAATTTGTTAATTTCATTTTTATGCAGCAACAGCTTCCGCGCGCCCAGAGGCTCATGATTCCAGGGTCCCCCAGGCAAATATTGGGCTATGTGCGCGTTAGCCAGCCAAGCCCCGGTCGGTCTAAAATCAACATAAGCGTCGCGAATATTGGCTTTTCCTTCGCGCAAAGCTTTTACTTCGGTGCCTTGGAGTACTAGGCCGGCCTCGAACTTATCCAGAATGTGATAGTTGTAGGAGGCTGCGCGGTTTTGCGCAACGATCAGCTCCTCAACCTTATCAGTCTTCGCAGATTTTTTTGCGGGTTTAGCCACAACAAGCCATCATAACTGGAGTGTTAAATCCGCGCCACCCGGGGTCGTTGTATTTATAAGGACAGCCAACCCCCGAATCCTTGCCCGGCCTCTAAGCCGAGTGTTAGACTTTCGATTGACCAGTCGAGATCCGGAGAATTCATGCAACGATGCGGTAAAGCAGCTCTATGTGTCTGCCTCGCTCTGCTAGCGGCAGGCTGCCCGAAGGGCCAAACTGAATATTCTCAAGGGCGTAAAGCGGAATCTATTTCCGATTACGACGGCGCGCTGACCTATTACCAGCAAGCGTTGAAGGCCGACCCGAATAACGCCAATTTAAAGATCAAAGTAAACCAGATCCGGTTTGAGGCCTCCAATTTTCATATTAAGCAGGGTCTGGAGATGCGCAAGAAGGGCGACTTACAGGCGGCATTGGCTGAATTCCAGCGAGCTGGGGTAATTGACCCGTCCAGCCCGGTGGCAGAGCAAGAGCTGCGCAGGACCGCCGCGATGATTTCAGACAAGAATCGCGCCGCGGATGCCGCAACGGAGGTGCCGCCCGACCCCAACGAGCAACCCCTGGCCTCTATGCCGCCCGAGATCAAGCCTCTCTCCCGCGCGCCCATCAACCTCAAGATGTCCAATGACGCGAAGCTGGTATTCGATACGGTGGCCAAGCTGGCGGGATTGACCGTTATTTATGATCCGGACTTCCCTGCCCGGCGCATTACCACGGAACTGAACAACGTTACGCTGGAGCAAGCGCTGGATATCGTGTCGCTGGAGAGCAAGGCGTTCTGGAAGCCGGTGACCGAGAATATTATCTTCGTGGTTCCGGACCAGCCACAGAAGCGCCGTGATTACGAAGAGCAAATCGTAAAGACGTTTTATATGGCCAACACGGTGCAGCCGCAGGATTTGACGGAAATCGTCACCGGATTGCGCCAGTTACTAGATTTGAAGCGCATCCATCAACTGAATTCCCAAAACGCGATCATCATTCGCGATACGCCGGACAAATTGCTGTTGGCGGAAAAAATGATCGGGGACATCGACAAAGCCAAGCCCGAGGTGGTTGTACAGGTTGAGGTGCTGCAAGCACGCACCGACCGACTGCGTGATTTGGGAATTCTACCAATGCAAACGGCATCGGTCACAATAAATCCCAACGCATCCACAACTACACCGACAACTACCCCGGGATCGACCACCACGACTCCGGCAAACAACACTGTCACGTTTAATCAATTGCGGCATTTGAACGGAAATTCTTACGCAGTCACGGTCCCCAGTATTACAGCCAATGCGATTTTGACTGACACCTTCACGAAAATCATTCAGAACCCGGAAATTCGCTCCATTGACGGGCAGCCGGCCAAACTGCGTGTTGGTGACAAAATACCGGTGGCCACGGGCAGCTTTCAGGCTGGCGTTGGTGTAGGCGCCACGGGCGTCAACCCGTTGGTGAACACTCAATTCCAATACCTTGAAGTCGGCGTCAACGTCGATATTACTCCGCGTGTGCATCCCAATCACGAAGTGAGTTTGAAAGTAATTATCGAAGTGTCTTCTCAAACCGGCGTCTCGACCATTGGAGGAATTCAACAGCCCATCATCAGTCAGCGCAAAATTGAACAAGACATCCGTTTGAAGGAAGGCGAAGTTAACGTGCTGGGAGGCTTGTTCGAAAAGACGGATACGCGCTCGTTAAACGGCTGGCCGGGACTCGCCAAGATTCCGCTGATGCGCTATCTCTTCTCTGACGACAGAATTGACCATCAGGAAAACGAAGTCTTGATCGTCATGACCCCGCGCATTGTACGTATTCCAGAATGGACAAAAGGAAACTTGCGTCCGTTGTATGCAGGGTCAGAGTCGAATGTTCAAGTTCGACGCGACCGTGACGTTCGAACACCCACTGCGGAACCAACCTCGGGCGTTCAACAACCTGGGGCAACACCCAACCAGAATCCCGCGCCAGTAGCTCCGATGGGGAATACCGGCAGCAATCCGGATGGAACCGCAGCGGTTCCGGGCGCTGGCCAAGGCGTACAAGGCGCAAGAATACGATTTGAGCCGAGAACTGTTTCGCTGAAGGCGGGACAAACGACCACTGTGGGTATTGTGGTAGACAACGTTAACGACCTTTATTCGATACCGCTACTGCTGCAATACAATCCGGCGGTAGTCAGCATCGAAGAAGTCCAACATGGCGGTTTTCTGTCTGGCGGTACGCAGGAAATTGCCATCGTGTCGCGCGTAGACAAGGAACATGGGCAAGCCATTATCTCCGCGACCCGCCAGCCGAATACACCGGGCGTCAATGGAAGCGGGACGATGATGGGAATTGTCATCAAGGGGGTCGCGCCGGGCTCGTCAAACCTGTCAATCGTGCAGGTTAACGCCAAAGACTCTCAGCAAAGACCAATTCCGCTGGTCAGCAGCGAAGCGACCGTGCAGGTTCAGCCCTAGTGAGGGTGCTAAACAGCCATGCTGGGCAACGCTAAAAAGTTTTTCCCGGTCCACCGAGTTCCGCGTGAAGCGGGAATGACACTGATCGAGTTGATCATCGCTTCCGCGATCTTATTGATACTTGCGTCGGCGGCGCTGCCCATCGCCAAATTCACGGTTATTCGCAGCAAGGAGAGCGAACTTCACCGTGATTTGCGCGAGATGCGGGATGCCATTGATCGTTACAAGGACGCCGCTGATCGCAACCAGATCAGAGTGGAACTTGGCAGCGAAGGGTATCCGCCGGATTTGGAAACACTGGTGAAGGGCGTGCAACTGGGCGCTTCGAGCGACAAGAAGATCCGGTTCCTGCGCAGAATCCCAGTAGATCCCATGACCGGCCAACCCGAATGGGGTTTACGTGCCGTGCAGGATGACCCGGACTCAACGAGTTGGGGCGGAAAAAATGTATTCGATGTGTATTCGAAGTCGCAAGGCACTGCGCAGGACGGCACAAAATATTCAGATTGGTGATTCGCGAGTATGCGTGAATTGAAAATACGCCGAGTGATGGACCGCGACGCCTGTTCGCAGTGCCGCGAGCGTGGCTTTGGCTTTACGCTGATCGAATTGATGATTGTAATTACAATCATCTTTATTTTGCTGGGGCTGGCGGCGGGGCGCTATGACCGTTCGGTAGTTCGCGCGCGCGAAGCTACGTTGAAGCAGGATTTGCAAGTGATGCGCCAGGCTATTGATAACTATACGCTCGATAAGCAATCCGCTCCGCAGTCCATCGAGGCATTGCAGGAAGCCGGATATCTGCGAATCGTGCCGACCGATCCGATGACTCAAGCAAAAGATTGGCAACCGCAATTTGATGAAGTAGTGCTGAGCCCTGACCAGACTGGCACTGGCATGGTCGATGTGCATTCGAATTCAGACAAGACCTCACCGTTTGATGGGACACCGTATAAAGACTGGTAGCTTGATCGGTGTTTTCTATTGGAAATGCATACGAGCAAGTCTTAGCGCAGACGGTCCCCGCCTAATCTGAGATTTCATGGCAATTTGACGGAAGGGCATGTTCGAGCATCTTCGTCCCCCACCATTTTCTATCTCTAACGTTATTCTCGCTTTGTCGCAGTGGTTCCTGCCCACCATCTAATATTCAGTTTGGTTCGTACATGTTTCAATCTGTGACTTTGATTTTTGCGGGATGCTTTATTGCGATGAACGAGATCTGCTCCAGATCCGGGAAGTGCCCTTGCGCATCGGGCGAGCGGCTAGTTGGAGGAAGTTGTTGCACCATGGTTTGAGCCGGCAGCGGAACTTTGAAGTATTCCGAATAGACCTTGTTGAAGGCTTCGCTTTCGGAAATGTTATCGAGATAGACCGTGGTGTAGACCACCTGGCTGAAATCCATGGAAGCTTCTTCCAGATTATCGAGTTGGTTGCGCATGGTCTGGCGGAGTTGTACCGCTGTTGAGTTACCGTAGACACCGCCATGCGGGCCGGGAATAAATCCACTTTTCGCGGAACAGTACAAAGTGTCGCCGGCAAATACGCAGGGGCTGGCCGTAGGACTTGGAGGCATGTTTTTGGGACGGATAGAATGGCGAAGCTTCAAATCGCGCACCGCAACGCCGGTGTATTCGATTTGCACGTTGCCAGGCAGCGCGGAGACTTCGATAGTGGCTCGTGCGGGCGTGTTCCCGAATTCAAATCGTCGAGCATATTGTTCGTTCATACGCTCCATGGGTATTTTTGGGGTCAGATAAGGATTCACGAAGACCATGTGGCTGAGTTTCAAACCGGCGGCCTCAACCACCGCTTTGAGCCCGTCGAGCGCAAGATTTGTCTGAGCAGCGGGGTCATCGGGCACTTCGCGAGAACGCGGGTCGCGCCCCTGCATGGCCGAGACAAACAAACGGTCGTGCGTGAGAATCCCGGGCGAGAAGGGCTCCGCAGTTTTGTAATCGGCGGGAATAATGGCCTTGCGTCCGGTCAGATCTCGCACCGCAACAGCGGCGATCTCGATGGGTGATTGAGTCACACGCGCTACACCTAATACCGCGCGCGCCGGTGGAGTATGCGGAAAATACTTCGCGGAAATTTTGTTCAGGCGTTCATAGTTGCTTACGTCTTCGAGATACACCTGCACGTAAACGACATGCTCCATTTTTAATCCAGCAGCCACCACGATGGCTTTGAGATTTTCGAGCGCTTGCGTTGCCTGAGCATCGAAGCCGCTCGGCACACTGCCGTCCGGCCGTTGAGGGCCTTGGCCTGAAATATATACGTAGTCACCGGCATCGATGGCAGACGAGCGCACGGTATTCAGGGATTTCCTATCTGGAATTTCAATCTGACGCTGTTGGGCAAATGCTCCACTGACCAGCAAAAAAAACATGGCAAGCAAATTTATTGGTGGGAGAACTTTGCGATTGCAAAATACTTTCTCGATGGTGATCTTGCGAATTTTCATGATGACTAAACTCCCGGGGCGGCTTTGCGAGCGGCATTTAGAAGTTCTCGAATACGCTGACCCACGATGAGAACTTCGTTGGGCTGAATGGTGGAAGAAACCAATTCCAATTTGCGGTGTTCCGGTTCTTCCTCAGTACCTTTTTTCGGATTGCCTTCGCGGACGGCCGGAACGATGCTGGGATTATCCGCTCCGGCAACTTCAACAACCGGTTCTCCGGCACGCAGCTGTTGCACGCAATCCTTCACGGTGTAACCCCACTTTTTTTCATCCCAGGAAATGTGGAGCGTCGGGTAGCGATTGCCATCGGCTGGTATGGAGATATCGGCTTCAACATCCGGCACGGTCTGCACGAGTTTTTGGATGCGCTGCACACGAGCGTTCCATTCTCTGTTG
>Ga0209734_1000029_pt1 | contig 12835 bp, 9 predicted proteins | sample BlaSpr_A8_OM1_M2_FD_187981 | JGI IMG/M metagenome (GOLD analysis project Ga0209734, IMG submission 187981) | Forest soil microbial communities from Thunder Bay, Ontario, Canada - Black Spruce, Ontario site 2_A8_OM1_M2 (SPAdes) (version 2) | ecosystem: Environmental > Terrestrial > Soil > Boreal...
ACGCTGCTCGCAACCATGGGTCAGCAGGCTCTTCCTGCAATCATGCAGGGAAATCGCTATACGCCGGCAATGACCGCCGTGGTTTCGACCGTATGGGTTTTGAGTGTCGTCGCCGTTGTCTTCCTGTGGCGGCAGCGCTCGCACACAGTGCTCGACCTCTGGCTCATGGTCGTCATGTGCGCCTGGTTCTTCGACGTCGCGCTGTCCGCGGTCCTCAATGCGGGCCGATTCGATATCGGCTTCTACGCTGGGCGCATTTATGGGTTGTTGGCGGCAACATTCGTGCTCATGATGCTGCTGATCGAGAACAGCGTGCTCTACCGCCGTCTGGTCGCGGCTCACGGCAAGCATGCGCGAAGGTTGAAGATTCTGAATGAGATCGACCGCGCCGTGGCCGCCGAGGAGACGCCGGAGGCGATCGCAGGCGCGGCAATTCAGCCGCTGCGCGAAGTACTCGGCGTGTCGCGCGCGGTGGTAAACATAGTCGACCTCGCTGCGGGTGAAGCGGAGTGGTTGGCCGCGGCTGGTCGCCGCCGGACTCATGTCGGACCGGGCGTGCGCTATTCGATACGGCTGATCGGCGACGTGGAAGCGCTGAAAAGAGGCGAGCCACAGTTGATCGACACCCATGCACTGCCTCCGGGGCCTGACGTCGATGCGTTGCTCGCTTCAGGAGTCCACGTCTACATGGCAGTGCCCATGATCGCGGGCGGCGAACTGATTGGAGCGATCAGTTTCGGAGGCGAAGCGGGACCGTTTCCCGACGAGCAGATACACATCGCGCAAGAGGTGGCCACGCAGCTCGCGATTGCCGTCAACCAAGCGAGGCTCTATGAGCGCGTCAAGCATCAGGCCGCGGAACTCGAGATGCGCGTGCGCGAGCGCACAGCGGAGCTGCTGGCCGCCAACAAGGAGCTGGACGCGTTTTCTTATTCAGTCTCGCACGATCTTCGTGCGCCTTTGCGCGCGATCGACGGTTACGCGCAAATGCTTGAAGAGGATTACGGCAAGACACTCGACGCAGAAGGCATCAGGCTCCTCGGCGTGGTGCGGGCGAACAGTCACCGCATGGGCCAATTGATCGATGAGCTGCTAGCCTTTTCCCGGCTGGGGCGCGAACTGCTGCGGACCCGGCCGGTGCAGCTCACCGAACTGGTCAAGCAGGTCGTCGAAGAGACACGGGCCGACTCCAATGGTCGGATTATTGATTTCGTCATCGGCAGCCTCGGCATAGCCGAGGCGGATCCGGCGCTCCTGAAGCAGGCCTTGGTCAATCTGCTGAGCAACGCGATCAAATTCACGCGCGACAATCCTGCCGCGATCATCGAAATCGGATGCAGGAGCAAGACCAATCTGGGCGAAGCGACAACATACTACGTGAAAGACAACGGTGCCGGATTCGACATGAAATACAGCGACAAACTGTTCGGCGTATTCCAGCGGTTGCACAGCAACGCAGAGTATCCCGGGACGGGCGTCGGACTCGCGATCGTGCAGCGAGTGATTCACCGCCACGGCGGCCGCGTCTGGGCAGACGCGAAGCCCGGCGAAGGCGCCACGTTCTACTTCACGCTCCAGCAGCATCCGCAGGAGACCGCGATGGCGGGAGCATCCCCTGTCGCCGCGAGCGACGAATGACCGCGCCAACCAAGGAGATAACGGCCTGAAGCGAGTTGGAGGGGCGTTACCTTCCTTCAACGAAACCAGTCGGTGGTCGGGGTTACCAACCTCGTAGTCGCGGCCTGGTCGCCCGCCGAATTCGCTCGAGCTTCGGCAGCTCATCCGACGAATGGCAAGAGAAAATCCGCCATCAGTATCACCTTCGTTGTGTTCAACCGCTATGGACTGTGGTCGGGTACGCCGAATTCACCTTCGCGGTTCTGCTTGTCGTCTATCTCGCAGATCCATAAGCGTGCCCTGACCGACCGGGCATCCAAATTAGATCAACGTTTTGAATAACTGATTCGTAATCATTAGGTCGGTGGTTCGACTCTATTCAACAGCACCATCTGGCAAGGTTTTCGTGGGCTGGTTCGTGCCGCGTCATCGATGCAATCCACTCGAGAGCAGCGCTCACACGCCTGCTCCCTGCGCGGTCCAGTCCACTGTCGGCGGACGTCCATCGAGATGGAGTGCGGCAGTGGCGGCCGGGGTTTCCGCGATCAAGCGTCCGGCGCGGAATACCTTGAGCCGCGTGGCGCGCAGGCGAATGGCTTCGACCGGATCGCGCGCCTGCAGCAGCACGAAGTCCGCGCGGCAGCCGGGCGCGATGCCATAGCCGTCGAGAGCGAGGATGCGTGCCGGGTTCGCGGTGACCGCGGCAAAGCACGCGCGCATCGCGTCCACGCCCGTCATCTGCGCGACGTGCAATCCCATCGCGGCGACCTCGAGCATGTCGCCGCTGCCCAGCGCGTACCACGGGTCCATCACGCAGTCGTGGCCGAACGCGACGTTGACGTCGGCTGCCATGAGCTCCGGCACCCGGGTCATGCCGCGGCGCTTGGGGTAAGTATCGTGACGGCCCTGCAGGGTGATGTTGATCAGCGGATTGGCGATTGCATGCACGCCCGCGTCGCGGATCAGCGGAATCAGCTTCGACACGTAATAGTTGTCCATCGAGTGCATCGACGTTAGATGCGAGCCGGTCACGCGGCCATGCATCCCCAACCGCTGGGTGTGGAACGCGAGCGTTTCGATGTGGCGTGACAGCGGATCGTCGGTCTCGTCGCAGTGCATGTCCACCGGACACCCCCGCTGTGCCGCCAGCTCGCACAGAATGCGGATCGATTCCGCGCCATCGGCCATCGTGCGCTCGAAATGCGGAATGCCGCCGATCACCTCGACGCCCATCGCCAGCGCGCGCTTCAGGTTATCGAGGGCGCCCGCACTGCGCAGCACGCCGTCCTGCGGGAACGCGACCAGCTGCAAGTCGAGGTAGGGTTTTACCTTCTCGCCCACGTGCAGAAGCGCCTCGACCGCGAGCAGCCGCGGGTCGCAGATGTCGACATGCGAGCGAATCGCGAGCAGGCCCTTTGCCACCGCCCAGTCGCAATAGGCGAGCGCGCGCTCGACCAGCGCTTCCTGCGTGAGCAGCGGCTTCAGCTCGCCCCATAGCGCAATGCCTTCGAGCAGCGTGCCGCTCCGGTTTACGCGCGGCAGGCCGTAGGAAAGCGTCGAGTCCATGTGGAAATGGGCGTCGACGAACGGGGGCGAGAGCAAGTATCCGTCGGCGTCCAGAACCTGCGCCGCCGCCGCTGAAATTCGCGCTGCGACGTCGACGATACGACCCTCGGTGACGAGCACATCACAGCCGGTGCGGCCGTCGGGCAGCGTCGCGTTACGAACGAGAAGATCGGCCATCGCCGGTAGCGGTCACTTGGTGCCGAAGATACGGTCGCCGGCATCGCCCAAACCCGGGACGATGTAGCTGTGGTCGTTGAGCTGGCGGTCGATCGCCGCCGTGTAGACGGGCACGTCCGGATGCGCGGCCTGGAACGTCGCGATCCCCTCAGGGCAGGATACGAGGCACACGAAGCGGATGCTGCGCGGCCGCGTCTCCTTCAGCCGTTCCACGGCGGCCACCGCGGAGTTGCCCGTCGCGAGCATCGGGTCGAGCACGATCGCGTCGCGCTCTTTCATGCCATGTGGCATCTTGAAGTAATACTCGACGGCCACCAGCGACTTGGGATCGCGATACAGTCCGACATGCCCGACGCGCGCGCCGGGAACGACCGACAGGAAGCCGTCGAGAAGACCGGTCCCCGCGCGCAGGATCGGCACGAACACGAGCTTCTTGCCGTCGATGAGCTTGGAATACATCGTCTCCAGCGGCGTCTCGATCATGACCTCGTGCATCGACACGTCGCGGGTGACCTCGTAGGCCATCAGCGACCCGATTTCATTCAGGAGCCGCCGGAAGCTCGTGGTGCTGGTCTCCTTCCTGCGCAAGAGCGTGAGCTTGTGTTGCACGAGCGGATGGTCGATCACGTGAACGTTATGCGCCATGCTGTTTGCTCCCATGCTCTTTCGTATGCTGTTTGGTCCGCTCTTGCGTCTCGTTCGATCGAAATCAGAAAACCGTTCCGTCGCTGTCGATCGAAAGCGGAGGGTTCCCGGCGCGCAGCTCCGCTGCGAGCTCGCGTCCGGCCGCCCACGTGCCGCCTTCGAGGATGCACGCCAGCGGCAGCGCGGGCGCGCCGAGATGCGCGCAGACCAGCGGCGCGAGTTCGTCGATCAATGCCACCGTCAGCGCCCGCCACTCGACGACGAGCTCGCTGCCCACGTCCCACGTCCGTGCGCCACCCGCCACGTCGACGAGGTGCAGCACGCCGGCATCCAGCAGCAGTCCGCCGTTTCGGTATTCGGGCAGCGCCGTAAGCTGCTCGCGCTCCGTCACCGTGATCCCTGCCCATTCGAAAGGTTCGAACAGCGAATAGGCGAGCCACTGCGAAAGCTTGTGGAACGGAACCCAGCCCGCGGTAGGACCGCTGCCGCCTGCGTGCCGATGGCGCCACACGTCGCCGAGAGGCACGCCGTCGAGCGCGCTGCCGCTCTGCCATATCGGTCCCAGGCCGTCGACCAATGCCTCGAGGAGCGTCGACGCGGAAATTGCGCGGCGCGTTCCCCTGAACGTGAGCGTATCGAAGAGCGCGCCCGGCCGCGCCGTATCGCCGAACGCGTCGCGCTGGTTGGTGAGCGCGCTGCCCAAACGGCGCAGCAGCGCGGCACGGCCGTCGAGCCCGAGCAGCGGATTGGCGGTCCCGGCCTGGAACAGGCTCGCCAGCGTCTCCGCATCGATCGTGGTGAGCGCAGAGGCATCGACGCGCAGCGGATCGTCCTGCCGCGCCGAGAACGCACCGCGCATGAATGCACGGAAGCTCGCGACGGCGAGCCCTTCCGAGCGCGTGAAGCGCTGTCCCGATTCGGCTTCGACAAAGCTCCATCCCGCGCCGGCGCCGGCGTCCAACAGCACGCTCGCCACGGTAAGGTCGATTTGGGCACGCGCGCGGTCGGCGGCGCTGTGCCCGTCAAGCGCGCGATCGAGCTCCGCTTTGCGATCGAGACCACCGGTCTCGAAGTGCCGCCAGCGGCTATGGTACGGCACGTCGAGATCCGGATAGCGACGGCGCGTCACCGCCGCAACCATGGCCGCCGTATCGTCCAGGCGGCTGCGGTCGATGCGGAAATGATGCGACTCTCCGGCCGTCGCCGCGGCCGCGATGTTACGGCAGCGCTCGCGTATCGTCGCCGCCGATCCGAGTGCCGCGGCCGGATCCTCCCGCAACGCCAGACTCACAAGTCGCGGCCCTTCGTCGCCGCCATTTGCTGCGGATCGGGAACCTCGCCGTCGCAGTAGTAGCCTGCCGCCTTCTTGGCATCCATCTCGACGCGCGCGTCGGCCGGGATCAACTCGTCCGGCAGCTTGACACGCTCGCCGACTTCGATAGCCGATCCGACGATCGCGTCGTACTTGAGGTTGCTCATCGACACCAGCCGGTGGATACGCCGAATGCCCAGCCAGTGCAGCACGTCCGGCATCAATTCCTGGAAGCGCATGTCCTGCACGCCGGCGACGCATTCGGTGCGCAGGAAATAGTTGTCCGCGCTGTCGCCGCCTTTCTGCCGCTTGCGCGCGTTGTAGACCAGGAACTTGGTCACCTCGCCGAGCGCGCGGCCTTCCTTGCGGGAGTACACGACGAGACCGACGCCGCCCTGTTGCGCGCCGCGGATGCACTCCTCGATCGCATGCGTAAGGTAAGGCCGGCAGGTGCAGATGTCGGATCCGAAGACGTCCGAGCCGTTGCACTCGTCGTGCACGCGGGCCGTCAGCGTGACTTCGGGATTCGCCAGATCGTGCGGGTTGCCGAACACGTACACCGTCTGGCCTCCGATCGGCGGCAGAAAGACCTCGAGGTCGCCGCGCGTGACGAGCTCCGGATACATGCCGCCGGTCTCCTCGAACAGCGCGCGACGCAGATCGCCTTCGGAGACGCCAAAGCGCTCCGCGACCCCCGGCAGCCACCACACCGGCTCGATCGCCGCCTTGGTCACGACGACCGAACCGTTCGCGAGCAGGATGCGGCCGTCGGCGTGCAGGCGGCCGGCGGCAGTCGCCTGGCGGACCTCGGGCATGTCGATATGCGCCTTGGTCACCGCGATGGTCGGGCGGATGTCGTAACCCTCGGCGAGCTCGTCCTTGAACACTTCCGCCACGATGGCGCCGAACGGATCCATCGATACGATGCTGTTCGGGTCCGCCCATTGCGAATACGGTCCGAGCGGATCGGCGGGCATGGTGTCGGTGAGGTCCGCGCGATGATCCCGCAGCAAGGCGCCGGCCGCGACCGCCAGCGCGCGATAGACGCCATAGGAGCCGCTGTGCGTGCCGATCACATTGCGCTGGCTGCGCGTGTACGTGCTGCCCACGATCGGTCCGCGCTCGCGAGGGTCGGCACGGCCCCATCGGATCGGCAACGCGCCGTGCCCGCCCTCGACCGGATGCGAAGTGAGGCGGATGTGTTTCAACGAAGGATGCTTGCTCGTCACGATCGACGCTCCCGCACGGATAACGCCACCACGTCGGTTATCGCATACGCCATCAACGCCCCTTCCAGACCGGGGCGCGTTTTTCGCGGAACGCCAGCACGCCCTCCTGACTGTCCTCGGACTCGAGCGCCTCGATCAGCGCCGGCAGCCGCTGCGCCTGCGCGTCGCTCGCCGACAGATGTGCCGCTCGTCGCGCTACCTGCTTGATCGCGCGTACCGACAGCGGTGCACAGGCGAGAATATCCTGGACCCAACGCTCCACCGCGCGGTCGAGGTCGCTGCCCGCCACCACTTCGTTGACGATGCCGAGCGCAAGCGCTTCACCCGCCAGGACCCGGCGGCCGGTAAGCAGGATGCCCATCGCCGGCCGGAACGCGATTTGTCGCTGCAGCAGCGTCATGCCGCCGTCGAGCGGGAGCCGGCCCACTCGCGCCTCGGGCAGGCCAAAGCTCGCATCGTCACAGGCGATGACGATGTCGCAGCCGAGCACCATTTCGAAGCCGCCGCCGAGTGCAAATCCATTGACGCGGGCAAGCACCGGGACATCGAGTGTCTGGCGCAGCGCGATGCCGCCGAAGCCGCCTGGGCGCGGCGCGGCCCAGTACTCGAGCCCCGTCTTGTGGGCGGAATGCTTCATATCGGAGCCGGCACAAAATGCCCGGTCACCGGCGCCCGTCAGCACGACGACGCGCAACTCCCGGTCGGCTTCGATGGCGGACCAGATCCGTTGCAGCTCCTGCTCGGTCTCGCCGTCCACGGCGTTCATCGATTCCGGCCGGTTGAGCGTAACGCGGGCGACGCGATCGCGGACCTCGAACAGGACGTTGCTCATTGCCCGAGGCTGGCCGCGGCCATTGCGCGCGCCTCCGCCAGCACTTCGTCCGTGTGCTCGCCCAGTCGAGGCGGCGCGCGCCGCATGCCGACCGGCGCATTCGACATGCGGATCGGACTGCCGATAAGGCGCATCGCCTGCTCGCCGTCGTGGCCATCCAGAACCATTTCGTTGTGGGCGGTCTGCGGATCGGCCAGCGCTTCGCGCAGGTTGCGCACGGGAGCGCACAGGAGGTCCTGCGCCTCCAGCCGCGAGAGCCAGTGCGCGGTGGTGTTGGTTCCGTAGCGCTCGCGGAATATGGTCTGCAGCTCGCGTTTGTTCCTTATCTGTTCCTGCAGCGTCGCGAACTTGGGCTCCGATGACAGGTCCGGGATCTCCAGCGCCATGCAAATCGCGCGCAGCGGATTCTCCTTGAACGCGCCGACGACCACCACCGCGCCGTCCTGCGTCTCGAACACGCCCGTCAGCGGCATCGCCGCCCAGTTCAGATCGGAATCGGCCATCATGCTCATCGCCGCTTCCTGCATCTGCGCGGCGAGCATCGAGTTGTAGAGGGACACGCTGACCTTCTGCCCCTCGCCGGTACGGGCTCGCTGCAGCAGCGCGAGCAGGATCCCCTGAACCAGGTGCATGCCGGCCGAATAATCGGCGAATGTGGTCGCGTAGATCGACAGCGGCAGTGCGTCGTCGGCCCTGCGCGCCATCACGCCGCTCATCGCCTGCGCCAGCACATCCTGGCCACCCTTGTGGGCATAGGGACCGGTCTCGCCGAATCCGGTGCCGACCGCGTAAATAATGCGCGGATTCATCCGCCGGCAATCGTCGTAACCCAGGCCGATGCGCTCCATCACGCCGGCGCGAAAATTGTTGACCACCACATCAGCCTCCGCGATCAATGCGCGCACCGCCGCCAGGTGATCGGGGTTCTTGAGGTCCAGCGCTACGCTGCGCTTGTTGCGGTTCAAGCTGCAGAAGACGGGATTGTCGTGGCCGACGACGGGCTCGAAGGTAGTGCGCGACAGGTCTCCCGCCCCCTTGCGCTCGATCTTGATCACATCCGCGCCGTAGTCGCCGAGCATTTGCGTGCACACGGGCCCCAGCATCACCTGCGTAAAATCAATGATACGGATGCCGGACAAGGGCAGTTCGTTCGGTTCGGGCGCGTTCATTCGATCAACTCCAAATCATGGTCCTGGCGCACGATGGACGGCAGGTCCGGATTCGGTCCCGACTGGTCGCCAGGGTCCGCGCCCTGCGCGCGCAGTTTTTGTTGCAGGAGCTTCACATCGACGTCGCGGACGCTGACGCCGCTGTCGAGCGCCATCGCCGCGGCGACGCCCGCGGCCTCGCCCATCGCCATGCAGGGGGGAATCTCGCGCGAGATCTTTTGCGCGGGCGGCGTGGCCGAGTAGTGGCGCCCGGCGACCAGCAGGTTCTCGACCTGCTTCGGCAGCATCGTGCGATACGGCACGGTGTAGTCGCGACCTCGTGCGACCGCGTCCGCGAAGCGCGTGCGTTGCGCGAGATCTTCCTTGTTGAGCACATACTCGCCGGTAAGGAGGCGCGTCTGCCGGACGCCGGTCTGCGGCGCGACGTCGACGAGATAGCAACGCTCGAACCCCGGCATATGGCCGCGGATATAGTCGAGCAGGTTCGCGATATGCTTGCGGCCCTGCATCTCGGCGCGCGTCAGGTCTTCGACCTTGAGCCCGTCCAATCCCGGCATGTGAGGACAGTTGCACCACACGACGCCGGGCAGCGGGGTTTTCAACCACCAGTGCGCCCACGAGTTGCCGATCCTCTTCTTTGCCTGTTTGTCCAGAACGGCGAATGCGGCAGGCTCCCCGTATTCGAAGCGCTCCGCCGCATCGGTGTCGACACCTCCCAGGCGGAACACCGTAGTCATGATGTAACTGCCCTTGACATACGATGCGCCCGCCGACGCCGCAACGTCGAGATCGCCGGTTGCATCGATGACGATGTCGCCCAGGATCGCCTCGCGTCCGGCCTTGGTCTCGCAGATGACGCCCTTGATGTGGCCGTCTTCCATCAGCGCGCGCGAGAACCAGGAATGCAGCCGCAATTGAATCCCGAGCTCCTCCACCCATTCGAGCGAAACGCGCTTCCAGCCGTCAGGGTCGAACGAAGCCGCGAAGCAAATCGGGTACGGTGTCTTGTGGCTGTGGAAATCGAACGTCCCCCAGCGCGCCCAGCGGCGATAGCTTTCGGGCAGCTCGCCCCATTCGTGCTGGCGCGGAAACGTCGCCAGCTGCAACTTCGCCAGTCGCTCGATCATCGTCATGCAAGTGCCGCGCACCGATATTTCCTCGTGATGGCTGTCCCACATGTCGTCGAGCACCAGAACCATGCCGCCCGAGGCGAGGCCGCCCAGGTGGTTGTAGCGCTCGAGCAGCGCCACTTTCGCGCCGTTGCGCGCGGCCGCCAAGGCAGCCGACATTCCCGCGGGACCGCCGCCGACCACGACCACATCGGCCTGTGCCGCAACACGGGCTTCGCCGGCCGGCTCGACGATCCGATCACCGATGCGATTCATTGTCCGGTCCCTTCAAGGCGCGCTTGCGGGCTGCCACTTCACGACCATGCGCTCGATCAGCGTGATCAGCAGAAAAAACGCGCCGGCGAGGAACGAGCTCATGATGACCGCGGAGTAGAGCAATGCCGAATCGAAGCTATAGGTCGCCTGGATGATCAGCGCACCGATGCCGCGGGTCGAGCCGATCCATTCGCCGACGACTGCGCCGATCACCGAAGTCGATGTGGCAATCTTCAGCGCCGAGAAAAGGTAGGGCAGCGAGTTATACAGCCGCAGCTTGAAATAGACTTCACTCTTGCTCGCCGACAGCACGCGCATCAGTTCCATCGATTGCGGGTTGACCGCCTCCAGCCCGCGGACCATGTTGACGAGCGTCGGGAAGAAGCAGATCAACGCCGCGATCGTGATCTTGGGCTCCATTCCATTGCCCATCAGCAGCACGAGGATCGGGGCCTTGGCGACGACGGGAATGGTGTTGATCATCACGGCGATGGGGAAGAACGCCTCCTGGATCGCCTTGTTGTGGACGAACACCGTCGCCAGCACGATGGCGGCGAAGTTGCCCAACATGAACCCGCCGACGGCCTCGATCGCCGTCGGGATCACGTTTTGCCACAGAACCGGCCACTTGCTGACCATCGTCTCTGCCACCAGTTGCGGCGACGGCGCGATGAACGGCTTGACGTCGAACCCGGTGACAACCGCCCACCACAGGACGATCAATCCGAGCAGGCCCAGCACCGGCAGCGTCCGCCGGCGCCATTGCTCACGCTGCTTTGCCGAGAAGTATGCGAGCGCCGCTGGATCCTCCATCCCAGCTTGCGGGCTCGCTGCCATTGCATCGGGCATGTTCATCAGCAGTTCTCCAGTATGCGGCGCAGATGCGCCGCCAGGGCGACGAAATCGGCCGTCTCGCGAATGTCCAGCGTGCGCGTCTCGGGCAGCCCGACGGGAACGATTTCCCGCACCCGTCCCGGATTCGCAGCAAGCATGAGCACGCGTTGACCCAGATACGCGGCCTCGTAGATGCTGTGGGTAACGAACAGAATCGTCGTACCCGTGTCGCGCCACACGCGGCGCAATTCCTCGTTCAAACGATCGCGGGTGATTTCGTCGAGCGCGCCGAACGGTTCGTCCATGAGCAGAATCTTGGGATCACTGACCAGCGCCCGCGCGATCGACACGCGTTGGCGCATGCCCCCGGACAATTCGTGCGGAAACGCGTTCTCCCAGCCCTTGAGACCGACCAGCTCGAGCAGTTCCCGCGGCGTCGCCTTACCCTTGTGCTTTCCACCATCGGCGACTTCCAGCGGCAGCTCGACGTTCTGCAGCGCGCTACGCCACGGCAGCAGCGCGGGATCCTGGAAGACAAAGCCGATATCGCGGCGGCGGCGCGCTGCCGCTGCCGTGCTCCCGTGGACGCGGATCTCGCCCGTGCTCGGCGTGACCAGGTCCGCAACCGCGCGCAGCAGCGTGGATTTCCCGCAACCGGACGGTCCCAGCAAGGTCAGCAACTCGCCGCGACTCACCTCGAGATCGATGCCGGACAACGCAGTCACGCTGCGCCGGTCGGTGAAAAAACGGACGCTGACGTTGCGGCAAGTGATCGCCGTGCCGTCGAGCGTCAGGTTGCGCGAACCGGCCGGCGTTGCGGGACTCTCTTTTACCTGGGCGGTGGCCGCAATCCCCATTGCGCTTCAGGCCTTGAGCCGCGCGTCGCGGGTCGCTTTCAGGATGTCCAGCGTCATCACCTCCTCGAGCTTCGGCGTACGCTTGGAAAACTGCCCGAGCTGCGAGTAGAGCGATATCTGATCCTGCCAAACCCCCGGATCCATCGTGCCCCAGCCGTCCGCGCGAGTGAGGTCGTTGAATGCATATTTCATCATCGCATCGATGCCGACCTTCTCGTCGTTACGCTCGAGGTTGGGATATTCCTTCACCAGGAGCTCGGCGGCGGAGTCGCGATTGGCATTGGCGTAGGCATAGCCGCGCGCCGTCGCGCGCAGGAATTTCTCCAGCACGTCCGAACGCGTCTGGATGGTCTTGACGGTGGCGTAATACGGAAGCGCGTAGAGCCGGACGCCGGCATCCCAGAGCCGGAGATCGACGCGCTCCGGACCCAATGGCTTCAAGGCGGTGACGTTGGTCTGCCAACCGGTGACGACGTCGACCTGCCCCGTGAGGAGCGGGGACATGTCGGCGCCGATCGGGATGATCTCGACCGCGCTCTCCGGAATGTTGTTCTTGGCGAGCAGCGCGCGCAGCAGCACGACCCCCGTCGGCTGGATGCCGACCTTCTTGCCGGCCATGTCCTTGGGCGTGTTCACGGGTTTTTTCTTGAGCGAGAAAAATGTGTACGGGTGTTGCTGCAGCCCCGAGGCGAAGCACTTGACGGGGATGTCCTGCGACACGGCGAGCATGAGCGACGGACTGGATGCGAGCTGACCGGCTTCGAACCGGCCGGACGCCACGATGGCCACACCATCGATGTTGGGTCCTCCAGGCTGGATCTGCACGTCCAGTCCCTCCTGCGCGTAGTAGCCGAGCTGCTTGGCCACGACTTCGCCGATCTGATTGTTGCCCGGCAGCCAGCCCAGTTGCAGGTTGATGGTTGTTTTCGGCGCTCCCTGCGCCAGCGCGTCGAGCGATAGCACACTGCCACCGAGACCGATGCCACCAAGACCCGCAGCGGCCTTGAGCAGGGTGCGACGACGAGGATTGCGAAGCTGCGTCGATTTCATCGGACTTCCTTCGTAAGAGCGGGCATGAGCACCGGAGTAGGAAATGGCCGGTCCCGGAAATGCCAGACCCGGCATTCCCTTCCTCGCCCGAATTCGATCATGCGCGAGCCGAGGTTATCTTGCAAGAATCGGATTTTGCCCGGCCCGATGGCGAAATAAAGG
>Ga0209734_1000030_pt1 | contig 12533 bp, 9 predicted proteins | sample BlaSpr_A8_OM1_M2_FD_187981 | JGI IMG/M metagenome (GOLD analysis project Ga0209734, IMG submission 187981) | Forest soil microbial communities from Thunder Bay, Ontario, Canada - Black Spruce, Ontario site 2_A8_OM1_M2 (SPAdes) (version 2) | ecosystem: Environmental > Terrestrial > Soil > Boreal...
ACCGTAATTCTGAGGATGAGGTGGACGAGGTGCGGATGAAGAGAGCATCGGCAAAGACGCGTTTGCTGCCGGCGATTGAAATGATTTTGGTCTGCGCCATTTCGGCGGTGGTGCTGACGAACGGCGGTACAGCCGCTGCGGGCGCTCCAGTTTTTAGTCCGGACAAGGGAAAGCTGGTAATTCACCTCAACGGCGAAACCATCGGCAGCGAGCAGTTCGAACTCACGCAGTCGGGAAATAATTGGCTCGCGAAAGGGACGACCGAACTGAAGGTGCCGGGTACCAAGGCCGCGACCAGCGTCAGCGGAACATTGATGTTGCAGCCGGATGGCGCGCCCATCAGCTACGAGTGGACTTCGCGCGCGGACAAAACCAATGGAGCACATGTGGTTTTTTCCAACGGTACCGCGAAGATTACTTTGGAGATGCAGGGCGCGCGCCCATTCGAACAAGATCTTTCGTTCAACGCCCCGGTGATCGCAGTGCTGGACAACAATCTGTATCACCAGTACGCACTGCTCGCGAGATTGTATGACTGGTCGAAACGCGGTACGCAAACTTTTCCGGTGCTTATCCCGCAAGATCTGACGCCAGGAACCATCACGGTGGAAGCTACGGGCTCGACAACGCTGGACGGAAAATCGTATGAAGGCTTGCGAGTGACGACAGCTGATCTGGAAGTGCTGCTACTGCTCGACTCGAATCACCGGCTGATGCGGCTGGAAGTTCCCAGCGCGAAAGTGTCGGTGGTACGCCAATAACTCTCCTTTCATACTGCGCTAATAAGAACCGACGCGCAGATAAATGTTAAAAAAGAAAAACGGGATAAACAATTGTGTTTATCCCGTATTGCGTTGAGAAAAATTGTGCCGCGGCAGTTTTACATCTTGGCTAGCGAGCGCTGATAGACCGGCGCACCAGGGCGACGCATTGGATACCCCTGGGGATTGCCGTGTGCGTGGGTGAGTGCATGTCCATTCGAATGGCCGGTCCCGATGTGACCGTTCCCGTTGCCGTTACCATTCGCCGACGCTTGCTGCTGAGGCAGCCGCGCCGGATTACCGATAGGGCGTAGCGTGGCCGGAATCGCAGCAACGTGATCACTGATGGCCTGGAGCCTCTTGAGAATGGATTGCCATTGCTCCCAATCCAACTGGCGCAAAAAGGGACGCAATCCCTGGATGAACGGATCTTCGAGAAGCGCTTCGCCGTCGGATTCAGGAATAAAAAAGCGGTTCAAGCCGACATTGAGTGCTTCGGAAATCTTTTCCAGAGTCCCGAGGCTGGGAGTCATCTGGCCGCTCTCAATGCGCGACAGGTAAGAGCGCGAGACCTTGGAGCGCGATTGTAGTTGGCTCTGGGTCATCGCACGCGATTCGCGCAACTGGCGAATGCGCTGGCCGATGTTTTCAACGGTCTCCTGGTTAATGAATCGGTCGGACGCCACTTCGGCTGCTGCTTCCTCCACGGGGGCAGCTGGAGGAATCAGAAACTCCAGACGCTGCGGCAGGGCCCGTACACAACGGCGGCAGTTTCCGGTGCGCGTCCGGTATTGCACGAGGCCACAGGTCTTGCAGCGAATGACTTCCCTGTCCATCTCGAATGAATCCAACGAATTCATAGTTTCTTTATCAATTTGTGAAGACACCGGCACTCCTTGCTGACTGTTTTTCCGGCGTGCGGATGGGATGAGAACGCTGGAACGTTCTAAAGGGGGGGAAGACAGTAACTGGCGCGAGAGGGAGTTTCTCCCGAGAGGCCGTTGGTGTCAAGAGTATTTTTAGTTTTTTTTAATTTTCTTTTCAGGCACTACGCTACATGTTCGCCTGTACGAAGGGACAGGTACCAAATAGATTGGGTACTTTTCAACGCGATGCGATGCGTTGCGTTCAGCGAGAGGTGATCGATTTTTTGCGCGCAGAAATTCAGCACGAAATTTGACCACGATTTTTGCCGCGCTGAGAAAATATCAGCGCGAGCGAATGCTGAGATTTTTCTGTATGCTGTTTAGTTTTCGAGAGAGGTGCAGATGCCAACGCGCGAGGATGCCTGGAAATTACTTTGTGAATATACGAGTTCAGAAAGCCTGCGCAAACATATGCTCACGGTAGAAGCCTGCGTTAGCGCGTATGCGAGCAAATTCGGCGCGGACGAAAATCTGTGGGGCATTACCGCGTTGCTACACGATTTCGATTACGAGCGGTGGCCAAACAATGAGCATGCCGCGGACAAAGAGCATCCCGCCGAAGGCGCAAAGATTCTTCGCCAGCTCGGGTATCCGGAAGAAATGGTGCGCGCGATTCTTTCGCACGCGGACTACACAAACGTGCCGCGACAATCACAATTGGAGCACACGCTTTTTGCCTGCGACGAACTGGCTGGATTTCTTACCGCGTGCTCGTACGTAAGGCCTTCCAAAAGCATCCTTGATCTGGAAGTCGATTCCGTAAAGAGGAGGCTAAAGGATAAGGCCTTCGCCAAGGGCATCAACCGCGACGACGTTCGCAAAGGCGCCGAAGAATTGGGAGTGCCCCTGGAAGAACATGTGCAGTTCTGTATCGCGGCTATGCGGGAAAACGCTGACGCTCTAGGACTACGCGGAACTTTGTAAATCGCGACGTAGCGCGATGTGAATCGCAAAGCTCATTGAGTTCACGCTTTGGCAGCCTGTTCACGAAACTGGTCAGCAAATTCTTTGAGGAAATCATCCATTTTTGTTGGCGCGCGATGGATGAGCGATTCAAGCGTGCCATCGACTTTGGACGCTTTGCCGGACGCATAGTATTCCTGCAATTCAAGCAAAGCAGTGATCATAAAGTCCGGCATGCCCATATCTGAGAGTACTTTGCGCTGGGCGCCGGCAGGAATATCGACGTACTGCACATTGCGGCCCGTAGCCTTGGAAATTTTTTCCGCAACTTCCGCGTAGGAGAGCGCCTCCGGGCCATTTAGTTCATATATTTTTCCGGCGTGCTGCGCCGGAGAGCGAAGTATCTTGGTGGCAGCTACAGCAATATCCCGCAGATCGAGGTGACTGATCTTCGCATTTCCTGTGGATTGATAAAACGCTGCCTGAGCGCGAATGGAGGGAGCGAAATAAGCGATAAGGTTCTGCATAAAACCGTTGGGCCGCAGAGTGGTGTAGGCCATACCTGACCCCTTGAGTTTATCTTCCACTTTGCGGTGCCAGCTCGGGAATGACTTTGCGAAGTCTCCGGCCCCGAGCGCGGAGTTCAGGACAATGTGTTTGACGCCGGCTTCACGGCAAGCATCGATCATGTTGCTTTCCAACTCGACCAGTTCGCGCACAGGCGAACAAACAAGATAGACGGTGTCGACGCCCTCCAGAGCTCGACGAAGTGATGACGTGTCGGCAAAGTCGGCGACGACGGCGGTGGCACCTTGCGGCACTTTGGCGCTGTCTTCCCTCGAGCGCACCATGGCGCGCACGCCGCTGCCACTCTTTAGAACCTCACGAAGAACTGCGCCTCCAGCGTTGCCTGATGCTCCCGTGATTAGAATCATCGCTGTCTCTCCTGAATTAGTGCGACCGCGGCTGGGTCTCTAACCACACAGACATTATGGCGCGGCATTTCCTGCCAGGGGTGAATCACGTTAGAATTATAGACAATGTTTACGCAGATAGAAGGGTTGGAGGCCAACGTAAGCAAGCATCCGCGTCGCAAGACTTATGCTGTGAAGGTCGGGCATGTGCGCGTGGGCGGCGGTGCGCCCGTAGTTGTGCAGTCCATGACCAACACGGACACGGCGGACGTTGAGTCGACATTTCGCCAAACGGTAGAGCTGGCCGAGGCGGGTTCGGAGATTGTGCGCTGGACCGTCAATGTGCCGGAAGCGGCCGCCGCGGTTCCAACTATCAAAAAACGCTTGCTGGAAGCGGGATGCACGGTCCCGATCATCGGCGATTTTCATTACAACGGCCACGTGTTGCTGACGAAATATCCCGAATGCGCGGCAGCGCTGGACAAATATCGAATTAATCCCGGCAATGTGGGCGCCGGACAACGACGGGATGAGCAATTCTCCACCATCTGCAAGGTGGCGCGCGACCACGGCAAGCCGGTGCGCATCGGGGTGAATGGCGGCTCGCTGAACCAAGAGCTGGTCATGCAGAAAATGCAGGAAAACACCGACCAGAATCTTGGGAAAGAATCCGAACAAATCATTAATGAATGCATGGTGCTATCCGCTCTGCAATCCACCGAGCTGGCGCTGGAATCAGGATTACGAAACGATCAGATCATCATTTCCTGCAAGACTTCGCGGCCACGAGACCTCATTACCGTTTACCGCGACTTGAGCGCGAAGACAGAACAGCCGCTGCATCTAGGTTTGACGGAAGCGGGCATGGGCACGAAGGGCCTGGTGTGGTCCGCAGCTTCGCTGGGTGTGTTGCTGTACGACGGGATTGGCGATACGATTCGCGTTTCTCTCACGCCGCGTCCAGGCGGCGACCGTCGGGAAGAAGTCTACGCAGCTTGCGAACTCCTGCAATCGCTGGGGCTGCGTTCGTTTTCGCCGAGTGTTACGGCATGCCCGGGCTGCGGGCGGACTACCAGCACGACGTTCCAGGAGTTGGCGGAAAGCGTTCAAGATTACATTCGGAATATGATGCCCATCTGGAAGACGCAGTATGACGGCGTGGAAGAATTGACGCTGGCAGTGATGGGCTGCATCGTAAACGGGCCAGGTGAATCCAAAGCTGCGAACATCGGTATCAGCTTGCCAGGAACAGGCGAAGCGCCGCGCTGCCCGGTGTACATCGATGGAAAAAAAGATGTGACGCTCGAAGGCACTTACGCGGAACTGGCAGTAGCTTTTCAGGCCCTGGTGGATAACTACATTCAGAAAAAATACCCGCGCAAGGCAGTGGAAGCGGCTCCTGCGGGTCGTTGAGGAAATCCAGTGAAAATTAACCGCGAAGATATGGTGCGTGTGGCGGAACTTGCCTACCTGGACTTAGGCGAAGACGAACTGGAAAAGTACCGGCGACAAATCGACGAGATTCTCGATTACATCGGCAAATTAAACGAGCTGGATACATCAGGCGTGGAGCCCATGGCCCAGGTGTTGGCCAACGACCAGGCCGCGGATGCCACCATGCGCGAAGATCTGGTGGTGCCTAGCGCTGTGGCGGAAGATGTTCTTCGCCAAGCGCCCGATCCGGAACCGCCGTATTTCCGCGTGCCCAAGGTGATCGAACGGTAGATAACGACGAGCCAGGCGAGTCTTTTTAACTGGATCTCGCTGCCGGCTCGCAAATTCATTCGTATAAAAGTTTCGCGAAGGAAGAACTCTAACTTTGACGACTGACTGGACAATCGATGGAGTTCGAACGGCGCTGACCGAGAAAAAGATTTCTGCGCGCGAACTTACTTCCGAGTTTTATAAGCGCATCGAGGCGCGTAATCCGGAATTAAACGCTTTCTTGGCGCTTTCTCCCGAGCGTGCCCGCAAGCAAGCAGACAGAATCGATGCGCTGATCGCGGCCGACAAACCGTTGCCGGCCTTGGCTGGCGTGCCCATTGCCGTGAAGGATGTAATCAGTACACGTGGGATCGTCACCACTTGTGGATCCAAGATATTGAAAAATTACGTGCCGCCATACGATGCCACAGCCATCGAACGGCTGGATGCCGCGGGCGCGATAATCCTGGGCAAGACCAATTGCGACGAATTCGCCATGGGTAGCTCCAATGAAAACTCCGCATATGGGGCGGTGAAAAATCCCGCATCCACGGACCGCGTGCCGGGAGGATCGAGCGGCGGCTCAGCGGCGGCGGTGGCGGCCGGACTGGCGGTAGCCGCGCTGGGCACGGACACGGGAGGCTCGATACGGCAACCGGGCTCATTTTGCGGCGTTCCGGCCATGATGGGCAGCTATGGGCGGGTGTCGCGCTATGGATTGATTGCGTTCGCATCTTCCCTGGACCGCATCGGTCCTTTCGCGACAAGCGTTAAAGACGTCGCTGCAGTGTTGGGTGTTATCGCCGGCCGAGATCCTCACGACGCAACCTCAACGATGGCGGCAGTCCCTGATTATCAAAAGGAGATAACGAAACCCGTAAAGGGATTGCGCCTGGGCGTTCCCAAGGAATATTTCGGGGAAGGCATGGACCCGGCGGTACGGCAAAAAATTGAAGCGGGCCTGGAGATTTACAGAAGGCTCGGATGCGAGCTGGTGGACATCCGCATGCCGCACACCGATTACGCTATCGCCACGTATTACATCATCGCTACCGCGGAAGCGAGCTCCAACCTGGCGCGGTATGACGGCGTGCGATTTGGATTGCGCGTGGACAGCGATTCTTTGCTTGCGATGTATCGAAAAACTCGGGGGGCGGGGTTCGGCGATGAGGTAAAACGCCGGATTGTGCTGGGGACTTACGTATTGTCGGCGGGATATTACGACGCCTACTATTTAAAAGGTCAAAAAGTACGAGCCTTGATCGCGAAGGATTTCAGAGATGCTTTTGCGAAGGTTGACGCCATTGTGACGCCCACCTCGCCGGCGCCTGCGTTTCGGATCGGGGAGCGCTCGCAAGATCCGCTGCAGATGTATCTTGCTGATATATACACGGTTACGGGATCTTTGGCAGGGGTTCCGGGTATTTCGGTTCCCTGTGGGAAGGTCTGCGGGAAACTTCCCGTAGGGCTGCAGATCTTTGGCGCGCCATTCGCCGAAGCGGGAATGCTGCAACTCGCGTATGCGTTTGAGCAAGCTGGCGGTGCCAGGGTTTAGCTTACTCTTCCGGATGAGGTCGCCAGACCTCATTGTAGCGGTTACTCATAATGGCTGTTACCGCGCGTCTTCAACCTGGCGCTTCCTTGAGAAATTATTTGTGTCCCGAAATTTGTTTGACGACTTCTCGACACCACTGTCGAAATGATGACACGGCGTCATCTCGGAAGGTTGGATTTTTACTTCATAGCATCAAGAAATCTGCGCTTCTGTTAAAACTGCGTAAAAAAGTCCGTAAAAGACCGTAGAGATAAACGCTTAACTCCCACCGAAGGAACTTGAGGTACCGAAAACTGTAGCGACTTTGCAAAATAGGGACATTTTTACGCGCCGATTTCCAAAATTCAATTTACGTGACGCTGGATTTGCCTGTAAAACAATGCGAAGAACGGGCGAATTCACTGCAAATTTGACGAAAGTACCAGCCAGTAGTTTTCCGTCCATAGAACGGAACGACTATTGCTCTGAATTTCATGCAGCCGATACGATGCTTTCAGCATCTTAGTAATCGGAGCAACTCGACGGAGAGATCGAGGACGCCATGGTTACCGTAAAATCGAGTCAGAAGATTTTCACCGATTCAGAAGTGGCCACCCTAACGGGCATTTGCGTGGATCATCTGCATAATTTCGCAAAAAGCCGTCATCTCGGTTTCATCGCGCGCGCCGCGGAAGCCGCCAGTATGACTGCGGACCAATGGCTGTTCACGCTCTCGGACTTGATGGTGCTGGTAACTTTATTTCCGAAATGCACGCATTAGGGAACAATAAGCGGTAAACTTTTGCGGTTTTCTGGCTCCCGGCTTTGTCGGGAGCCTTTTTTTTATGCGCGTGCCAGCCCCCTTTTTGGTGTTCACCGGACGTTGTTAGCATGAAGTTCACGCGTTATGCTGCCCTTAGGGCAAACTGTTACTACCCAAGGCGCATCGCATCCCCAAGACTCCATGCACATCGCAATAACAACCAGACTCGCCTTGTTGTTTTTCATAGCCGGGACCGCGATAGTTGCAGTTACAAATAGTTATGGCCAAGCTGCGGGAAGTGCCGCGGGCACCTCAGGTAAATCTGGTACGTCGAAAACTGACCCGGCGCAAGCGCGCTTGTCACACGGCAAGAAGTTGATACTGAAAGATGGCAATTTTCAGCTGGTCCGCAGCTACGAACGAAATGGAGAGCGGGTAAGGTATTTCAGCGTCGAACGGGGCGACTGGGAAGAGCTTCCGGCCGCGATGGTGGACTGGGACGCCACGGAAAAAGCGCGAATTGCTGACGAAAAGACCGACGCGGCGCTGGTAAAAAAGGTTCAAGCTCAAGAGCAAGCGCGGCAGGTGGTCTCCGTCGTCGATGTGGACGCGAGCCTGCCGGTGGGTCAGGGAGTTTTTCTACCAAATGGCGAGGGTATGTTCGCGGTAACGGGAAAGACGGTTACGCCGCTGGAACAAGTGGGAGCACAAACAAGGACCGACAAGAAACGCGCGGTGGCGCAGGTCATTTCTCCAGTACCCCTCATTCCTGGCAAGCGTACCGTCGAAATTCCCGGCGCGGCTTCCAAGGTTCGCGTATCGATCACCACCGGGCCGCCGGAATTTTATTTGCGGGAAGTAGCGCCCGATCCAGATAATCCCACGTCCATCGCACAAAGCAGCCGCCCAGGCGTTGATGGGCCGGAGGTGCAATTAGTGCGTGCGACAGTAAAGGGCGGTAAGAGGCGGCTGAAGGCTATCAAAAGTCTGTTAGGGCAGGAGATCTCTTCGGAAATGGATACCGTTTCCATACAACGGTGGGAAATCGCGAAGAACGTTTATCGTTTCACGCTGAGCGAACCGCTGCCACCGGGAGAGTATGCGCTGGCGGAAATATTGCCCGATGGGATGAATATTTTTGTGTGGGATTTTGGAGTGGACGCGACGCCTGGGCGATAGCAAGGGCGATGTTCGCTTCGTATGTTCTGAGACTGACGCCTTGGATCGCAGGCTAGTTTTTTACGTTTACGTTCTCGAAGCGTCGTGCGGCACAAGCTTCCTGCACCACTGTTAAAACATCTGAAATCCTGAAAGGTTTTTGGAGCATACGAGACTCGCTCGAGCCTGCCGCGGACGTAGCTGCTTCAACCAAGTCTCCCGTCATAAAAATGATGGAGGGCTTCTCCGGACCCGCCGCGGCCAGCACTTGATCGACGACGTCGCGGCCGCTAACTTTGGCACCATCGGCACCGGAAAGATTTAAATCGCAAAGCAACACGTCATAAGATCGCGCGGCCACCAAGGCAGAGGCACCTTCGGCATCGCCCGCACAATCCACGCGCAAACCGAAAGCGGACAGGCCTTCTTCCAGAAGCATCCGGATACTTTCCTCATCATCGATGACCAGCACGGCGCGGCCCTGAACGTCTGAAGGACTAGAAACCGACTTCGCGGAGATCCCGGGTGACGCGACTTCCGCCGCCACTGAGCCGGGTTCCGTGACAATAGGAAGATCAAGCGTGAATATCGAGCCACCCGTGGGCAGGGCCTTGGCGTCCAAGTTGCCACCGTGCTCCCGAATGATTGACATGCAAATGCTTAAGCCCAGGCCGGTGCCTCCGCCGGGCCTCTTGGTGGTGTAGAAGGGATCGAAAATCCGCGGTAAGGCTTCGGGCCGAATCCCCACGCCGTCATCCTGAACAGTGACGGAAATACGGCCGGCACGAAGGGCCATGCGGATGTGAATGTGCCCGGCATCGCGAACTTCACGGATGGCCTGTTCGGCGTTAGTAACGAGGTTCAGCAAAACCTGGATCAACTGATTGCCGTCACCCATGACCGCAGGCAAACCGGGTTGCGGCTGAAAATGGACTTCGATCTGATTGCGCCGCAGCGAATGCTCCTGCAGTTGGAGGGTGCGCTCGATGAGCACATTGACGTCCAGCGGTTTTTTTTGAGGCGAAGCAGGCCGGGAAAATTCCAGCAAATTCTGCACAATTCGCGCGGCGCGCCGGGCTTGGCGATGGGTCAATTCCAACTGGCGTTGCATCGTCTCATCGGCGCCAGAGCGTTCGCGAAGCAGCTCGGTCACACCGAGGATGGCAGTGAGCGGATTGTTTAACTCGTGCGCCACGCCAGCGAGCATCTGACCCATGGCGGCGAGTTTTTCCGCCTGGATCAATTGTTCCTCGAGACGCTTAAGGTCGGTGACATCGCGGCCAGAAATAATCACGCCATCGATCTTGTCCATTTCATCGAAGAGCGGGCTGAAATGGAAACGCAAGCGGCGCCATTCGCCTTTCTTGTTGCGCACGCGCGCTTCGACAGAGGCGAATGTTTCGCGACCAGCAAGGATTTCGTCGTACATAGCACGCAACGCGCCTCGATCTTCTGGATGGGTGCGTGCGCCCAGTTCGGTCTCGCGTATTTCTTCCGGCTCAAAGCCCAATACTTCCACGACACGGGGACTGACGAAGGTGTAGCTGGCGGCGTTGTCCAGCACGAAGATCAAATCCGGAAAACTGTCGATCAGGCGGCGCGCAAATTCCTGCTGCTGATGAAGGCGGCGCTCCATCACCCGGCTGGCAGTAACATCCATGAGCGCGCCTTGATAACGAATCACTGTTCCAGCGCTATCACGCACGGCGGCCGCAGTGTTCAGGCAGATGAGCGATGTGCCGTCCTTGCGCGTTAGAGTGATTTCCCGGCCTTGCAAGATAGGCTGGCGCTCGACTTCGTCTTTCAGACTCTTGCGTTCACCCCGATCATGAAATATATCCGGGACCCGGCGGGTGAGGAGCTCTTCTTTGGAGTCGTAACCCAGCATACGCACTAACGCGGGATTTGCGTCGAGGATATCGCCATTCAGATTGATGATGTAGATGCCCTCTTGCAAGGTTTCAAACAGTTCCGTGAAACGAGCTTCGTTTCTGCGCTGTGCGCTGACATCGCGTGCGAGCACGGTAATCCCGTGAACCTTGTCGTCGCGCAACATGGCGTTAGCGACGCAATCGAAATAAAAAATACCTGGCTGATTTTTCAGATGCACGTTCACCACGCCGGACCACGTGCGGCGCTCCAGGAATTTCGGCATGGCGCGATTGACGAGATCATGGCCCTCACCAGCGGCTTCCTGAACGAATTCGGACAGAGGTTTACCTACGATGTCCTGGTAGGGAGCACCAACGAGTTCCGCAAACCTACGATTGACGGCGCGGATTTCACCATCCAGAGTGAGCGCAATCAAAACGTCATCAAAGGAGTCGATGAGATCGCGATAACCCTGTTGGGAACGGGTGATCCTCTCAAACAGTTGATCGAACTGCTTTTCGCTGGCGGGTTCTGCATCGCGGTGCTCGATGCCCTGAACTAAACCGCGTAGCTCGGAGATTTCCTGTGAGCGCTTCCAGACGTGCATGCCGAATAAAACGACCAAGATAACAAGCCCGATGGGAAGGGCTTCGTAACGGTGCGTAAGCGAGCGCATGGTGTCCCAAGAGGTGGCGGCGAATACGGTGGCAAGCACCAGGAGAATCAGGAAAGTGACGCGCCAGAGTTCTTTTTGGCGTTTCTCAAACTGGGCCAGGCGCGACGAAACGGGAGCCTTCGCGCTCACCGGTGAGGAGGCGTTGGCAACGCTTTGATCTTTATTTTCGCTATCTGACATGACTTGGCAGGCTCAGCCCTCATCGACTCGGGTTCGCGCACGTACTAATTCGATTGTAGACATCCTCTCCAGGCTTCTTCAATGGAAGCAGTGTAGTCAGGTTCCTGAAGGTACCTAAAAGTACCGCAAAGACCAGCACGTCAAAGAAAAAGGGCGCCCGCGTTTTAAGCGAGAGCGCCCGGATTTGCTGGATATAACTTGATTTTAACCTTCGGTTGCAGCGTCGGCTTCGGTGTCCTTTTGCAGGAAATCGAGCGCCGCAGCTTCTTCCGGTGTAAGTTCGGCGGCTTCCGGAATTTCATCCATGGGCGCCGGTGGCGGCATTTCCGTCAGCAATTGAATGCTGCGGTAGTGCTCCAGACCGGTACCGGCGGGAATGAGCCGGCCCATGATGACGTTTTCCTTGAGCCCGCGGAGATAATCAACCTTGCCTGCCACCGCAGCCTCGGTGAGGACGCGAGTGGTTTCCTGGAAGCTCGCGGCCGAGATAAAGGAATCGGTCGAGAGCGAAGCCTTGGTGATACCCAGGAGCAGCGGACGGCCGGTTGCGGGGCGCCCACCTTCGGCAATGATGCGATCGTTCTCTTCGCGGAAGCGGAACTTGTCCACCTGCTCTTCGAGCAGGAACGTCGTGTCTCCCACATCTTCAACCTTTACCCAACGCATCATCTGGCGGGAAATGGTCTCAATGTGCTTGTCGTTGATGTTCACGCCCTGGAGGCGGTAGACCTCCTGAATGGCGTTCACGAGATAAGACTGCGTGAACTTTTCGCCGAGAACCGCGAGCAAGTCATGCAGGTTGAGAGGCCCGTCAATTAAAGCCTCGCCGGCTTTAACGTGATCGCCTTCCTGAACGTTGATGTGAATACCACGAGGAATCGAATATTCCTTGGTGGTTTTGCCGTCTTCGGATTCGACGAGAACTTTGCGCATGCCCTTGGAGATATCGCCGTACTTGACGATGCCGTCGATTTCGCTGATGACGGCAGGGTCTTTCGGCTTGCGGGTTTCGAAAAGTTCCACGACGCGCGGGAGACCGCCGGTGATGTCCTTGGTCTTGGTGGTTTCACGCGGAATCTTCGCGAGCACGTCACCAGCTTGCACCTCGTCGCCATCCTTAACCATCAGGTGGGCTCGGGAAG
>Ga0209734_1000031_pt1 | contig 12493 bp, 9 predicted proteins | sample BlaSpr_A8_OM1_M2_FD_187981 | JGI IMG/M metagenome (GOLD analysis project Ga0209734, IMG submission 187981) | Forest soil microbial communities from Thunder Bay, Ontario, Canada - Black Spruce, Ontario site 2_A8_OM1_M2 (SPAdes) (version 2) | ecosystem: Environmental > Terrestrial > Soil > Boreal...
ATATTCTTCAGAACTGGTGCAATACGCGGAGAAATGTGGGGCAAGCAATTACAATTCGCTGGAGGAATCGGATGACAAACTCCTCGGTGGCGCATTGCGCGAACTGGTTCACCTGCTGTCTTGTTCCGGCCCGGCGGCAACCATTTTTAGGATCAACACTTTTCCTGTTTTTTCGCCAGACGTTATAAATTTACGCTCTCTGGCGGAGCGATTCTCGGTTCCGTGCTGTATCTTCGCGAATTCATCCGGCCCGCTGTATTTCGCCCTTGCACCCAATGATTTGGACGATAAAACGATCGACTCACTTGTGCACATTGCTTCCGGAGTATTTGAGTATGGTTCCGCACACAACGGCTCCGCATCCATCCTCTTCTGTCCGACGCTCTTGAAACGCGCTGGCAATATCTGGGGACCCGCCAAAAACGCCGCTCTTATGCGCCGCGTCAAAAATGCCTTCGATCCTGAAAATCTTTTCGCTCCGGGACGCTTCGTAGCCGGTATCTGACTCCGCCTCAACTCAATCGCGCAACTCTTCCTGTTTGCTTGAAAACATCGCTGCGATGGGCATTATCATGGACTGAGCGCTCATGGCACTAAGTCCCATTCCTGGCTTGATTCCCGTTTACGAAGATTACGCGCGGTGTATTCATTGCGGGCTTTGCCTGAATGCCTGCCCCACGTACCGGCTTTGGAATCTGGAAGCCGATTCACCGCGCGGCCGAATCCATCAAATGATTCACGTGGAACAAGGTGATGTTCCAGTCACGGATTCGTTCGTCGATCACATCGACAAATGTCTCGATTGCCGCGCGTGCGAGACGGCGTGTCCCTCTGGAGTCGAATATGGAAAACTTGTGGAGTACGCTCGAGCACGCATCGAGCGGGATTACCGGCGTCCGCTGATATCGCGGATTGCCCGCGACGTGGTCTATCGGCGCTTGCTTCCTTACCCAAACCGCATTGCGACCGTGGCGCGCTTGCTGCGTTTCTATCAGCGCTCCGGATTACAATCGCTAGCCCGGGCCACCGGCATTTTGAAACTTCTTGGCGTGGATAAACGCGAACGGCTGCTGCCGCGTGTCGATAGTAATTTCTTCTACGATCGTCTGGGCAAGACATTTCAGGCCAAGGGCGACCGGCGCGCACGAGTCGCTTTTTTTGCGGGCTGCGTAGCCAATGTAACTTTCGCCGAGCTGAACGCCGCAACGATTCGCGTGTTAACCGCGAATGGCTGCGATGTGGTTGTCCCAGAGGGGCAACTATGCTGCGGCGCGCTTGCGGCCCACGCGGGAGTTCGCGACGCAGCTCGCGCACTGGCGCGCAAAAATCTCCGAGCGTTCCTATTGAATGATGTAGATGCCATCGTCACCAATGCCGCCGGCTGTGGTTCCACGCTGAAGGAATACCATCATCTCTTCACCCCGGACGAAGCTGAATACGGGCCAGCTGTAGCCTTTGCAAAGAAAACCCGCGATGTGACTGAATTTCTTGCCGCTCTGGGGTTGTCCGCGCCGCTCAAGCCGCTGCCGCTTCGCGTCACGTATCAGGACTCCTGCCATTTGCTTCACGGCCAAAAAGTACGCGAAGCTCCGCGAAAATTGCTGCGCTCCATCCCCGGGCTCGATCTGGTGGAGTTGCCGCACTCCGATATTTGCTGCGGGTCCGCAGGCGTTTATAACGTTACACACACGGAAGCGTCTCTCGAGTTGCTCGCGGAAAAAATGCGTTACGCTTCAGCAACGCAGGCCCAGATCATTGCGACGTCTAATCCGGGCTGCTTGTTGCAGATGCGTGCCGGCGCCGAAATGCATCAGACCAATCAACAGGTCTTGCACGTAATTGAGTTGTTGGACCAAGCCATTACGAGGTGAATCGCGACTGCGCCCACTCGCGCTTTCCAATAGCTCTCAAAGGCCCAAAGGAAACCCGGACCCGGGCGAGGCCGTCTAACACCCTGCGAGCACTCAACTTACCTTTTCTTCACGAACCACCGTCAATACCGGTCTCAAAGCCGGGGAACTTTTTGCTCCTTGCCTGGGAAATGCTAGATGAAACACATAATGCCTGATCAGACCCGATGAAAATTCGACAGAACGATCAGGACGAAGAGCTCCTCAAACGCTCCTCCAGGGGCGACGAAGAAGCATTCACGAATTTGTATCGCAGGCATGCGGACGTTCTGTACCGCTTTGCGTTTCGCATGACTGGGAGTTCCTGGGGAGCGGAAGAAATTGTTCAGGACGTTTTTATGACGCTAGTTCGCGAGCCAGGCAAATACGACGCTGAACGAGGCACTCTGCCCGCGTTTCTGTTCGGCATCACGCGCAACAAGATCATGAAGTACAACGAGCGCCTGCCACGCGAAATTTCTTTAGTGGAGCGCCAGGAAGACGGCAGCGGCGGCGGGTTGACGCTGCGCGATTCTTTCACACCGGCAATGTGGGCGGAACAACGCGAGCGCCTCGAAAAGGTGAGAGCCGCGGTGATGGATCTTCCCGTCGAATTTCGCGAGACGGTAGTTTTGTGCGAGTTGGAAGAAATGAGTTATGAGCAGGCCGCGCGCATGCTCGATTGCCCCATCGGCACGATTCGTTCTCGATTGCATCGTGGGCGCGCCCTTCTGCTAGCGAAGCTCGAAATGCTTCGCGATGCACCCCGGCGCTGGAACTCGGTAGCACGATAGTGGAAATGGAAGAGCTGATATGAACTGCGAAGAATTTGAAATTTTAGGTTTGGATGCGCAACGCGACAACTCCATCGGCGACGACAGCCGGGAACGCGCTCTGCAGCACGCTCGAGTTTGCGGCCGGTGCGCCGCGCTGGGAGCCTCATGGGCCGCGGCCCAAGCGGAATTGGCTGCACTAGCCGAGAGCGACCGGATATTGCGCGTGCCTCCTCGTGTGGAGACACGAGTGTTGCAACAATTTCGGCTCAAGCACCAGCCCGGACAAGAGCGCAAATTTTTGCGGCTTGCGACCTGGGCCCTGGCAGCGGCTGCAGTAATCGTATGCACATTAGCGGTATGGGACTTGCATAAATGGCGGCAAGGTTCGCTTGGCGTGCCCATCGCTAATGCCCCGGGTGCGACTCGCAACACAGTTCCAAATCTTTCGACCAGCGCGCCAGAGACTAACGCCAACGCAGTCACGGATGATTCCGAGATCCTGATTGCCGGCAATGAAGGCAATGATGGCAACGGGAGCAATGATTTTACCCAGTTGCCCGGCAGTTCTTTGCAGGAAGTCGAAGATGGCGCAATTGTGCGCGTGGGAATGGAAAGAGCTTCGCTTGCCGCGTTCGGATTGCCAGTGAATGAAGACGAGGCCAGTGACTGGATTCAAGTTGATTTGCTGGTGGCCAGCGACGGCTCTGCGCAAGCGGTGCGCTTGCCTGAATAATAGGTTTCTGCGGTGATAAGTCACCGCATTGGGAGAGAAGAGGAGAGCTGCATGAAGCGAAATGGTTTGATGCACTTGGTTTTGGGTGGCGCTTTAGTTCTGGGTGCAGGAACGGCGAAGGCGCAAGGACCTGGAGGCGGTCATCCCGGTCCGTTTGGCGGTCCGATGGAGTTGATGGGCTTTGAAGGAATGCACGGCGGGAAGCTGGTGAAGGGCGCTCCGTTCTCCGCGACGACCACTTCAACTACACAGCAGACCTTGCAGGACGGCACGATCATCAATCGCACCGCCAACGGCGCTGTTTATCGTGACAGCGAAGGGCGGTCGCGCCGGGAAGTGACTTTTACAGGCGTGGGCCCGCTAGCGGCAACGGGCGGCGCACATAAAATGGTGGCCATATTCGATCCGGTTGCCGGCGCGCACTACATGCTGAATCCAGATAAGAAGGTTGCCCATAAAATGACCTTGCCCGCGAACGGCACTAATAGAGCACAGGCCTTTGAGCAGAAAATGCAGGCTCGCCAGCAGCAGGAGGAAGCCTCTGGAGCGCTGAAGGTCGAATCTCTCGGAACGAAAGTGATAAATGGCGTAAATGCCGAAGGCACTCGCACTACCCACACGATCGCAGCGGGAGAAATCGGCAATAGCGCCCCTATACAAATCGTATCGGAACGCTGGTATTCGCCTGATCTTCAAACGGTGGTACAGAGCACCCGAACGGATCCGCGATTTGGCACCACCACTTTCTCGCTGACAAACATTCAGAAGGCCGAGCCTGCTGCGACGCTGTTTGCCGTGCCGGCGGACTACACCGTGAAGGCCGGCGGACCTGGATTTGGACATCATCACGGTGGACCCCCAGCGGGCGTCGCCCCGCCCCCTCCAGCCAATTAATTATTTTATTTAACCTCTTCTCTCCTGAAGACGGCGGACGCCTTTCTGACAGCGCAATTTGCTGCCGGAAAGGTTTCGTCGTTTTTATCAAGGGAAAATTCAGTTTGCCCCGGCTGGATTTATCGCGCGTGCGGTTCAGCGCTCGCGTGCTCTGAACATATTTCCGGCAATGCGGGTGACCATTCTGCGCGGCACCAGACGTTCACCTTGCGCGCCAAGATAATTTCCCAGGCCAGAGATCACGTAACTTTTGCCGGCTGCCAACGCCTTCAGCCCGGTGCGCGCTACCTTCTCCGCCGTTTCGGCTTTACGCATGAATTTTTCCTGGCCTGCCACCACATGAAATTCCGACTCCGTCGACCCCGGGCAAAGCGCGCAGACGCGAATGCCGTGTGGCTTCATTTCTTCTGCCAGGCCTTCTGCGAAGAGTAAGTCGAACGCTTTAGTCGCCGCATAGGTTGAAATGTACGGGACGGCCTGGAAGGCAGCGGTGGAAGCCAGAATTAAAATGTCGCCGCTGCGCCGCGCTACCATCTCCGGCAGATACAGCCGCGTCAGATGCACCACCGCCGCGCAATTGACCTGCACCATGTCCAGCAAGCGTCTAACTTCAATCGAAGGTAGCTCGCCGTAGGCGCCGAAACCTGCGTTGTTCACCAGCAGTTCAATGGAAATTCCTTGCGAGCGCGTAAAAGCATAAATCTTTTCTGGCGCGGTTGGGTCCGTTAGATCCGCTGCAAATACGGAAGTCTTAATCTTGTGTTTTGCGGTGAGCTCTCGCGCCAATTCTTCCAGTCGCTCTTGCCGCCGCGCGGTCAGAACTAGATTCGCGCCACCCGCAGCCAATTCCTTCGCCAGCGCCACGCCGATCCCCGCACTGGCCCCGGTAATCAACGCCCATTTTCCACGCCACTCTGCAATCATTGTTTTCGCCTCATTCTAGTAGCCCTCACTGCGTACGCTTGCCTTTCGCCCCGCTATTCTACTTGGATCCTTTGGAAAATCCGGGGGATTACGGCAGAACAACTATCATTGTCCTTATTTGAGAACTCATTCAGGATTGAACGGAAATAATCCGAAATTTACAAGTTTCAAATACCATCGAAAATCCCAGGCCACCGACAAATCCATATTTTCCAGAGGGATAGAGGCGCTCAAATGTATACAAGGCGTTAATAGTGCAGGCGCGTTTGGAGGTCAAATCAGTACTAAGGTCCCATTCTGAAACACTTCTCCACAACCTAAAACCGTACTGATAGTACTAGCTACGTCTCTAGCCCGGCCTCCCCTTGGGTTACCCAGAGACGTTTGCGCGCACTTGACCAGGTGGCCTGGTTCGGCCACGGAGAAGAAATGCCGCTTGACCAGTTAGATCAGCAAATGGTCGACAGCCTTCCGCAGCTGGCGGACGTTTACGACCGCTATGGCGTGGAAGTGAACGCGCTATCGGTCCCGGAAATATTCGCTCTCTACGAGCGTACGGGTTTCTTGTACCCCGATAAGGCTGCGCGGCTTTTCCCTCATCTTGCGCAAGTGCGTGAGAACTGGCGGCGGATGTTAAAAGTCGGCGATTCGCTTTTGTATGTCCTGACGGCCGGCGACCACAAAAAAGGGCTGGCATCTTTAGCTGTTTGGCGAGCCTCGCAGAACGGCTGGATGTCCCAGCACCTGGTCTCCGACAACAACCCCTACGCATCTCGTGCGGTATTGCTTGCGGCGGCAGCAGCCAGAATTCGCAAAGATTGCGACGTATCGGCGCAGAACTGGTTTCGCCCTGAGAACCGCTTCCCGGCGCGCGTATTCGGATCGATGGTAAAGACCATCGGTGAGTCTCTCTCGTCCGTCCAGCGGCATGCTTACTTCGGGCTACCGCGAACATTGGTGCTGCCGTCGGCAAAACGAATTCGCGTCGTGCCCTACAACCCGTCGCACAAAAGTGCACTGCTCGAAATTGCTTCCCAGGCGCGGGGCAGAATTTATGTCATCGCTGAGGAATTGGAGCATGACACGGAGTTCGAAACGTTGGCGGACTTGTATCGCAGCGTCGGATTGCGCCGTTCGCGGCACGTTTGGCTGGCTTATCGCGCGCACAAAGAAGAACCAATCGGCGCGGCGATCGCCTATCGCGGGCCGTTGGGTATTAATTTCAGTTACCTCGAAAATCGCTGTGATCTGCTACTTCAGCCCACACTTCCTGAAGCGGAAGTCACCGACGTCGCGGCAGCACTTCTGACCGCCTCTGCCGCCGCTTACAAAGACTTCGAACTGGATGAGATTCCGGTGATCGCGGACGAAATGGCTACGCACGCTTTGGTGAAACTGGGAGGCCAGTTTGTCCGCCACTATTGCCAGGGAATTTGGCTGAAGGACGGGCACCCAGGTTTCTACAAACACGTTGACGGTTTCTATTCGCGAATATTAGCGCGACTCGAAAGGCAGCAAGAGCCGCAGGAAACTCTGATTGGTCAGGGACGGTAATGAGTAAAGGCGTGTCCGCAGTCGAATACATCATGGAAGATCCGCGCGAGGCGAAGCGCCTTGAGGCAAAAGTGGACGCCCATGCGTGGGTGCAAAAGTACCTGGCCCATCGCGTTGGCGCGGGTGCGGAAGTTCTTTCGGTGGGTTGCGGGCCAGGAGTGATATTGCGCGAGGTGGTCGCGCTGGATAAGTCCATACAGGCGACCGGCTTGGACGTCAGCGAGGACCGTATACGGGAAGCGAGACAGCGGCATCGCGGGGTCGAATCAATGAGTTTTGTGCGTGGGGACGCCCACGCCATGGAATTCCCCTCGAATCGCTTTGACCTGGTGTATTCGCGGATGTTGCTCGAATACCTGAAGGACAAAGAACAGGCCGTACGCGAGATGGTTAGAGTTTGCCGCCCAGGCGGCACTCTACTTTTGCAAGACCTGGATGGTCAGCTCTTGTGGCACTACCCCGAAGATGCGGTGATGCAACAAAACAGCGAGAAAGTTGTTACCGCGCTGGCTGCCACAGGATTTGATCCCTTCGTGGGGCGCAAACTTTTTTCGTTCGCCCAAAAAGCAGGATTGCAACACATCGATGTGCAGGTTGAAAGCTACCACCTGATAGCAGGAGTAGTTGGTCCGGAAATTTTGAAGCAGTGGGAACTCAAGTTGGAGATAGCGGCACCGCAACTGAAGAAGGTGTTGGGTAGTGAGACGGCAGCGAAGGAACACGCAAAAAGATTTCTCGAATATCTGCGCCGGCCGGACACGCTGACGTATTCGACAGTATTTACGGTAAGTGGAAAAAAGCACCTGCAGTAAAGCTGTGTTTCAGGAGCATTCAGGGAAGCAGCGGGCCAAGGATTGAAATGCAGTCAACGACTTTAGAGGCCAGAAAGAAGCAAATGAATATCCAGTTTGGGGATCCAGCACGATCGCTGTTCGAGACTTCAGAGAAGGGAATATAACCATGTTTTCGAATCACCCACCCAGTTTAGCCGCCGCACGGTTCGTCGGGCGAACCATGCTTGCGAGTTTCATGACCGTCTTTCTGGCAGCGAACGGCGCTGCTCAGAGCCAGCAGAGCGTGCCAGACGTTACCGCTCTCAGCATGGAAGACCTCATGAAGGTACAGGTGACCTCCGTCTCTAAACGGACGCAGAAGGTCGCCGACGCCGCTGCCGCAATTTTCGTCATTACCCAGGAGGATTTCCGTCGCTCCGGCGCCACCAGTATTCCCGAGGCGCTGCGACTGGTCCCTGGTCTGGAAGTGGCGCGTATTGACGAAAACAAGTGGGCCATCGGTTCGCGCGGCTTCAACGGACGCTTTGACAACAAACTGCTGGTTCTCATCGACGGCCGAAGCGTATATACACCGCTATTTTCGGGAGTTTACTGGAACGTTCAAGACGTCATGCTCGAGGATATCGACCGCATCGAAGTCATTCGTGGACCCGGAGCAACTTTGTGGGGAGCGAATGCCGTCAACGGCGTAATTAACGTCATCACCAAGAAAGCCAAAGCCACGCAGTCCGGCGTCGTGACCGCAGGCGGCGGCAACGAAGAACGCGGCTCAGTGGCTGGTCGCTATGGCGACAAAATTGGCAACGATATGACCTACCGCATCTACGGAAAGTATTTCAACTGGGCTCCTTCTGAATATGCCACTGGTGGTACGGCGCATGATGGCTGGGAGGCCCAGCGCGGCGGATTCCGCGCGGACTACACGCCAGCGGGCTCGAACTCTTTCACCTTACAAGGTGACCTCTACCACAGCGGATACAACGAAACTTTGACGATCCCTTCTTTCGCTGCGCCCTATTCGAGCACTTTTCCGAACACCGGAGCGTACAGCGGCGGAAACATTCTGGGCCGCTGGAATCACGCTACGGAAGATTCTTCAATATCCTTGCAGATGTACTTTGACAACACCACCTTGTCGGACAATTCGCTATTCGTGGATCACCAAAATCTCTTCGACGTGGACTTTCAGGATGGCTTCCGCCTGGGTGATTCACAGCAAATGGTTTGGGGCTTGGGGTACCGGGCCATTATTGATCGCAACGACCCCAGTTTTTCCGTTTCGCTCCAGCCCAACCAGCGAACTCTTAATCAGTTCAGTGCCTTCCTGCAGGATGAGATTAGGCTCGTGCACAGCCTACGTTTAACGGTTGGTTCAAAATTCGAACATAACGCGTTCACCGGTTTCGAAATCGAGCCGAACGTCAGACTGCTTTGGACCATGACGCCCAACCAATCGATCTGGACCGCCGTCTCGCGCGCGGTTCGGACGCCGGCACTGACCGAAGAAGGATTACGGCTCACTTCGGCGGTTGTACCGCCTGGAATACCCCAAAATCCCACCCCGTTCCCCGCATTGGTAACGGTTTACGGGAGCCGTAACTTCCAATCGGAAGACTTGCTGGCCTATGAATTGGGCTACCGCGTTCAGGTCACCAACACCCTCTCAACGGACATCGCCACCTTCTATAACCGCTATTCGAATCTGCGAACGGCAGAGCCCGGCGTTCCTTTTGTCGAAGGCAGTCCGGTCCCGACAGCTCTAGTTGTCCCCTTCATCGCGGGCAACAAAATGGGTGGCGGTACGTACGGCGCCGAGCTCATTGCCGATTGGAAAGTCACGCCGAAGTGGAGACTCGTCGGTTCTTACAGCTATCTGCAAATGGACATCACGAAAAACTCTGACAGCCTGGACCCGACGGCCGACCTTCCCAACGGATCAAGTCCCCGTCATCAGTGGTACCTGCGATCTTCGCTGGATTTGCCACGGCATTTCGACCTCGATAACACTCTGAGATTTGTCGATCATCTCCCGGCGCTGAACATACCGTCGTACTACGCGCTGGATGCGCACGTCGGATGGCGCCCAGTGCCGCGCGTGCAATTCTCCATCACTGGGCAGAACTTGCTCGACAATCAGCATCTGGAATTTATCCCTGATTTCATCAATACCGCTCCCACGATCGTAAAGCGGGCTATTTACGGTAGCGTTACTGTCAATTTCAAGTAATTGGAAAGTGAACTGTGAAGCACTTTGAACATTCGAGGCCCACGAAGGTCATGTTGAGACGACTGGCAATTCTGATCGCCGTCTTCAGCATGATGCTGAATTGGACGACATCGGCTGGCGCGCAAGCCGGCGATGCTTCCGATTCGTCGGAATACCTCGTCAAGGCGGGTTTCATTTACAACTTCGCGAAATTCGTGGAGTGGCCTTCCACGGCATTTGCGGAGCCGGACTCTCCCATTGTCATCGGAGTGTTGGGAACGGATCCCTTCGGAGAGATCATCAATCGCGTCGTGGAAGGCAAGAAAATCGGGGCGCGAGGATTTGTGGTGCGGCGGTTTAAGTGGAGTAAAGATCTGAAGGATTCCAAAGACTTTAAGGAATGCAGGATTCTGTTCGTGAGCTCCTCCGAGAGATTTCATTTCGAGGAAGTAGTTGACGCCGTCAAAGCGCTTCCCATCCTGACCGTTGGTGAAGCGCCTGGCTTTGCCGAACGCGGAGGCATGATCCGCTTGATGTTGGAAGACAACCGCGTGCGATTTGAAGTGAATGTCGAAGCGGCTCAACACGGGAATTTGAATATAAGCTCCAGGCTATTGACGCTGGCAAGAATCATCGCGCCGGCCGGGTCATTGGCAAGGAAGCCCGGATGAATTTTCACAATCTTTCCATCAAGCGGAAATTGACGCTCATCACCATGCTCACCAGCAGCGCCGCGCTGGTGCTTTCCGCATTGAGTTTCCTCATCTACGACTTGGTCTCCTTTCGGCACTTGCTCATTCAAGACCTTCGTACGCAGACTGAAATTATTGGTTACAACAGCGCGGGCGCCATGGAATTCAAAGACGTGCCGGCCGCAACCGCCACGCTCTCCGCGCTCACCGCAAAAGAAGACATCGTGGCGGCGGTACTGTACACCGTGGATGGCAAGGAATTCGCGCATTATTCGCGCAACAACGGCGCCTTCCCGAAAGTTCTTCCTCCCGTATCGCAGGAGCTGGGATATCGATTTGACGGCGGATATCTGCAAGTTTTTCACGACGTCACCCTGAACGGCGAACACCTCGGAACGCTTTTCCTGCAATCCGACATGCGCCAATGGAGTGTGCGGGCCAAACGCTACGGCGGAATTCTTTTCATTTTTGTGCTGGTCTCCGGCACCTTTGCGCTGTTCGTTTCCTCGAAATTGCAGCGGCTAATTTCGAGGCCCATCCTGCACCTGGAAGACTCCATGAGAGAGGTTTCCGTCAAAAAGAATTATGAGGTGCGCGCCACGAAGTCTTATGGCGACGAGATTGGCAGGCTGATCGATGGCTTCAACACCATGCTGTCTGAAATCCAGCACCGGGATGGAGCGCTGCGCTCCGCGAACGATGAACTAAAAACCAGGACGCTGGAACTGGAGAAAGAAATCCTGCACCGCAGACAAACGCAGGAAGAGTTGTTGACCGCTAAACACACCGCCGAGGAAGCCAGTCGCGCGAAGAGCACGTTCCTCGCAAATATGAGCCATGAATTGCGCACACCGCTTAATGCCATCATCGGATACAGCGAAATGCTGGACGAAGAAGCGCGTGAATCGGGGCGCTCGGAGAATGTTGAAGATCTGCGCAAGATTCAATCAGCCGGCAAACACTTACTGTCTCTCATCAATGACGTTCTGGATCTTTCAAAAATTGAAGCCGGAAAGATGGGGCTGCACCTCGAAGATTTCGAGGTATTGCCGCTCATCGACGACATCACCACTACCCTGCAGCCCGCTGCTGCGAAGAACGGCAATGAGATTAAGCTCCGCGTATCGGAAAACGTTGGATTCATGCGGGCGGATATCACCAAAGTCAGGCAGATCCTGTTTAATTTATTGAGCAACGCCTGCAAATTCACCGATCGCGGCACCATCACCGTGGATGTCGATCAGAACGATCGTAACGGTTACATCCGCTTCCGTGTCAGCGACACGGGAATCGGAATCAGCGAAAAGCAGCAACAGAATTTGTTCTTTGAATTTTCGCAAGCGGACGCCTCTATCGCCAGAAAGTATGGCGGCACAGGTCTTGGACTGGCGATTACCCATCGCTTCGTACAGCTCATGAGAGGGCAAATCTCCGTGGAAAGCGAGCCCGGGAAGGGCTCCATTTTCACCGTGCAATTGCCCACTCAGGTGGTTCTGGACAATACAAAAGTCGCGCGTTCCGCAGCGGCGAACGAAGGCGAAGCTTCACCGGCAGGCTCCAAAATTTATCAAGACACAATTCTGGTCATAGACGATGACGCCTCCGTTCGGGATTTGATGTCCCGTTTCCTGACCAAATCAGGATTTCGCGTGGTGGTCGCTTCCAATGGCGAAGAGGGCTTACGCCTTGCAAAACAAGAGAAGCCCCTGGTGATCACTTTAGATGTGGTCATGCCGGAATTCGACGGCTGGTCGGTGCTGAAAAAGCTCAAGAGCGATCCGGCTTTGTCAGACATCCCCGTCATTATTGTCACCATCGTCGACAATGAACCCATGGGACTTGATCTGGGAGCCGCCAGTTATCTTGTTAAACCCGTCGACCGCGACCGCCTTGCCGTTTTGGTTGAAAAGTACCGCATGGCTCGCTCAGTCGACCGTCCACATTCAACGACCTCCACACCAGGGGTCAAGAAACCTAAGCGTCAAACAGAATTGAAATCGATAGGAGATGTATATCATGCCGACGATCTTG